>Ga0116159_1000255_pt1 | contig 64204 bp, 60 predicted proteins | sample AD_JPNAS1_MetaG_FD_89878 | JGI IMG/M metagenome (GOLD analysis project Ga0116159, IMG submission 89878) | Active sludge microbial communities of municipal wastewater-treating anaerobic digesters from Japan - AD_JPNAS1_MetaG | ecosystem: Engineered > Bioreactor > Anaerobic > Digestate | place...
AGAGTTAGAAGGATTTTAGCGGATTGTAGCTGTCACCGCCACAATCCAAAGTCTGATTTTTGGCTCCGAAAAGTATTAGAGTGCAGAGTCGACTCGGAAACCGGTTATGTCGTAGACGACCGATCGGCGGCCATCCGCCGCTAAACCTGCCTTGACAGCTTGCGCCCCGGTCCGCTATCGTGCGGCCGAGCGTTTGCACGATGCCGCTCTTGTTCTGCGGACCGACCGATGCAATCCCTCTCCCGTCGTTCCCGCGAAGACGGGAATCTAGGAACATGGGGATGTTGGGTCCGTCATTTCGAGATATGCAAAGAGCTGGGTCCCCGCTTTCGCGGGGACGACAGGATCAGAACAAGACCGATCCAGCGGTCCTTCGCTGGGTCCCCGCTTTCGCGGGGACGACACCTTTCGGCGTGTGAAGGTGACAAGGGCGGCGGTTTCCGCAAACGGTCTTTGAAAGCCCCTTTTCCTGTTGCTGGGGCGGATCACGAAAGATATCGGGAGACCTCGTGGCTGAAACAAAGATCCTCTTCATGGGAACGCCGGATTTCGCGGTCCCGTCGCTGGCGGCGCTGATCCGCGGCGGCCGCAACGTGGCCGGCGTCGTCACGCAGCCGGACCGCCCGAAGGGCCGGGGCCGCCAGGCGGCGCCCCCGCCGGTCAAGGCCCCGGCGCTGGACCGCGGCATCGCCGTGTACCAGCCGGAGCGGGTCCGCGATGCGGCCTTCCTGGAGGTCTTCCGCGGCATCGCCCCGGACCTTGTCGTCGTCGCCGCCTTCGGCCAGATCCTGCCGAAGGAGATCCTCGCCCGCCCGAAATTCGGCTGCATCAACGTCCACCCCTCCCTTCTCCCCCGCAGCCGGGGCGCCGCGCCGATCCAGTGGACGCTGATCCGCGGCGAAACCAGAACGGGCGTCACGATCATGCAGATGGACGAGGGCGTGGACTCCGGCGACATCCTCCTGCAGGAAGAGACCCCGATCCTTCCTGAGGAAGATTTCGGGGCGCTGCACGACCGCCTGGCCCTGGCCGGTGCGGAGCTGCTGATCCGCGCGGTCGAGGCGATCGAGGCGGGCAAGGCCGTCCGCACTGCCCAGGACCCCGCCGGTGCCACCTTCGCCCCGCGCCTCAAGAAGGAAGACGGGCTGATCCGCTGGGAGAAAAGCTGCCGCGAGATCCTCAATCTCATCCGAGGGCTCTCGCCCGTGCCGGGCGCGTACACCTGCCTGAACGGCAAGGTCCTCAAGATTTTTTCGGCGGCCGTCTCCGAGCGCCGCCATGGGGAGGCCCCCGGGACCGCCGGCGTGCTGCCGGAAGGGGAGCTTGCCGTGGCGGCCGGCGACGGATATGTCCTGCTGCGGGACGTCCAGTTGGAGAACAAGAACCGGATGCCGGTCCGCGACTTCCTCCGCGGCTGCCGCCTCGCTCCCGGCACCCGCCTCGGCGGCGAAGCGTGACGCCCTTCGACGCGCCGCAATCCACGCAGGTTGTCCCCGGAACGGACGCCCTGGGAGGCTGTGTATGAAATCGACCCCCCGCGCCCTCGCCGTCTCGATCCTCGCCAAGGTGGATCGGAAGGGGGCCTTCGCCGAGCGGGAACTCGACGAAGCCCTCCGTTCGGGAAAGCTGGAAGACCCCCGTGACAGGCGGCTCCTCACCGAGATCGTCTACGGGACGCTCCGCATGCGGGGCCGGCTGGACTGGATCATCGATTCCCTCTACCCGCCGGGTTCGGCGGCGCTCGACGCGGACATCCGCAACACCCTGAGGACGGGCCTGTACCAGCTCTTCTTCCTGGACCGGGTTCCGGAGTATGCCGTCGTCAGCGAGGCCGTGGCGATCGCCAAGAAGACCCGCATGGCCGCCGCAGCCCTCGTCAACGCCGTCCTGAGAAACGCCGTCCGCGCCCGCCGGGAAATCGCCTATCCCGACCCCGACGGGGACCCCGTCGGCCACCTCAGCGTCTTCCACTCGCATCCCCGCTGGCTTGTCGAGCGCCTGATCGCGGTCATGGGCGTTCCCGAAGCGACCGCCTTCTGCAAGGCCGACAACGAGATCCCGCCCCTGACCGTCCGCGTCAATTCACTGAAGGCGGACCGCAGGGCCGTCGAGGAAGAGCTGAGGAAGCTGGGCCTCGCGAGCCGCCCGACAACCCTGTCGCCGGACGGCCTCGACATCCACGGGAACGCGGACGCCCTCTGGAAGACGGCCTGTTTCCGGGAAGGCCGCATCCAGATTCAGGACGAGGGATCGCAGTTGATCTCCCACATCGCCGGTCCGATACCGGGAGATTCCGTCCTGGACCTCTGCGCCGGGACGGGCGGCAAGACGCACCACCTGGCCCAGTTGATGAGGAATCGGGGCCGCATCGTGGCCTGCGACATCAGCGCGGAGAAGATCCAGGCGCTGCGGGAGAACGCCGCCCGCCTGGGGGTGTCGATCGTCGAAACCAGGACGGCCGACGCCGCCTCGGACGCCCTCGCAGGGGAACGCTTCGACCGCGTCCTCGTGGACGCTCCCTGTTCCGGCCTGGGAACGCTGCGGAGGAATCCCGAGATCCGGTGGCGGCTGACGCCGGAGCGTCTCCGGTCCCTTGCGGAACTCCAGGGGGCGATCCTCCACGCCGCGGCGGACTGCGTGAAACCGGCGGGCACGCTCGTCTATGTCACCTGCTCGCCGCTGCCCGAGGAAAACGAGGCGGTGGTCCTGCCCTTCCTCAAGCGCTATCCGGAGTACCGCCTCTCCCGTCCGGCCGCCCCGGCGGCGGCGAAGCTCCTGTGCGGCGACGGGTTTCTCCGCACCCTCCCCCACCGCCACGGCACCGACGGGTTCTTCGCCGCCTGCCTTGCCAGGAAGGGCTGAAGCCGTTATCATAGGAAAAACTCTCGAAGGAGGAGACGAATCATGGAAAAGACCCTGTCTGCATTGATGAGCCTGTCGCTGGTTTTCTTCGCCGTGGCGTCGCCGGCCCAAGACGGTCTGGAGACCGACACGATCAAGACGTCCGAAGGGGACCTCGCCATCGCCTTCCTCGGCCACGGGACGCTGATGCTGTCCTTCGCCGGCAAGATCGTCCACGTCGATCCGGTCTCGAAGGAGGCCGATTACGCGAAGCTGCCGAAGGCCGACCTGGTCCTCGTGACGCACGAGCATTCCGACCACTTCGATCTCAAGGCGCTCGCGGCGATCGAGACGGGAAAGACCGTCGTCGTCGCCAATGCGAACGCCGCCGGGCAGGTCCCGGGCGCCGTCGTCATGAAGAACGGCGAGATCAAGACGGAGGGGATCCGCATCGAGGCCGTTCCGGCCTACAATCTCGTTCACATGCGAAGCCCCGGCAATCCCTTTCACCCCAAGGGGATCGGCAACGGATATATCCTGACGCTCGGCGACAAGCGCCTCTACCTCGCCGGGGATTCCGAGAACACGCCGGAGATGAAAAGCCTGAAGAACATCGACATCGCTTTCCTGCCGATGAACCTGCCCTACACGATGACGCCGGAGATGGTCGCCGATGCCGCCAGGGCCTTCCGGCCGAAGATCCTTTACCCGTACCATTACGGCGACACCGATACGGGGAAACTGATCGACCTGCTCAAGGGAGAGAAGGACATCGAGGTCCGCATCCGCAGGATGAAGTAGCAGGCGGCCGGGCCGGAGCGTTGACTTTCCCGGAAAAAAAATGGTAGGGCATCCGGACGATTCGTCGGCGTCCGCCGAAGAAAAGAACGGGACGGGACAGGATCATGATCATCAGGCAGATTCAGGTCGGCGGCATGGCGGTTTTCGCCTACATCGTAGGCGACCGGGCATCCGGGGAGGCGCTCGCGATCGACCCCGCGGCGAACGTCGCGGAGATCCTGAAGGAGGCCGAACGGGACGGGCTTGCAATCCGCTATATCGTCAACACCCATGCCCATCCCGACCACACGGGCGGCAATGCCGAGATGAAGGAAAGGACGGGCGCCGCGATCGTCATCCACGAGGCGGACGCGCAGATGCTCACGTCCATCCCCTCGGCCTATCTCAGGATGTTCGGGGCCCGGCCCTCGCCCCCGGCGGACCTCACCGTCCGGGACGGAAGCGAGCTGAAGGTGGGGGAGACGACCCTTACGGTGATCCACACGCCGGGCCACACGCCCGGCGGAATGTGCCTCCACGCGGACGGCGCGGTGTTCACCGGCGACACCCTGTTCGTCGGAGGCGTCGGGCGGACGGACCTCCCCGGCGGCTCCTGGGACGTCATGGCCGCCTCCATCCGGGAGAAGCTGTTCAGCCTCCCCGATTCGACGGTCGTCTATCCCGGCCACAACTACGGCAGTTCGCCCGCGTCGACGATCGGGCACGAGAAGAGCAACAACCCCTACATCTGAAAACGGATGGTCGCAAGGAGGAACGGAGGACATGGAACGCCGCGGGTTGATGAAGACCGATTTCCGGGATCTCCGGCTGCTGAACCGGGGCAAGGTGCGCGATCTCTACGAGGTGGACGGGTACCTCCTGATGGTGGCCACCGACCGGATCTCCGCCTTTGACGTGATCATGCCCAACCCGGTCCCCGGCAAGGGAGAGGTCCTCACGCGGATGTCCGTCTTCTGGTTCGACAAGATGAAGGACATCCTCCCCAATCACCTCGTCGCGACGGACCCGGAAGCGTTCCCGCCGGCCTGCCGCCCCCACCGCGACATCCTGCGAAACCGCAGCATGCTCGTGAAAAAGGCGAAGCCCCTCCCCGTCGAGTGCGTGGTCAGGGGCTACCTCAGCGGCGGAGGGTGGAAGGATTACACCCGGACCGGGATAGTCTCCGGCATCCGCCTGCCCCAGGGGCTGCTGGAGTCCTCCCGCCTGCCGGAGCCGATCTTCACGCCGTCGACGAAGGCGGGGGAAGGCGAGCACGACCAGCCGATCGCGCGCGCGGAAATGGAGAAGATCGTCGGCGCCGACCTGACGCGCAGGGTCATCGACGCCAGCATCGCCATCTACCGCCGGGCCGCGGGGATCGCCGACGCCGCGGGGATCATCATCGCCGATACGAAATTCGAATTCGGCCTCCTGGACGGGGAGCTGATCCTTATCGACGAAGTGCTGACGCCGGACTCGTCCCGGTTCTGGCCCAAGGACGATTACGAACCCGGGAGGCCGCAGAAGAGCTTCGACAAGCAGTTCCTGCGGGACTACCTCCTGTCCCTCCCCTGGAATCAGAAAGCGCCGGCGCCGGAGCTTCCCGAAGAGATCGTCCGCAAGACGGGGGAGAAATACGAAGAGGCGCTCAGGCGGCTTGTGCGATGAGAAAGGCGGGTCTGCCGGACTACAAGAAGAAACAGCGCCTCCTGTACGTGGACAAGACGCCCGCCGCGACGCTCTCGGACATCGGGGGCCGCTACCTCGAAGAGGGCCGCCTCCACGACGCCATGGAATTCTTCCAGCGGGCGGTTGACCGGGAGGCCATGGCCGGGATCGCGGCGCTCGCCGAAGAGTCGGGAGACGTCATGCTGTTTCAGCAGGCCCACAAGGCCCTCGGGAGCGCCCCGGGGCCCGAAGCCTGGAACCGCATCGCCGAGCGGGCCTTTTCCCTGAAGAAGTTCGCCTTTGCGTCCCACGCCTTCGAAAAGGCGGGCAACGCCCCGCGAAGCGCCGATGCGGCCGCCCGGACGAATCCCGCGGAACCGCCCTCCCCATGAAACGCTGCTACTACGAGGTCCTGGGGGTCGATCGCTCGACCGGGGCCGACGAAATCAAGCGATGCTACCGCCGCATGGCCATGCAGTACCACCCCGACCGGAACCCCGGGGACTGCGAGGCGGAGGAGAAGTTCAAGGAGGCGGCCGAGGCGTACGAGGTCCTCAGCGACATGGAAAAGCGGGGGATCTACGACCGTTACGGGCATGAGGGCCTCGCGGGCGCCGGTTTCCGCGGTTTTTCCGGTTTCGAAGACATCTTTTCCAGCTTCGGCGACGTTTTCGAGGACGTCTTCGGCTTCAGCCGAAGCCGGGGAAGGGCGGCCGCCTCGCAGCCGGGCGCCGATCTCCGCTACGACCTGCGCCTCTCCTTCCTGGACGCCGCCCTGGGCGCTTCACTCGACATCGACATCGAGAAGATGGAACCGTGCCGGAACTGCCGCGGCAGCGGCGCGGCGCCGGGGACGAACCCGTCTTTGTGCATCGGTTGCCGCGGACGGGGGAAGATCAGCCGGACCAGCGGCTTTTTCACCGTCAGTTCGATCTGTCCGCGCTGCTCCGGACGGGGCCGGGTCATCACCGATCCCTGTCCCCGCTGCGGCGGTACGGGCAGGTCGAAAACGCGGAAGACCGTCAACCTCAGGATCCCGCCCGGCGTCGACACCGGTTCCCGCCTGCGCCTCCGCGGCGAAGGGGAAGAAGGTCCCTACGGCGGACCCAGCGGCGACCTGCACGTTTTCATCCACGTGGAGAAGCACGAATTCTTCGAGCGGCACGACGACGACGTGTACTGCCGTGTCCTCCTGCCCTTCACCGACGCCGCACTGGGAGCGTCGGTCGAGGTGCCGACGCTCGAGGGGAAGGAAAAGCTCAAGATCCCCCGCGGCACGCAGAGCGGCAAGATCTTCCGGCTCAAGGGAAAGGGCATCGGGCATCTGCGGGGCTTCGGCAGGGGCGATCTCCTCATCGAGACGGTCGTCTCCGTTCCGACGGACCTGACGAAGAAACAGGAGGCGCTGCTGCGGGAATTCGCCGGCCTGGGCAAGGAGACGGAGTAGCGGCGCCGGACAGAGGGGGACAAAAACGTAGACAATCCATTCCGGATGGGCTAATAAGGATGTTCGCCGGAGGGAATCCCCTTCGCGCAGCGGACCTGTTTGCATGTTTGCCCCTTTTCGGGCTCCACGAGGTGGACGAATGGACAATGCCGATATCCTGCTCATCGAGGACAACCGCCACGACATGGAAATGATCGTCGAGGCCCTCCGCGAACTGGAGGCGAGCGATCACGTCTCTTCCTTCAGGGACGGCGCTGCCGCCCTCGATTACTTTTTCGGTCCCGAAGGATGCCTGCGGAAGGAGCCCATCCGCCTTCCCAGACTCATCCTCCTCGACCTGAAACTTCCCAAGGTCGGCGGCCTGGATATTCTGAAGCGGATCAAGTCCGACGAGCGGACAAGGCTCATCCCGACCATCGTCTTCACCTCCTCGAACGAATCGCGGGACCGGGTCGAGTGCTATCTGAGCGGGGCCAACAGTTATGTCGTGAAACCCCTGGATGCGGACAGCTTTTCGCAGCATATTGCAGACATCTGGTCCTACTGGACCGAGATGAACAGGGTGGCCTACACCGAGCAGTAACAGGCTGTTTGCGGCGGGCGTGCCGTCCGCCGCGTGAAGACGCCGTGTAGCCCTGTCCCGCATGGGACGCATCGGGAAGGACACCGGGCGGCCATGAAGAAAAGCGCATCCCCCTCCATACAGGACGATCACCCTCGGCGCGCCCGGCGAAAGGCCCCCGGGAGAGCGGCGCCCGCGGGGAGGAAATCCGACCCGGAATCGGCCTATCCGGCCACGTTTCCCACCCTCAACCCGAACCCCATCGCCGAAGTGGACCTGGAAGGCCGGATCCGCTACCTCAACCCCACCGCCGAGCAGCTCTTCCCCGACCTCCGGCGGCGCGGACCGGACCATCCGTGGCTCGGGGGCTGGGAAGCGGTGGTGCGCCTCTTCCGCGAGGGTGCGGTGAAGCAGGACGCGCGCGAGGTGTGCGCAGACAGACGCTGGTTCCTGCAGACGATCTATTTTATGGAAGAAACGGGATGTCTCCGCATCTACGGGGTGGATATCACCGAACACAAGAAGGCCGAGAGGGCCCTCCGCAGGGAGCGGGAAGTCATGGATGCCGTCGTGAAGGTGACGGACGTCCTGCTGGCCTATCTCGACCGGGACTTCAATTTCGTGGCCGTCAATCCCGCCTACGCCGAGGCGTCCAAGATGCGGCCCGAGGATCTGATCGGCAGGAATCACTTTGCCCTCTACCCGCATGAAGAGAACGAAGCCATCTTCCGCCGTGTGCGGGACACGGGAAAACCGGTTTTCTTCAAGGACAAGGCCTTTGAGTACCCGGACCAGCCCGAGCGGGGGGTGACCTATTGGGACTGGAGCCTCTCGCCCGTGAAAGACGGCGCAGGCCGGGTCGCCGGGCTCGTGCTGACGCTCCACGAAACGACGGAGCGCAGGAAGGCGCAGGTGGAGCTGCAGCAGCGCACGGCGCAGCTGGAGGAGGCGAACCGGGAACTGGAGAGTTTCAGCTACTCCGTTTCCCACGATCTGCGCGCTCCCCTGCGCGCCATCGACGGCTACACGCGCATGATCCTCAGGAAGCAGGGGGACGGCTTCGACGAGGACACCCTGCGCAGGTTCAACGTCATCCGGGAAAACGTGCGGACCATGGACCGCCTCATCGACGCCCTGCTGGGATTTTCCCGTCTGGGCCGGGCGGAACTCTCCATGTCCCTGCTGGACGTGAGGGCCTTGATCGAAACGACATGGCAGGAGGCGCTGGTTCATCATCCGGGCAGGGATGTGACGCTGACCCTCGGAAACGTCCCGGCCGCGTACGGCGACGAAACGCTGATCCGGCAGGTGTTTTCCAACCTCCTGTCCAACGCTCTGAAGTTCACGCGCCCCCGCGAGGCCGCACGGATCGAGGTAGGCGGCTTCCGCGAGGCGAACGAGGCCGTCTTTTGCGTCAAGGACAACGGCGTCGGTTTCGACATGACCTACTACAGAAAGCTGTTCGGGGTCTTTCAGCGCCTCCACAGCGCCGAGGATTTCGAGGGGACCGGCGTCGGACTTGCGACGGTTCAGCGCATCGTCTACCGGCACGGCGGGCGGGTGTGGGCGGAAAGCGTGATCGACAAGGGGGCCAGCTTCTATTTCACCCTGAAAGGACCGGCTTGAAGAGGGAGGCCGGAGGCGGAAAGCGCCGGCCGCGCCTTCCCACCCGGCATGCCGGAACGAGAAACATGAAAGACAAATTGCGCATCCTGATCCTGGAAGATTCCGCTGCAGACGCCGAGCTGGCGACGGACGAGCTGGAGGAGGCCGGCATTTCCTTCGTCTCCGAAGTCGTCGACCGGAGGGACGGTTTCATCAAGGCCCTCGATGATTTCCTTCCGGACATCATTCTTTCCGACTATTCCCTGCCGTCCTTCGACGGCCTCTCGGCGCTGGAGATCGCCAAGGTCAAGTCGCCGGATACGCCTTTCATTTTCGTGTCTGGCGCGATGGGCGAAGAGACGGCCATCGAGCTCCTGCAGAAAGGCGCCACGGATTACGTCCTGAAGAACAGGCTGTCGCGCCTGGGTCCCGCCGTCTCGCGGGCGCTGCACGAGGCCGAGGTCAGGAGAGAGCGGCGGCACGCCGAAGAGGAGCTGCGCGAGGCTTCGTTCTATGCCAGGAGCCTGATCGAGGCCAGCATCGACCCGCTGATCACGATCGACGCGAGCGGCAAGATCGCCGACGTGAACCGCGCGACGGAATCCATCACGGGCTTCTCGCGCGAACAGCTGATCGGCAGCAGTTTTGCCGATTACTTCACGGAGCCGGAGAAGGCCCAGAAGGCGTACGAGGAGATCTTCTCGAAGGGGTTCGTACGGGACTATCCGCTCGAAATGTGGCACGTCTCGGGACGGACGACGCCGGTGCACTACAATGCGTCGCTGGTCCGGAACGAGGCCGGCGACGTGAAGTGCGTCTTCGCCGCCGCCCGCGACATTACGGAGCGGGTGAAGGCGGAAAAGAGGATCCTGGCCAACAACGAATTGCTGCGCCAGCTCACGTGGGAGCTCGTGATGGCGGAAGAGCGCGAGCGGCGGAACATCGCCGTCGACCTCCACGACAACATCGGCCAGACCCTGGCCATCACCAAGATGAAGCTCGAGTTTCTTCTGGAGCAGTCGGCCCCCTGCGGCTTGGTGGCGCCCCTTGCGGAAATCCGCGACATGATCGAGCAGTCCATCCGGCAGGCCCGGTCGCTGATGAAGGACATCAGTCCCTCCGTCCTGTACGAGCTCGGGTTCGCCGAAGCGGTCGAGTGGCTGGCGGAGCAGATCTCGTCGCAGCACGGCCTGAGGGTCGTCGTGGAGAAGGACCCGGGCATCCGACTGATCGACAGGGAAGTCCAGATCCTCCTCTTCCGGGCCGTGAGGGAACTGCTCCTGAACGTCGTCAAGCACGCCGGCGCGAAGCAGGCCTCGGTCCTGTTGCAGAAAGCGGGGGCGAACGTCGTGATCACGGTCCGGGATGACGGGGCCGGTTTCGATGTCTCCGGAGTCGACCGGACATCGAAGAAGAGCGGCGGCTTCGGTCTGCTGAGCATCCGGGAACGGATCAGTTACATCGGCGGCCGCTTCGAAATCGAAACGAGAAAGGGTGAGGGCGCCTGCTTCCGTCTTACGGCGCCCCGGAGAAGCCGAAAGAAAACTTTGAGGAGGGTGGTATAAAATGAAGGTTCGAGTTCTCCTTGCCGACGACCATCACATTTTTCGGGACGGCCTGCGCACCCTGATCGAAAAGGAGGTGGGGATGGAGGTGGTCGCCGAGGCGGAAAACGGCAGAAAGGCGGTCAAGCTGGCCGAAAAGCTGGCGCCCAACGTGGTCATCATCGATGTCTCCATGCCCGACATGAACGGGATCGAAGCCACGCGAAAGATCGTCACCGAAACGCCCGGCATCAAGGTGATCGCCCTGTCCATGCATTCGGACCGGCGGTTCGTCTTGGGCATGCTGGAGGCGGGTGCGTCCGGCTACCTGCTGAAGGATTGCGCCTTCGGCGAGCTGGCCGTGGCCATTCGCCAGGTCATGACGGGCAATACCTATCTGAGCCCCAAGATCGCCGACGTCGTCGTGAAGGGATACCTCCACAAGACCTCGGACGACGCCCCCGAAAAGGCGGGCCTGCTCACTTCGCGGGAGCGCGAAATCCTCCAACTGATCGCGGAAGGACTCTCGACGAAAGAGATCGCCGCACACGTATGCCTGAGCATCAAGACCGTCGAGACGCACCGGCGGAACATCATGGAAAAGCTCGACATGCGGAGCGTCGCCGAGCTGACGAAATACGCCATACGGGAGGGGCTGGTCGTCGTGGACGGCTGACGCCGGCCGCCGTGTCCCCGCGGACGGGATCCAAGCCGGGCGCCGACGGAAAGGGGCCCGGAAAGGGGACGCTCAGGTCAGCAGTTCCGGATACAGATTCCTGATGCACGCGGGGCAGAGGCTGTGGGTGAAGTGCAGGCCGGAATAGGTGTTCAGGTACGATTCCACCTGCATCCAGTAGCCGTCGTCCGTCCTGACGTTCTTGCATTTGGCGCAGATGGGCAGCAGCCCGCTGAGCGTCTTCACCTTGTCCAGCGCCTCCCGGAGCTCGCGGATCAGCTTTTCCTTTTCCTGCAGATTGTGAAAGCGCTCCACGGCGTACCGCAGCGAACGGACGAGCAGACTCCCGGAGAGTTCGTCCTTGTCCAGATAGTCCTGGACGCCGTACTGCAATGCCTGGATCGCGACGGTCTCGTCGGAGAGACCCGTGAGGACGACGACGGGCGTGTTTGGTTCCCCGGCGACCAGCCTCCGGACGCTCTCGATGCCGTTGCTGTCAGGCAGCGACAGGTCCAGCAGGATCGCGTCGACGGTGTTTTCGGAAAGATACTGCATGGCCTTGGCGTGCGAATCCTTGTGAACCAGTTCGAAGTCCGCCGCATCGGATTCCCACCCTCTTTCTTCGGAGATCATCTCACGAATCAACGCGGCGTCGCTCCTGTTGTCCTCGACGAGAAGGATTCGAAATGCGTTCATGGCCGTTCTACCTCTCATGGCTCGGCAACGGGACCGCCCGTCCCTGCCGTTCGTGAAATCGTCTCCAGGAGATGGAGGGGGCTTCCGGCCCCGTACTCAGACTGTTCCGCTCCGCCCCGCATGTACTTCCTCAACCGCTCCTGAATGCGGGCCTGCAGCTCTTCCCACCCCTGATCCAGCTTTTCGGAATCCATCTTCCCCGTCCTCCTGTCTTCGCATGGTCTCTGCTGCGGGCAATCCTCGCACTGCCGGTCCATTCCTGGATAACCCGGTTGCCCCGCGTGCAACAATCGGGGATAGCCTGATTTCCGCCTTCGATAACTCTGATCGCATTTTGTGCGGCCGCTGCGCTGCCGCCCCGTTCGGAGACAACCCGTTCCCCCACGCCCGCCCGTTCATCTTTTCCCTGAGAAGGAAATAATACATTTGGTTCTTTGGATTAAGGCCATCCCCTATGGATAATGAGCCGATAAAATGCAGAAGTAATTCCAGCAGATCGGACCTCTCTGTCCGTTTCCTGAACAAGAGGTTCTTTTCACCGAAAAGGAGTGCCTCAAGAATGATTCCTCACACCACGCTCCGGAGGACAAGGCGCCGCGGCTTCACGCTCGTGGAAATGCTCATCGTCATGGTGATCCTCGCCCTGATCGCCGCGCTCGTCGGACCGCGGCTCTTTCCGAAGCTCGGCAAGGGCAAGCAGTCGGCGGCGAAGGCACAGATCGAACTCCTCGGACAGGCGCTGGACCATTTCCGGCTCGACACCGGCCGGTATCCGTCCGGGCAGGAAGGGCTGAACGCCCTCGTGGCCAATCCGGGCATCGACCGCTGGGACGGCCCCTATCTCAAGAAGGACATGCCGAACGATCCCTGGGGGAAGCCTTACCGTTACGAGTTCCCCGGCAAACATGGAGAATACGACCTGTTCAGCTACGGCAGGGACGGCTCCGCCGGTGGTGAAGGCGAAGACGAGGACGTCCTGAGCTGGAAATGAGGAAGCGGAGGGAGAGAATCTTGCCCGATCGCAGGTTTCTTACGATTCTGTTCGCCGCCGGGATTCTCTTCGGCGGCATGGCGGATCCGTTCGTACCGATCCGCGGCGGCGGGGTTTGCCTGGCACAGGCGCCGGCGAATCCGGCGCCGGAGGCGGAACCGGGACGGCGGCAGGTTCCTCTTCCGGGCCCCGGCGGTCCCCAGGCCGTGAAGACGGCCCCGCCGAGTTCCGCCCCTATGGCTGCGGATCCCGCCCCGGCGGCGGAACCGCCACGGCAGCAGGAGCTTCTTCCAAGCCGCGGCGGTCCCCAGCCGGTTACGGCACCGCCCGGTACCCTTCGCGCGCCGTCGGCAGCCGCCGCGGCCCGCCGCGACATGTTCAACCTGAACTTCGACGACGCCGACGTCTATACGATCATCCAGACCATCTTCGGCGAAGTCCTGAAAGCCAATTACGTCGTCGATCCCCGCGTCAAGGGAAGGGTGACGTTCCGCGCCGTCGCCCCCGTGCCCGCCTCGAGCGTCCTGCCCCTCATGGAGGTGATTCTCCGGCTCAACGGCGTCGGCATCGTCAAAGACGGCGATCTGTACCGGATCGTCCCCATCAGCGACATTTCAAAGGAACCGTCGCCCGTAAGCTACGGGCGGGATCCGGCGAAGATCGAGACGAAAGGGACCGCCCTGCTCCAGGTGGTGCCGATTCTCCACATCCAGTCCTCCGAAGTCCTCAAGCTGATCACCCCCTTCGCGTCGACCAACGCCGTTCTCATCGACGTGCCCAAGGGGAACCAGATCATCCTCGTGGACACCGACGCCAACGTCAAGCGGATGCTGAGCCTGATCGCGCTGTTCGACAACGACGGCGTCAAGCAGAAGAAGCCGCAGGTCTTCGTCTACAAGGTCCAGAACAGCAAGGCGAAGGACATCGCGAGCCTCCTGCAGCAGGTCTTCATGGGGAAGAGCGGAACGGGGGAGCAGGCGCCGCCGTCCGCGCGGGCGGCGGCGGGGTCGCCCGCCTATTCGTCGTCGTCGGCGCCCTCCGCCGCGGCCGGCGCTTCGCAGTCGCAGGTCTCCGTGATCTCCGCCGGCTCGGAGGCGCGCGTCGCCGAGTTCACGAAAATCATCTCCGACGACATCACCAACACCGTCGTGGTGATGTCGACCCCGGAGGACTACGACGCCATCAAGAAAGTCATCGAGCAGATCGACATCGTCCCCAGGCAGGTGATCATCGAGGGCATGATCGCGTCCATCCAGCTCACCGACAATCTCAAGTTCGGCCTGGCCGCCCTGTTCAAGGGCGGCATCTCCGGCTTCAATACCAGCGCCGGCATCAATCCGGGCACCCTCACGGCGACGAATCCGGCGGCGCTGACCCAGGCGGGATTCACCTTCCTGGCGACCGATGCGGCCGGGACCGTCCGCTCTCTCATCACGGGCCTGGTCAGCGATTCGCGGGCCAAGGTGCTGGCGTCTCCCCACATCCTGGTCTCGGACAACCGGGATGCGAAGATCCAGGTGGGCCAGCAGATCCCCCTGATCTCCTCGGAAACCTACGGCGCCGTCGGGGTAACGCCCCAGCGGAACTATCAGTACCGGGACATCGGCATCATCCTGAAGGTCAAACCGCGGATCAACGAAGGCGGCCTCGTCTCCCTGGAGCTCTACCAGGAAATCTCCACCTTCGAGAAGGTCAACCTCGGCGGAACGGACCAGCTTCTGCTCAACAAGACCGATGCATCCACCAACCTCGTCGTGCAGGACGGCCAGACGATCATCATCGGCGGCCTCATCCGCGAGGATATCACCAACACCGGTTCGGGAGTGCCGTTCCTCTCCAAGATACCGCTCATCGGCTGGCTCTTCGGCGGCTTCGAGGACGACAAGAAAAGAAGTGAAATCATCATCCTGCTGACGCCGAACGTCATCAGGAACCAGAAGGACGCGAAGGACCTGTCGCGGGACTATATCGACAGCATGTCCGAGGCCAGCGAGGGCCGCATCAGGATGGAAGAACTGCTCCGCCGGGTGAAACCGAGGCCGCCGGCGGACGACAGGCCGTCCGAAACGCCCGGGAACGCCTATCACGGCTCGCCGTGACCCGCGGCGCCCCGGGAGAGGAGCCGGGAGACCCCCGGGGCGGAATATTCCTGCCGCGTTTCCCTCCACAATCCGGCGCAGCGTGCATTTCTTGCCGGTTTTCCGACGCCCTCCCCACGGCGGCTGCCCCCTCCTTTCTTCAATAGTCCCTTAAAATCGATCGGTTATGAAGAATCTCCGGGCGCCGGCCGGCCCTGGCACACCCTTTGCTGTCATTCATCTGCAATGGATATCCGGCAACCCCGGTTTTTTCATTGAATTCTGCGGTGGACGGGAGTAGGAACGACACATGCGTTGCCTTCGTCTTCGCGGAAGACTCGAGTCATTTCTTCTCTTGACGCCGGTCTTCTTCCTTCTCTGGGGCTGCATGGGCCAGTTGGCCTGCCGCCACCAGGCGCTGCAGCATGCCTCTCTGGGCGTGGAAAGGAACCTCGAGACGCGCATTTCCATCTACAAGGTCGACCACCCGGCCTGGGACGCCCATGCCCAGGCGCAGGTAAAAATCGACGGCAAATGGAAATGGATGACGGAGTGGTACGGATACGTCTTCATCAACGATGAACCAGCCTATGAGCCGACGGGATATGTCCTCTTCTATTCCATACCCGAATACCTCGAGGTATTGAAGAAGGGCTCCTACGCAACGGGCGAAAGCCCGGCCCAGCAGGACAGCAGGCGGTTGGCCGGCGCTCCTTAGACGGGGCGCCTTCTCCCCGCCGGTCCTCCTTTCGTTCCCCTCTCTCGTCCGTCCGTAGAGTCCCGTTCGCGCAGACTCCGGACGCCATCGTTCCCGAGAAGGACCTCCCGTCACACGGCATATCCCCTCCGCCCGAAGCATGGGGGATGCGCACCGACGCGCCTTCCCGCAAGATCCGTCTTCAGAAGTTCCCTCCACGCCCCGCCGGCGCCGCGATAACCCAGGCAGGATCTCTCCTGCGCTTCCCCCCGTCGCGACATAAGCCTTTTTGAGGCCGTAAATCAGGGGAACCCCGATTGTCCCTTCCCTGAAAAGCCTGTATTCGTGAGGTCAAATGGAGGGAAGAAGAATGACAAGTCGAGCCATCCGTCCGCTTTTCTGCCGGGCCGCACTGCTTGCCGCCACCGTCCTGTCGCTCAATGCCGCCGTCCCGGAAAACACCGCCACGGCATTCTCCTCCGATACGTCGTCATCCCCCGCCGTGCTGAGGGGGGCGGACGCCGGCTCCGCGGAAGGCCGGATCCAGAGGCTCCATGACAGGCTCAAGGTCACGCCGGAGCAGGAATTCCTGTGGAGCGAAGTGGCGCGGGTGATGCGCGCGAATGCGTCACGGATGGCCGCGCTGATCGTCAAGATAAAGTCCGAACCCGCGAAGAGCAAAAATGCCGTCGACGACATGAAGGCCTACGGGGAAATCGCCGCGGCCCATGCCGACAGCATTCAGTCGCTGATCCCGGTTTTCGAGGCGTTCTATGCCAGCCTCTCGGACGATCAGAAAAGGATCGTCGAGAGCGAGGATATCAAGTTCTAGTCCGGCGGGCGGATCGAGCAAGATGAAGACGCTTCATGCCATACCGGCCCTTGTCGCCGTTTTTCTCATGCTGGGCGCTCCGCTCGGTTCGCTGCCGGTCTGCCCGGTCTCTTCGCCCGGCGGCCTTGTCTGCTACTGCTGTTCCGCCGAGGGAGGACCATGCCCCAGGATCATCTCCTGCCCCGGCTGCAACTCGACCTCCGGGTCGGAGACGCCTCCCCGCTGGTCCCCGGAGATGATTCTCGACTTCGCCGATCCTGCCTGCTGCGTGTATCCCGTCTCCTATGAGACGGTCTCCTTCCCCGTACCGGAAACCGTCTACCTCGAGGTCCCCGTCAAGCCGCCCAACGCCGCCTGAAGAACCGAACGAATCCCGAATGAATCCATGCGTCGCAGCCCGGCGCCTGCAGGAGCCCCTGCACGCCGGGCGGACGAACGGTATCGGCAACGATACGAAAGGAACCGCCATGAAAAAATTGCTTTTGATCTGCCTGTGCGCCGCCTTCTTCCTGCCCGCGGGAAGCGCCCTCTGGGCCCAGGACGGCGATGTGAAAGAGATCGCCTCCTGCAAGTACTGCGGCATGAACCGGGAGACGTTCGCCCACAGCCGGATGCTGATCGTCTACGACGACGGGACCAACGTCGGCACCTGCAGCCTGCACTGCGCCGCCGTCGATCTGGCCCTGAACCTGGACAAGTCGCCCAAGGCGATCCACGTGGGGGATTACGGGAAGAAGTCGCTGGTCGATGCGGAAGCGGCCTTCTGGGTCATCGGGGGAAGCAAGCCCGGTGTCATGACGAAAAACGCGAAGTGGGCCTTCGCAGGCAAGGCCGATGCGGAGAAGTTTCTGATGGAAAACGGCGGCCGCATCGCGTCGTTCGACGAGGCCCTCGAAGCGGCCTACAAGGACCTGGCCAACGACACCAAGATGATTCGCGAGCGCCGGAAAATGAAGAAGATGAAGATGATGGAGCACAAGTCCATGGACCAGAAACCCATGGAGCACAAGCACATGGAGCACAGGTGATGAAGGCGGCAGGCGGGCGGCGAGGAGGGGGTGTCGCGGCGGGTCTCACGCTGCTGCTGGCCTTCGCCCTTCTGCCGGCTTTTCTCCCGGTCGCCGCAGGGCAGGAGCCCCCGAAGCCGGCGGCGAAGGACAAATGCCCCGTATGCGGCATGTTTGTCGCCAAGTATCCCGACTGGGTCATGGCCGTTTCCTTCAGGGACGGCTCCCATGCCTTCTTCGACGGGGCGAAGGACATGTTCAAGTACCTGCTGGACATGAAACGGTACGACCCCGGGCGCAGGCCCGAGGACATCCGGGCCGTTCTCGTGAAGGACTACTACGGTCTTTCGTGGGTGCGGGCCCAGGAGGCCTGGTACGTGGTCGGAAGCGACGTCTACGGCCCCATGGGCAGGGAGCTGATCCCCATGGAGAAGGAGGCCGACGCCCGGGAGTTCCTGAAGGACCATCGGGGCACCGGGATCCTCCGGTTCGGCGACGTGACGATGGAGGTCGTCAGGAGCCTTGACTAGAGAACGTCCCGACAAGAAAGGCGGGGCCCGGTTGCCGCGCCGGAAATCGGGTCCCGCCCTGTTTCTCCTGGGCGCCGGGGCGCTGCTCCTGGGCCTGATGTTCGCCCATGCCGGCCTGCAGCGCCGGGCGGACATGCCGTTGCTCGAGTCCCCGGCCGGGATGGTCGGAAGGCTGGAATTGACCGATCTTTGTCTCTTCACGGAGGCGCGCTACACCCGCCATCCCTCCCAGGCGGACCTGCACTCGGCCTTTCAGGATCACCCCGTCGCACTGGAGCATTTTCCGGCGGGCTCCATGGGAAGAACCCCTTCGGGGCTGCGGAGGCTTCATGCCGCGCTGGATTGAAAAGACCAGGAGCATCCTGGATTTCACCGTCGCCTCGCTCTTGAGGAGAAAGGGCAAGAACTTCAGCCTTCTTGTCGTCTACACCCTCGTGGTGTTCCTGCTGGGTTCCGTTCTTTTCCTTACGCAGGCGATGAAGCGCGAGGCCTCGCTGATCCTGAAGAACGCGCCGGAGATGGTCGTCCAGCGCCTGCTGGCCGGGCGGTACGAGCCCATCCCGGCGGTTTACGCCGCAACGATCCGGGAAATCCGGGGGGTCATGTCCGCGGGCCCGCGTCTGTGGGGTTACTACTACGACCCCGCCGCCGGCGCCAACTACACGCTGCTCGTCCCCCGGGAAGACGCCCCTTCCGGAGAAAAGATCGTCGTCGGCCGCGGGGTCTCCGGAAGCCGGAGGATCTTCCAGGGGGACATCGTCTCCTTCCGGGGATCGGACGGCGCCGACCGGAACTTCACCGTGGCGGACGAACTGTCCCACGAATCGGAGCTCGTCTCGTCGGACCTGATCCTGATGTCCGAAGCCGGCTTCCGGGATCTCTTCGGCTTTCCGGCCGGCCTGGCCACCGACATCGTCGTCTCCGTGCGGAACCCGAAGGAGCTGCTCACGATCGCGAGGAAGGTGGTGGAACGCCTCCCCGATACGCGCCCCATCCTCCGGGAGGAGATGGTGCGGACCTACGATTCCGTCTTCGACTGGCGGGGCGGGATCGTCATCGTCCTCGTCCTGATGGCGCTGCTGGCCTTCGTCATCCTCGCCTGGGAAAAGGCGTCGGGGCTGAGCGCCGACGAAAAGAGGGAGATCGGCGTCCTGAAGGCGGTCGGCTGGGAAACCGCGGATGTGACCGCGGTCAAGGCCTGCGAAGGCATCGTCGTGTCCTTCCTCTCCTTTTCGGCCGGCCTCCTCGCCGCCTACGCCCATGTCTTCTTCTTCTCGGCCCGCCTGTTCGCGCCGGCCATGAAGGGGTGGTCGGTGCTCTACCCGGATTTCAGGATCACGCCCTTCATCGACCCCTATCAGGTCGCCGTCCTGTTCTTCCTGACCGTGGTCCCCTACACGGTCGCAACGATCGTGCCCTCCTGGAGGGCCGCCATCATCGATCCCGATTCGGTCATGAGGTCGTAGAAATGATCCGGCTGCAGAACGTGCGAAAAGGATTCAACCTCGGCAAGTCGAACGAATTCGTGGCGGTCAGCGACGTCACGATGGCGATGGAGGAAAAACGCGTCACCGTCCTGAAGGGCCCGAGCGGCTCGGGAAAGACGACGCTTCTCTCCCTGATCGGCTGCATGGCGAGGCCGACATCGGGCCGCATCACCCTCGAGAACGGACTCGTGAGGAACGGGGCGCTTGCCGCGGTCGGAGGGGCCGCAGACGTGGAGGTGACGAGCCTGCCCGAGCGCTTCCTGACCGAGATCCGGCGGCAGACCTTCGGGTTCATCTTCCAGCAGTTCAATCTCGTGAAAGGGATTTCGGTCCTCGAAAACGTCATGCTGCCCTCCTATCCCACGGGGGAGAAGCACGCGGTCGTCCGGGGGCGGGCCATGGCCCTGCTGGAAATGTTCGGGCTCGCGGAGCGCGCGTCCGCCAGGGTGGAATGGCTTTCCGGAGGAGAAGCGCAGCGGGTGGCGATCGCCAGGGCGCTGATGAACGATCCCCCGGTCCTCATCGCCGACGAACCGACGGCCCACCTGGACAGCAAGCTGTCGCGGGAATTCCTGGAGATCCTCTCCCGCCTCAAGGATCAGGGCAAGACGGCCATCATCGCGAGCCACGACCCCCTCGTCTTCGAAGCGGGGGACGTCGACAGGGTGATCGCCGTCAGGGACGGCCGGATCGAGGACGAGGCGGCATGATCCTCCATCCGGCCATCGTGGCGCTTCTTCTCGTCTCCCTTCTCCTGACGGGAATGTGCCTCTACAGCGCCTTCTTCGGAATCCGGATCATCCGCCGGTGGGACCTCGCGAGCGGCAGCGAAGAGCAACTGGGCCTGGAGAGGAAGACCTACCTCATCTCGACGATCCTCTCCTACGTCTTCGCATTCCAGATCGGCTCGCTCTTTCTCTTCATCTTCACCGCAGAGAGCCTGCACGACCGGTTCGTCGGCGCCATGTGCGCGGCGGGCGCGCTGTACGCCAACCCATACGGCTATCCGGCGTTCCTGCTGAAGATCCTCAACGTCCTTCTCGCCGGGATCTGGCTGGTCGTCAATGCCGCCGACAACCGCGCCTACGACTACCCCCTGATCCGGAAGAAGTATCTTCTCCTCCTCGTGCTGACGCCCTTCGTCGCGGCGGAATCGGTGGCCCAGGCGCTCTACTTCACCGGGCTCAAGGCGGACGTGATCACGTCATGCTGCGGGAGCCTCTTCAGCGCCGCCGGGACCGGCGTCAGTTCGGACATCGCGTCCTTCCCGCCGAGGCTCTCGATGACGATCTTCTATCTCGTCTTCGCGGCGACCGTCGGCGCGGGCCTCCTCTACCGGTTCCGGCGGAAGATGGGGGTTTTCTTCTCCCTTTCGAGCGGCCTTTTCTTCCTGGTCGCCTGCGCCTCGTTCATCTCCTTCATCTCGCTGTACTTCTACGAGCTTCCGACGCACCACTGCCCCTTCTGCGTCCTCCAGAAGGAGTACGGATACGTCGGCTATTTCCTCTACGCCGCCCTCCTGGCCGGCGCGGTCTCCGGCCTCGGCGTGGGCGCCCTGATGCCCTACAGCCGGATCGGCAGTCTGGCCGCGGCGCTGCCGGCGCTCCAGAAAAGGCTCGCTCTCGCCTGCCTGATCGCCTACGCGGCCTTTGTCGCCCTGTCGACCTGGCGCATCGTCGCCACCGATTTCACGCTGGGCCTGTGAGCGGCCGAACCGTCGCTCCCTCAGGTTTTCTCCGAGCGGCATTTAAGAGATTCGGCGGCCCCGATCGGGTCCTCTCCCGATGGAAAACGAGCCGGAAACATGGGATCTTCTTCATACTCCCCGACAGCGGGCGATCCGGTTCGATCTCTCGATTTCACTTGAGGTGGCGCAGTTCCCATGAAGATACGCTATGTCGTGCCGATCCTGCTGCTCATCGCCGCAGGCTCCTTTCTCGCCGGTTCGTGGGCGACGTTCCATGGCACAAGGCCGGCCGCGGCGCCGGAGCGCAGGATCCTCCATTACGTGGATCCGATGAATCCGGCGCACAAGTCCGACAAGCCCGGCATCGCCCCCTGCGGCATGCCGCTCGAACCCGTCTATGCCGACCCCGACGATTCCGGCGGCAAAGCGCTCCTGGCATCGATGCCGCCGGGAACGATCCGCATCTCCCCGGAGAAACAGCAGGTCATCGGCGTCAAAGTCGTCAAGGTCGAAAAGGCCCCCTGGAACCATACGCTCCGCGTCCTCGGCCGGGTGGCGGCCGACGAGACCCGCGTCTACCGGATCAACGCCGCAACGGAAGGCTGGATCCAGGACGCGCTCCCCGTCACCACCGGCAGCCTCGTGAAGAAGGACGAACTGCTGGCGACGCTGTCGTTCTTCTCGCTGGAATACCGGACGCTGATCCAGAATTACTTCAACCTCTTCAACCTCGGCGCCGCCGAGTTCGTGGGCGAGCCGAATCAGCCCCTGTCGGAACAGCAGAAGCGGGCCGAAGAACTGAGGAGCCAGTACACTGCGCCGCAACTCCGGCAGATGAGAAGCGCGGCCAAGAGGGCGGGCGAACTCGGCGGCAGCGCCCAGGTCAATTACTACCGGAAATACCTTCTCAACTACGGGATCGGCGAGTACCAGCTCAAGGAAATGGAGCGGACGCAGACCTTTCCCGATGCCGTCGAGATCCGGTCGCCGGTCTCCGGTTTCGTGCTGGCCCGGAACGTTTCCGCCGGGCTGCGCCTCGAAAAGGGGGCCGAGCTCTTCCGGATCGCCGATCTTTCCGAAGTATGGGTCCTGGCCGATCTCTTCGAGAACGAGGCGTCCTACTTCAAGCCGGGAATGCGCGTGAAGATGGAACTGCCTTACCGGAAGACGGCCCTTCACGCCCGCGTCAGTCCCGTCCTGCCCCAGTTCGACCCCGCCACGCGCACGCTCAGGATCCGCCTGATCGCGGAGAACTCCGGCTACATGCTGCGCCCCGACATGCCCGTGAACGTGGAACTCTCCCTGAGCGGCCCTCCGGCCCTGACCGTGCCGTCGGAGGCGGTCCTCGATTCCGGGCTGAAGAAGACGGTCTTCGTCGACAAGGGCGACGGTTTCTTCGAGCCCCGGCGGGTGGAAACGGGGAGATCGCTCGGCGAAAGGGTCGAGATCGTCCGGGGGTTGGCGCCCGGCGAAAAGATCGCCGTTTCCGGGCATTTCCTGATCGACTCGGAGGCGCGGATGCAGCAGGCGGCCATGGGGATCACCGGGGAAATCGCCCGCGACCCCGTCTGCCTGATGAACGTCGACGCCGACCGCGCCGGCGCCGAGGGGAACGTGCAGGTCCACAAGGGAAAGACGTATTTCTTCTGCTCACCCGAATGCCGGGAAGACTTCCGCAGGAATCCGGAGCGCTACCTGAAGGCCGCACCGCCGGCGGACGGAGCGGCACGGGGCGATCGTGACGGCGCGATGCAGCAGGCTTCGCAAAAACCCGAAGCCGCTTCCAAGCCGCGGACCGCAAAAAAGACGCACGAGTCGCACGGCGCGATGTCGACGCCCGGCACGCCGCATGCCGCGATGGACCATGCCTCTCACGGCGGTGCGGCGCCCTCCGCGCCGCGGCCCGAGGCGCCGCCGCAGAAATCCCGCGGCGCCATGGCCATGCCCAAGGCCCCCTCCCCCGATGCCGCACCTCCGCTGCCCGGCGGTCCCCCTGGAATCGGGTCCTTCATGACGGGCACCTCCGGGATGAGACCTGGTGTTCCGTCTTCTTCCATGCCCGAGGGTATGGCAATGCCGGTGCCGAAAAAGGCTCCTCCCGCCTCCGCTGTGTCGCCGGCCATGCCGTTTGGCGTCCCCGGCGGGCCTCAGGCACAAGCCGGCGGCGGAACGGGGCCTTCGGGCATCTCCGGGATGAACCGGGATGCAGCCCCTTCCTCCATGCCGGGAGGCATGACGATGCCCGGGCCGAAAAGTGTTTCTCCGGCGCCGGCCGGGAAAACCCCGGAGATGATCCCGCCGGCGGCCGTCCCGGCCGGGAGCGGCGCCGACGGCGGACAGAGTCATGATTAACCGGATCATCGATTTTTCGGCCGAGAACAAGCTGATCGTCTTCCTGATCGTCGCCGCCGCCGCGGTCGCGGGGTGGTGGTCCATGAAGAACGTCCCGCTCGACGCCATCCCGGACCTCTCCGAGACCCAGGTGATCATCTACTCCCGATGGGACCGCAGCCCCGATATCCTGGAAGACCAGGTCACCTACCCGATCGTCACGGCCATGCTGGGCGCTCCGGGCGTCAGGACCGTCCGGGGTTTCTCGGACTTCGGCTATTCCTTCGTCTACGTCATCTTCGCGGAGGGAACGGACATCTACTGGGCCCGCTCGCGCACCCAGGAATATCTTTCCGCGGTGCTGCCGCGGCTCCCCGACGGCGTGGAGACCGAACTGGGCCCGGACGCCACGGGGCTGGGATGGGTCTTTCAGTATGCGCTCGTCGATACGACGGGACAGAACAGCCTGGCCGATCTCCGCGCCTACCAGGACTGGACGCTGCGCTACCACCTCAAGTCGGTGCCCGGCGTGGCGGAAGTGGCGCCCGTCGGCGGTTTCCGCCGGCAGTACCAGGTCAACCTCGATCCCAACCGCCTCCAGTTCTACGGCGTCCCCGTCAGCCGCGTCGTCGAGGCGGTCAAGGGCGGCAACAACGACGCGGGCGGGAGGCTCATCGAATTCGGCGGAACCGAGTACATGGTGCGCGGCCGCGGATACGCCCGCACCGTCGAGGATTTCGGGAACATCGCCGTGGCGTTCGGTGAGAGCGGTTCGCCGATCCGCGTCCGGGACCTCGGGGAAGTCGTGCTCGGGCCCGATCTGCGCCGCGGCGTCGCCGACCTCGACGGCGAGGGCGACGTCGTTTCGGGCATCGTCGTCATGCGCCAGGGACAAAACGCCCTGGCCGTGATCGACCGGGTCAAGAAGAAGATCCGCGAAATCGAGCCCGGCCTGCCCCCCGGCGCCAGGATCGTCCCCGTCTACGACCGGTCGGACCTGATCCGCCGCGCCATCGACAACCTCAAGTGGACGATCGTCGAGGTGATGCTCACCGTTTCGGCGGTGGTGCTCCTCTTCCTCTGGCATTTTCCGAGCGCCGTCATTCCCATCGTCACCATCCCCCTGGCCGTGCTCATCTCCTTCGTCCCGTTCCGGCTCATGGGGGTCTCGGCCAACATCATGTCCCTGGCGGGGATCGCGATCGCCATCGGCGCCATGGTCGACGCCGCCATCGTGGTCGTCGAGCAGACCCACAAGAAGCTGGAGATCTGGGACCGGGACGGCCGGAAAGGCGATCACCGCGGGGTTATCATCGGCGCCGTCAAGGAAGTCGGGGCCGCGAGCTTCTTCGCGCTCCTCGTCATCGCCGTTTCCTTCCTCCCCGTCCTGACGCTGGAGGCCCAGGAGGGGCGGCTGTTCAAGCCGCTTGCCTACACGAAGACCCTTGCCATGATCGTCGCCGCGGTCCTCGCCATCACGCTGGACCCGGCGCTGCGGCTTCTCTTCACGCAGATCCGCGGCTTCCGCTTCCGCCCGCGATGGCTCAGCCGCGCCTTCAACGCCGTCGCCGTGGGGACCATACGCTCCGAGCAGCGGCACCTTCTCAGCAGCTTCCTGATCCGCATCTACGACCCGGCCGTGGCCTGGTCGCTGCGCCGGAAGTGGACCGTCATCGCCGTCGCCGTCCTCCTGGTCGCGGCCACCGTGCCCGTATTCCAGAGGCTCGGTTCCGAATTCATGCCCCCCCTCGACGAGGGCTCGCTTTTCTACATGCCGACCACGATGCCCGGGATCTCCGTCAGCGAGGCCCAGAAGCTCCTGCAGGTGACGGACCGGATCATCAAGGGATTCCCCGAAGTCGACCGGGTGCTGGGAAAGGCCGGACGGGCCGAGACGTCGACGGACCCGGCCCCCTTCTCGATGCTGGAGACCCTCGTGGTCCTCAAACCGAGGAGCGAATGGCGGAGAGCGGACACCTGGTATTCCCCCTGGGCCCCCGAGGCGCTCAAGCCCCTCCTCCGGCGCATCTCGCCCGATACCCCCTCTTCGGCCGAGCTCGTGGCGCAGATGAACGAGGCGCTGAGGCTGCCGGGCCTGTCCAATGCGTGGACCATGCCCATCAAGGGGCGGATCGACATGCTCGCGACGGGAATCCGCACCCCCGTCGGCCTCAAGATCTCGGGGGCGAACCTCGTGCAGATCGAACAGATCGGCGAGCAGGTCGAGGCCGCGCTGCGCACGATCGAGGGGACGCGCAACGTCTTTGCCGAACGCACCGGGGGCGGGTATTTTCTCGATATCGAGTGGAAGCGCGACGAGCTGGCGCGTTACGGGCTGTCCGTCGATCAGGCGCAGAAAACGGTGCAGAACGCCATCGGCGGAGAGAACGTCACGACGGCCATCGAGGGACGGGAGCGCTATTCCGTGAATGTCCGCTACCGGCGCGATTTCCGCAGCAGCCTCGAGACGATCGGCCGCGTCCTGGTGCCCGTTCCCGACGTCCGGACGCAGGAAATCGACGGCCGGACGCAGATCCCGCTCTCCCAACTGGCCGACGTGGGCGTCGCCAGCGGCCCGGGCATGATCCGCGACGAGGACGGCCTGCTGACCGGCTACGTCTACGTGGACATCTCCGGCCGGGATCCGGGCGGATACATCGCGGAGGCGGACCGCCTGCTGCGGGAGAGGCTAGAGCTGCCGGCCGGCTACGCGGTTCTCTGGAGCGGGCAGTACGAGGCGATGCAGCGCGTGAAGGACCGCCTGATGATCGTCGTTCCCCTGACCCTGCTCCTCATCGTCCTCCTGCTCTACCTGAGCACCCGGTCGCTCGTGAAGACCGCCATCGTCCTTCTGGCCGTGCCCTTCTCGGCCGTGGGGGCCGTCTGGCTGCTCCATCTGCTCGGCTACAACATGAGCATCGGCGTGTGGGTGGGACTGATCGCCCTTCTCGGCGTGGATGCGGAAACCGGGGTTTTCATGCTGCTCTATCTGGACCTGGCCTACGAAAAGGCCCGGCGGGAGGGGCGCATGAACAGCCTGGCCGACCTGCAGACGGCCGTCCGCGAGGGGGCCGCCAAGCGCATCCGGCCCAAGTTCATGACGGCGGCGACGATGCTCTTCGGCCTCGTCCCGATCATGTGGTCCGTCGGAACCGGCGCCGATGTCATGAAGCACATCGCCGCGCCGATGATCGGAGGGATCTTCACGTCTTTCCTCATGGAACTGATGGTCTACCCGGCGATCTACGAGATCTGGAAATGGAACTTCGAGATGAAACGTCCGGGTAGCCCGAGCCCGCCCGGCCCCGCGCTGCCCGGACAGCAGGAGGGAGTTGCGTCATGAGACGAAATCCCGCGGGGGAGGAAGACCGCGGCGGCCGGAAAAGAACTCCTTCGCCGCCGCTCCTCCTCGTCTCCCTGGCGCTCCTTTTCGGGCTCCTCTTCCCGGCCGCGGCGCGACCGTCGGAGGCCGTGCCGCGCATCGGCAGGACCCTGCCGGCGACGGTCATTCCGGGGCTCGATGGATCGCCGGTCCGGATCCCCGATGCCTTCCGCGGCAAGGTGGCGGTTCTCCACTTCTGGCGGATCGGCTGCAGCTCCTGCAAACTGGAGATGCCCGCCATGGACAGGTTGTACAGGAACTACCGCGACAGGGGCCTGGCGGTCGTGGCCGTCAACGTCGGCCAGAAGAAAGAGGCCGTGAAGGGTTTCGCCGAGGAACTGGGGGTTTCCTACCTGGTCCTCGCCGACGCGGAAGGAAAGAGCGCCGCAGCCTACGGGGTGACAGACGTGCCGAGGACCTATATCATCGACCGCGGCGGCATCGTGCGCTTCAGGATCCTCGGCGGGGCCACGCCGGAGACCCTGAAGCGACTGGTCCTGAGCCTCCTCTAAAAAAGAAACTTCCCCCGGGTTTCGGAAGATCGAGGGTTACCCGATGCGCAGAAGAGACTTCCTGAGAGTCGCGGCCGCCGCCGGACTCGGACTCGTTCTTCCCGGAATGACGGCCTGCCGGAAGGAAACGGGTCTGCGCATCGGCGACGTTCCCCCGCAGGCGACCCTGACCGACATCCATGGGAACCCCGTCGTCCTTCCGTCCGCCTTCAGGGGAAGCATCGTTCTGATCCATTTCTGGGCAAGCTGGTGTCCTCTGTGCCGCGCGGAGATGGGCGTTCTCGAATCCCTCTTCCTCCGGTACGGCAAGGGGGGCGCCACTCCCTGCTCCGTCGGCGTCGGCGAATCCAGGGAGACGGCCGAAGCCTACTTGGGGACGGAGAGACCCACCTACCCCGTCCTCCTCGACCGGAGTTCCTCTCTCGTCAAACCATACGGCATCGCCGGCATACCGACCACCTACGTGCTCGACCGCGGGAACGTCATCCGGCACAGGATTCTCGGCAGGATCGACGGGGACGGGCTGGAGAAGATGATCACGGCTCTCCTGTGATGCGGAATCACTGCTTCTGAAGCTGCTCCAGCCGGAGCCGCTGGCCCTCCTTGATCTTCTGCCTTGTCTGTTCGATCGAGCTCTGCGTGGGAGGCCACGAGCCGGAGGCTCCGATCCCCGGTCCGACCACCGCTGCCGGCTGGCCGGAGGGCGTCGCCGGAACCGCCGTTGCGCCGGGCATGCCGGCCGCCGGCCTGGATTCGGGGGTTCCGCCTGCGGCTCCCGGCGCCGCGGCGGGTCGCGTCGGGGGAGGCGGCACCTTGGACGGCTGGGGCGCGCCCGCGGAACCGGCACCGCCGGCCGCCTGCCCGGCGGAGGTCCCCGCAGAAGCAACCTCCGTCTTCCTCTTGTCGCCTTCCGTCAGCATCACAAGCAACTGCTCGTCGCCCTTGACGAGGACAATGCGATCCGTCAGGACATCGCGGAGGACATATCCGTTGAGCGTGCCCCCCTTCCGGAGGGCGATCTGCCGCCGGCCCCGGCCCGCCGTCGAGACCGGCGCCTTCTTGTCCTCGAGAAACGCGATGCTCAGGTCGCCCGCCGTCAGCGTTCCGTACAGGTTCACGTCGGGCCGCCCGGTCGCCTTCTCTTCCTTCTTCTCCGGCGGGATACGCCTTTCGGGGTGGAAGAGGTTCGAGTCGCTGATCGCGGCATAGTCGATCGAGGAAGGGCTCCGGCGCGGCACCGCCTCCGCCGCCGGCAGGACGGCCGCCGTCTTCGGAACGGGAAGCTCGCAGCGGACCTCTTGCCGCGGGGAGGGAATCGCCGCAAGAACGACGGCCGCCAGAAGCAGGACGTTCAGGACGTTGATGCTGCCCAACAGGTACTTCCTTCCGTTCATTTTCAAAGGCCTCCCGTCAGCCCCGACACCTTCAGTTTCACCATCAGGTCGCGCGGCTCCCGAAAATTCCGGATCCGCACATCCAGTTCCCGGACGATCAGATAGGGCGTCTGCGTCTCCACGGCGTAGAGCGCATCGGCGAGCGCCCTCGTATCGGGCAGCACCGCGTCGATCGTCACGGTGATCATCTTGAACTTCCCGGCATCCTCCGTCTTGTCGACCCGGTCGCTGGAGATGACCCCTCCCCGCGAGGCGATCATGGCCTTGATGATGCCCTGCAGGGCGGCGGCGGCGATGGCCGGCGTTTCCCCTTCGATCATCTTGGCGCGCGCCGCCTTTCTCGTCTCCGCGAGCGCGGCCGACTTCTTTTCGAGGCCGAGCTTCGCAGCGAGCAGGGCCATGGTTTTCTCGAGCGTCTTCGCCTTGACCGCGGCCGTGTTTTCGCGATCGAGCAATTCGGCCCGGATCTTCACGTACCCGTACTCGTACGCCACGGCGCCCAGAAGGAGGATCATCACCGGGATGGCGACGGCGAGGAGCCTACTGTTTTTTCTCATCCCCTGCCTCCTTCTCCGCCTCCCTTTCGATTTCCATCTTGATGGTGAAGCGGTCCGCGTTCAACCGCGTGTCCCGCGACGTGGAGGCGGCGAACTCGACGCGCTTGAAATGCCCGGACGCCTCCAATTTCGGCAGGATCTCCGTTGCCGAGGCCGCATAGCCCTCGATTTCCACGGTCGAATCGGTGATCCGCAACCTGGACAGCCAGGTATCCTTCGGCAGGACGGCCGTCATTTCCCGGAACAGGTCCAGGGTCATCGTCCGGGAGGACTTGAAGGTCTCGATGGCGTCGATCTCCTTCTCGATGCCCTCCAGGCTGTTTCGCAGCGTCTCGATCCTGCGCGCCTCTTCCCTACGGTCGGCGAGTTCGCGGTCGATGGCCCGGATCTCGTTGTCCTTGTCCTGGAGCGGCGAGAGCAGCCAGAAAAGCCCCAGCACCGCGAGGACGGCCAGCAGGGCGAATGTCGGCGCCGCCGGAATCTTCGACGACGGCGAGCCGCCCTTCCCGAGGAGGTCCATCCCGTCCGCGCCGGCCCACAGCGATTCCATGAGCCCGCCCAGGACGGCGTAGGGCGGATCGCCCGCCTTTTCCCTGTCGAGGAATCCGGCCCCGCGGCCGCCTCCCTGCAGTCCGGGCCATTCCCTGCCCTTCGCGGGATCATGGATGTAGACCGCCGGCGGCGCACCGCCTTGCCGTTTCACGAGGTCGACAAGGGCATCGACTTCCGCGGCTACGATGCCGTCATCGGACGACGCGGATGCGGTTTTTCCCGCAAACGCGCCTTCCCACCTGCCCCTGCGGAGAAGTCCTCCCTCGTAGCAGCCGCCGGGGCCGACCTCCGCGAAGACGGCATCCCCTTCTCCGTGGAGGTAGCGGCTGAGCGTGCCGAGCGCGGAGAGGCTGACGGCGGCGCGCCGGACGACGATTCCCTTCTTCTGCAGGGCCTCCAGATAGGGTTCAAGGACATCGGTCTTCACGGCGGCAAGCACGATCCGGATCCGGTCCGGGCCTTCGTCGAGAACCCGGAAGGCGTAGAAGGCCCGCTCGGCGGAAAGCGGCGTCAGCCGGTCCAGTTCATAGGAAACGACGCCGGGAAGATTCTCCCTGACGGCCGGAGGGAGGTCGGCCGTCTTGACGATGACCCACGCCTTGGGCACGACGAGGGTGACCCCCTCCCTGGGCGCGTGGAGATCGTTCACGGCCAGTTCGACGGCCGATGCGAGATTCTCCGGCGTCGGGTATTGTCCCTCTGCGGAGGGATACTGCCGGATTCCCCGGACCCTCATCCGGCCGAACAGGCGCGTGCCGTACGCGACGGTGGTGAGTCCGCTCCCGGGAAGAACGGCGAGGCACGACCCCGCCGCAATCCGGTCGTCGGCGAGGCTGAAGGAAAGGATCTTCCACAGGAATTGCCACCAGCGGGACGCCCTTGCCGATGCATCCGAGAGGAAGGACCTGGTTCCGCCGATCATTTCCGTCGTGGTCATTGCGGGATTCCCGCCGGGCTCTTGTAGTGGAGACAGCGATGCTCGTGGGGCCGCATGTTGGGGCCGCCGAAGGTCACCGTCGCCGTTACGGTGTACCCCCGTCTCCGGGAGTCCCGGTATCCCGTGGATTCCACGGTGAAGGTCTTCGCTGCACCGGCGGCCGCGAAATCCGCGTAGGCCGCCATCCTCGCATACCCGGCCCCCAGGATGTCCTTGATATCGTCGATATTCAGGATATCGGCCTGCGCCCTGATTTCGACAATCCGGTCCGCCATGCCCGGCTCCATGCCCGGAAGGGCCGCCAGGACCTCCCGAGGCGCCGTATTGATGTTGACGCGTCCCGCCCTGCCGTGCAGGGTCAGGGAGGAAAAGATCCCGCCGGCTTTTTCCGTCCCGTAGAGGATCTCCGGCGTGATCCCCTTGACGAGGATGAGTTCCTCGAGCGTCCTGAAGTCGGCGTTCGCCGGCCGGTAGGGCTTCGGCAGCGACTGGTAGTACTCGCTTTCGGCGCCGTGGAGGCGATGCAGGTCGTCGGAATCCTTCCAGTCCAGGACGGCGTCGACGATCGCGTCGGCCGCTTCGGGGCCGACGCCCTGAAGAACGAGCAGGTTCCTCAGGACGATGCCGGTGGCATCGGTCAGGCCGTTCAAGGAGATCTTTCCCGCCTCGTCGACGATCCGCACCTCGCAGCTTCCGCTTCCCATGTCGACCGTGTAGGGCGTGCCGTCGGACCTCCAGAGCCCCATCCCCTCCAAGGTCACCGTCCGGTTGCGGTTGGCCGAAGCGTAGAGGATCTCCAGGATGCCCCGCTCGAGCCCCGCTTCCGCGAGATATCTCTTCTCCGTGTCTTCCCTGAAGACGAACGTCCCGTACGTCTCGGCCCGCGTCATCACGGCGAAGGAGAATACGGTCACCATGAGGATCGTCAGGACCCAGAGGACGATCAGAAGCGCGATGCCCCGCCTGCGGTTCATGATGCCTTTCCTCCCTGGACCGGCGTCATCTCCGCCTGAACCTTGACGGGGAAGACCCTGGACATCTCCTCGGGCCCGCGGGCCATGCGGAACCGTATCTGCCCGGGAATCGCGGTCCCTTCGGTCATGGCTTCCACCCAGCTCCCCCGCTCGTCGACCGGCCCCTTGTAGAAATAGTCGAAGGACATCCCGGTCGCCTCGATCAGCCGGGTGTGGAGGAAACCTTCGATTCCGGGCACCTGCTCCCGCGCGTAAAGGACGGTCTTCCCGGCGCCCTCTGCCTCGATGACGTACTCGACAATGACGTACCCCTGCCGGCCGCTCCAGATGGAATAGCCCGTCGAAAAGCGCAGGGTCTGACCGTCGCCGCGGAACGTGTATCGTGTTCCGCTCTCGGCCTCGTAGGTCAGCGGGATCTGCGACGCGATCTGGGCATCCATGATCGCCAGGACGGCCCGGAACCTCTCCTGGGCCTCCATCTTTCTTTCCCCCGCCGCCACGGACCGGGAGCCCGCCCTCATCGCCCCCATCGTGACGACCAGGATCACGACGAGCAGGGTCATGGAGATGAGCAGTTCCAGGAGCGTAAATCCGCCATCGGCGGGACGGGACCGTCCGCGCGCCGCCGACCGCGCCGTCTTCCTTCCGGAACGGTCCACCGGCTAACCCTCCCCCGCCAGCGCCGTCCGGTCGATCGACTTCGCCGTTTTCAACTCGAGCCGCTTTTCCATGATTCCGTCCACCCAGCGGATGATGAGGACGACTTCCATCATCCGGACGGGCAGATTCTGCGTCCGTTCCTTCAGCACTTCCCTCACCGAAACGTCCATTCGGTAGCCGTCGTCCGTCGCTTCGCTCCAGACCCTCTCGGTCGCCAGCGGTCCCGCCAGGATCTCCCGGAGCCTCGAATCCGCCCTGACGGCCGCCGAGGTAACGTCTCCGGACCGGGAAACCGCCCGCAGATTGGCCGAAAACAGCTGCAGGATCAGGGTGACGGCCATCGCCATGACGGACAAGGCGACCAGCACCTCCAGGAGGGTGAAGCCCCGCGTTTCCCCGTCCGACGCCGGGGAACGCCCTTTCCGCCGACTGCAATCCCTCGTCTGCATGTCTCCGCGCCTCCTTGCACGGTAAGATGCTGACACGTTGCCGGCCCGTTTTCCATCGGGGCAAAACGCGATCCGGGGGGACAAATCTCTTACCCGGCGCTCAGGGTATGGATCATGGAAGGCGGCAGCGGAACATCGCGGAGACCGTCAATTGACGCGCGCGGAGGAAGACCGTCCGCCTTTCGGCGGGCGCGGCATGTTCGCCGCGGCCGCGGCGAATTCTGCCTCCTCCCGGTACCGGCCGTAGTGGTCCAGGACGGAGCTGATGTAGGTGCGGGTCTCCAGGTACGGCGGTATGCCGCCATGCCTTGCCACGGCGGCCTCGCCGGCGTTGTAGGCGGCCAGGACCAGCGGAATGTTGTCTTGATAGAGGCCGAGCAGGTAGGCGAGGTGGCGGATGCCGCCTTCGATGTTGTCACCGGGGTGGAAACAGTCTCCGACCCCGAGCTTCTCGGCCGTCTTCGGCATCAGCTGCATGAGCCCCTTGGCGCCCCTCTTCGAAACCGCCTTGGAGTCGAAGTTGGATTCGGCCTTGATGACGGCCTTCACCAGCGCCCGGTCGACGCCGTACTTCCCGGCCGTCCGGGCGATCAGGGCGTCGTAGTGCGCAGGGGGGCCGTTTTCCGGCTCGAGCGCGGGCGGTCCCTCCCGGATGAGGATCTTGAAATGCGATCCCGCGGGCGGCACATTGGTCAGGTGGATCACGTCGTTCTGATCGACGTACTTGTAGACATCCGCCGTCGTCAGCAGCGGAAACAGAAACGGCAGGATCAGGATGGCGAAAAATGCCGCGATCGGCGGCAGCGGCAGAGGCTTGATCATGCGCGCGGGCATTCCCCACGGTCCTCCTTTCCCGTCCTGTCCCGGTTTCACGAATCCGCTGCCAAGGGCGGCGATCACTTGACGGCCAGAAGCTGCACCTCGAAGACCAGCGTTGCATTGGGACCGATCGTCCGGCCCGCGCCGGCCGCCCCGTAGGCCAGCTGCGGGGGGATGAAGAGCCGCCACTTGGATCCCGCGGGCATGAGCTTCAGCGCCTCGGTCCAGCCGGGGATGACGCCGTTCACCTTGAAGGTCGCCGGTGTTCCCCTCTGGTACGAACTGTCGAATTCGGTCCCGTCGATCAGATAGCCCCGGTAGTGGCACTCCACCTGGTCCTTGTCCGTGGGCGTGCGCCCTTCGCCCGCCTTGATGATCCTGTACTGCAAACCGCTCGGAAGGGTGACGACGCCTTCCTTGGCGGCATTGGCGGCGAGATAGGCCTCCCCTTCCTTCTTGTTCTTCTCCGCTTCCAGCTGCCTCGCCTGGAGCTGTTTCTGCGTCAGTCCCGCCTGAAAATCCGTCATGGTTTTCTGGAGGTCCGTCTCCGTCATGAGGAGCTTCCGGCCCGAAAGCGTGTCCTTCATCCCCTGCATCACGGCGTCCAGATCGACCTGGATTTCCTGCGACTTGAGGTTCCGTGCGACGCCGACGCCGATGCCGTAGCTGATCCTGTCCTGCTGCGTTTCGAGGGACGCCTTTTCCGCGGCCCCAGCCGGAACGCAGAACATCACCGCCGCCAGGACCGCCATCCATGCCCCCGTCATCTTCGCTGTCATCATCTCTCCTTGCCGAAACCCGGAAAAGCCGGGGAGGGATCGCTCCCTCCCCGGGTCAAAAGGTTCAATCCTCTGTTCATTCGTTACGCGCCTTACGATGCTGCCCGTCGGGGTCCCCCCTGACTCAGAAGGCCGACGCCATCATCGCCGGGTCGGTCGTCGTGAGCTGGCTCCAGTTCGTTCCGTCATACCTCCAGATGCCGGCCGTCCCGAAGTCGCCGTAGAAGATCAGCCCCGCAGCCGCCATGATTTCCGCGCTGTTGGGGTTGATATTGGTCCAGGTCGTGCCGTCCCATTTCCAGACGCCGTCCGCTCCGAAAACCGCGTACAAGAGCCGGCCTGCGGCCGCCATGCGCACGGCATTGTTGGGCGTTGCCTGGGTCCAGGTCGTGCCGTCCCATGCCCAGAGGCCGCCGGTCCCGAAGTCGCCATAGAGCATCGTGCCCGAGGCCGCCATGCCTTCCGGATTGCTGGCCGTCACGAAGCTCCAGGCCGCGCCGTCCCACTTCCAGATGCCGCCGGTCCCGAAATCGCCGTAGAGGGTCGAGCCCGAGGCCGCCATGCCTTCCGGATTGTTGGGTGTGATCTGGCTCCAGGTCAGACCGTCCCACTTCCAGACGCCGCCGGTCCCGAAATCGCCGTAGAGGGCCGAATCCGTGGCCGCCAGGGCCTCCGGGTTGTTGGGCGCAATCTGCGTCCAGGTCCCGCCTTCCAGTTTCCAGACGCCCGTCCCCGTGAATGTCCCGTACAGGACCTTGCCCTGGGGCGTGATCGTCTGGGGAACGTTCGTCGTCAACTGGCTCCAGTTGCCCAGGCTCCACTGCCAGACGCCGTCGCCGGCATTGACCGTATAGAGGAGACTGTCCGCATTCAAGACCACCGGCCGCATCATGTCGTTTTCCTCGTGGCTGAGGATATGGCAGTGCCACACGTACTCATGACCGAAATTGGCCATGACATTCGTTCTGAGAGGAATCAGGTCGGCGCCCGTCTCGGGATCGATCTGGGAGAACCCCAGCGTGGAACCCAAAGGCATCGCCGGGTTCAGCGGCCGGACGCTGTGCGGCAGCGGGAAGGGGACCTGCGGGAGGATCGGCCTCAGGGCGACGATCGTATCCTCCAGCGGGCTGACGCGGACCGTTTCCTTCCAGCCCAGCTCGTTGTCGTCGGGCAGGTAGATGAAGCCGTCCCAGCCGACGCGGTTGAGGACCTGCACATCGAACAGATGGAAGTGGATGGGATGCGTGTCCACGCCGTTGTGCGTGATCTTCCAAATCTGGATCTCGCCCGGATGGACGATTTCCGTCGAGGGGTCGACGAAGTTCTGGAGGTTGAAGTTGTTGTTGCCGGCGTTGGTGAACGGCACCTCGAGCCCCAGCTTGGCGCTCATCCGTCCGAAGTCGTCGAAGACTTCGCCCATCTCGTCCTGGATGGCCTTGGGCTGCATTCCAACAGTCTTCAGCTCGCCCGCAACGGTCCTGAACTGGATGGAGTTGTCAGAGATTCTCGAGATGCCCCATTCGGGCCAAGTCCCCGGGAAGGTCTTCCCGTAGGCGGAATCGTACGCCTGCTGACCCACGACGATCGGGTCCTGACCCGTCGCAAATACGCCCGCCGGGCCGGCGAACGCCGTCTGCAGGCCGGTCAGGGTCGCCGGGTTGTAGTCGTCGACAGGCGCGGAAGAATCCGCACCGGCCGCAACGACGATCTGCATGATCGTCCGCGTGTTGGGCCCCTGTCCCGGCAGCGTCGAGTAGGCGCCGCCCATTTCCGCGCGGCGGTCCGGAGCGCCCGTATAGTAGTCGTAGTGCGGGTCGAGGGCCGGCCAGGGCGCCGGGGCGTCGTTATAGAGGATCAGGGTGTGGCCTGCGAACTTCGAGAAGTCGATGATGACGTCGGCCCTCTCCGCCGGCCCCAGGAAAAGCGTGCCGCCGCCCTCGTTCTGCTGCAGGACGATTCCCGCCGTGAAGAGCGTCGGATCGACGTTCCAGTTGACGGGCTGGTTCGGCAGCAGCACCGGCTTCGGCAGGAAACCGCCTTCGTTACCGATCTGGATGATCGCCGGACCCCGCGTGGAGGGATCGGGCGCACCGCCTTCTCGCCCGTCCTGCGGCCACATCGCCGGGAATCCGGCCGTCGGCGCCGCCGGCACCATGGCGACTTCCGTCAGGTCCGCGGGCGTCCCCGTGAAGTTGTACGGGGCGACGGTGGGGTTCGTGTAGCCCGCCTTGTTGACCGCCCGGTAGAGCTGGAGGTTGAAGAAGCGGTCATGGGCGGCGTTCAGGATCCGGAAGCGGTACTGCTGAGGCTGCACGGTGACGGTCGGATAGGCGACACCGTTGACGACCGGCGTATCCAGGAACGCCTCGGCGCCCCAGGATGGGTTCGGCGTTCCGGGCATCTCCGGGGGCTGCGCCGGATCCGTCCCGTACAGGGGGTTCGGCACCACGCCGTACTCGATACAGAAAGGTTTGATCGCGTCTGGAGCTGATCCGCACACTGGCGTCGGCGGCCAGAACCAGGGGCCGTAGACCCAGCGGCCCATGGGATTCACGCCGCTGAAGTCGGGGTTGTAGGGATTCTGGGCCGGCATGTAGACGTGGGGCCACCAGAGATCGCCCGTCACCGCCGCGGTGATCTGGCCGGTCGTGGCGTTCCTCGGTCCCGTTCCCCAGTTCCACGTGGGATCGGTGCCGGTCGCGCCGATGATCGTCGCCGCGTCGACAAAGGTCTTGTCCTGGATGACCAGGGGGATGCCGTAGCGGTAGATCGGCGGCATGGCGCTGCCGGGGATGGTCCCCGCATTGATGAGGGCCTCCTCCTTCGCGTCGGTGATCAGGTATCCAGCCGCCATGCCCGCATAGACGTTGAGCCGCGTGATGCCCCAGGCATGGTCGTGGTAGAAGAGGAGCCTCGCGCTCTGCTGGTTGGTGTAGTAGTAGGTCTGCGCCCCGGGACCGGGATCGTTCGTCGCGCCCGGCACCGAGCAGCTCAGGAGGCCTGCACAGGACGGGATCGCCGCGTAGTTGTTCGTGGAATCGAACCACATGTCCGGGACATTCACGACGCTCGCGCCCGTCTTGAGGGGCGTCGAATCGAGGGCCGGCGTGATCCACTGGTGGGGCGTGCCGTCGCTGATCCAGGGGGTCCTGCCGCCGTGGAGATGGAGGTCGGCGCGGTTTTCCGTGTAGCACAGCGAAGGCGTCGGCTCGTTGGGTTTGCTCTGGCAGATGACGTTGTCCGGCTGCGTACGCGCTGCATCGGGACCCGGGCCCGCCCCCATGATGGTCGTGTCGACCGGGAGGAAGAGCTTGCCGGCGGCGTTCGCGGGCAGCTTGTTGATGAACTTGATCCGCACCGGCCGGTCCTTCGCAGCCACGATCACGGGGCCCAGATAGCGGATCCCCGCCGGGGTAACGGTGTTGGCGGTGCCCCCCGCGTTCGTGCCGTTGTTGACCTGCACGTATCCGCGGAGGCGGGTCGGTCCCATTTCCGAATGCATGACCTCGCTGTATTCCTGCAGCTCGATCTCGTAGTAATCGGACCCGGGATAGGTGAGCTTGTCCGGCACGGCGAGCGGGATCGACTTCGCCGGCGCCGGGCCGTCCGCCGGATTCCACAGACCCGGCAAGGTGTCCTTGAACTTCGTCAGCAGCGGGCTATAGGCCCAGTTGGGAGTCGTGCCGAAGTAATCCGGCGTCTCGCCGGGCCCCGGCACCGCCTCCGCAACGCCGCCCCCCCAGGGGAGCAGCGCCGCCGCCCACAACAGGCAGATGAACGTCAATAATTTCCGGCCTTTCATCTCTCGTCCTCCTTCATGATTGAATCTTCTGGTCGATGCTTCTGCAGAATTGCCTTCCAAAACAATACGATTCCCTTTGCTTTTTCCGCCTTCGCGACGCCGCGTTCCCGGCCGCGGGCCCGCGGCGTCGGCTATTCTGTAACAGTACATGCCCGGTGAAGACTATCGGGCGGAGGCTGATTCATCGGTTCAAAAACACTGTTTCCGTCCCTCCCGATGGATGACAGCCGCTCCCATCTCCCCTTCCCCGCCCTCCCGGGCCCGTTTGCGCGTTCCGTCTCCGCGGGGCTCACCGGCGTCATGGGAAATTCGCCAGGAGGTCCCGCGCCCCGAAGGTCTCGTCGAGCCCGACCTTCCACATCCCGTCTTCCCTGAAGAGCTGCAGGACGGCGGGACGTTCCGATTTCCTGTGGAGGATCAGAATCTCCGCCTTGTCTTTCTTGATGCCGCCGATCGTCCACCGGCTCTCATCGAGCACCATGCCCGGCTTGAAGACGAGGAGATATCCGTCCCAGTAGGCCCTTGCGATCGTTCCGCCCGCCGCGAAATCGGACGCGATGCCCTTCTTGTCCATCTCGCCCCCGGCCCGCTTCGATCGCTCGTATACGGCCTCCACGATCGACTTCTTCGTCTTGACCGTCAGGAATTGCCAGATCTCCCCGTACCGCCTTGCCTCCTGCGCCTTGAACAGCGATTCGGCGCAGGTCAGGACATCGTCGACCTCCCTGTCCGGCGGACCCGCGGCCCGCGCCTGGGGAACCGCCTGCGCACAGGCGAGAAGAAGAAGGATGGCGATGGCTGTCCTGAAAATCATGGCCTTCCCCCGCACCGGCCGCTCCCGGTTCAATGGTGCACCGTCGTCGTCGAACCGCCCCCGCCTCCGCCCGCCGCGGAAACGGCGGCTGCAGCGGCTGCAGCCACGGCCGCGCCGATGCCGATCGTGCCCACGCCCACGCCCGCGACGGCGGCGGTCCCGGCCGCCGCGCCGGCCGCTCCGGCACCGGCCGCTCCGGCCCCTGCACCGGCACCCGCTCCGGCACCCGCTCCGGCGCCGGCCCCGGCTCCTGAACCGGCTCCTGAACCGGCACCCGCTCCGGCGCCGGCTGCCGCAGGTTCAGCTGCAAACCCGGACGGCGCCGCCGCGGCCAGGAAAAGGACCGCCGTCAGAATTCCCGCGTATCTCCTGAATTTCTTGCTGCCCATGATGGATCCTCCTTCGAATCCTTATAACGCCTGCCCTGTCCGTGAAGAGAGGGGGGCGTTCTCGATCGCCCGTCATGACGGCACCACGCCGTTATTACCCGAATACAGAATTGACGGGACATTCACCATCGGGGCGGTCCTGATTTGCGGTGCCGAAAGGTCTGACCTTTTGTTCCGAAAAGCTCTGCCGGCCGCGGGGGAATCGGCGCGATGCCTTAAGGGAGGGGATGAATTGCCGCGGGGGATTCCCCGATGGCCGCGGGCCCTTCGCCCGCCGCGGGCGGTCCCGACGGCATAAAAAAAGCCCTCCCGGAACGGAAGGGCTTTTTCGGGCGGCCGCTCCCGGAAAGGGCTAGTACAGCTTCAGGATGACCGCCGCCACGACGGCCGTGTTCATGATGATCTGCGTGATGTCGCGGATCTCGCGCAGCCAGGCGATGCGCCCGAATTCCTCGGGGACGACGATGACGTCCCCGGGCTCGATGTCCTTGACCTCTTCCCCGAAGGCCGCCAGCTCCCACCGCGACCGGCTGTCGTTCCAGTTGACGAACCCCCGGGAGAGCCGCCGGGCGCTGCCGTCCGCCTTGAGGACGAAGGTCGAGTCCTCATCGGCGTAGCGCGCGTACCCGCCGGCCATGCCGATGTAGTCCTTGTAGGTGAAGCGGTCGAGATAGACGTAGCTGGCCTGGGCCATGACGGCGCCCATGACGTTGACGACGTTCTGCCTCTGCGGGATGTGCAGCCGGTCGCCGTCCTCGAGTTCGATATCGTACTCGCTTGCTTTCAGCAGGCGGAGGTTCGCCAGGCGGATGGCCATCCTGCCCTGCGCCTTCAGCCCCTTGAGGGTCTCGACGAACTTCTGCTTCTGGACCATCTCGACTTCCTTGGCCTTGATTTCCTCGGCGGAGAGCGCGGTCGAGACGGACGACGACCCCTGGACGAGGAGCTCCCTTTCGAGCCGCCGGGTCATCTCCTCCAGCCCCTGCTGCTGCAGTTCCCTCACGCTCTGCCGCGTGAATACCGCGCCGCGGAGGTAGGCGGCGGGCATGTAGCCGCCAGCGCGCTCGATCAGCGAGGAAAGCTTTTCCCCCTTGTGGACCGCGTAGCGGCCCGGGAACCTGAGTTCCCCCGAAACCGTCACGAACTTCATGGCGCCCCATTCGGGGATCCGCTTCACGAACAGGCGGTCATAGGGAGACAGGACGACGTTCTCCGCCGGATCGCCCTCCAGGGCCTTTCTCAGATTGATGACGCGCCGCTCCGTCTTCGACGTCTTCCGCCCTTTCTCGATCACGATGGAGGAAATTTCCGCCTCCTCCACGTAGGCCGACTCCAGGATGTTGCCGCCCTTGAAGACCAGGTCGCGCACCGTCATCCCGTCGGTGTACTGGTAGCTTCCGGGCTTGGCCACGTCGCCGTCGATCGACACCTGCTTCTTGTAGGTCTGCTCCCAGACCGAGTGGATCACGATCCGGTCCTGGTCCTCCAGCGCCAGGTTGTGCGCGGGGTCGTCCGCCATGGCGCGGGCCACGTCGAAGTAGAAGGTCCTGTATTCCCGCTGCCGGCTCGTCCTGACGATTTCGCCCTTTTCGAGGTAGGAATCGTTCGTCAGGCCGCCGGCCGAAAGGATCGCGTCCTTCACGCGCATGTTTCCGGCGAGGCTGATCGTGCAGGCGGCCTTGGTCTTGTTCTCGATGTCCCGCAGGCGCTCCGCCGGCCCGGGACGTCCGCTGCGGATGAGGTCCTCCCGCAGAATCCGCAGCGCGTCGGCGGGGGCCCTGCCTTCGGTCCGGATGCCGACGCCGATTTCCCGCAGGGCGTTGGCCATGGAATAGGCCCCCTCTTTCCGGAGTTCCTCCTCCATGGCCTTGATCTCGGCCGCCACGGCCGCGGCATCGACCTGCGTCCGTTCCGGCCTCGCCCCCTGCTCGGCGTTGCAGTCCCCGCGGATTTCCCCTTCGATCGAGACGACCGGCTTGTCGTTGAAAAACCAGCGGCTGAAGACGAACACCTGGTCCTCGCGCGTCAGTTCGACGTCGTTCGCGGGGTCCTTCCCGAAGAGGACGCTTCCCAGGTTGACCGGGATCAGCACCGTTTGCCGCTCGGGAAGCTTGAGGCGCTTGATCAGGGCGTAGTCCAGATAGGTCTCCTTCAGAAGATCTTCCGGGCTCTTCACGAGATCGGACAGGCGCATCCCCGGTTTCATCTCGTATTTCCCCGGCCGTTTGACGTTGCCGTTGAGATAGACGGCGTTGACGTTCGTATCGACGATGGAGAAGATCTTGACGAGATCGGCGTCCTGAAGGCCGATCCGCGCGGCCGTTTCCAGCCTCCTGTCGTTGATGTCCAGGACGACCTGGCGCTCGTTCTTCACGATCCGCTCCACCTGGATCTGCTGCGTGTCCGCCGTGGGGATGATGCCGCCGGCGAGTTCGAAGATGTACTCCAGGTCGTAGCGGTCCTTCAGCTCGTAGATGGCGGGGCGCCTGACGTTTCCGGCGATGCCCACGAGCGGACCCGTCACGGGAACGAACACCACGTCGCCGGCCATCAGCGTCACGTCCCTCGATTTGTCCCCCTTCAGCAGGAGGTCGTAGAGGTCGAAGGCCGTGACGAGCTGGCCCTTGCGCTTGAGCTGGACGCTGCGCATCGAACCGATCTCCGTCGGTCCCCCGGCCAGCAGGAGGGCATCCGTGATGGTGGCGAAGGAGCCGATGGTGTAGGAACCCGGCCGCCGCACGTCGCCGAGGACGAAAATCGGGATCGTCTTGAGCGAACCCATGGAGATGTCGACATTCGTCCCGACAACCTGCTCGGACTGCTTGACGACCTGTTTCGACATCTCTTCAAAGGTCATCCCCGCAACGAAGAGGGGGCCGATCTGAGGGATGGTGATCTTGCCGTCGCGGTCCACCGTGAGGTTGTATTGGGCGTTGATGCGCCCCCAGAGAAGCAGCTTGACCTCGTCCCCCGGTCCGATGACGTATTTCAGCGGCACGGGGATGTCCCTGCGGTCCGTCAGGACGCGGATGGAGGCATCGCCGAAGAAATCGTAGCCGAAGGGCTTGAGGTCGACGGAAATGTCCTGGTAGTTCCCGATCTTCCGCGCCCGGTCGAAGAGGGACCGCTCCCGCGGCTCCTCGATCAGGGTCCTCTTTTCGGAGGCCGCCTGCGTCGGCTTTTCCGGCTCCCCTTTCCCGAAGGTCTTCTCCCTCTGTTCCAGCAGTTGCCTCCCCCGCGCCATTTCCTCCGGGCTCAGCCCCTTGTATTCCGGCCGGGCCTTGATTGCCTCCAGGGCCTCCGGGGTGATCCATCCGCCGGTCTTTTGCAGTTCCGCCTCGCAGGCGGCGCGCTGGTCCGGCGGCAGCTTCCGGCAGACGTCCAGCGGGAGGGGCGCCGTCTGCCGGACGGCCTCGGGGCCGAGCACGGACTGCACCGTGACGCCCGGCGATGCGCCCTGGGCCTGCAGCGGCGGCGCCGCCACGACAAGGCAGGCCGCCAGAAAGGCTGCCAGAGAAAGCGTCAGGTTTCGGATTTTCCTTTTCATATGCCGACCTCCCGTCTATGGGCTTGGATTCTCTCGAGGGTTTCCTGGAAAAGGGCGATAAAGATCCCGATCAGCAGGGCGGCGACCAGGGCCACCGCCGCGATCAGGACGCGCTTCGGTCCGACCGCCCGGTCCGGAGTCAGGGGCGGATCGATGACCTTGAAGGCGAAATTTTCCTTGACCTCCGCCATCATGGCCGTCTCGATCTGCTGGGCGATCATGTTGTAGGTCTTCTGCTTGATGATCGGGTCCGCGGTGCTGCCCAGCTGCTCCTCCAGGTACTTGCGGTTCGTGGAGGCCACGCGCTTGGCTTCGCTGCTCATGTAGTTCGTGAGCGTCACCAGAAGATGCTCCACGACCTTCGCAGCCACGGCGGGATCCGGGGAATCGGCGGAGATCGTGATGGTGTTCTCCTTCGCGTCCTTCCGGATCGTGACCATGCGATCGAGGCGGCGGAGGGCGGCCCGGATGTCCGGAGCTTCGGGGTCCTGGATTGGGCCGCTTCCCGGCGAATCCATCGGCCCGTGCTTCGCCCGGAAGGAAAACTCGTTCAGAGAAGTCAGAGTGAAGCGGGAACCGGCCTTTCTCCATGTCTTCGTCGCCGCATCCCACCGGTCCGGAAAGAGGGCGGGCAGGAGCCCGTACTGCCGGATCACCTTTTCCCTGAGGATGTTGGATTTCAGAAGGCTCGTGATCTCGGAGGCCGTCGCCGAGGAGGGCGTCGCGATGCCGGCCAGCCCCCCGAACTGAGACGCCAGGATCGACAGGCCGGCGCCCTGGCCCAGCCCCGCCTCCTTGGGGATCACGGGAATGATGACGGCCTTGGCCTGGTAGATGTTCGTCATGAAAAGCGAGACGGCGACCGTCGCCGCAACCGCGGCGGCAGTGACCGTCCCGATCAGCGCCCATCGCTTCCGGAGGACCCTCCAGAAATTCAGGATGCCGATCCCCTCATCCGGTTCGCATCGCCAGGACGGCTCCGCCTTCTCCAGCGTCTGCTCGTTCATCGTTGACCCTCCCAATCGTTCATTGAATCATCCGCTTGTCTTTCTCCGTGTAGACGTCGACATTTCTGCCGATGAAATCGAAGAGGTTGTCGAAATGCGTGATGTCCTGCGCCACGTCCCGCGTCCAGGGGGCGATCGCCGTTCCGTAGGACGTTCGCGATTCCCGCCCCGTGAACATCCGCAGCGGGATGCTGATGGCGATGCCCTTGTTGTGGTAACCGGCATTGTAGCTGTCAGGGAACATCGCCGTGCCGGAGATGCCGTACCAGGCCGACAGGACGACGCCGTTGAAATTCCGCGAGACGGTCACCATCGTCCCCCGGTCTCCGGCGAGGAACTGGCCGCTCTTCAGATCGACCGTCAGCTCCGCCTCGGGGACGTTGAGACGCACGTTGAAGAACCCCGTGAGATAGCGGTCCTTCCAGTCGTTCTCCTTCAGGCCGAAAACGGACCCCGGTTCCCTCTTCTTCAGGACGCTCCCCGACAGGCCGACGAGAAAACGCCCGTCCCGCACCGGTTTCGCCGCCTCCCAGTCGAGCCCTGCGTACTGCTCCTCGAGATAGCCGGCGGCGACCCTCCCGTAGAGGCCGCCTTCGAACTTCCGGATCTGGTTGAACAGCAGGAGTCCCATGGCCAGCTTCTGCTGCTGATAGGGAACGATGTCCGTCCGGACCGGCGTCGACGAAGGGACATTGGAGGACGACACGGTGTTGACCGGGTATCCCAGGAGTCCTGCCGCGAAGGTGGAGCCCTGCCAGGGCGTGAAGAGGACGTTGGCCGCGACGCCGAGCTTGTAATTGACGAAGCCGGAAGGATCGTTCAGGAACACCTTGAAATCCGGCTTCAGCACGTAGTCGAAGTAGCGCCAGTACTCCTTCCGGACGTCCGGCGTCTTCCAGACGTCCGTCCTGATCTCGGAGAGGTACAGGAACTCGCTGACGTTGAACCGCTCGCCGAAGAAGGCGTCCAGGTCCTCGGCGGCCGTCCGGGCCTCCAGGACGGGCACTCCGTTTTGCGTCACCGTCAGCGAAATCCTACGGAACTCCCCCCGCCCGTTTTGCGCGACGATCCCATGGACGACCCGCAACGCCACCCCGAGCGCCTTCATGTTGTAGAAATACCGGTTGTTCGCCGCCTCGATCCGGAGGTGGTCGCCGTCCCGCTGGATCCCGATGTGGCTGAAGCCGGACTCGTACAGCGCCCTGGCGATCCGCTTTTCCATCGACGACGCCCGCAGGTCCGGCTTCTCCCGGTAGGGAGGTTCGTAGATGGGGACCATGGGATTCCCCAGGTCGAAGGCCACGGAGACGTTGAAACCCACCTGATCGCCCCGCTGCCAGGTCAGGTCGAACTCCAGCCAGTCCCAGGGCCGCAGGCGGATCCCCCAGTTCAATCGGGAAGCGGCCGGCCCCTGAAAATATCTCGACTGGGCGGGGTCGGCCGTCATCTTTTCGTACTCGATCGGGCTGTATTCGGCGATCAGCATGAGCCCGTCCGAGACCTCGAACTGGACGCCGCCGAAGAAATGCCCGTCCCTCGCCCAGGAGGAGCTGTCCGTGATCATCTCCATCTTGAATTGTTCACCCGCGACCGGAAGGGGCGCGCTCCCGTAGCGTCCGTTCCCGAAGCCGATCGTGAAGTCGAAGGGATAGATCTGCTTGCTCGCCACGATGTACTGCGAGGCGTAGAGGCGCGTTCCGTGCGGATCCATGAGCCCCAGGGCGACGGCCGGCCGCCATTTGCCCTCGGGGAGAAACTGCCATTTCAGATCGACGGCCTTGTCCTTGTAGTTTCCGTAGTCCGGCAGACCCGGCGCGGGGACGCCGATGATCTCCGATATCCGCCCGTCGATCTCCAGACCCGGCAGGATCGTGATCGCGCCGTAGTAGTACCGGTACGGATGGGCCTGCGCTGCGCCGACGCGGAACCGCCCTTCCCGCATGATGCGCGCCGACGGCGTTTCGATCAGACCCGTGCCGCCCCAGTTCGCCGGCCCCGTAAACGGGTCGTCCCCGGCGGACGCCGCCCGTCCCCCCTGCAGATGGAAGAACAGGACCAGCACCGCCAACAGGCGCCAGAGGGCCGCTCTTCCGGCCGGACCGGGAACGGCGGGAGCGCTGCGGTGCGGTTTCGCGGCCTTCCGGCGGTGCGTGCCTGCGATGGGGGACAATCTCGTCACTTGCGGTGGAGGGCGGACAGGTGGGCCTGCACATATCTCTCGACCAGGACTAGGGCGTCGTTCCGGATGATGTTCATGTTGCCGATATTGGCGACGCCCGTGATGTTGATCGACCAGGTGTCGGCGAGCGTCTTGATCCGCGGATTGACTTCCAAGGAGACGATCTGCCTCAACTCCAGCCGGATGTCATAGGCATACCAGTACTTCTCCGTCTCGTGGGTGTTGATGTTGACGTACAGCACCGGCCGTCCCGGGACCTTCAGCCACTCGTCGCCGGGAAACGTCCTGATCCCCGCGGCCTGGAGGCGGTTCCGGATATCCTGCTGGAGCTGGACCGTCGTCAGCCCCGCCTTCTGGGCATACCTCTGAATGTTCGGCTGAATGGGCTCGACCAGGATGCCGACCTCGGGGAGGTTCGCGAGGGTCCGCCGGCTCGCCTCGGAATCCTCCGCCGCCGCCTCGGAAAGAAGAATCCCGGCGCTCAGCACGGCCGCCGCCAACAGGATTGCAAAGGCGTTCTTTTTCATCTGGCCCCCTTTCTGAAAAGAGCGACGCGAATCGTGCGTATGATGATCTGGATGTCCAGCAGAATGGACGTATTCTTGATGTAGTAGAGGTCGTACTGCAGTTTCTCGAGGGCGTCTTCCTTCGATGCCCCGTAGGGATAGTTGACCTGCGCCCACCCGGTGATGCCGGGCCGGACCGAATGCCGCAGCGAATAGTAGGGAATCTCCTTCTTGAGGTCCTTGACGAACGCCATCCGCTCCGGCCTCGGCCCCACGAAGCTCATTTCGCCTTTGAGCACGTTCCACATCTGCGGCAATTCGTCGATCCGCAGGCGGCGGATGATTCTGCCGACGCGGGTCACCCGCGGGTCGTCTTCTGCCGCCCACACGGCGCCGTGGACCTCCGCGTCGGTGCGCATGGAGCGGAACTTCACCAGCTCGAAGATGTGCTCGTCCCAGCCGACGCGCTCCTGCCGGTAGAGGACGGGCCCCCTGGACTCCAGCTTGATCAGGACGGCCGTGAGAATCATGACGGGCGCGGCCAGGATCAGGCCGGTGACGGAGATCGCCTTGTCGAACACCTTCTTGAGTTTCGTGTTGTAGACGTTCCGCTCCACGCCCGTGATGTCCGTGAATCCCAGCCACATGTCCGTCGTGTGCAGAACGGGGATCTTGCCCGCCACCTGCTCGTAGAAGGTGGGGACCTGGTTGACCACCACGCCGCAGTCGAATTTCGCCTTCACCAGATTGCGGAACACCTCCGGCCGGATCTGCCCGGTGATCGCGACGATGACCTTGTCGATCCCGTGCTGCCGGATCAGCGCGCACAGATTCTCCATGCCGCTCCATATGGGCGGGGAGGAGTCCTCCACCGCCTCGCGCTTGCCCCGGTCGTCGTCGACGAAGCCGACGACCTCGTAGTCGCTCCGCGTCCGCAGGTAATCCTGCAGGGACTTCCCCGTTCTGCCGGCGCCGAGGATCAGGAGTCTCAGGGGCCTCGCCGCCGCGATGACCCGCAGGAAGACGAAGCGCCAGGCGACTAGGAGAACGAACGCGAGGGATCCGCTGATCGCGACGATGCCGGCGCCGTAGGGCGGCAGCTGGAACAAGTAGAAGACGGAGATGTTCGCGACGTTGGCGACGGCGACGGCCAGGGCGAAGCGCAGCAGGAACCCCGTCCTGCTGGACCGCTCCTCGGTGTTGTAGAAGTCGAAGATGTACAGGACCAGAAGATACGTCGCGACGGCAAGGACGTCGTACCGGCTGAAGACCGTGCCGGGATCGATCAGAATCCCGAAGCGCAGGATCGGCGCCAGGTAAAGGGAGACGGCGATCAGAAGGACGTCGCCCGTCATCAGGAACATCTGTTTGTGGGGTATGGTCTTGGTCATGGAAGGTGTGGTGAGAAACCTCTGCGCGTTGCGAAGAGATTCCGCCTCTCGGGGCGGGATCCTCAGCCGATGTATTGAAGGGTCTTGCGCAGCGGTTTCAGCAGAAACGTCAGGGGATTCGGTTTGAGGCCGTTCGCCGTCCAGGCGCGATAGTTCTCCGCCATGTTGTGAAGCGTATTTCCGACTCCCGGGCGGCAGGACCCACCCGTCCTCATCTTCACCATCACGGACGGAATGTAGACGGTGGATACCTCGTGCCGGTAGAGCAGGCGAAGCATCAGCTCATAGTCGGCGCAGAGCGGAAATGCGAGATCGAACAATCCATATTTTTCATAGACCGATCGCCGGACAAAGAACGTCGGATGGGGAGGCATCCATCCCCGCCGGAATCGGCCTCTGTTGTAGAGGCCCGATCTCCAGTGCCTTACATGCTTTCGCGGGTCGTTCCGTTTGATGTAGACCAGATCGCCGTAACACGTGTCCGCCCGGCTCACGGACATGCGGGCAACCACGCGATCGATGATATCGGGAGCGGCATAGAAATCGTCCGCATTCAGGATGCCGACGATCGCCCCGGTCGAGAGCCTGATCCCCTTGTTCATCGCGTCATAGAGTCCGTTGTCGGGTTCGCTGATCCACCGCGATTTCCCGTTGGCGGACTTCCGGATGACGTCGACGGTTCCGTCCGTCGATCCCCCGTCGATGAACACATGCTCGATATCGGGATAGTCCTGGTCTGCCACACTCTGCATGCAGTCGCGGAGCGTCCGCTCCCCGTTCAGCACCGCCGTGACGATGGAAACCTTCATTCCTTCAGATCCCCCTGCCCGAAAGGCCGCCGACCCCGGCGGGACGCGAAAGCGACAACCCGGAAGGCGGGCGGACGAATTCCCGGACGGGTGCGGAAGCGGCGGCCGCATCCACGCGCCGAAACAGATCATCGACGGCGCAGGCCGCACGGTCCACCGTGATCTCTTCGATCGCCGGCGCGAAACCCTCCGCGGCGCTACGCCCGTCCGGCTGCAGGATCCTGTGCGCCACCCCCCAGGGACCGAACCGCAACGGCGAATTCCAGTGCCAGTCCGGCCCGCCTGCGGGAAAGCAGGAGAGCTCGACGACGGGAACCCCCGACGCGGCGGCCAGGTGCATCGATCCCGTGTCGTTGCCCACGTAGAGGCGGCACCGCTTCAGGATGGCGGCCGTCTGCCGGAGCGTCGTCCTGCCCGTGACGTCGAGGACTTCCCCGCCCAGCGCCTCCCCGATCGCCCGCCCGAGAGAGGCGTCTTCCCTCCCGCCGACGATGACGAAGGACGCGCCGTATGACCGCTTCAGACGCTTCGCCAGCTCGATAAAGCGTTCGATCGGCCAGCGCCGCCACGGGGTACCCGCGCCGGGGCACAGCGCGATAGGCATCGTGCCCGGCTGTCCGGCGAGCGCCTCCCGAGCATATTTTTCATCGGCGGCGTCGAGCCACAATTCCAAGACCTGTGAAGACGGTCTTCCGCCAAGATGACGGATGAGATCCAGATGCCTCTCCACTTCATGCTTCGGCGCCTCGTGAAATATCGCTTCGGTAAGCAGCCGGTCGAACCCCCGGTTCACCATCTTCTTCCGCTCGTTCGCCTGTTCCGAATATCCGATCCTCCGCTTTGCGCGGCTGAAAAGGGCGATATAGGATGCGTAGTAGCCGTCCATGTCCCAGCGGGGCATGACGGCCAGATCGAAATCCCTCTGCCGCAGAAGGGCGTGGCCCATCCGGAAGGCGCGCCACGGCAACAGGAACGGCCTGAGCAGCCGCCTCACGCCCTGGCGATAGACGAGGACCTCGTCCACGTATGGGCACAGCTCGGCCAGGTTGTAGGTCGCGGGATTGACGACCAGCGCGATTTCGGCCCGCGGATGCAGGAGCCGCAGTTCCCTGAGAAACACCGTCGCCAGGACGAAATCCCCGATCTCGTCGGCCTTCACCACGAGGATCCTTGTTGCGCCGCCTTTCCTTTCCGGGGTCAGGGAGGCGGCCGCGCGGGGGCACAGGATCCGCCCAAGGGCGCATGCCGCTTTCGTCTGCAGGTGGATCAGGGCGGAGCAATCGATCATCGCACTTCCTCCGGCCCGCGCGCTCCCGGCTTCCAGAAATGGATCATGACCGGTTTGGGGGAACTGTCCTCCCAGCTCAGGCCCTTCACGCGCCAGGCATAGCCCGGCGCCAGGCCGAGGACGTAATCCCGCATCTCTTTCCAGTCGTTGCCCCGGTGATACGTCGTCATGGCGATCTTGGGCATCCAATCCCGGATCGTCCGCTCCGCACCCTTCAGCACCTCCAGCTCGAAGGATTCCAGGTCGCCCTTGATGTAGTCCACCCTGGCCAGTCCCAGTTCCGCAACCAGCCGGTCGATCGTCGTCGTCCGCACCTTGACGGCACCGGCGGGGCTCTCCTGCCCCGCCGTTCCGGCCAGCGCGGAATCGAGCGTTCCCCGGCTCAGGTACGCAAACCCCTCGCGGCTGCCCAGCGCGTGGGGTACGATCTGCACGTTTCCCTTGCCGCGGAACGTTTCCTTCAGGCTCCCGACAAACACCGGCGACGGCTCGATGACGACGCACCGGGCGCGCCCCATGGCCCGCAGGGAGAACAAGCCCTCGGCGGCGCCGCAATCCAGGACCACGTCGCCGCGCTCGACCTTCGTTTCCGGCGCTTCGTAGTAGTGCCAGTCCCTTTCATCCGACGATTCGACGGTCACCATGTACAGGCTGTGCAGGGGAATGTGATTCGGCCAGTAGAGCGGTTCGGCCAGGCCGCGGAAAGAGACCCGCCTGTGCCCCCCGGCGGCGGCGATTTCCGATATATGGGCCTTCGCCAGGACCGCGCACGTCGGGCGAAGCAGGTTGCCCGCCAGGTCCGCCAGCGAACAGTCGAAATCCCGGCGTCGGGAAAGATACGCCCGGCAGAGGCCGAGGCGCCGCATCAGGCTCATGCTCTCAGTTCCGCCTCTCTCCTGCGCAGTTCCCTCGAGAACAGACGGACAAGGAGAAGGGGGAGAAGCAGGGAAAACCAGAAATCCACGCCCTTGATCGCGGGGACAAACAGGAACGAGACGACGCCGTACAGGACGGCAAAATAGATCGCCGTGCCGTAAATACTCTTCCGCTTCAACGTCGAGAAGTCGACAACGAACAACACCAGGCCGGTGAAATAGAACAGGATGAAATAGAAATATCCATAGTCCTGGAAGGCATAGGACGAAAAGTACTGCAAGGGACTCCATTCCCATTCGTAGGAGCTGTCGAGAACGAAATCGGGCGCGGGAAGACCCGCAACCTTCATAACATAATAGAGGGGCCCCAGGATGGTGGAGAAACCGTAGGTGAATTCGGAGCAGGTATCGATCATCAACTGAAAGTTCACCAACCCCAGTTTGAAATACAGGAGGGTGAATTCGACGATGCCGACATCCTCCAGCCGTTTCGTGGACAGGTAGTCTGCGAGCAGGACAAAGAGGGCGAGCAGGAGCCAATACCGGATCCTCTTCATGGAGCCCTTCTTGACGATCACGAAGATGTTGGCCAGCAGGACCGCCATGATCGTCAGCCGGTCGAGGGAAAAGAAGACCTTGACCACAGTCGCCACCAGCGCCGCCATGCCCAGGTTCCGGAGCTTCCGGGCATCCGCGTCGCCCAGTCTCAGGAAATTCGACAACCCCAGCGACATGAGGTAGACGGAGAGGGGCGCGTAGGAGAACATCTTGACGATGCCCGGCAGGCCTTCCTCCTCGGAGGGCGTGAGAAAGGCTTCACGGATCCCCGCCTCGAAATCGCCGCCGAAGAGTCGCGGCAGGTATTCCGTCAGCGGAACGAAAAGAACGACTTGCAATACGGCGACCGTCGTTCCCAGCAGGACGAGCGCATAGGAAGACAAATAGAAGGCCATACGGAAGGAATAGGACCCGCCTTCCCGCTCGTCCGGCGGCCCCCCCGCCCCCGGGAGGCAGGACAGCCTGGCCGTCAGGTAGCCGACGGCGGACCAGAGGATGCCGAGCAGATGCATCACCATCGCCTTGTCCGTTGGAACGGTTTCGGAGATCAGCGGCGTGCGATAGAAATAAATGGGCAGAAAGACGAGCTGCGAACAGCAGAAATAGGAGAACAGGTTGTTGAACCGTGCGATTCTCATCTTAGGTCGGCCGCGAAACTACGGGGGAATCGACGAGCCATCAGGACAATTTCACCCCGCGCAACCAGGGCTGCAGCCCCCATGGGATCAGCATCTTCCTGACAGGCGGGCATGCGGCCACCAGGAGGAACCATAACGCCATGGCCAATTTGGGGAAGGCGGAGTAGAGAGGGTATTTCAGGGATGCATCGGCCCCTGCCACCGCGAGCCCGGCGACCCCGTATCCCCTGTTGAGGGCGTGATCCGGCTCCGATATCTTGAAGCACAGCATGGTCTTCAGCATCGACGGGTTTCTCTCGATTATGTTCGGACCCATCCTCTTGCCGTGCCTTGCGCACAACTCGTCCAGATACCGCTCCGACTTGAGGAATGCCTCCACCTTGTCGCAGAGGGATTCGGAGTTCCCCGGCCTCGCCGCGGCGGAAGCCCTTTTCGCCGCGCCGCTGTTGTGGACCCTGTAACAACCCAGCACGCGATCGATAGACACGACGTCCCCGAAGAACGGCGCCGCCAGGGCCGGAACCGAATCGGCGGCGATGCGCCAGGTTGATTCAGGCATGGGCAGGACCGGAGTCAATACCCTTCTCCGGTAGACGTTGCCCGACGCCGGCGGCGATCCGTAGGAGCCGTATTTCAGCAGCATGCCGAGGACGTCGCCGTTCGGCATCCTGCCTGCCGGAATGTGGATGCCACTGCCCTTCCCTTCGTCATCCACGATTTCCAGCCGGAACTGCACCTTGGCGACGCGATCGTCCGCGAACGCCGCGACGGCGTGACGGACAGCGTCCCTGTGAAGGATGTCGTCGGCGTCCAGGAAAAGGACGATATCGCCTCGGCATGCGGCGAATCCGGCGTTGTAGGCGGAGGCCTGGCCGCCGTTGTCCTTGAACACGGCCTTGATCCGCCTGCCGTACCGCTCGATCAGGGCCCGGGAATTGTCTTTCGATCCGTCGTCGACCACGACGATTTCCACAGGCTCGTAGGATTGCTGAAGGGCGCTGTCGATGGCGCTGCACACGTATCTGCCGTAGTTGTAATTGTTGATGACGACGCTGACCAGCTTGTCCGACATCCTCTTTTCAACCGCATTTCCCGCCATCACGCGCTTCTTATTCTTTCACCTCGACCTCGACGACGGTACTTCACTCTGCCCCGTCAAACAGACGGTCGCTTCCTGCGTGATTGTGCCAGCTCTCACGCTTGGGGGATGAACACAACATCGACGATCTTTTTTGCATTCGCTATGTCGACTTGGCGTGCAAGATCGGTATCGTAGGACACATAACCCATCGTTTTCATGAACGAGGAAAAATCATGAAGAGACAAGCCGAGCTTCGGGTAGGCTGTCGGCATGATCTCCACGACAAGCATCGGCAGTTCGTTGCATGAGCGGAGGTACCGCTGAAAACCTTTTATGATGGGATATTCATATCCTTCGGTATCGATTTTCACGATCCGCGGCCAACGTATGTTTTTCGCAGCGAAATAGTTGTCGAGCGTCTCCATTCGGACTTCTATCTTTGCCGCGGTATCTTCAGGGTTCATGAAATCAGCTACGACCGTGTTCCATCCAATATTGCTGAAACTCACCGAGATTGACGAAGTGCCGACTTCCTCACCCAACGCCACGCCGTTGATGTAAAGCGGTACATTCGGATTGATGTCACGGATGGATTCGAGTCGTTGCAGATACCTTGGTACCGGCTCAAATGAGTGTACCTCGCCACTTTGACCTACCAGCCCAAGCGCAAATGAGGATACGTAGCCAACATTGGCGCCGACGTCAACAAACGTATCTCCGCTCTTGAGAAACTTCTTTAAAATATTCGTGATTCTGTATTCATATGTTCCAGCATACATGGGACGCATGCATGGGTCCAAATCAACGTCGATAGGGAAGTTGATCCCGTTGATTTGTATGATCCCTGATCTGGCGTTCATCATATACGGTTTGAGACGCTGCCAGAAATCATGTGGGTCCGTGAACAGCAATGATACTGCGCGTTTCAAGCGGCTCATCACGCCTCCAAGTTTCGTAAATTGTCCATTGGCACCGTTCCGTGACCGACATCATCCGCGCCGAAGCGGGACAGACGGCCCGCCGTCCGATGTTTCATTGTGCACGGCAGTCCTTTTCGGGAGACCGTTGCGCGTACCCCTGAGCGCTTTCAGCAGCGGGGCCGGAAGCCGTTCTCTCAGCCAGTTCTTCACGCGGACGCCGAGCATGACCTTCCTGTTCTTCCTGTACAGCGACAGCAGATAGGGGTCCCGGTCGACCACCGCAGGATCGAAGAAAATGCCGAACACCTCGTCTTCGAGCTTCAGGGGCACGTGCGCGACGTGCTGCCTGTTCAATTCCCTACAGATCCGCAGGATCTCGGGATAGACGATGCTGAAATCGTGGAACAGGATGGTCCCCCCTTCGCGGATGACTTCCCGGCAAAACCGGAAATCGGACATGACCGCCGCCTGCGTGTGTTCGCCGTCGATGAACGCAATATGGGGTTTGCAGACAATCCGGCGCGGATCGATCTCGGCGGCGTCAAAATCGAAACACTCGATCTTCGCAAGATCGCCGGCGCCTGTGCCGCCGAGCAGGGTCAGCATTCTTGCCGTCGAGTTGTCGTCGTAGCGCGCGACATAGCCCGGGGACCGGTCGTCCGGCTGCTGCAGGGGCCTCGCGTCGATGGAATAGATCCGCCGGCAGCGCCGGTCGGCCAGGTGGGGCTGGATCGACCCCCCCAGATGAGAGCCGATTTCGAGATAGACGTACGCTTTGTACCTGTCGGCGGTCGCCCTCTGCACGGCAAGCAGCGAACGTCTGTCTCCGGGGCTCGTCTGCGAGGGAATCGCCGCAAACAAGCTGACGTCGAGATTCTCGATCCTGTCGATCCATGCGTTCATGACTGCGGGTCCTTACTCGGTGGGGCGGGACATCCGAAGTCCCCTCTTCATCTCCTTGATGCCGATGGCGATCTTCTTCAGAAACAGGAACAGGATAAAGGAATCGGTATAGAGCAGGAACGAATACAGCCGCTCCTTCAGGGAACCGGAAGCGGTGAGCACCTTCCGCATGCTGGATTTGAAAAAATGAAAATCGTTCACGTTCTTCAAATCCTCGCGGACCTTGAACAGGCCCAGCCCCTCCACCCTGAGCTTGTCGAACACCGCGTTCCCGATCACCTGCAGGATCAGCCCCCCGAGCACCGGCTCGATGTCCTTCTGCCTGCCGTGGAATTGTGCGGCCTTCCGGAATCTTTCCAGCAGCGTCATGAGCCTCTTCGTATAGTCGGGCTTTACCTTGTACATGATGGACCCTTCCCTCTGCAGATAATTGTAAAACCCCGCGTCGATCGTGCAGATCTTCTTCACATTGAGCAGGCAATAGAGATTGAACAATTTGTCTTCTGAGAATACCTCGCTGTTTTTCTCGAACACAATGCCGAAGTCCTGAAGAAATTCCCTCTTGTATATCTTGTTCCAGGCTTCATCGCCGTGTCTGTATGGGAACAGATATTGATCGAAGTATCGGTTCATTCCCAGAGCATTCATATCGATGACTTCCGTTTCAATTCTCAGCCTTGATTCTTCCACATACTCTACAAATACCCTGTTGTAGTCGCAGATGACGATATCTGCGGAATGCCTGTTTCCCATCTCATACATCTTTTCGAACATCTCGATCTCGACCCAGTCGTCCGCATCGACAAAACCGACGTACTCCCCCGTCGCAACGCTCATCCCCGAATTTCTCGCCATGGAGAGGCCGCCGTTCTTCCTGTTGACGACCTTGATCCTGTCGTCCCTTTCTGCATATTCCGCGATGATCTCCGGCGACGCATCGGCCGATTCGTCGTTCACAACGACGATTTCAATATCCTTCAGCGTTTGGCGGATGAGCGAGTCCAGGCACTTCCGCAGATACCTTTCCATGTTGTACACGGGGACGATGATCGAAACCTTGGGCGCGGCGATCTTTCCGCTCCCGTCGCCGGAACGGCTGCGGCCGTCCTGGTCTGGACTGCGGAAGGAGAGGAGGAGGGAAGCGTCCGTCGTCATCTGCCGAGCCCCAGCCGGGACAATGCCGTCGAGAGCGGATCTTTCAGAAGGCTGAGGAGGGATCGCACGAAGCCGTATCGCCTCTCCAGAAGGGAGCGGTGGACAAAGACGATGTCGCTGGCCCGGTCCTGCAGAGCCTCAAGGCGCGGGAACCTGTGCAGGGCCTCCAGTTTGACGTAAAGGAGGATATTCTGGCGGTACCACCATTCGATCGCGGAATTCCCGTAGATCAGGGGCCGTATGCAGTCGATGCGGACGAAGTTCCTCGTCCGGAACAGGCACTCCCAGAACTCCGGCCACTGTTCGTTGATATGATGTGTTCCTCCCTGGCCGGGGATGCCGGCGGAAAAAAGGACCACGTCGGCGGCCTTGGTGAGGGACTCCACCAGCAGGGGCGAGTCTTCGGTCCGGACGTGTTCGCCCACCTCCAGGCACATGGCTATGTCGTATTTCCTGTCCAGCACGAACCCCTTGCTGACGTCCGCCGCCCGAAACTGATCGGGGCCGATCTGGAGACTGCCTTTCGCGTAGTCTCCGTCCAGCCCCAGCACGTCGGAGACGCCCTTTTCCTTCGCGACGGAGAGCCAGGCGCCGGTGCCGCAACCGATGTCGACGATCGACCGCGGCCTGATTTCACTGAACAGGAGTGGCAGGACGATTTCCGCCGACTTCTTCGAGCCGGCGCGAAGGTCGTCGTAGAATTTCGCATCGTAGGTATTCGTCATGATTTCCCCTGCTTCGTTTGTGGAACCGTCGGTGAATGGGGATTGCCGCGCCCGAGGCAATCCGCGAATTCCGCCCTCAGCTCGGACGTCGCCAGCGCCGCTGAGCCGGCGGCGACGGCCCACAGAAAGCCCAACGATGCGGCAAGCCAGGGGCCTGTGACGCCTTTCAGGAAGTGCGGCCCCGACAGGCCGGCCCCGGCGGCCAACACCAGCGGTAGGATAGTCCCGGCATACCAGTGGGGCGCCTCTCCCTCCAGAATGCTTCCATGCAGCAGGTTGATGAAGACCAGAACGTACGCGCCGTGCAGGACGAGCCAGACCGCGGCTGCCCCCGCACCACCATAGACCCGGCTTGCGATCACCAGTGCCGGCACGAACGTGAGCACTGCGGCCGCATTGGTGTAAACTCCCAGCCTCAGCCGGCCCGATGCCACGTGGAGGCAGAAGGGCATCGCGGCCAGCTGATTGAATCCGTATCCACCCACCAGGAGGCTCAGCAGGAGGGACGTTTGCCTGGCGACATCCGGGTCCTGCGTCCAGAGCAGCAGCGCCTCCTCGGAGAAGAAGGCCAGGAGGACGGCTGCCGGAATGATGACCACGGCGTTCAGGCGGCAACTCTTCCGGTACGTGGCCCTCAGGCCCTGCTCGTCTCCGGCGGCGAACAACTGCGTATATCGCGGCAGGAAGGTGGTCAGAAGAGGACCGCCCAGGTAGGTTACGGCGACCGCCGCAGTGCTGGCGACCGCATAGTACCCGAACGCCTTCGGCGGGAGAATGTTGATGAGGAGGATCTTGTCCAACTGAAACAGGACCACCGCAAGAACGGAATTGACGCTCATCCCCGCGGCGAACCGCCAGATCGACGTCAAGGAGGACATCTGGAAGCGGGCAGGAGCGCCGGTCGCCGGCAGGAGCCCCCACAGAACGGCGCCCGTGCCCAGGGCTCCGATCCATGCGACGGCGAGTTGATAAGCGAAGAAGACCGTGATCGTCGGAGAGATGAAGGCCAGCGCCGGAACCACGCCGCCGAACCGTGCAACCGCCAGGGCGACGTTGATGACGTTGCCAAGCACGTGGCGCTGGAGGCCGAAGATTCCGCCGCTGTAGAGGCTCAACGGACCCTGCAGGCAGGCCGTCAGCCCCATGAGAACCACAGCGTCCTCCAACACGGCTGCATCCAGCGACCCGGCATGGATCCAATGCCGCGCAACAAGAGGAGCGGCGGCAACAAGCACGAGTCCCATAAGCACACAGACTCCCCAGTACAGGGTCTGCAGGGTCTTGAGCAGGCTGCGCATCTCGGCGCCCGATTCCTTCAGGCCAGTGTAGCGAGCGAACTCGCGGCTCAAGGTGGCGCTCAAGCCGAAGTCGGCGAGCCGCAGAAGCGCGCTGAACGAAACGGAAAAGCCGATGAGGCCGTAATTCTCCACCCCGAGATACCGGATATAGAGGGGCACGAAGAGAAATCCGAGCAGCGCCTGGCACAGAGTACCCGCGTAGTTCGCCACGGTATTCCGGCGAAGCGATATGGACTTCGGCCGTTCAGTGCCCATTTCGTGACCCGACCGCCATTTCCGTTCCTGAAAAACGGAGATTCCCCGCTGCATAGTTGATAACTGACGCAGACGAGACGAAATCAACGCTTTTGACGTGGACCGTCCGGTCCGGAGCGCTTCCCCGCCGCAGTGTCCCGGTGGACCGGCCGGATCCCTTGACGTTTCCGGGCAGCACCAGCGGCCGGTGCGGCTGAAGCGCCGTTCCGTCTGCCGCCGGTCCGGCATCGCCGGAGCGGCGGCAATAGCGAACTGACCGATTGCATTGATGAAAAACATGACGGCCCTGAAATTTCATTGCGGTCTTTCTCCGTGCAGTTCGGACGTCTCCTTCACGGTCGAGGGTGTTTCCGGCGATGCCTGCACGAGAAAGGCATCGATCCATGCCTTCAGATTGACGAGGGTTGCCTGCAGGCTCCTCCAGCCGTCATCCCTTCGGTCGGACGCATCGAGTTCATGGAGCTTGGCAAGGATCCTGCCGGCCATCTCCGCTGCCGCTGCGAACGGATCGGCATTGGCGGCCTTCCTCCCCCGCCGGGCGTTTTGCCGCTTCTGCAGTCTTTCCCGGTAGGTTCTGTAGGAGGAGAGCATCGACCGCTCCTGCTTCCTGCGCGCGATATCGATGAGGGTTTTTTTCGAGATGGCCCGGTCCCCCCGGCACTCTTCACGGATCTCCCGGGGCAGACGGTTGATGAGGAGGATATCGGAGATGGTCGTGCGGGCTTTGCCGATGACGCAGCTGAGCTGTTCGTGGGTGTATTTCTGCTGCTCCAGAAGCCGCTGCAGGGCCTCCGCTTCCTCCACCGCCGTCAGGTCCTGACGCAGGAGGTTTTCCACGAGCGCGATCTCCGAAGGATTGCCGTCCACGCACAGGGCGGGGACGGTGCGCAGTCCCGCCTTCCGCGCGGCGGCAATGCGGCGTTCGCCGGCAACGACGATCAGGTTCCCCTGGTGGCACCGGAAGAGGATCGGCTCCAGGACCCCGTGCTTCCCGATCGAGGCGGCCAGTTCCTCCAGCGCCCCCGCCTCCATCACCTTGCGGGGCTGATCGGGATCGACGAGCAGATCGTTCAGTGAAAGGTCATAGAGTTTCCCCTGTGCATATGCGGCATCGGCGTTGCCCCTGTTCTCCGATGGATTCATGAAGCGGCCATCGCTTGTCGTCGAAGGATTCGTCTTTTCGGTGGAGCTCATGGATCGTCTCGGTTCGGATCGGAAGGGATTGCGGGAGGAACTCTTGGTACAGCTCCGCCCTCTGAGTTACATGAAGGGGCCTGTTGCGGCAAATCTCCGACGGTGGTTCGATGGTTCTGTGAATCGGTTCCGTTTTGCCTAGATATAGAAAATAGACGCCCGATTTCCTATCGGGCATATCCTTAAATCCTGATGCGAAAATCCCTAAAAGGGGCATCGCTGACTCTGATGGAAAGAGGCGAGTCCGCCTGCCGGCGGATGGAGTAAAGCCGCGACCGTCGCGGTTTCCGGCCGCTGCAGCCGGAGGCGCCGGCCCTTCGGAATTGAGTTGCAGGAGAGAGACAGATGACAACCCTCCCCGGGGCTGAGGATGGGGAGGGCTATAGCAGAGGCCGGGAATGGTGTAGCGGGGTCCCGGTCACAGTTCGACCGCCGTTCCTTCGGCGCAGGCGAAGCATTCAACCTTGCCGCCTGCGCGGCTGATGCCTTCGCGGCAGAGATCCGACTGCCGGTCCAGGTCGTCGTCCGAGCGGTCCGGATCGTGATGGAAGAGCCCGAGCCTCTTCACGCCGGCCTGCAGCGCCAGATCGACGGCGTCCCCGTACGTGGAATGGCCCCACCCCCGGGTGTAGCGGTATTCTTCCGGCGTGTACTGGGCGTCGTGAAAGAGAAGATCGGCTCCGCGGCAGAACTCCGCATACTGCCTTGCGGTCCATCCGCCGGGGTGCTGAACGGCCAACTCGTTGTCGGTCAGAAAAACGAAGGTCTTCCCGTTTTCGCTGAACCGGAACCCGTACCCTCCGTTCGGGTGACTCAGGGGAAAGGCACGCACCTCCAGGCTGCTGATCTGGCAGTTGCGGTCTTCCGCGTTCGGACATTCGCAGCGGAAGCAGAAACGGGCCTTCAGGTGTTTGAATTCCACGGGAAAATAGGGCGCCTCCATCTGCCGGCACAGGTACCTGCTGATCGCGTCCTGGGCATGGGCGCCGTTGCAGAACGTGAAGGTGTATCGGTCCGAGTAGACGGGCTCGAAGAAGGGGAAGCCGACCAGATGGTCCCAATGGGCGTGCGTCAGGAAAAAACGGATTGCGGAAACGTCCGGCTCGCTCCGCAGGGCCCTGCCGAAATTGCGTATGCCGGAACCGGCATCCACGATGAACGTCTGCCCCTCCGCCGATCGGATTTCCAGGCAGGTGGAATTGCCCCCGTAGCGCAGGGTCTTCGTTCCCGGCGTCGTGATGGAGCCGCGGCTGCCCCAGATCTTGATCTTCACGATTCAACCCCCTTATCCGCGGAGGGCAGACAGCCCCCCGCCGAAGGCCATCGCCGGATCGCCGTCGGTGCAGGTTCAACCGGTTCTAAAGGCGGCAGGCTTCCGGCCGGATCAAATAGACGGGCACATGCGACTGCTGCAGAATCTGCAGCGCCGTGCTTCCCAGGAGCATTTTCTTCAATCCCGTATAACCGTGCGTAGCGACGAAGATCATGTCCATGCCCTGCTTCAGGGCATATTGGTTGACGGCATCGGCAAGGTAATTCGACTCGATCGTCTCCGTCTTTGCCTCGATGCCCTCCGCGGCCAGCCGGGATTGGACATCCGAGAGGTACTTCCCGGATATCGCAAAGAGCTTTTTTCTGAGGCCGTCGATGTCCAGCCGCTGCTCGTATACACTCTCCCAGGGAATATCCACTCTGACGACATGCAGGAGGGTGACCTCTCCCACGGTGCCGTCTTTCACGAAGTCTTTGACATGGGACAGCGCACATTCCGCCATCTGCGAACCGTCCAGCGGAACCAATGCCTTGCGATGCATGCTTCCCTCCTCGAACCTCCAAGAAAACAGGTTGTCAAAAGAAATGCCGGCCGAGTCCCTTCGCGTTGCGCGACGGAATCGCACCGGCTCCGATACCGTCCTTCATCCATCGGTGTCTTTACTTCCGCTCCAGCGGATACCCGGCCTTTTTCCAGGCATCGAACCCGCCTTTGAGGGCGCTGACCTTCTGGAATCCTTCCTCCATCAGCAGCTGTGCCGCACGGGCACTCGTCGCCTCATTGACTCAGCTGCAGTAGGTGATGATTTCCTTGCCCTTGAGGAGCGCCCGGGAACTGTCCTCCAGCTCGACGACGGAGATGCGGACGGCGCCTTTGATCTTCTCGTTGCTTTCCTGATAGTCCCTGTCCGACCTCATGTCGATAATGACGATATTCTCCCCGGCATCCATCTTGGCCTTCAGCTGTTCGATTGAAATCCTGGGGACGTCGGGCGCCGGACGGAAAGCCGCCGCGTTCGTCTGAGCCAGGAACAGGAAGAGCATGGGAAGGAGGAAAATCCTCCATGACCATCGTATTGTCAGCATCGTCGCCTCCCCCGGCATCGCGTGTAGATTGCGTCCATGTTTCCGGCAAGATAAAAGAACGAGTGGGTCGCCTTCCTCTTGTCGTTACTTTTTCTCCCGGAGAAAGCAGCACTGCCATTCGGGCTGTCCGTCCGCCTCGTTACGAAGCCGCATGGTCCAGTCGCCCTTCGAAGCCTCGGAGGCAACGATGTTGAATCCCACTCGCTTCCCCCTCACGTCGATCTTGTCCTTCACGTTGAATTTGAGCGACTGATTCTTGACGAACCACCCGGGCCCCAGAAGAACCGTGTAGGTGCTGCTGCCGGACTTCATTTTCAACTGCACGCCGTCCTTTACGCCTTTCATCTTCTCCACCGCGGTCACGGTGCCCGAGAACTCTTCAATGGGTTCACTCCCCTTCATTGACTCCAGTTCCGCTGCCGGCATATCCAGAGTCCAAGCGCCGGGATTTCCACCCTCGCCGATCATCTGTCCGCCGGGACCGGAGGCGGCAAATGCCTGACCGAACATCAGGCCGGCCACCAGGCTGGCCGCGATCACCAAAGTTTTCACTACCGTTTTCTTCATTTGTCTTGACCTCCTAAGTTGATTTCTTGGACCCACTCGTTTTTTTATCTTGCCGGCCGCGTCACGCCGCCGGAACCCACGCTCTATTTACACCCTTCATCCATGCGCCATCGGTCTATTGACGCATCGTTTCTCACTTGCAGGATATGTAATCGGACGATGGTTCTCAATCAGGCATAACCTGATTTGGGGTTACGAAAAGCCTGAGCGGGCTCTTCGACGCCGACGTCGACGCGCCCGCCGCGGCCGGTCCTGCTGCGTCCGCGGGCGAATCTACCGGAACAGGGAAATCAGGAGCACCACGAACGAAACCGCCCCGCCCAGCCCGTGAGCCGCGATCAGAATGCCGGGTTGCCGCTTCTTCTTCAGGTCGAGCGCCAGGAGGAGGAAGCCGCCCGCCGCAACGCCGAGGAAAAGCAGGAGCGATACGTTCATCAGGATATTGCCGTCATCAAGGACCCTGGCGATCAGGGCGACGAGACCGGCCGCTGCGAAGATCCCGTGCCCCAGGACCAGGGCAAGGGGCATTCCTTTCCCCGTGAACTTCATGGTCGCCAGCGTCAGCCCGCCGACGGCGGCCACCGCAAACAAACCCACAGGAAGGTATTCCATCGTCCGCCTCCTTCAAGCGCATGCCCAGGCATCGGCGATGCGCATCCGGACCGCGCCGGTCCGATCATTTTCGCAGGGTGTCAGGATTTCACGATATGGACTCGTTTCCGGAAGTTCATGATCCATCCTCCTTCGGGGAAAAGACCTTGCCCGCCCTGCAGCGGGTTTGTATCGCCTGAAATCGGCTGAGGATAGTATAAGGACTGCGCGCACCGCTTCCATCGGGAGAAAGCTCAAATTGCGGGGTGGAATGGCTGATTCGTGCTTCCGGATTCGGGCGCCGCACAGAAGGGATTGGCTCTGAACCGGGGAGACCGTCGGCGCCTGTGTTCCGGCGAGGGCAGATCTCCGCGGCCGCCGCCAGCCCCGGAACACCCTGGCAGGAGAAAAAAATTCGGGGAGGGGTTTCTCCCTCCCCGAAGCAGAGTTCCTCATTTCTTCTGTCCGCGCCTTCAACCCGATCCCCATGGAGACAAGGGCTTCAGGTCTCAGTAGGCGGACACCATGATGGCCGGATCGGTAGCCGTGATCTGGCTCCAGGATGCGCCGTCCCACTTCCAGATGCCGGTTCCACCGAGGTTCACGTACAGCATCGAACCCGAGGCGATCATTGCCTGCGGATTGTCCGCAGAGATCCGGTTCCAGGCCGTGCCGTCCCACTTCCAGATGCCGCCGGCCCCGAAATCGCCGTACAGCACCGTTCCGGCCGCCGACATCGCTTCCGGATTGCTGGCCGTGATCTGGCTCCAGGCCGCGCCGTCCCACTTCCAGATGCCGCCGGCCCCGAAATCGCCGTACAGCACCGTTCCGGCCGCCGACATCGCTTCCGGATTGCTGGCCGTGATCTGGCCCCAGGCAG
>Ga0116159_1000264_pt1 | contig 62923 bp, 56 predicted proteins | sample AD_JPNAS1_MetaG_FD_89878 | JGI IMG/M metagenome (GOLD analysis project Ga0116159, IMG submission 89878) | Active sludge microbial communities of municipal wastewater-treating anaerobic digesters from Japan - AD_JPNAS1_MetaG | ecosystem: Engineered > Bioreactor > Anaerobic > Digestate | place...
AATGAGAGAAAATGAGGTTGATAAATTTATTTTTTCATCGTCGGCGGCCACGTTTGGCGAACCAAAATATATGCCGATTGATGAAAAACATCCCCAAAATCCAATTAATCCATATGGAGAAACAAAGTTGATAGTGGAACATATAATGCGTGATTATAGTAATGCTTATGGATTTAAATATGTATCGTTGAGGTATTTCAACGCTTGTGGAGCTGATATGGAGACGGAGGTGGGTGAATGGCCAGGAAGTAGTTCAAATCTTATTCCTTTGGTTTTAGATGCGGCCATCGGTCGAAGAGAAGATATAAAAATTTTTGGGACTGACTACTCCACCAGTGATGGTACTTGTATCCGTGATTATATCCATGTGACTGATTTAGCTACAGCTCATGTGTTGGCATTTAAATATTTGGTTGACGGCGGAGAAAGTCGATGTTTAAATTTGGGTAATGGCAAAGGTTTTTCAGTCAAAGAAGTAGTGGCAATGGCTAAAAAAGTTACGGGAATTGATTTTAAAGTAACTGAGGTGGAAAGAAGAGCTGGTGATCCGCCTGAGCTAGTAGCTGATTCAAAATTGGCTCAACAAATTTTGAAATGGCAACCCCAATATCAGGATTTAGAAGTGATAGTTGAGAGCGCTTGGAAGTGGCATCAGAAAGTGTGTAAAATGATAAGTAGAAAGTAGAAAGTAGAAAGTTATAGAGTAAAAAAGAAATAAAAAAAGATGAAGATAGATAAAGTTGGTAAAGATATTTTGCCAACACCACCAAAATTTTCAAAAATGGTGGGGCCGAGTTTTATAATGCTGGGGATGGGTTTGGGAAGTGGTGAATTGATTATGTGGCCTTATATGGCGGCAAACTATGGTTTGGGAATTATTTGGGCGGCGGTAATTGGGATTACTTTTCAGTTTTTTATAAACATGGAAATTGAAAGATATACCCTGATAAACGGTGAAAGTGTTTTTGTTGGGCTGGCCAGAAAATTAAAAATTGTCTCCCCTATTTGGTTTATCTTGTCGACAATTATTCCGTGGATGTGGCCAGGTATTGTTTTGTCGTCAGCATTGGTCTTTTCATCAGTTATTGGTTTTGATAAACCAAAATTACTAGCGATATTATTATTAATTTTGGTAGGAATTATTTTAAGTTTGGGTAAAGTAATTTATAAAACTCAAGAAAGGTTTCAAAAATATTTAATCTTTGTCGGTGTACCTTTTATTTTTATATTAACGATTTTTTTGGCAAAAGGAACTGATTGGCAAAATTTAGCAAATGGGTTAATTGGAAAAGGTGATGGGTTTAACTGGATCCCAGGAGGGTTGTCGCTAATCACGTTTTTGGGAGCATTTGCTTATAGTGGTGCTGGTGGAAATTTAAATTTGGCCCAATCTTTTTATATTAGAGAAAAAGAATATGCTATGGGAAAATATGGCGGAAAGATTACCAGCTTACTTAAAAAAAACGATGATAATTTTAGTTTAGAAGGTAAAACATTTGAAATTAATAAAGAGAATTTATTAAAATTTAAACTTTGGTGGAAAAGAGTAAATTTAGAACATTTGTTGGTTTTTTGGCTAACCGGGGCTACAACCATCATCTTATTAAGTTTATTATCTTTTACAACTGTATATCATCAAGTAAGTACTGGTGGAATTGGGTTTTTATTTCAAGAAGCTAGCGCAATTGTGTCCAATACATGGCCAATAGTTGGGGTTATATTTTTAACAGTTGTGGGAACAATGTTATTTTCGACTCAATTATCAGTGATGGATGCGACCAGTCGAATTACATCAGAAAACTTAATAATTATAAATAAAAATAAGTTTAAACCAATAAATTTATCAAAATATTATTTTATTTTTTTGTGGACACAAATAATTTTGGGAATAATTATTTTGTCGATTGGATTTAGTGAACCAATGAGTTTGGTAACTATTAGTGCTTTTTTAAATGCGCTAACAATGTTTATCTATACTGTTTTGATTTTGTGGTTAAACAATACTACCTTACCAAAAGAACTTAAACCATCTTGGTGGCGAAAAGTGGTTTTATCTTTGGTAATTTTATTTTTTGCGATATTTTCTCTTTTGACTTTGATTGGATAATTACTCGATAAATATTTAGCGAGTGGCCAAAAAAAGAAATAGAGAGAAGTGTCTCGGCTGCCTCTTGCCATCGGATTATAGGGATTGAGGCAAAATTTAATTCATTTGGGACTAAAAAGTAATCATGGCTAAAATAAAACAAGAAAGTAATAAAAAAGCCAAAATAAGTAAATTTATTAGGAATAAAAAGTGAGTATTTAGAATTAGGAAATACTTTGTTAAAAAATAAATAAAAGAAGGCACCAAAAAATCCAATTAAAATATAAATATTGTGCAATAGGTTAAGCTGAATAAAGTTTATATTATGAAGTGTTGTTTCTTGCTGAAGATTAATTTGTTTGTAGCTTTCTGGGGTTTCGATCCCTAAAATTCTTTGCCCCCAAGAAATTTCTTCACCAGCAATAAAAAAAGAACCAATAAATAAAACTATAAAAATAAATTTAAATATCTTTGTAGACTTAGTAGCGCTTTTATAAAAAAATAAAGCAGTAAGTCCATAAAAAATAAATTGAAAATATTCTAAAACACCATCCTCTTGTAACATAACAATAAAAAAATCTCGATCTATTTTTTCAATTAAAAAAAAGATTGTAAGAATTAGCGGTGATGTTAAATAAAATATTTTTTTAAATTTATCTTTTGGTGTTTTGGATAAATAAAAAGTAACAAAACTAAAAATTGATAAATATAATAATATTTGAAAATTAATATGGGTTTTGGTAAATATAAAATTTTTGTATGTAAATTTTTCTAGATAATAAAATAGAAAATAAAGGATGGTAACTATTGGTAAAAGAATATTATTAAAAGTGTTAAATATTTTTTTTAATTTAACTTTAGAATAAAAAGAATTTAAATTAAAATACAAAGAATAAACAACTAATAAGATATATGGATTAACAAGAAAATGTTTTTGAACAAAACCTGGGTAAAGAATCGATTCTAGCCCTAAGAAAGCCAATAAGGTAAGATAAAACAAATTAAAGATTAAAGACATAGTTTATTTTAACTTATTTTTTTACTAAAATAGTCCTATATGAAAAAAATAACAATCATGGGGACTGGTTATGTTGGTTTGGTTACTGGTACTTGCTTGGCCGAGCTTGGGCACGAGGTGACTGCTGTTGATATTGATAAAACAAAAATTGATAACTTAAATAAAGGGATAATTCCAATTTATGAACAAGGGTTAGAAGAATTGGTTAAAGAAAACAAAAAACAGAAAAGATTATTTTTTACCACTGATTTTAAAAAATCCATAGAAGAGGCTGAAGTGGTTTTTATCGCAGTGGGAACTCCCCCAATGCCTGATGGAAGTGTAAATTTGGAATACGTAAAATCGGTTGCCAAGACAATAGGCGAAAATATGAATGGATATAAAGTGATTGTCGACAAATCAACCGTTCCAGTAGGGACAGGCGATTGTGTCAAAGAAATAATCAAGAGCCATTTTAAGGGAGAATTTGATGTTGTCTCAAACCCGGAGTTTTTGAGAGAAGGGACAGCTGTTAGTGATTTTATGAACCCGGACAGAATTATAATTGGAAATTCATCCAAAAAGGCTCAAGAAATTTTGAGTGAAGTTTATAGCTATTTTGACAAAAATATAATTATTTTTACTGATATAAAAACAGCTGAATTAATCAAATATGCTTCAAATGCTTTTTTGGCAACCGAAATATCGTTTATCAACTCAATTGCTAATATGTGTGAAAAGCTTGGAGCTGATGTTGAAAAAGTAGCCCAGGGAATGATGCTTGACAAGAGAATTGGTACCAAAGCATTTTTGCATGCTGGAGTTGGTTATGGTGGATCGTGTTTCCCAAAAGACGTTAAGGGACTTATACAAACTGCTCAGGAAAATGGAATTAGATTTGGTATTTTGGAAGAAGTGGAAGAAACAAATAGTGCCCAAAAACAGTCGCTTTTAGCAAAGATTCAAAGTTTGGTTGGGCAGGATTTGAGAGATAAAGAAATAACTATTTGGGGATTGGCGTTTAAGCCTCATACTGATGATATTCGTGAAGCACCGGCATTAGTTGTAATCAAACAATTATTAGACAGAGGGGTAAAGGTAAAAATTTTTGATCCAATCGCTCAAGAAAGCGGTAAAAAACTATTGGGTGATAGTGTAATTTTTGAAACTGATTTATATAATTCAGTTAAAGGGAGCAGTTGTTTGGTGTTGGTGACTGAATGGCCAGAATTTAAAACTGTTGATCTTAAAAAGATAAAACAAAACATAAAAAAACCGAATATAGTTGATGGTAGAAATGTATTTGAACCAAAAGAAATGAAGAAAATGGGGTTTGAATATATATCGGTGGGAAGAAGTTAAGTTAGTGCGTTAGCGCTTTAGATTTTTGGAACTTTGGTTTTTTGGAAAGAGAGAAAATAATGATGGGGAGATAAGTGGCCAGTATTAGCAAATAGAAAGTAGTAAGTAGTGAATAGTTTTTTGGAAAAGGTAAAAATTTCGAAAAAATATTAATTATCAATGTATGGTAAAGAAAAACAGAAAGCGATTGTTGGCCAACTAAGGTAATTGGTTTTAAAATTTTGGGAAAATGAGTAAAGACTAATTGATAAAGAGAAGAAAATAAAGAAAAAACAATTAAACAATAAATAATTAATAAATTGTTAGCTGGATTTGACCACGATTTAGAAATCAAATTAAAATATTCAAATATTACAAAAAAAGCTAGAGAAATGGGCAATAAAAAATAATTAAATATCTTTTTGTCTAAAAAATGCTCATATTTTTTTATAAAAAATCCCAAAGTATACAAAAAGAAAAATGAACCACCAAACAATACTCCGCTACCGCCGTAAAAAGAATTAATAATTTTATATCTATTAAAAAGTAAACTTAGCAAGAAAAAAAGTAAAACCAAAGGAATATCTAATAATTTTGTTTTTTGGTGATTAATTAGTTTATAGATAAAAATAGAAATTGCGACAAGTTGGAGATAGAAAAATACGAAATACAGTTGACCTGATGCCGAAAAGGTAATTATTTTTTGAAAAATTAATATAGGATTTAAGATTTTATTGTAAAAACAATAAATAAAAGTAGCTATCAGATATGGTACAAATATTCTTGAAATACGTTTTAGAATATAAGAAAAATTGACAACTCCTCCCCTATTTTGAATTGAAATGGCTGAAGTAAAACCCGCCAAAAGGATAAACAAAGAAACATGAAATCCGGTGTGGGTTTGAACAGAAAGATTATTATAGTAATAAAAAAGATGGTCGATGACAACGGCAATCATAGCGATGCCCTTGAGTAAGTCTAGCCAGAGATAATTTGTCTTATTTTCAAATTTGTCTAAATTAGGCATAAAAGTATTGTAGTTTATTTTAGATTTTATTGTGTGTATAAATTTAAAATTAGATAATTAATAAAAAAAAGGCCGGCAGGTAATAAACTTAAATATTAAGTTTACATAAACCTGTCGGCGTTGTTTAGTTTAGGAGGAGAGACTTATGGTTTTTTGATTTCGGTATTCAGTGTGAACTCAAATTGAACATCATTATCGCCAGTCCGAATTGAAGCTTCAAAATCACCGAAATGCACCGGGTCGTTTAGGACATGTTCAATTTGTTCGGGGGTTAGGTTTGTTTTTTTGGCGATCTCATCAACGGTCAGCTTGCAATTACCAGACAAGGCATCCAAGATACGGCTATGTTTACTCAATTTACCAATTCTCCTTATATTTTTTTTAGAAAACCAGATTTTTCTACCCTCCTTTATTTAAATGTGCCTTTGAGCGCTTTTGCTCTAAGAGTGGGCAATTGTAACATAAATTTAGAAATCAAACAAAATCATAGATAAACGACGGTCAATAAGTTAAAATTTGAATATGATTAAGTTTTTGGAAAAGTACGGATTTTGGATATCGGTAGTAATTTGTTTTTTAATTTATTTGACTTTGGCTTATAAAAATCCGTTCAAAGATAATAATCTAATATCTAATTTGGAACCATATCCGGACACAATTCTCTATTCTTTTCCGGCCTGGAATTTTGTTAGGGGTAATGGTTGGAATTTGGGGGTTGGTGAAAAAATAGTACCCATAACCGTCCCAAACACTTATGGAATTTTATTGACACCATTAATGTGGGTTTTTAATGACATAAGATCATTTTATTTTACAAACTTAATTTTTGGTTTATTGACTTTGTTGTTTTTTATGTTTGCCTTAAAGAATTTTTTTGGTAGAGAAAAGTGGTACTTAATTGGATATTTAGGTTTTTTATTGGCAACAAATTTTTATTTCTTTAACCAACCTCAGTTGGTAATGGCTGAAAATGTAAATTATTTATTGATAGCAGTGTTTATATATATAATTTCACTTAAGTTTAAATGGATATATTTGTTACCAATGTTTTTATTAACACTTTTAACATATATTTTAAAAGTTAGTAATTTGGCGTTGGCGGGTAGTTTTTTGATTTCATTTTTCATAAAAATATTTTGGGAAAAACTGAGGTTTTTAAGTCTTAAAAAAATTGGTCTAATAATAGTTGGGCTAACTTTTGTAATCTTGGTATTATATTTGCCAAAAATATTGTCGTTAAGTACTTTGGTTTTTAATCTTAAATATTTTGCTAATAATTTTAATTTTTATTTTAAATGTCTTAATGGAGGTTATTGTCGAAATTTGTGGTATAACCAAAAACTGATTAGTTGGGATATTTGGTGGTTGTTTATTTTTGGAGTGATAGTAATGTTGGTAAACAAAGACAAACGATGGATAATGTTTGAAATAATATTACCTTTAATAATATTGGTTTTGGCGATGTCGATATTTATCGACACAGAGGGGCGTCATATCGAAATATTAATACCATTAATGTTAGTAATTGGTGGTTTTGGAATTGATGGAATTTTGAAAAAAGACAATATAAAGTTTTTTGGAGTAATATTTTTAATTGGAATTAACGTTTTTTTTACTAGATATCAAACAATAAATGATGACCGAAAAATTATTTCTTTAAAAAAACAAGTAGGCTTAAATTTTCGACATCGAGAAGATCCGTGGAATTATATTTGCTTAAAATATTTTGATGATTTTATGAAGGATAAACCAGATGGTGTTTTTGGATCTTTTTTGCCGATGTATTTTTTTGATGCTTATGGAGTAAAAATGAATTATTTACCCTTGTCATTAGGACAGGATTTTATGGCCGATAGAGGGTTAACAAAATATTTTGTTCCACCACTAAAAAATATTTATCAAGAAAAATTAAGTGATGATAAAGACATATATTTATCAGATTATTATGCCAGTAACGGAAGAGACGCTTGGAGAAAAGAATGGGAAGAGGTGGTATCAATTGGTAAATTGGAAAAAGTATGGCAAAGTCCGTTGGATAATTGCAATATTTATAAGTTAGTAGAAAGTAGAAAGTTATAAAGTAGAAAGTAACAAAGTAAAAAGCATGAAAGTATTTGTAATGGTTCCGGTTTACAATGAAGAAAACAGGGCAGTGGAAACTATTAATAAAATTTTAGAGGTAGATAAAAATTTATATATTATTGTGGTTGATGATGGGTCGACAGATAACTCACTAGAGATTTTGAATTCAAAGTTCAAAAAAAATAAGAGGGTAACTATTGCTAGTCATGTAGTTAATTTAGGGAAAGGGGCGGCAATGAAGACGGGAGCAAAAATTGCTTGGAAAATGGGAGGTGAGGCAGTAGTTTTTGTGGATGCTGATGGCCAGCATGATTCAAAATATTTACTTGAGTTTATAAAACAATTAGAAAAATATCCAGTAGTTTTTGGTTATCGAGAATTAAATAATAAATCGCCTTGGATACGCCGAAATGGAAATAAATTTGCTGGTTGGTTAATTGGTCTTTTGTTTAATATTAAAAAGAAGGATTTGCTATGTGGTTTTTTGGGTTTCAGAAAAGAGGTTTATAAAAAAATAAAGTGGAAGTCTTGTCGCTATGGGATAGAGACAGAAATGGCAACAAAAATAGGGCGGAACAAAATCCCCTTCTCTGAGATAAAAATTGATACAATTTACATTGATAAGTACAAAGGGGTAACAATTTTTGATGCGTTTAAAATATTAGCCAAAATCCCTTTTTGGTGGTTAGATAAGTAGAAAATAGAAATATAAAAGTAGAAAGTTATCAAGTTATCAAGTAGAAAGTGGGAAAAAGTGAAAATAGAAAAATTTGAAGAATTAGTATGTTGGAAAAAATCACAAAGTTTTATTATCGAAATATATAAAGTTTTTGGTGGGACTAAAGATTATTCTTTTAAAGATCAAATATTTAGAGCGTCAGTTTCTATCTCAAATAATATTGCTGAGGGATTTGAAAGATTATCGAATAAGGATTTTAAAAAGTTTTTATATATTTCAAAAGGTTCGTGTGGAGAAGTTAGGTCAATGTTGTATTTGGCAAAAGAGCTAAAGTATATTACCCAAGAAGACTTTAATTTTTTGTATAATCAATCATTAGAGATTTCTAAAATATTATCGGGTTTGATTAAATCTTTATAAAATTATACGATTAATCTCATACTTTATAACTTTATACTTTTAACTTTATAACTATTATATGAACATAATAACTTTACAAATCATCCTTCTTGGTTTTGCTTTGTTCATGATTTATTCTCTGTTTTTGCATTGGAAAAAGAGGAATATTTCAAATAGATTATTTATTTTTTGGTTAGTAATTTTTTCTGTTTTTGTTTTTATAACTTTTTTTCCAAAACTAATTGAACCTCTATTAAAAGAACTTTTTATTGTCAGAATAATGGATTTGGGGATGATTGGAACATTTATGATATTAACCTATGTAACAATTGAAAATAATATAAAAATCAAAAACTTGGAGATAAAGATAGAGAAATTAGTAAGAAAGGTAGCTGTAAAAAATATTAAGACTGGAGATGAGTAAAAAAATATTAGTCTTTTCTCCTTATTACCCTCCCCATTTGGGTGGCTTGGAAAACTGCGCTGATGAATTGAATTTATATTTAACTAAAAATGGTTTTGAAGTGACAGTATTAACTCCAAGACTACCAAAAGATTCATTAGAAAAAGAGACAAAGTATAATGCTGTTAAAATATGGCGTTATCCAGCCTGGGAGATTATTCCTAATTATCCGATTCCTTGTTTTTGGAATAAAAAATGTAGAGAAATTTGTAGAAATGTCTTTTCTGATAAATATGACTGGGTATTTTCGCACACTCGATTCTTTTTAACTTCTTTCTGGGCTGGTTTGTATGCCAAAAAAGAAAATATTAGATGGTTACATATTGAACATGGATCAGATTTTGTAAAACTGAATAGTCATTTTAAATCGTTTTTGGCTAAGTTATTTGATTGGACTTTGGGGCGGTGGATTTTGATGAGTGCGAATAAGGTGGTGACTGTTTCTTTGGCATCGGCAGAGTTTTGCAAACAACTTTTTTCTAATAGAAAATATGAGGTTATTTACAGAGGGGTGGAATTGGGTAATTTTAAGAACAATTTAGAAATCGAAACAAAATATAAAGATAAAACAAAGATTTTGTTTGTGGGTCGATTGATAGATGGTAAAGGTGTTTCTGATTTAATTAAGGCAGTAGAAAAAATAAAAAAACTTGATTGGGTTTTGTTGATAGTTGGAGATGGTCCACAATCAGAAAATTTAAAAGAAGAGGTAAAAAGGTTTGGAATTGGTGATAGGGTTGTTTTTTTAGGTCAGATTGAAAGGCAAAAATTAATAGGAATTATGAATATTGTAGATATAGTTGTAAATCCGAGTTATACCGAGGGATTGCCGACAGTCATTGTTGAAGCAGCAAAATGTGCTAAGGCAATTGTGGCAACAGATGTTGGAGGGACTGGTGAAATTATTAAAGATGGTAAGTCTGGTTTTTTGGTTCCAGCAAAAGATGTTTTAATACTATCTGAGAAAATAGAGATTTTAATTAAGAATTCTGAACTCAGGAAACAGTTGGGACAATCGGCTAAGGAAGGGGTAAAAAATAAATTTAATTGGGAGAATTCGATTAAAGATTATATAAATATTTTGAAATGATATTGATTTTTATAGTAATCCCTTTTTTATGGTTATGGTTGTTGGATTTGAATTTGAATTTAAAGGAAAAATTTTTGGTGGGCAGTACATTTTTTTGGGCGACAGTAGCGCCAATAATTTTAATTTTAAATAATTTTTTTGGTTTATTAGTAACTCCAAAACTTTTTTGGTTCTTAGTGATATTGGTGACAATAGTATTGTTAATTTGGCGATTAAAAAGTAAAAATAAATTTAAATTTTCTTGGCCAAAAATTAAATGGGATTGGTCATTGATAATAGTTTTGGTTATTTATGGCTTATTACATATAGTCTTTTATCAATTTTATGTAACTATGCCGGAATCTGACGGATACGATAATTTGTTGACTATTAGTGAAATGATGAAAACTGGAGTAACTAGTAATCACTACAGACCATTATTTTTTACAGCCATGACAGTATTGGGTCAGGTAACAAAAATTGATTTATATCAGATGCATGTTTTTTGGATGATTGCCTTGTCGGTGGTTTATTTAGTGACCATAAGTTTATTGATAGATAAAAATAAAATTGAAGATTTTTGGCAAAGATTATTGTTATTGTCTTTTGGAATGGCGGTACCGGTAATAAATATGGAAATAGATTTTTTCCGGCCACAGAATTTGTGTTTGTTATTGTTTCCGGTAATTTTTTATTTGGAACAAAAAAATAAAAATTATTTAGCACTGTTTATTTCCGTGGTAGGGATTGGCTACCATCAATTTTTTATTTTTCCCATAATTATTTTGGGGTTAAAATTATTTTTTAATTTGAAAAAATCCAAAAGGATTTGGTTATTGGTGATAGGATTATTGTTGGTAATTGTCTTGAGAGATAAATTTGTGTCGTATTTGCATGTGAATAGAATTTTTGAAGAAATCTGGAAAATAGAAAAATGGCGATGGTGGTTTTTGAATAAATACGAAACAGTTCCAGATAATATAGAAATGGGTTGGCCAGGCATCAGTGGAGCTGCCAAGTATTATGGTTATTATTTTGGTCCGTTAATTTTGGTTGGCTTAGGTTTCATAGTGACTAACTTAAAGAAGTTGAAAAATCAGAAATATTGGTTATTGATGATTTTGATGTTATTTTTGGTTTGTGAAGTTTTTCCCAGATTAAACGTAGTATATTTACCAGAAAGATTTCCTTTATTAATAGATTTATCAGTACTATTAATAATGCCTTTTTTGTTTCGGTCAATTAAGTTAAAAAAACAGGTTTGGTTAATTTTGGTAGTGATTGGAATGATAGGTTCGGTTTATGTAGCCCAAATGAAAGGGTCTTTGACGACTAAAGAGGAATTAAAAGCAGCAGGATGGATTAAGGATAATATTCCAGATAAGGCAACAATTTTGACACAAAGAGTAAATAAGCCGATGGTTATTTATTTTAGTCAAAGAAAATACCTTGATCCGGGTAAAATATTTTTTGAAGGAGATACTTTTAGTGGGTATTATACTGACAATGAAAAAAAAGATTTTATTATTTATGATATTTCTGAGTGTAAAGAGTGTTATGTTATGTATTCTTTTGCCAAAGTTAATAAGTTAAGTGGGGAAAGAAATTATTGGTCTGATTATAATTATGTTGGGGTTAATTTGGAAAAATTCAATTTAGTTTTTGAAAAAATTTATAATAAAAATGGTGTAGTTATATGGAAAATATAAATGCTAATAAATTGATTATCTTTTCTTCTAGATCTGGTGGTCCGCATCGACAACATAGCTTGTTATGTAAATATCTTTTGAATGAAGGGTATCAGGTTGAACATTGGTTTGGTTTTTGGAGATGGGTTTTGCTTCATTTTGTTTATAGTAAAAATACAAAGATTTTAACCAATGTACCTTTTATATTTAGATTTAAAAGGAAAGGTTATTACTTAAATATTCATGGAAATTATAATTTGGAAAAAAGTATATCGAATCCTTTAGGTTATTTATATAAAATTAATTTAAAGTGGACTGACAAAGTGATCTTACCAAATGATTTTTTAAAAAATAAATTGAAGATATCTGAATCAATAGTAATTCCTAATTTTACTGAGGAAATATGTGTTCCAAAAAAATCTAAAAAATGTGATGAAATTAGATTAATTACAGTTACTAATTTTTCTTTTAGAGATAAAGCATTAGGAGTGGTTCATATAATCAAAGCACTTTCGTTGTTAAAGACGGAAAAGAAAGTGTCTTTGAACATTTACGGCGAAGGAAAGTTTTTGAATGAAATAAAACTTCAGTCTACCAAAATTAAATTATCGGGTAATATTAAGTTTGATTTTTGTGGATATTCAAAAAACATTTTAAATAAAATGTCAGAGTCAGATATTTTTGTTTATTGGTCTGACTTGGATGTGTCTCCGGTGTGTTTTACCGAGGCTATGAATTGTGGATTGCCTATAGTAGTAAATAATTATCCTGCATTTGTGAAATGTATACCGAAAATAAACTCATTTTGTAGTAATGAAGAAGAATTTGCTCTAGCTATAAGGAATTTTATTGAAAATAAACTATTGGAAGATAAAGTGGCAAGTGAAAATCAGGCATTTTGTCAAAAGTTAATTTTAGATAAAGCAAAAACATTAAGTAAATGGAAAAATATATTATTTTATGAAAATTAAAAAATGAATTATAAAAACAAACCCTTGGTTAGCATTGTGGTTCCGGTTTATAATGCAAAGAAATATTTAAATGAATGTTTAGACAGTTTGTATAATCAGACTTATAAAAATATAGAAATTATCATTGTAAATGATGGTTCGACTGATGGATCGGAAAAGATAATTGATAAGTATTTTAAAAAATATAAAAATAATACTGTAGTATTAAAAAATAGTAAACCGTCTGGAAGTGGTGAATTAGCTTCTAACAGTGGAATTAAAAAAGCAAAAGGAAAATATGTGGCCATTATGGATTCTGATGATATTTCTTTATCAAATAGGATTCAAAAAGAAGTAAATTTTTTAGAGAAAAATAAAGATTATTTTTTAGTATCTAGTAGTGCTGTGGTGATAGACGAAAATAATAAAAAAATTAGTAAATTAGACGTTGGTAAAAATTATTTAGAAATTTTAAAAAAAATATATTTAATTAACTCAATAATAAATTCTAGTGTAATGTTTAGAAAATCAGAAATTAAAGACGATTTTTATAAAATTAAATATCCATTCTTTAATGATTATTATTCTTGGTTTTACTATTTGAGTGAAAACAAAAAAATAATTACACTGAAACAAAGATTAGTAAAATATCGTATAAATTTAAGTAGTTCTACTAGACAAAATCTAAAAAGAAATTTTAGAATTAGTTTTTGTATTAAAGAAGAAATTTTGAATTCAAAAATTTTTGATATAAGTATTTTTGATCAAATCAATATAATGATTCAAAAAATAATTATTGAATTATTGCCAGTAAATTTAATAGATGAATTGTATTTGTGGAAAATAAAAAGAACTAGCAATTAAGTATCTTGTGATATTTAGAAAATATTTCTGACCACAAAAGTTGTTTGAGTTGTTGAGATAATTGATCACTGTTTAGATGATGGATCTTTTGGATCGATTGAATATATTCGGCTGGAGTGGTGGCGATTTGGAGATAATCGGAATTGATATTGATACCTTCGGCACCAATTGGACTGGAAATAACTGGAACACCAAAACTAAGAGATTCAAGGATTTTAATTCGGCTGCCAGAACCGGAAAAAATTGGAGTAATTAGACAGTCGATTTTTTGATAAAAATCTGAAGTATTTTTGACTTGGCCAAGATCAATAATTTTAGGGAAATTGTTTTTAATAAATTCAGGATCGTTTTTGCCGGCTAAGTAAAATTCATAATTTATTTTTTCTTTATCAAGCAGCGGAGCGATTTGATCGTAAAAGTATTTAACGGCGTTTAAATTTGGGGTGTGTTCAAACGAACCAATATAGCCTAATTTAATTATTTTTGAAGGAGTTTTTTTGAGAAAATTAATTTCAGAAATACCATTTTTTAAACAAATTATATTTTTATGAGGTAAATAATGTTTAAGAGTTTGTTGATCTTTTTGGCTGACACTAATAATAGTGTCATATTGGGGTAAATATTTTTTTTCGTAAAAATAAATTTGAAGAAAGAAAAAATAACGAATTAGTCTTTTTAAAATTGAAGGATGACCTTCTGATATACGGCGATAAAAAGAAATAGAAGAGATATCGTGAGCAGTAAAAACTTTTTTGGTATCTTGGGGTAAATATTTGGCTAAATAAAGTAATTGGCTAAAGTCGACTTGAATAATGTCGTAGTGTTTTTGGATAACCATATCCCCTATTTTGGAGATTAGTTTTTGGTTATACCACGGAGTAAACCAGTAAGGAATAAATTTGGTAAAAAATAAAGAAAAATTTTTTGGTTGGAGTTTTATTTCTGATTCGTCAAAGGTAATAAAGTCGGTATTATAATATTTTGATAATTCGGTAATGGTATTTTGGATTCGGGTAGCTCCCCCACTGTTTTGAGGTTGGGGTGGAATAGCGGAAATGAGGAGAAGATTAGATTTGGTATTTTGAGGCATTTCGCTTTTGGAAATTGGCAAAATTAATTAAATCGGTGTCTTGATAAGTATTGGGTATTTTAGACATTTGTTGACGTGACTTAGTTATATGAGAAATATTTTTTAGATTGTCAGTTAGGTATTTAAAATAATCTTTTTTGAAAATTAAATACAAAGGATAATACAAAAATAGTTTGATCAGTAATTGCCAACTATCAAAATTTTTTAGACAAAAGGAAAGAAAGTTTTTGTGGATGTAATAATCGGGACTAACAGGTAAGAGCTTACTGCTGCTACGATGGTGATGAATGACGTGAGAATTTGGGCAGAAAAATGACGGGTAACCCTTTTTCCAGGCGACAAAACCCAAATCAAGATCTTCGTCGTAAATGGGAGTGTAAACTGCAGTATCAAGACCGCCAAATAAATTAAATAAATCTTTATTGATGAGTGATGATCCCCCACCACAGTATGCAGTTAGTGAAGTATTTTTGAGTTTTTGAGGGTTTAATTCATGGCCGACTAATAATTTGCCATTTTTAAAATCAGTCCAAGTTTTACCGGATTCGGTTCTTTTGACTGATGGATCAAAGAAAAATATTTGTGAAGCAATGCCAAAAAAGTGGATATTCTTTTGAAGAAGATTATTAGCAGTGTGAATAATTTCTGAGAAAAAGCCAGGTTGGACTTCCATATCGTTATTTAGGAGATAGATATAATTGTATTTGGCTTGTTTAGCAGCCAAGTTGACGGCTTTGGCAAAACCAAGATTAATTTCCTGTTGGAGGATTATTAAGGGGTTTTTGGTTTTTAACTTTAATAAGGCTTGATAACTTTCGTCGGTTGACCCGTTTTCAATAACAATTATTTCTTTGGGGATTTCGGAGTATTCTTGTGACAGTTGTTTATCGAGAAGTTGAACACAGTTAATAACCAAATCTTTTTTATTCCAGGTGGGGATGATAAAAGTGACACCATTAATTTTGCTAATATTTTTTTTCATCTTGAATAAGATTGAACTATTTCAAAAAGTTTTTTTGCCTGAAATTCAGGAGTGTATTCTTGATGGACTTGTTTGAAAGCTTGGTCACCAGTTTTTTTAATTTGGTTTTTATTTTTTATAAGGTAGTTTAAATATTTCTCCCAACCTTTTCCATTTTTACATAAAAATCCGTTTTTATTATTAATAATAGCGTGGCGAAAAGCTTTTGTGTCAGTGGCTATAGTAGGAATACCACATGCTCCAGCGAAAAAGTATTTTAATTCACTTTTGGCTTCACAGAAATCATTATTTATTTCTAATGGAGCTAAATTGATGTCAATGTTTGAGTAAAGCGACATTAGCTTTTTATAAGGAACTCGTTGGTGAAAAAATATTTGGTGTTTAATGTTTTCTGGAATATCTTTGGTTGATAATTCGCCGACGATTTTTAGTTTGATTGATGGATGTTTTTTAAGTACTTCAAATAATGGTTTTTTGATTGTTTCAAAATCAATTTGGTGAGTTTTGGTACCAGGAAAATAACCGATAATGATTTGATTTTTAATGTCTTTTTTTTGTTTTTCTTTATAAATATTTTTTCCTTGATTTAGACTGTTTTGATCTAAGTGGTTATGTAGAACTTTTGTAGAAATATGGTATTTATTTTTGATATATTCAGATAAAAAATCGGTTGGAGTGATGACTAAGTCAGACATTTTTATAATTCTGAGATAATCATTAGTTTTTTGAATAAAACTTTTTCTAAATTTTTGATCGGTGTGTTTTAGAAAATTTATGTTTTTTATTTGATCTTGGTCAAAAATTAAATCATCAATGTCGTAGATAACTTTCTTACCTAAATTATGGTAACTATTAATTAGTTCAATAACCTTAACGGATGGATCACTTCGATGAATGTAGATTAAATTAAAATCCAAAAGATCTTTTACTTGAAGTTTATTGAGTAAATTAGTAGTAACTGTGACGTGTGGGATGTTTAATATTTTTAACTTATCTTCTAAATGGTAGACACGATGAACTTCTGATACAGCGCCTTGAGCTCCATTGATAATTAAAATTGATTTGGATGAAATTAAATTAATTTGTTTAATTTTGTTTAAGATAATAGGCAGATCGATTCGGTTTTTTATTTTGATAAAAACACCATTCCAGCCATCTCTTTTAAAATCGTTGATGTGTTTAATCAAATTCATATTTATTTTTTACTAGTAATGTTTTCTTTAATTATTCTTTCAAAGATTTTCCCCATCTCTTCTTCTGTGGGAAATTCTTTATCAACAAATTCTTTTCCACATTTTTGGTGTTTTTGAATTTCTTTTGGATTATCAAAGATTCTAACTAAGTCTTCGGCCATTTTTTCGGGTAAAGAATTTACTAGAAAGACATTGTTTTTGGAATTTCCGTATTTTGATAGGGCTAAATCAATATCAAGATCAGCTATTGGACATCCACAACTCATCATTTCATATGGAACTAAGCTTGGGTTAGTAGTAGAAAATACTAATCCAAGATCAGCGTTTCTATAAAGATTAGCTAAATCAGAAATAGTTGGTAATAAACCTAAATTAGTAGTTTTAAATGGAATTGTTTTTGGATCAAGACAGTTAGAACCAAAAGTGATGATTTCAATATCTGGTTTTAGTTTGTGAAAATATTCTAATGCTTTGATTCCTATGTCGTAGCAACGTCGGGGCATTTCAGGTTTGGCGAAAAATATGATATTTTTATTTTCTTTAGTTCTTTGTTGAGAAGTGTTGTAAATTTCTTTATCAACAGGAAATTGGAAATAGTCAGCTTTGGCATTGTAGTTTTTGACTAAAAAATCTTTACACCAAGGGCCAGAACAAATATGAAAGAATCCTAATCTGTAGCTATTTTCAGCAAGAACATATTCGCTCCCCATTTGGTAAAACATTGGTTCAAAATCCTGAGCCATATAGAATGGAAATTTTATTTTGTGAATGTTTGACTGCATGTCGTAGGCAGTTGTCCAAAAAGTACAGATACCAACATCATGGTAACCAGTTTTTCCTTTAAATTTAATAAAAGGGATTCCTGTCATGTCATAAAACCAATTATTGACATTATCTCTAACAGTTTGGGCATCCTCGTCAGTTCCAGTGTAATAAACTGTTACTTCATGACCAAAGTGTTTCATAAATTTTATGGCTCGGAAAATGTTTCTATGTCCTCCACCTCCTTTAATTGGCGCTGGAATAATAAAAGCAATATTTAATTTATTGAGACTTATTTTTTTATTTGGTTTTATGTTAAAAGTTTCTTTTTCCCATTTTTTGGTGGTTCTGTTTGTGGTTTCTATTTTTTTACAAATAGTTTTGTTCTCTAAAATTGGTAATTGGTTATTTAGTTGTTCATTTTTTTTTCTTAAGTACCAAACATTTTGATGATATTTCAACCTGTTTTTACCAAAGATAATTCTTGAGAGGAAAGTATTTATTACAAGTAAGAATTGTATTTGTACTTTTTGAGATATAATTTCTTGAATTTTAATATCAATTTCTTCTTTGTTTGTCATTTTGTTTGTTTTTTATAAAACCACTGTAAACACTTAAAATATTTTTTATATTATTTTTAATATAAAACATTTTTACGAAGTCATTATATGCTTGGTTACCAACTTTTTCTCTGATATTTTTATCTTCAATTAATAAAGATAAATAATCTACCCACTCTTCAGTATTTTTAGCTAAAAATCCATTTATTTTATTTGTAATACATTTGGCATAAGAATCTACGGGTGATACTACTGATGGTACTTTTACGAGTGCTGCTTCAAAAATTTTTAGTTCACTTTTTCCAGCTGTGAATGGGTTGTTTAACTCTAATGGAGCAATATTAATATCCATTTTTGATAAATATTTGAGTAACTCTAAATATGGCATAAATTCATGACGAATAATTTGTTTATTATATTTTGTAAATTTTTTATTTAAGGTTAAAAAACCAACAATGTGAAATTCTATATTTTTGTGTTTTTCAAGTATAATTTCTAACGCGTTTTCAAATATTTTAAAGTCTTTATTGTGAGATTTACTTCCGCTTAAATAACAAATTTTTATTTTTTGGTTATTAAATGTTTTTTTCTTGTTTAACTTTTGTGCTAGGTTATATTGTTTAATATTTATTGTATTTTTGATTACTTTAGAGTTTATTCCTAGTTTTGACATTTCTTTACATAGAAAATTTGTGGTACCAGTCCCATATTTAAATTTTTTCATTATACTATTGAATTTAGTAAGTTGGTTTTTGTGCCATTCTTTTTCTTTGTCTGACATTCCTGATTCAAGTGCTCCTATATAATCAACGTCCATTGGATTAAAAATGTAATCATCAATATCATAAATTAATGTAATTTTATTTTTGATGAGATTTGGCATGATTATTTTTTCAAAATATTTATTTATACTTCTAAACACTATTACTACTGAAATATTTTTTAGAATTTTAAATTTATATTCTTCGCCTTCGTATATAATTTCAGTGTTGATCTTATTTCTGTTTAATGCATAACAAATATTTTCTACTCTGTACCTTAACGACTGTTCTAAATATTTGTTGGTATAAAAGACGTAAGTTTTTCTGAATGAACCATTAATGGTTTCATAAAAAAGTTTTTTCTTATATACAACTTCTGGATTTAATTTTTCATTTGAATCTATAACTCCTTTAAAGATGTTGTCAATGTCTTCTAAAATATATTGATTCAAAATTGGTTTTAAAAAAACTACTCTTACTATTCTGTAGAAATTACATATTATGTTTTTAATTTTTAACTTTTCTTTAAGTGAATGGTATATTTTATATGGGATATAAAACATAGAATCGTTTAATTTTTTAATTTCCTCTTTTAGATATAAATTTTCTTTATTTAGTTGAGTTGTATTATTATTTGAATTGTCTGAGTTGAGGATATTTTTAATTTGTTCTATCTTTTCTTGAATATTAATTTTCTGATTTGTTTGATTTAGACCTAACCATTCTAATGATTTAGTTTTTATTTTTTTTAAATATACTTCTTGTTGTTGGTAATTTTTTGATGATTTGTTTGATTTGTGGAGTCTATACGTGAGCAATTGGTCTTCTAGATTATGGAATTTTGTAATTTTGATTGCTCTGAACCAGAGTTCTTGGTCTTCTGTATAATGTATTTTTTCATTGTAATACAGATCATATTTTTTAATAATTGATTTTCGTATCATAACAGTTGGATGACAGAATGCACAGTTTTGTAAAATATCTATAAATTTGGGGTTTGTTTTTAACCAACTTCCCCAGTTTTTATGTATAGTTTCATTTGTTAATGTTTTTACTTTTGTTCCACATATTCCAAATTCTACATTTTTATCCATGAAGTCTATTTGCTTTTCAAAACGTTTTGGTAAGGATATATCATCAGCATCCATGCGGGCAATGTATTTACCTTTTGCAATTTTAATCCCTAGATTGAGAGCTGCAGCGATTCCCTTGTTTTCTCCTTTAACTAGCTTTATTCTTTTGTCTTTGTATTTATTTATTATTTTGAGTGTGTTATCACTAGAATTATCATCAACGATGATAAATTCAAAATCCTTAAATGTTTGGCTTAAGATACTATCAATAGATGTTTTTAAATATTTTTCGGCGTTTAAAGTTGGCATTATAACTGAGAGTTTTGGATTTTTTTTGTTCACTGTTTTTTTTGAATTACAAAATGGAAGTTGTTTTCTACTGTTGTTTGTTGGTTTAATACTTCATAAAAATTAGGCGCGTTATATTTACCTCTTGGATAATCAGCTTCTTCAAAAATATTATCTAAAATATTAAATTTAGCTTTTTTAAATCTATTTATCCACCATTCTTTTGATTTGGCATTAACATGCCAATTAATCTTAGTTATTGGATCAATATCTTCCCAGGGTGAAACAGAACAAACAAAAAGACTTGATTTGTACATGTGTTTTTTTAGATTTTCGAAAAATTGTTCTAACGATTCTTCTGGTAGATGTTCCATAACTTCCCAAGCAGTAATGACATCAAATTTACATAATTTACTGTTTTCTGTAAGCTTGAAAGGTTTGGTAATGTCACAAGTAAATAAATTTTTTCTTAATAGTCTCCATTCGGCTCTTTGCATTATTAAAGATGAATCACTGCCTTCAAGTCCAATACCTATGTGATCACGAAGACAAGCATCAAGAACCATACCTCCACCAGAACAGCCTAGATCGAGCATATATAAATGTTCTTTTTTTGGAAATAAGAGTTCACATTTTCTTATAAATCTAGGATATCTAGTATTATCGCGGATCGTCCCATGGGGAACTTTATGATCATTACTTTCAAAAGCAATTGGGTTTTTTGTTTTTAGTGTTATTTTATGTTCAGGGAGAAAATTGATTTTTTTTTCTAAAACTATCATTAAGTCTCTGTATGTAAAATCAATGTGTTTATGTATTTCTGTATCTAGTTTATTGAGGATATACAATATTTGGTTATAGCTGTCTAACTTTTTATCGACAATATCAATATTGGTTATTAGTTGATCTATTTTGTTTAAATTTACATTATTTATTTTTTTAAAATATTGGTTAATGGTGTTTATTTTATTTTCAAGGAAATTAAACTTATTATTAAACTGGTTTTTAGAAACTGGTAGTATCATTCTAGAGATATTTAGAATATTTTTTTTCATTGTTTTTTCATGGTGTCACATAAAACTTTCATAATTAAATGATCCATGACCATGTGGAGGTCTTCGGTAATTTGCATATCATTTACATTAATATGGATACAATTTTGAGCCAGTTGTTTGAGTTTACCGCCGTCATAACCGACTAAACCGAAAGTTAATCCACCATTTTGATTGGCGTATTCAATGGCTTTTAAAACGTTTTTTGAATTTCCACTGCCGGAAATTCCAATAACTAAATCACCTGGTTTAAAGAAATTTTTGAGCGGTTCAACAAAACATTCTTCATATCCAACGTCATTGGCGTAAGCTAGCATGGTTGGTAAATTATCGTTAAGACAGATAAACTTAAAACGTTTAAATTGATCGTATTGATAACTAACACCTTTGTTAAAATCTCCAGTAAAATGCGATGCTGTTGCAGCAGACCCGCCGTTTCCCATAATAAATATATTTTTATCGTTATCTCGGGCTTCAACAAGGAGATTAATAAAATTATTTATTTCATCGGTGTTTAAATTTTTGATGGTGTCCTGGAGTCGACTTAGATATCCTTCGATATCAGTTTTATAGTTATTCATAATTTTATCTTGGAATTATTTTTCCATAATAAATAATATTAGTGCCTTTATTATCAAATCTGAATTCTAGTTCTTTCAGATCTTTTAATGCTTGGCGAACTTTTTGATGTTTATTTTCTGGAACATAAAATAATAAAAATCCCCCACCACCGGCACCAAGAAGTTTGCCTCCAATAGCACCATTTTTAATAGCTTTTTGATAATGTTGATCAATAAATTCATTAGATATTCCGCTAGCAAGTTCTTTTTTATATAACCAACCTTTATGTAAAATATCGCCTATAGCATCAATATTATCTTTTAAAAGTTCTTTTTTCAAATCTTTAGCAAGAGCAACCATTTTGTGTAAATTTTGAATTTTTTGTTCGTCTGTGGTGGTATTCTTTTTTTGTTCTGAAAGAATAGAACTGGCTGACCTGGTTTGCCCGGTATAAAACATTAGTAAATTTTTTTCTAGTTTTTGATACCCTTTGGTGGTTAAAAAGAGTTTTTCAACATTGACATTTCCATTTGGTTCAAATTCAATATAATTTAGACCACCATAAGTACATGCATATTGATCTTGTTTTCCAATCGGTTCTTTGAGTAAGTCAATTTCAATATGACAGGCTTCTTGTGATATTTCTTCTTTATCTTTATATGTTTCGTTGTAGGCGTTACAAAGATTAATAAGTCCACTAGTAAAAGCTGATGATGAAGCTAGACCTGTGCCTGATGGAATGTCGGCACTGGAGTTGAAATCTACACCTTTTATTTTATAGAGCTTAAAAACTTCGCGAATTATATTATGCTGAATATCTTTGAGATGTAGAACATTTTCTGTTTGAGAATATTTTAAAAAATATCCATCTTTAAAAAAATACGGATGCATGGATAAATAGATGTATTTATCAATCGTAGTACTAACAACAGCACCGCCGAATTTTTCGTAATAATTGGCCAAATCGCTACCACCACCCGCAAAGCTAATCCTGAACGGAGTTCTAGTTATTATCATTTTGTTTTAGAATGAAATTTACGGCCTCAAATAAATTTTTAAATTGATGATCTGCAAGAGCAGAGTTTTTAATAGTGTTTCCGACTAAAACTGTTTTGCAACCAGCATTTTTACTGGCTTGTAAATCTGATTCTCTGTCACCAATCATCCACGATTGATGGAGGTCAATATTAAAATCTTTTTGAGCTTTTAGAAGCATTCCTGGTTTTGGTTTACGACAGTCACAATTTATTTTTAATTCTTTAACTTCTCCATCAAAGCCTTTATCTGGGTGATGAGGACAAATATAAATACCATCAATAAAACAATTTTCTTTTCCTAGTTGTGTTTCTAGGGTTTTATTGGTTTGATAGACTTCTTGAAAGGTGACAAAACCTTTAGCAATCATTGGTTGATTGGTAACAATTATACTTAAATACGAAGATTGATTAATAAGTTTTATGGCTGATGGAACTTGTGGAAGAAGTTGAAAGTTGTCAACAGTTGGTTTGGTATCCATGTCTTGACAAAGAACTCCGTCACGATCAAGAAATATTGCAGGACGTTGATTGGTTTTGCTTAGTAAAGATATTTTTCCATTTTTTATATCATCAGAAATTTCTATGAGTCGTTCTGGTGTGCCCATATCTTTTATATATTCTGCAGAGTGATAGGCAAAAATGTTTTTATTTGATTTAAGTATTTTAGGAAGAATATCTTTTCCAAAATCTTGAGGAATATCTTTTTCGATAAAATTAAGAACCTCAGGAGAAAAAATATAAATTGCAGCATTAACTAAGTTTTTATAAACCAAATCATCTGGGTGAGGTTTTGATAAAAAATTAGTAACACGATTTTTATCGTCTATTTCAACTAGATCACTATCATATGGATGATTATTTGGATGAACTAAGATGGTAGCAAGTGAGTCGTTTTGTTTGTCAAAATTTATAAAAGAATTAAGGTCAAAATCCATGACAATGTCGCCGTAAAAAACCATAAATCTATCTTTTAATTTATCTTTGAGTGAGGGAAAATTGCCGGCGGTTCCTAAAGGATTGGTTTCAACTATGTGATGTAATTTAACTCCCCATTTTGAGCCATCCCCAAAATAATCTTCAATAACATTAGCTAGATAACCAGTTAAAAGAAAGATTTCTGTAATACCATATTTTTTAGCAAGTTCTATTTGATATTCTAGGACAGGTTTGCTCATAATAGGACACATAGGTTTGGGTATGTCAGTTAACCCAAGTCTAGTGCCTTTTCCACCGGCGAGTATCACAAGTTGCATATGTCTTCTTTTAATATATTTTCTATAGCTGTCTGAACAGCCTGATTTGATGTTTTTGGTGATTGCCAACCTAGTTGGTGAACTTTATTTAGATTGTATGAAAATTTTGGAACGTCGCCAACCCAACCCCTATCACCGCCGGTATATTTAATCGTTGCGTTTAGCCCCATAGCGCTAATAACCATTTGAGCAATCTCTGAAACATTGGTGGTATCTTCTACACCTAAATTATAAAAATTAATTTTGTCGTTGGAATTATTATAAACAAAAAGGATGGCTTCTATTAAATCTTTAACATAAAGATAAGGTTTAGATTGCTTTCCATCACCAAGAACTTCTAATTCGTTGGGGTTATTTTTTAATTTTTTAATAAAATCATGTAGAATTCCGTGGGTGGTTCTTTCGCCACAAATATTTGGAAATCTAGTTATCCATGCTTGTATATTGTAATTTTCACAAAAACTAGCAATAAATGCTTCACTAGCTAATTTAGCGGCACCGTAGTGTGATGCAGGAAATAACGGACCATAATCTTCTGATACTTGTTTTCCACCTGTTTGTCCATAGATAGCTGAAGTGGAAGAAAAAACAATTTTTTTGACATTATTTTCTTTCATGGCTTTTAAAATATTAAAAGTAGTGAGAAAAGTCATGTCTAAGTCTATAGTTGGATTTTCAAAGCTTCTAGCAATATCTGAATTTGCTGCCAAATGAAATACAGTATCAAAGTTAAAATTTTCAAAAATTTTTTTTATTTCTTGGTAATCAAGAATATCTTTTTCAAAAAAAGTGAAATTTTGATGATTAAAAGCTTGTTTTATATTAGATTTATTACCTAAAGACAGGTTATCTATAACTATAACTTTATTATTCTCTGAAAGAAGTTTGTCTGTTAGATGACTACCTATAAATCCAGCACCACCGGTAACTAAAATTGTTTTATTCATGTTTTTCTGAATTGGAAATGTATATTTTATTGGCGGCGGTGGGGGTGCCGTCGTACTCAACATGGTGATCGTTGACATAAATACTTCTGGTGCAGAATTTTTCGACCTGACCAAGGGAATGGCTAACGAAGATAATGGTTATATCTTTGGATTTTTTGAACTCTTCCATTCTTCTGAAACATTTTTCTTGAAATGATTGATCCCCAACTGCCAAGATTTCGTCAACGATTAAGATTTCTGGATTAACGTGAACAGCAACAGCGAAAGCCAGGCGCATATACATGCCAGATGAGTAATGTTTGACTGGTTGATCAATAAAATCTTTTAGTTCGGCAAAATCGATGATTGATTGGATATTTTTATCAATATCTTTGCGTTTCATGCCAAGGATCGAGCCATTGAGGTAAATATTCTCTAAACCAGTGAGTTCCGGATGAAAACCAGCACCAAGTTCGATTAAGGGAGAGATTTTACCTTTGACAGTGATATTCCCTTTGTTGGGTGACATAACGCCAGCAATGAGCTTTAGAATGGTGGATTTGCCACTGCCGTTTGGGCCGATAATTCCAACGGTCTCCCCTTTTTTGATTTCAAAATTAATATCGTCTAAAACTGTAAAACTTTCACTGGTTTTTTCGCCTTTAAAAAGTGCAGGGATAAATTCTTTAAAAGTTTTTTGATTAAGTCGGCTAAAGGTTTTGGAGACGTGTTGAAATTGAATGACTGGTTCGCTAGTACGCTGGTTCGCTGGTTCTCTGGTGCTCTGGTTCTCTGGTGTTCTGGTGCTTTGGTGCTCTGGTGGATTGGAATTTTGATTTTTAGACATTGTTATATTTTACTTTAGATATAAAAGAGTTTAGCATTTTAGCCAATAATTCGTATTGGTTTAAAATATTTATAGCAATAGATTTTTCGATATATCCAATATCTTGGCATAAAAGAATAAGGTTTTGTGTTTCATACAAAGACCCTTTGGCTTGGTGTAAATACTGAATAAACTCTTTGGATCCCTTACGACCAAAACCTTCTGCTATGTTTGCTGAAATTGATGAAGAAGCTCGTCTTAATTGTGATACGGTCCCAAATATTTCTGATCTAGGAAACAACTTCGTAATTTTATATATTTCTACTGCAAGTCGGTTACCTTCTTTCCATATATTTAAATCTGTAAAATTCATGTTAATTTAGTTCGCTAGTATTATGGTTTGTTAGTTTTGAATTTTTAATTATCTAGAGGTCTAGAGAACTAGAATTCTAGAGGACTAAATGTTGTCAGCAAAGATTTTTTCGCGGGATTTGAAGTAAAGATAGCCAATTTGAAGAGTGATATAGGAGACAAGAAAAGCGATAAGGATACTAGTGTATTTTGGGGCTCCACCACCAAGGATGACTTGACGATAAGCGTTGATAATAACAGCCATAGGATTGACCTGGTATAAGATACGATATTTGTCGGGGACTAAGTCGGCGGGGTAAATTACTGGTGTAGCATACATCCAAAGAAGCAAAATCATACTCAACAAATATTGAATATCGCGGTAAAGTAAGTTGGCGGCGGAAAAGAAGAGGGCTAATCCAAGGGTAAAAATTTGTTGAATAAAAAAAATCGGGATAACCCAAAGAATATTCCATGTAATGGGGATTTGATAAACAATCATATAGATAATCAAAATTGAGATAGCAAAGACAAAGTCAATTATTTTGGCAAAGATAGTCGCCAAGACTAAAATTGTTCTGGGAAAATAAATTTTGGTGATGAGACCACCGGAAGAGACGAGTGAAGCTGCGGCTGAAGAAAGAGAGTTGGTAAATAAATTCCAGGGTAACAGGGCGACAAATAAAAAGATTGAATAAGGAATGTTGGCGGTAGCATTGGTAGGAATTTTTAGAATAATAGAAAAGGCAAAAGACATGACCAACATTTGAGCAAGAGGATTTAAAATAACCCAAAAATAGCCTAAAATTGATTGTTTGTAGCGGGCTTTAACTTCGCGGGCAACCATCTGCCAGAGAAGTTCACGCCAACGGTAAATAGATCGGACTTCTTTTAGAAGCGATAACATATTCATAGTTTATCACCTGGGTGAGATATAATGGTTTTGTGAATAAAAATACGAAAATCTGCACTATTGGTGGAGGGACGGCGATGCCGATTGTAAACAAGTCTTTGGTAAAATCCGGATTTGAGCATATTAACTCAATAGTGACGACTTTTGACAGCGGTGGAGATACCGGCAGAATTAGAACTGATGAAAGAGGCAGAGTGTTGGCGTTTTCTGATTATTGGCGGTCGCTGATTTCTTTGTGGAACGACGGTAACCAAAAGGAAGTTTGGGAAGAAATGTTGAGATATCGTGATGGTCGGGGGAGAAACTTTGGCAACATCTTTTTTCAATTTTTGTCGGAAAAGGAGGGTAATTTGGGTGAAGTGGATGAATTATTTTCCAAACTAACTGGAGCCAAATTAAAAGGGGAAGTGATACCAGTTTCGTTGGAATTGGCTAATGTATGCCAGAAAACTATTAGTGGCAAGGAATATAAAGGGGAAAATTTTGTGGATGAGTTGAGAATGTCTGATGATAGGATTGTTAAAATATGGCTGGAGCCAAAAGTGCAGGCGAACAAAAGCGCTATAGAGGTATTGAAAAAAGCAGAAGTGATTATTGTCGGGCCGGGGACGACTTATGGATCGGTGCTGCCAAACTTTTTGCCTCGGGGAATGGTTGAAGCCTATAATCAAAGTCGGGCAAAAAAGATTTTTATGGTTAATATATTTTCACCGGCAAACGAGGTTAAAAAACCGTCTCAGGCGGTTTATAAAAAAATATTCAGCCGGTATCTTGGAACTGACTTCCCTTTTGACATGATGGTGATGGCTGATTTGACAGTTTTAGATCAGGAAAAATTGAAACTGGCGATGAAATATTATAAATTGGAGCACGCGACGGCAGTAAATTATGAGAAATACGAAAACGACAAAGTAATTTTGGCAGATATTGCTGTGATTGAAGAGAAAAATATTAGGTTGAGACATAGCGAAGAAAAGTTGGGAAAATTTTTTGAGAAGTTGGAAATATAAATTGATAAAATTATTTATGTCACAAAAGAAACAACGGTTAAAAAAGAGACTGACAGAAACTATAGTTGAAAAAAAACCGGAAATAAGACTTGATGGAATATGGCGGACTATTTTTAAAAATTGGAAATTTTTGTTGATTTTAGTTTTGGGAACAATGGCATTGTATTTTAATGCCCTAAATGGGGCATTTGTGTCGGATGATTATGCCACAATTCCCAATAATCCTCAGATAATGAACTTTAACCATGGTTTGTCGGGATGGATGAGTGGTTTGATTAACTGGGCGACAGCAGTAGCTTTTGGGATAAAAAATCCCCTGCCTTACCATTTGATCAGTTTATTGTTTTATTTAGGAAGTGTGGTTTTGGTATTTGTGTTGACAGAAGTTTTGTTTAATGACAAGATAATTTCTTCGATAACTTCGATTTTGTTTGCGGTGATGCCGGTTCACGTAGAAGCGGTTTCATGGATTTCAGGAAAACCATATTTACTGAATGCGTTTTTTGTGCTGATATCCTTCATCTTGTTTATTTATTTTTCCAAAACGGGTGACAAAAAATATTTGTGGCAGTTTTTGATTTCTCTGTTGTTTAATTTTGCGGCAGAAAGGGTTAGATTTTTGGCCCTACCATTTTTGATACTAATTTATTGGATTAGTTTTGAACATAAGTTTAAAAATAAAATAAATATTGGAAAATTAGTGTTGGGGTTACTATTGGTGGTCGGGGTAGTATTTATGTTGATTTGGCCGCAGATAATAGCAAGAATTAATATGGTTAATTCCGGGACAAATAGTTCGGGAAGCATATTTGCTAATCCGTTTTATCAATACCCAACATCGATAGCAAAATATCTGCAGCTATTATTATTTCCGGTTGATTTGACTCTGTATCACACTATGTTTACTGTGCCAGCATGGTTTAATTGGCTAGTTTTGGCGGTTTATGGAGCTAATTTAGTTTGGTTTTGGTTTAAAGACAAAAGGTATTTTTTTGTTTTGGCTTTTATTTTTGCGGCCACGGCTCCGTCGATGGCACCGGTGAAAGTTAGTTGGATGGTGGCAGAAAGATATATGTTTTTGGGATCGGTGGGAATGGCAATGTTGGGAGGATTGTTGATTAAAAGAGCGTGGGACAAAAAAATATTGGCAATGTTGTTAACGGCAGTGTTGGTATTGGTATATGCCGTTAGGGTTTACCAAAGGAATAGAAACTGGCAGACAAATCATGATTTGTGGGTAAATACTTGCCAAGTGTCACCAAATAGCCATAACGCTTGGAATAATATCGGCGATGATTATGATAAGCTAAATGATCCCGAAAATGCCATAAAGGCGTTTGCCCAGTCTTATACGGTTAAGACCAACTATGCGGATGCTTACCACAATCAGGCTAATATATTTTTTAAAATCGGGCGGTTGGATTTGGCTCGAGCGACTTATGAAAAAGGGTTGAGTATCAATCCATCGATGTCCGCTAGTTATATAGCTTTGATTCAAATAGATGTCCAAGAAAAAAATATAATCGCTTTGGAAAATGACTTAAAAAGATTGCAGGCGCTGAAACCAAATGATTTGCAGGTGGTATATATTGCGGCTCAGGCCTATGCTCAGGTGGGCAAAAAGGATGAAGCCAAAAAATTGGCAGAGATGATGTATAAACAGTTTCCGACGATACCGGAAATAAAGGCATTGTATGATCAAATTAATAGTCTTTGATAGAAGTTGATTTATTAAGCTGGGTAATAGCTTGATGTTCAAGGGCGATTATTTTTGGCCAGGAATATCTACCTAAAAGTTTTTTGCCGTTATAATTGACAAATTTTTTTGATTTAAATAAAGAGACAATTTGGTCGGCAACAGTTTTAATATCTCCTGTGGGAGAAAAATATACCTCATGATGTTGATATATTTTTTGAAAAATAGGCAAATTATAGACAAAACCATAGACACCAGAAGAAACCGCCTCCATCAGAGCAATACCAAAACTCTCGCTACTACTGACACTAAGAAACCAAAACGATTTGCTGCTTTTGATAATTTCAAATTTTTTTAGTCCGGAAATGTAACCAAGGAGTTTGATGTTTTGTTTGAGTTTTAATTTGTCTATTTGGTTTAAAAACTTGGTTTCAGTAGCTTGATCGCCCCGGCCCATAATCCCGAGTTTAAAATCGGGATAGGTTTTGGTAATTGTTTTGAGAACTAAGAGCATGTCAAAAATACCCTTAGTTTCATTTATTCTACCGATGAAAAGACCATCAAGAGCATATTTGGGTTTTGGTTTGGCGGCCTTTATCATGTCCGTTTCCACCCCATTGCCGGTGATGATAATTTTTTTGGGATCAAAACCACGACTAATTAAAAAATCTTTTAGGTCGGGAGAAATGGCAAAAATAATATCGGCCTGTTTGATAAAAAAAAGACTAATCTCAAAAAATAACCAAGCGAGAAACCGAATGATGGGGTTTCCCGGATCTTTTTTGGGAACAATATTGTCAAAAACAGTAGCCCAAGCAAGATGGGAATATTTTTTGGTGATAATAAAAGGCCAGATGACTAAATCCAAAACAGAAGAGGGGGTGTAAATTAAATCATAATTTTTGGTTTGATGGGTTTTTAAAAAGGAGCGAAAATTACAATAAATTGAATAAAAGATGAATTTAATTTTACTGCGAATGATCGGTGGCGGATTGGGTTTGATGTATTTTTGGTGAAATTGATAAATATTTTCTGTAGTAAGGTCAAAAGAGTGGAACTGATGATGATAAAAAATATCCAGAAAGTGTCCTTTTTTGGCTAGTTCCTGAAATTTTTTAAGCCACAAAATCATGATACCATCGGCAGTAAGGGTGTTTAAATTAACGAGAATTTTCATAAATATACCCCAAAAGTTGATCTAGTTTTTTTAGATAATTTTTTTGATTAAAATCAAATTTACGAATAGATTTGGGAACCGTTTTGTTTTTGATGAATTTGGCAGGGACACCACCATAAATAGTATAGGGAGGAATATCTTTGTTGACCAAGGAACAGGCAGAAATAATAGATCCAGTGCCAATATTAACCCCGCCTAAAACAGTAACATTGTAGCCAATGTAGACATCATCGCCGATGGTGATTGGTTTAGTAACATTAGTCTGGTTTGAGCTGCAGTAATATTTGGCGGCAAAAGGAGAATTAATGTCGTTAAAGAATTTATAGTTGAAAAAGTTTTCATAACGGTGACGATGACTGACAGCGGCAAAATTTTTGGCAATAGAACAGAATTTACCAATAGTAATGTTCTCTAACCGAACAGGAGAGTGGAGATAGGAATAGTCGCCTATCTGAACGTTTGGTCCGAAAATTGTGTAGCCAAATAAACTGGTTTTTTTACCGAATTTTGGTCTAAAAATAATTTTTGAAATTAGGTGCTTTAATGATGGAGAAAGCTTAGAAAAAATATGAAAAAAAATGTAGTAGATGTAGTGTCTTATCTTGGCTGCCAAAAACATAAATTAGTATAGCAAACTGTTTTTGGAGTAAACTTGGTAAGTGAAAAATATTTTGAAAGAAAAGGCGACGGATAGAATAGGGGCAAGAAATTTGTTTTTAGTAAATTTTGTGGGTGACAAGATTAAAAATAAAAATGTTTTGGATATTGGCTGTGGTTTTGGTTGGCTGGAATATCAGTGGCAGGATAAAGTTAAAAAAATAGTGGGGATAGATATAGACAAGGTCAATATCAAAAAGGCTACTAAAGAGGTTGGGTCGAAAAAGGTTATTTTTTTGGTGGGTGACGGACTTAAATTACCGGTTAAGTCAAATTCGTTTGAGGTGGTGGTAGCTAGCGAAGTGATAGAGCATTTACCAAGGGGATCTGAAGGGAAGTTTTTGACAGAGATAAATAGAGTTTTGACAGATGGAGGAAAATTATTTTTAACTACCCCATTTGATAGTTTTGGGTCAAAACTATTTGATCCGGCATGGTGGCTGACGGGTCACCGGCATTATTCGATGCAAAAAATAGAGAAAATGTTAAAAAGGGCAAATTTTAAAGTTATTGATTTTAGGATTAATGGAAAAATTTGGAGCTTGTTTGGTTTACTGAACCTTTATATTTCCAAATGGATTTTTGGAAGGAGAAGATTTTTTGAAAAATTTTTTTATAAAAAGGAATTGGCGGAAATAAAATCAGGTAAGGGTTGGATGAATTTGATGGTTGAGTGTCAAAAAAACTATTGACGCCAGGAGGTTCGAGAAATCGGATGAAGTAGACCAAGTCGATGTTTGAGAGTAACCCAAATATAAATAACTAAAGTCAGCCAGCAAAAAAATGGGTGCAGCAGCCAAACAAGATCGGGACGGCGAATAAAGCCGATGATAGAGTCAACTATGGGGGGAAAAATCAATAGAGTATAAAAAATAAAAGTAATCGGTCCGGATTTTAGGGAAGTATTCCAATTATATTGACGTTGATTTTGATAAATATAATAATCTGTTAATCGACGGGATTGTTTTTTGATAAATTTTTTGATGGACGACTCGCAAAAAGTGTGGATAATACCAACTTTAACTTTGGCAAAAAGCAGGGGCTGATTGGTTTGTTTGAGCACCAGAGAAATAATATCGATGTCAAATAAATAATCGGAGTGAAGGTTTTTTTTGAGAAAACTTGATCTAAAAATAGTACCATTAGCGCCAATGGTAGGAATGGGTTCGTGTGGTTTAAGAGTAATAAGGATATATTGATGTTGGTCAATTTGGTCTATATTTAGGTGAGTCCAGCGGCCATCAATATAATTTTGGCGGTCAAAAACACCGGTGACAAAGGCGTAAGGATCATTGGCACCGATAAGAGCAGAATATCTCTCGATAATGCCGCTTTTGGGACGGTAGGTGAATTTGATTGGTTCACTGCCGATTATTTGTTGATTTTTTTCTAGAGGATAGAGCATTTTTTTGAGCCAATTTTTTTGCGGCAAGATATTGTCAGAATCAATAAGACAAATATATTTGGCATGAGAATTTTTGACCCCGACGGCCTTGCCGGCTTCGGCAGTTTTGAGAGTATTTTTAATGATTTTACATTTATATTTTTGGGCTATTTTGAGAGTATTGTCAGTAGAGCCGCCATCGGCAATAATAATTTCGTAGTCGGAAGAAGGTAAATTTTGAGAAATAATAGAGTGAAGACATGAGTTGAGAACCGAACCGGAGTTAAGAGTGGGGATAATAAAAGAAACTAATTTGGAATTCATTTTTGATTGAGGGCTTTGATAATAAGCCTAGCGCCAAATTTAGGGTAGAGTTTGGCTAATAAACGACTACTGACAGTCCCCTGGTTATTAAAATTGACGACATCAGAAGTAAAATTGATGATTTTAAACTGATGATAAGTTAAAAGTTGATTAAGTGATTTGTAGGTAAAATAACGAATATGTCCTGCCCCGATCCTTAGAGAGGTTTCAATAAGAGGATTTTGACCCAAAAGAAGCATAAACCTACGGCCAAGAGTAGCTAGATTTGGAGTTGATAAAACCAAAAATCCGTTCGGTTTGAGAACTCGTTTGATTTCGGAAAGAAAAAAGTCGGTATCATAAATATGTTCGATGATTTCGCCGGCAGTGACATAGTCAAAAGTATTATCAGAATAAGGAAATTTTTGGTGTAAATCTGAGACCTTGGCTTGGAAACATCGTTTTTTGGCTGACAAAATGGCTGTGGGAGAAGCATCTATGCCATAAAAATTTTTTTTTGGACTTTTGATAAAAGTAAAAAAAATTCCATTACCGCAACCCACATCCAACACTTTTTTGTTTTTGGGAATAAAGGAGGCCATAAGAGACATTCTGGTGTGAGCATTGGCATAATCACATTCATGTTGATATCGGGATTGATTGAAATCAATAAAATTTTGAGAGTTATTTTTAGGAGAAGTCATGAAGTTTTTTGAAATATTTAAGGGTGTAAGTGAATAGAAATTTAACATCATCGAGATTTCTGATGGAAATAATTTTTTTGATCAAAAATTTGGGGGTAAGAATACCGTAAAATAATTCCCGAACCTGTTTTTTGATTTCGTCTGGAGTAAATGGTGAGGTCATGACCGGTTGGCGCATATCAAAATTGTCCCAATTGTCGGTTAGAAGCCAGTTGTTGTCCAGACATTGTTGAAAGAGCGGCGTGCCGGGATAAGGAATAAGAATGGTGGCCTGCATACTATCAGCCAGACCGTCTTTGAATAGCTGGCGGGCCTGATTGAGAGTTTTTTGGGCATCGGCTTTGGTTTCCCAAGGATAACCGATCATAATGGTAAGATGGGGCTCTAGACCGGCTTTTTTGGCTATAATTAAGGTTTTTCGAGCGTCAGAAACTTTGGTTCTTTTTTCAATTTGATTGAGGGTTTTTTGGTTGGAGGATTCTAATCCATAAAGAACAAAACGAAAGCCGGCTTGTTTCATCAGATGGTATTGGTCTTGGTTGAGAGCGCCAAAACGCATATTGCATCCCAGAATAACTTTTTTATTTAATTTTTTGTCGATCAGCTGGTGGCAAAGATCCATTAACCAAGGACCAACGGTTAAAGTGCCGCTGTCATCAAAAATCTCTTTGACGCCCAGAGAAACTAAATTTTCAATTTCTTTGATGGTGTGGGCGACAGAAAAGGTTCTAAAAGTGCCGGCAGGATGAGTGGTGGTCCAAGAGCAAAAAGTGCAGCGTCCCCACCAGCAATCACGCCCAGACATAATATAGGCACCGGGTTTGTATTTGAAATTAGTGTTATTTTGGCCATAAAGCTGCCATTTAGTTAGTTGTCGATCAATAATGGGTAGAGTATCTAAGTTATGGTGTTTTAGAGCAAATTTGCCAGTATCTAGAATACTGGTGCTATGGTTCTTTAGAGATTTGGAACGATAGTAGAAACCGGGTTCGAGTTTGGTTTTTTTAGTCAAATGATTGACTAAATTTATCATCATAAAATCATAGTCGCCGCCGGTGATAATGTAATCAACTGATGAATTTAAAAAAGATTCTTTGGGCAGGGCAGTAACATGATCCCCCATCAGAACCACTTTCGGATGCCAATGATTGATTTTTTTTGATTTTTGCTTGATGTCATTTATTATCTGCCAGTGGCGTTTAATCACAGGAGTTTTGGTTTCAATAAAAATAAGCTGGGGTTGGCGACGGATTAGTCTTTTGAGCCATTTTTGGTAGGAAATTTTTTCGGCAACGGCATCGTCCCAATAAACTTTAAACCCCATTTGTTTGAGAGCGGTAGCGCCGTAGGCCGGAATAACCGGCAGAATAACATTGCCGGTATTAGTCCATTGGAATTGTCGATTTTGAGACAGAAAAGGAATGCCCTTGTCGGAAGTAAGAGGTGGGGAAGAAATAGAAATGATGAAATTTTTGTCAGCCGCCGATGTAGTGGCCAGTTTTTTGGTCGACTGAGTGGGCTTGGAAAGAGACGGTTTTTTGGGTGAGACCATGTAGGAATAGTATACCGTAATAAAAGTGAGTCAAGGGAATGGCGGTAGCGGCAAGAAAGGCGGTAGTAGGGCGGTTTTTGTCAATTATAAATTTAACGAAGGTGGCAAATAATATTGATAAATACAAATATAATGGCAGGTAACATATTTTTAGATTTAAAGTAAAAAGATTAACAATTAATGTCAAACAATAAATAAGAAAAAGACTAGGTAAAAAATAGCCCAATCTGAAACTGGTTTGGGGAAATTTTTTGACAAAATAACCTCTTTGAACGGCATAACGGGTAATTTGCTGGAGATGAGGAATTAAAATCTGGCGGCGATGGTGATAAACCACCAGTGAGGGATGATAATAAATTTTTTGTTGGAGTTTTTTGGTAAGATTTAGACAAAGAACAGTATCTTCCCCCGGCCAATAATTAGGGTCAAATTTACCGGCTCGATTAAAATCTGTTTTCTTGATAATAAGATTGACACTGGGATAATCATCGACAAATCTGGCGGAGCTAATGCGATTGCGGTAGGTGCCGGCGCCGCCGCTGCCAAGATATGACGACCAGACTAAACCGGAAGCCTGTTGAAACAAGTTGTCTTTTTTTGGGGTAAGACAGGGGCCACAAAAAGCAGCGTAGTCAGGATGTTTTTTGACCAACTTGGCGGCGTTTTTGAAGTAATTTAGAGAAGGGAAAGAGTCATCATCGAAAAAAACTAAATAAGTGCCGCGGGCTTTTTTGGCGCCCAGATTTCTTTTTTGGGAAGGATTGGCGGTGCCGGAAACTTTGTCATCAATAACTAAAATTTCAAAATTTTTGAGAGATTGAGCTTTGAGATGAGATAGAGTTTCGCGAAGATATGGATTTATTTTTCGGACGGGGATAATAATGGAAAATAAAATATTTTTGGTCATTGGCCGGTGTTAATCCGCATAGAGAGTTCGGGGTCATAAAACCATCTGCGATTGTTTTTGTCATCGTAATAATGCAAAATTCTGAGACGGTAAAAAACTGCCAAAGCATCGACTAAACATTGGTAAATAACTTTGATACCCTGGGCATGAGTTAGGCTGCCAAAGTCGTAATTAAGCTTGATAGGGGCTTCATAAATTTTGGTAAAACCAAGGTGGTTGGCGACAGAAATAATTTCCAGATCAAAGGCATAAGTTTTTATTAACAGGCGGGGTAAAACTTTTTCTAAAACTTTGCGTTTGAAAATTTTGAGACCGGCTTGGGTATCGCGGATATTGATACCAAGGAGATATTTGGCAATTAAATGACCACCAAAACTGATGATTTTTCGGTCAAGAGGATATTTGACTTGTGAGGCGGGATGATGTTTGGAAGCGGCGATAATATCGGCATCATACCACTCCATATGCTCTAAAATCAGGGAAATACCGTTGGGGTCGATTTCCATACCGGAATCAATAAAGGAAACATAGTCCCCTTTTGATTTGGCCATGCCATAACGAACAGCATAACCCTTGCCATGATTATTTTTGTAGCCAGTGACAGTTAGATTTTTTGATTTAATGTTTTTGGCTAAACGGTAGGAATTGTCAACGCTAATACCATCAACCACAACAATCAGCTCATAGTCATAGCGGATTTGATCAAGAACATTAAGGATGTTAGTCAGGTCTTTGGTGATAGTTTTTTCCTGTTTGTAGACAGGAACAATAACAGAGAGAAAGTGTCGGTTACTTTTCATGGATTAGGACGGATTGATAAACCTCTAAGGTTTGCTTGGCAGTATCAGACCAGTTAAACAATTTAGCCCGGTTGAGACCTAACTGACGATATTGACGGCAAAGCTTGGGGTTTAACCAATATTTTTTGAGAGTGGATGAAATATCGGGCACAGACCGGGGGTTAAAGGAAAGACCAGCTTGACCGACAACTTCGGGCAGACTGGTATCCCGGCTGAAAGCAACAGGACAACCGGATTGCATCGCCTGGACTAGGGGCAAACCAAAACCCTCAGCAAAAGAAGGTTGGCAATAAACCGTTGCCAGGTTGTAAATAACCGGTAAATCTTCGTCGGAGACAAATCCGGTTAAAATAAGAGATTTAGATTTTTGATATTTTTTGGCTCTAGCCTGAAGCCAGCGAATATCTTTGGTCCAGGGATGATTGGGAACATCTTTTTTGACGGCAGAGGAACCAACGATCACTAAAGGGTATTTGAGCCGATAGCAGGCTCTAACTAAATTGGGAATGTTTTTGTTCCAATTTATATCCCCAACAAAAAGGATAAATTTGTTTGGCAGAGAATATTTATCTTTTACCGTCTTGAGAATTTTGGGATCAGTAATGGGCTTAAAACTATTGTCGGCACCTTCATAAATGGGAAAAATATTTTCTGAAGGATATTTGATAATTTGGGAGATAATCTTTTGGGAATAATGAGAAACAGTAATGATTTTGTCGACTTTTTGGAGAAATCTTTTTTGAATTTGCCATTTTAGCCTACCTCTGAGTCCGGCAGGAAATTGGTTTTTGAATTGAATAGGGATGAGATCGTGGACGGTGACGATAGTAGGTTTGACGGATCTTGGCAGAGTAAGTTTGAAGGGGTCAAAATAAGGATAGTGAATAAGATCGTATTTTTTTTGATCTAATTTTGAGCGGTCGGTGATAAGGTCGATGTTGAAGTTGCTGTAAGACCTATGTTTTTGGGTGTGTTGTTTGAGAGATTTGATGAGATTTGAAGTGTAGTAGCCGACACCACGAACAGAGTTACCATCAACAGTAGGAGAAATATCAATAGCGATATGGTATTTTTTTGGCATTATTTTTTGTCCCAATCTTGGGATAAATTAATATCCCGATTGGTTTTGATTAACTCATAATATTTGGTGTAGGCAATAGGAAACCGGAGAGCGGAATAAAAAGAAAAGACAAATCCGGGAAAACCATCAACGTAGCCGCGGTGTCTAAAATAAGTTTTAAGAAACCACCAAAGGGGTTTAAAAAAATAGTAAGTAATAAAACCTTTAAATCCAAGAGAGGTTTTGACGGTTTTTAGTTCTTCGGCTAGAAGAGTGGTATAGCGGTTGGCGCGAAGGAGGTAGAGAGAAAATGAAGTGTCGGCATAATGTTCCAAATCATTTTTGAGCCAGCCGACAGTTCCTTTGACGACGGCTTGTTCGTGAACATCCCGACAGGGCAAATGAGCCACGCCATTTTTATAAAATCTGATGGTTGGATCGGGGTATTGACCGCCTTTGGTAAGAAAGGTGCCCAAAAAATAATTTTTGCGTGGGATCCAAAAACCATTTTCGGGAACGGATGAGGGAGATTTTTGAAGATAAGATTTGATTTCGGCTTTTAGCTTGGGAGTGACAACTTCGTCGGCATCCAACTGAAGAATCCAGTCACTTTTGGATTCGGATATGCCTATTTGCTTGTTGATGTGAAACATGGGTTTGTTGGTGGTGGAAATGATACGGGCTTGTTTAAATTTTTTTACCAAAGCCACAGTATCATCTTGAGACTGACCATCAACCACAATAATTTCGTCGGCAATATCTTTGATGGCTTCAAGACAGCGGACAATGTTTTTTGATTCGTTGTAGGTGGCTAAGGTGACTGAGAGAGTGGCGGTTTTTGACTTCATATTTTTTGATAAATTTTGAAAGCGGGTGATTGGTTTGAAAAATAGATAATTTTGTCCGGATTGACGGGAATATCCTCATCGGAGGCGACGACTAGCGATCCGGTGGGAATATCATCCCAATTAATTTTACCAAAATGATAATTATCGTAGCCCAAAACGGTCGAGAAACCAAAGTTATCAGGAGGTGTCAGTTGGATTTGGGATTGAATTTGTGAAGGCGGATAGTGAGAAAAAAATAGAAATAAAATATAAGGCTGATCGTATTTGTTGGTAACGTAAATATTTTGATAGTTGTGTTTTTGGGATTCCAAATACGGAACTAACTGGTCAAACTGATATTGCCAGGCGAAGGGATAACGTTTGGCATAGTGGAAAAAATAAGCATCAACATAATAAGCAAAGGAAAGCAGATAAATAAGGACAAAAAATATGGAAACAAGTTTTTTGAAATACAACTTGTGAATAAAAATTTTTAATGAATCAAAAAGACTATAAATACCAAGAGCGATAAGAATAGATAAAGGAATGGTCATAGACAGAGCTCTGAGGGCAGATGGAGCCTGGAAGGTGAGAGATGAGGCAATGGGAGAAATGAGCAGAAAAGAAATAATAAAAGCTCTGGATTTTGGGGAATAGATTTTAGATTTGAAGAGAAAGATCAGCCCTAAAAACAATAGCGGCACTTCGATTAGGTAAATTTGACCCATTTCCGGAACTTTTGATCGCGGGACCTCGTCACCGTTGATGGACAAAAAGTTTAGGTCAAAATGGGAAGTATATTTTTGAGCCCAAGAAACAAGGTAAAGAAGTCTTTGATTGTGAATAATTCTGTTGGTTAGTTTGGTTCCCTGATGTTGATTGAGAAGTTCATTTGATCGCCAAATCGGTCCTTGGTCGGCGGTTAAACCAACACCTCCAAATCGGGCGGCACCACCGTGACGCAGGAAGGAAAATAATACCGGCAGGGCCAAAATAACCCCAAAAATTACAGGAGCAATTAAAAGGGGTAATTTTTTGATTAAAAATTTAAAGTAAATAATAACCAAAGACAGCGCCATTAATGGAGCAATTAAACGAAGAGAATGGTAAAAATAAAGTGAAATAACATAAAAAAAGACGAATAAAAAGAAGTTGGATAAAAATTTTGATGACTTGATCGACTTAAAAAAGTAGTAAGTGCCGATAACCATTAGGCTGAGAGCGGTTTGACTTTCCCAGGCGCCGCGACTGAAGTGAATGTGCCAAGGAGAGATGGCAAGAACTAAAGAACTATAGAGCGATAAATTTTTGGACTTAGAAATTAACAAAATTAGTTTGTATAAAAAGAAAATAGTGAGAAGGGAAAGAATCAGGTTGGGTAGACGGACTGCCAGTGGGGTAAGACCAAAAATTTTGACAAAGGGAATGGCTAAGTAGACATAGCCACCGGGTTTGTAATCGCCAAAAGATTTGAAGTGAAGCGGCCAGGAGACACCGTGTTCATCTTTGCCGGTTTGAATGAGAGAATAAGCGTTATAGCCGAGAGCGGCTTCGTCGGGATTGAGAGCTGGAGTGTGGTCAAGACCGATAAACCGGACTAAAAAAGCAACAATTAAAATAAAATAAATTAAATATTTATGGATTTTCATAAGCATAAAAGGTAGAAATTTGACCAATAGGACTTAGGGGAATAAATTGGCTAAATTCCGGTTTTTTATCAATCCCCTGCCGGTAAATTTCTTCCTGAGAAAAAATAGATAAGGTGCCCGGATGTGAGTTGGTAAATTCAAAGCTGGGGGTAGAAAATTTTATATTATCAATAGATTCAACTTTGCCGGTATCAAGAGAAGATTCGGTTAGATTGGCAATTTGCTGATAGTCTGATGGTGAGTAACGTGAGTAAAAAAGATAAAAAATGTATGGTTGACCATAAAAGTCGCTAAATATAATTTGCTGATATTTAGACTGAGAATTATTGACATAAGAAACAGCCTGTTTGTAACCGTATAAAAAATCATAGGGCGACTTTTTAACCATATGATTAAGATAAAGATCGCTATAGTAGACAAAAGAAATAAGGTAAATAAAAATAATAAAGATGGGAATTAATTTTGATGGGTATCTTTTTAGAAAAGCAAAGATCCCGAGAGAGATGAAATAGATCAGAGGAATGGAAAGAGACATAGCTCTGACTGATTGGATTGAATCCCGAGTAAGGGCGGAAGGAATGGGGGCGACCAACAGCCAAAGAAGGAAAAATAAATTTATAGATTGGTTTTTGGAGCGGCTAAATCCAAAAACCAAACCGATAACAAGAAAAATTAAACTGGGGTATAAGAGAACACCGATATAGGGAGCGGAGTGGCGGGGGTTTTGCCAGTCACCTTCAAAGGCCAAAAATCGGGGAGAAAAGTGGTTGAAATATCGAGACAGAAAATTTCGGATAAAAAATGATGGCTGGCTGTGAAAAATTTGATAATCAAGATGATTGGTTTCATTAATAATGGTATTGGTTTCAATTTCGAAGCGGGGGTAGGAAAATAAACTGACAACTTGAAGACGGTTGGCATTGCTGCTAAAAAATAAACCATAAGCAACGGGCAGGGCAATTATACCCAAGGGGATAACAAAACTTAATAAAAATTTTTTGAATTGAATTTGTTTGAAATTTAGGATAAATAAAATAATGATTAAAAATAAGCTGATCATTTTGCCCGCTTGATAGGTAAAAAGTGAAAGTCCAAAAATAATGGCAGAAAAGAATAAATATTTTGACCGCTGACGGTTGATGTATTTGTAAAAGAAATATGAAGCTAAAATAAGCTCAAAAGTGAGAATATTAGTTTCCCAAGCACCGCGGCTGAAATGAATATTATAAGGATTAAAGGCACAAATGAGAGCGGCAATAGAGGCAATTTTTTTTGATTTAGGGGAAATTTGAGTGATTAAAAGAAAGAGAAAAACCGGAGAGAGAGCGCCAAAAATCATGGATGGGAGTCTGACTGAAAGTTCACCAAGACCAAGTAATTTAACGAAAGGGAGAGCAAGGTAGACGTAAAGTCCGGGTTTGTAGTCGCCAAAGGATTTGAAAATAAGAGGAAGAAATTTGCCATACTCATCTTTTAGAGTTTGAGAAATAGAATAGGCGTTGTAGCCGAGAGCGGCTTCGTCCCAAAGGAGCGGGGTTTTTTGCCAGAAAACAAATCTGACCAAAAAACTGATGAGAAAAATCAAAAATAAAAATAGCCGATTTGAAACTGATTTAGTCATAATTTATTTTTAGGATTTGAAACACCGGCGAGCCGTCAGGATAATAAATAGTTTTTAGTAATTGACTATTATGTTGATTGTAGTTCTCAGGAGAGGTAATTAAAAGTGTATTTTGGTTTTTAGTGAGAGTTGGAGTGATAGTTTTGTCTTTTATCTCCCAATCATTGATAAATTGGAATTTATCAAACTTGTCGACCCAATACCAATTGGCGTGATAGTCCCAAATCTTAGCAGAGTCATTTTGATAGACGGAAGGATTCCAAGGCCAGTAAAAGAGAAAAAATTCGTGAGGTTCACCATATTTTTTGGTGACCAAAATTTGGTCGTAGTCTGAATAAATTGATTTGACGTAATCAACCGCCTGTTGGTAGCCGTATTGCCAGGATGAGGCGTATGTTTGACGGTATTGAATGTATTTGGGCCAAAACTGGATTTGGCTTAGAACCAAAACAAAAGTCAGACAGAAATAAGAAAATTTGGGTCGGTAGAAATCAAGACGAGAAAAACCGATGGCGATAATTATGATAGTTGAGGGAATAAAAAGAATACTTCTGAGAACGTGGGGAGCGTCACGGGTGATGGCTGAAGGGATAGGAGAAACCAAAAACCAAAAGAGTAATAGTTGATATTCGGGATGGTTTTTAAAATTTTTGAGCAGATGGATAAGGCCGAGTATTAAAAAAGGAATTAACAGAGATGAAAGAAGATAAAATTGAGGAATATTGAATTGATAATGGGAACCGCCGTTAAAAAATAAGTAAAGAGGGTTAAAGTGTTTAAGATAATTTTTGCCGGCAGTAAAGGTAAAATAAGTGAGTTTATTGACAAGGAACCGGGGATAGGTTTGTCGAAGTTCGTTGATGCGATTGATAGAACCGCTGTCAAGAAGCGAAACCCACTGGTAACGTGCCTGACCTGACTGATTGAACATCTGCCAAATAGTTAATAGAGTGAGCAATAAAAATGGCAAAAAGCGGTAAAAATTCTTTTTGAGATGGTATTTATGTCTGGCTAAAAAATAAATTAAAGAGAGAATAAAAAATGGCAGCAAAACCCGGCTACTGTTGTAAGCAAATAAACTCAGACCGTAAACAAAAGCACTCAAGGGATATTTGCGACTAATTAAAAGATAAAAACTAAGACAAAAGAGAAGGGCAAATAAATTGGCCTCAAGGGCGATACGGGAAAGAAATATAGTGCCGGGAGATAAAAGGGTAATAAGGGCGGCAAAGAGAGGTAATTTTTGGTTTTGAGGTAAAATTTTTTTGACAATAAGATAAGCTAAAACCGGAATCAAAGAACCGGCAATAAGAGAAACTAATCTGACAGAAAAAGGATTGAGACCAAAAATAAAAACAGAGGGTATGGTTAGATAAATATAAAGTGGAAGCTTGTAGTCGCCGTAGGCTCTAAAAATCAGAGGTAAGGGACTCCCCCACTCGTCACGACCGGTTTTAAGAAGAGAATAGGCGTTGTAGCCGTGGGAAACTTCATCCCAATTAAGACTAGGAGGGAATTTGTTGATATAAATTGATCTTAAAATAAAGCCAAAAACAAAAATCAAGATTAATAATAGTTTGTCCCGTTTCATATTTTGGTGTGATAAATATAAATTGCCGGTTGCTGCCGAGAATGGTCGGGGTAATAGATTATATGATCCGGTTTGACGTCTCTAAACTCTTCGGGGCGGCCGACAATAATAGTATTAGGAATTTGGCTGTCGCTAGGGATGTTAATTTCTTTGAATATAAATTTGTCCAGTTTATATTCGCCGAGTTGATCCAAAAACATAAGATGACTAGTTTCATAATCAAGCCAATTGACTGATTCTGATTGGATAATTTTGGGATTAATTTGATTAAAAAAGGCAACATAAGCTTGAGGTTCAGATAATTTGCGCGAATAAATAATTTTGTCGGCGGGGTGATTTTGGAGATACTCATTGGCTTGTTGGTGACCATAGAGCATACCGTGAGCTAAAATTTGATTGGATTGATAAAAATATCTAGCTAAAAAAGTGCCGGTAGTTAAGATAAAAGTAAATGTAAAAATAAGGGATAAAATTGGTGAAAATTTTTTGGGGACTTGATTTAGAAATAAGACCAGACCGGCGGCAGAGAAAATTTGGATAAACGGCATCATCAGAGATACCCGATTGGCAGAATATTGTCCTTTGGCAATGGCTCCGATGGCCGGGGAGATGAGAAAAATAACCAGCAGGAGAAGCAGGGATTTGGACGGGTCGGATTTGGGTGGAAATTTAATCAAATAAATTAGGGCAAAAACAAAACCGATAGCCGGAATAAGGCCTAAGACTCCATAACCGGGAATCATGCCGTAGGTGGTTTCACCGGCACCGTTGGTAGCTAAAAATTGCGGAGAGAGATAAGAAAAATAATGATGGAAAAAAGTTTCATATAAATAAGTGACTTTGTTGTATAAAACCCGGGAAAGCTGGGGTTGAAGACCATTTTGACGGATTTCATATTGGCTGTTGGAGACATATTGCCATTTGTCAGTGGGATTAAAGATGGCGATGTCGCCGGTTCGATCTGACTTTATTTGACTGTTGAGATAAAAGTTGAACGAGAAAAAACTACCAAAGATAATGATCAAACTAATCAAATATTTTTTGTGCTTATAAAGGGAAAAATAAAAAAATAAAATTACAAGTAAAACCGGGGTAAATATTTTGGCAGAATGATAGGTAAATAAACTTAAACCAAACAAAACGGCAGAGATGGAAAATAAAAATAATTGCCGGTTTTTGAGTGAGGTGATAAACAAAAGCAGCGCTAGACTAACGACAAAAACGACCAAATTAGCTTCTAGAGCAATGCGAGACATAGGTAAACTCCAGGGTGAGACGGCCATAAAAAGACTGCTTAAAAGAGAAATTGATGGTTGATGAAATAAATTGTGAGCAATAAGATAGGTGATAAAAATGGTAACAACAGCTAAAATTGCGTTTGGTAATCTGACGGCAAAAGGAGTGAGACCAAAAATTTTGATACTGGGAATCATAAGTAAGGTTTGAAGTGGGGGTTTGTAGTCGCCAAAAGACCTGAGATTTAACCAGTTTTGACTCCCCCACTCATCTTGGCCGGTTTGGATAATAGAATAAGCGGTGTAGCCTTGAGCCAGCTCGTCGGGAGTATAAGAATTTGGGAGAGACCCCAATTTATAAAATCTTAAAAAGGTGGCCAAAACTAAAATTAAAACTAAAATAAGCTTATGTCTCATAATTTTTGGATGATTTGCGCCAAAATAGTATGGTTGGGGTTGTAAATGGTTTTGATGGTGGTAAAACCGGCAAGCGGTTGTTGGGAAAAATCCATGTCGCCGGGGACATCTTTTTCTTGAAACAAGACAAAAATATCATGGGACTTAGCTTTGGCTTTGACATCTTCAAGATGATCGATCGATGACCATTGATTAATGAAGGTGGTTTGAGAGTTAAGGTTAAACTGAGGGCCGTTGTCAACAACTTTGTCGGCAATAAAGTTTTGGGGTGAATATTTTTGATAAAAAAGATAAGGCAAAAGCGAATTATATTTGGCGTTGCTGATATAAAGATGGTTTGAAATTGAGGGGATATTTTTGAATATTTGATCGTAGCCGTAATTCCAATTTTCAAATGAATTTTTGGGATAATGAACAAAATATTCGTGGGCAAAAGAAATAATTTGGAGAGATAAACAAATAATCATAAAACTGTAAACAAGACGCGATTTGGCAACAGGAATTTTGATGATACCAAAAGCAATAAAATAAGCCAAAGGAACAACCATTAAAAACAATCTGGTGGCATGAGTGCCGCCACCCAAGGTTAGACTGGAGGGAATGGGAGAGATAATAAGCCAAAATAACATCAATTTATCAAGGGGTTTTTTGGGCGACATTTTAAAAAGACCAAAAAGCAAAAAAGGGAGAAAAATAATAAAAATTTGACCAAAATTGGGAATAGAATGACGAACATTAAGAAAATCTCCGGTTAAAAACAAGAAATCTAAGGAAAATGACTTAATATAATTTTTTGAAATTTCGGTTAGATACTTTCCGGGTTTATGGTGAAAAATAGCTTCAATATTGGGGTTGGTGGCAGAAAAATCGGTTCTTTTGACAACTATTTGATCGATAACTTTGGGGTTGTTGATAATGCTTAGAGATGAAAATCTGGCGGCCGCCTGACCATAAAAAATTTCTTTAACAAGAGGGAAGGTTAGCACTAAGGTTAAGATTAAGGCGGTAAAAATTAAAGACGGTTTGAGTCGATGAATAATGGTTTTTAGGTTGGTCAAGATCAAAAATATGACCAAAAGAGGGACAAATATATTAGCGGTGTTGTAGGTATAAAAACTAAGTCCAAAAAATAAAATTGAAAGATAAAGAAATTTATTTTTAGTATTGTTGATAAATAAATAAAAAAAGTAAGTGCCGGCAAGAATTAGACTAATTAAGAGAGTGACTTCAAAAGCAGCCCGGCTGTAATGAAAGTGCCAGGGCATAAGACTGAGAACGGCAGCGGAAGCTAAAGATAATGGTTTGGACTGAGACATAGACAAAACCAGTTTATAGATAAGATAAATACTCAGAACACCAAACAAAACCGGAGCAAGACGAACTCCAACTTGGTTGAGACCAAAAAGACTGACAAAAGGAACAACAGTATAAATTAGAAGCGGAGCTCTAGACTCAGCTAAGGATTGGAGATAAAAAGGCAGAAAATTACCCTTGTAGTCGCGGCCGGTTTGAGACAAAGAAAAAGCTTGATAGCCGACATCAATTTCATCACCAAAAAGACTGAGATTGTTGAGACGGTAGATCCTGATTAGAAAAGAAATAATAATAATAGCGATGATTCCCCAAGAAACTGGTTTAGAGGTCACTTTTTAGATATTTAACCAAGTAAACAAGACAAGTTACTAGTAGTATAAACGATAATAGCCGGCAAGTAAGGAAGTTGAAGCCAATAAGCAGGGTTTTGAGAGGAGAAACTAGGGGATAAAACCAAAGATTGTAGAGATTTAGGAAATGAATTAGAGATAAAGCCAAAAGGTGTTTGAGGTTAAATTTTGATTTTGGCAGAAAAATAATTGTAGTAAGAAGGGGAAAAACAGGGTAAAGATAACGTTCGTGCATATTGGTTAAAAATATAAAACTGCCAAAGGCAGACAACATTAGAGCATAAAAAAGATTAGTCAGGGTTAGTTTGGATTTGATAAATTTAAACCAAACTGGGAGAAGAAATAAAAGATATAACAATCTCCCCCACCATTGATAAGTTAGACCCCAAAATTTAGTAAATTCGGATAAGGATAAATTTATACCGAATAATCCTGCCCAAAAATTGAAAGCATTGCCGTTTAGCATACTCCCTTGCCGAACCAAAACCCGATTGGTATACATATACCATAACCATTCAAAAGGATTTTTGTCGCCAAAAGCAAAAGGGATGGCCAAGACAAAGATTAATACAGCAAAACTAATTACCGGAGCAATAAATTTTTTCCAATCTTTAAGTCTTTTTAGAAATAGGAGACCTAAAATAGGCAGATAGATAATAAGTGATAATTTAAACAAAAACCCTGACAAAAACAAAATGACACCGGAAAAATATTTTTTTTGGTAAATCAAATAAAGGCCGGCGAGAGCTAATAAATTAATCAGAGAATCGGTTTGTCCCCAAATGGCAGAGTTGTAAATTAAAACCGGATTAAAAAGAAAGATAGTCGCGGCAGTAATGGCTTTGGATGGGTGATATTGGTGGATAATTTTGTAGATTAGATAACCGATGCCAATATCGGAGAGAATAAATGGCAGTTTTACCAGCCAAACATGAAGATTTTGTTCTAGAACCGGGATAATAAAAGAAGGGAAAATGGGAATAGTGTTGTTGAGAAAAAGGATGATTTGGAACAGAAACTTGTTGATAACGGCAATGAAAGCAAACAGCAACATTGAACCCAAAGGTTGGTTGGGCCAGGAAACACCCCAAAAAATATTCTCATAAAATTTTTTTGACCCTAAAGACAAAAATCTAACTCCCCAATCAAGGTGGTTTAAAATATCGGGATGATAACCGGAAATAATGACCAAGATAATCCTAAAAAGTAAAGCAAAAATAAGAATATTTTTTATTTTTGAAAAAGTTTTTGCCATTTTTGTCCTGACCAGATTATAAAATTTATTAGGTAATGTTTAAAGTAGCCGTGAAATTTGATACTGCTGGGAATAAGACGGCGCCATTGGTTTTTGGCATCAGCCAGACTTTGACCGCTAAAGCCATGACGATGGATAATCCGGCACTTGGGATAGTAATAAACTTGCCGGTTTAACCGGTGAACGGCGCGGCAGAGATCCAAATCTTCGTAATAAAAAAAATATTTTTCGTTCCAGCCGCCGATTTGGTTAAAAATAGATTTAGAAATTAGCAGAGCGCCGCCGGAAATATATTCAACCGGACAGGGAGATTTGGTTTTGGGGGTATATTTAGAATAAGTTTTTTGACCCAGCCAAAATTCCTTGAAGGCATTAGCAATGGTTTGAGAAGGAAAGACTGAGGCTTGGGAGGTCATGTCAGGGTTTAAAAATTTGGGGCCGATACAGCCAATATTTTTGTTATTTTGGAGATAAGCAAACATTTGGATAAGACTTTGATCAATCAGCTCCATGTCGGAGTTTAAAAAAAGGAAATAATCACTTTTGGCAATTTTGGCAGCTTGATTGTTGGCTGTAGCAAAGCCTAAGTTTTGTTTGTTTTTGATCAGCCGGACGCTAGTGGGAGTTAGCAACTTAACGGTATTGTCGATGGAACCATTATCGATGATAATAATTTCGTAGGGAAAATTTTTGAGATGTTTTTGGATGGTTTTGACACACTTCAGAGTGACGCGGGCAGTGTTCCAAGTGGGGATGATGATACTAATTAAGGGTTTCATTTTTTGAATTCAATAAGGCTAAATATTTTTTGGCAATTAGGAAAAAAATAAATAAACTTGATAAGGATAAGAGACGAATAAAAATAAAGTCATTATTCTTAAAAAAATGAGAAATGAACTCTATGTCTCGATGATAGTAAGCATAAATTAAATTTAAAAACCAAATCAGTTGCTGTATTAACATTAACTTACCAAATTTTTGCCAATAAAGCGCCATAATTATTAAAGATGATAAAAAAGTGGGAAAGAAATATCTCTCAAGCATTCCGGTCATCAGCAAGAAGGCACCCTGGGAAATAAAAAAAATAGTAAATAAACTATGGTTAAAGTTTATTTTTTTTGACCTAAAAAATTTAGAGATAAAAAATATATTTAATAAAACAAAAAATGACCAACTTATGTAAGTTAATTTGAAATGCGGCGTTATGGCAGAATAGGTTTTGTCGATAGTAAATACTAATGAATATAAGTTAAAAGCTGAAACTGAGGCTAGTTCAACACCTTTAGAAGAATTGCTGATGCGAGAATCAAAAATTGATCTTATGTATTGAAGATGGTTGTGGTTTTTGGGAATAAAAGGCAAAAATGATAAATAAAATATGGCTAGAGATAAAACTAAAGGTATAACAATATTTTTAATTTTATTTAAAGTATTCCCCTTTTTAGTATTTAAATATAAATATAAAATTCCAAAAAAAGGCAAGATAACCACTATAGTGGGTTTGAATAATATACCCAAAATGAACACCACGGGACTGAAAATTTTTTGTTTTGTAAATAAAATTAAGAAAGCTATATATATGAAAATAGTAGCCAAAAGGTCATTTTGCCCCCAGACTGAGTTGGTAAAAAACAAAATGGGGTGGAATAAAATTAAACAAAAAATTATTAAACCGATGTTTGGGGATTTTTTTGACGAGTAATAGAAATAAAAAATAAAAGCGATAATAACAGTGGCTAAAAATTCCCAAATTTTTAGGGTTAGTATTTGACCGTATTGCTGAAATCCCAACAAAATAAAAGCTGGAGGAATTTTTATGAGGTTATGCATGGCAGAGAAGATGTTTCTGTTTTCATAAATTGATCTGGAGGCCGAATAAGCCATCATCATTAATGATGGCTGAGTGGGTGGAGTATAAGTCCAGTTGTTAAAAAAATAAGAACCGGTTAGACCCTGGTGGTATAAAACTTTTGACCACTCCTGGTGGACTAAAATGTCGCCTTTAGGGGTAGATAAATTTGATATGTAAATGCGACTAATAAAAGAAAGACTGAAAAATATTAGAATCAAAATATTTTTTTTCATAACGGAAAGGATAAATTTGGAGAAAAATTTCCCCAATTGGAGATCATATATAAGAGAGACTGTTGGTTCCATTTATTGACTTGATAAAAAATCATTAATACAAAGGTTAACCAAATGTAATAATAAAATTTTGTAACTTTTTTCTTTCTAATAAAGAAAATTAAGGTAAAAAATAGTAAAAGGATACGATAAATAAGAAAACTTTTTTGTGAATCATGAAAACTGCTGTAGCCCCAAAAAAAGGAAGAAGAAAAAACAAGTAAAAAGAAGAGGGTAAAGTTACCTAAATTTGGAAGTATTACGAGATTATAAATTAAGACAGATGAAGCAATAATAATAAAAGGTAAAAAGGGTAAGTAATACCAAGGATAGTTTAGACCACCTAGAAAAAGAAATATAAAAAGATAAATAATAAAAGGGGTAAGTAAAACAATATACTTTTTATAATTTTTTATAGACAAAATAAAGATAGATATTATCCCAAATAACCAATACCCACTTTTTGGAAAACCAGAAAAATTAGGTTGAATTATTTGATGAAAGAAAGAAAGAGATCCAAACCATTCCCGATGAGCCTGGCTAAAAAGAAGTTTAAAGAATAAATCCGGTGAAAGATAATACATATAAATGTAATAACTGATTGAAATTAAAACAAAAGGAATAATATAAGAAAGGAAAGTTTTTTTGTTTATTTTTTCTTTAACTAAAAATATTAATCCTGTTAAGAAAATAAAAATTCCTGACTCTTTGGTGATAAATGACAGACCAGCAAATAGTCCAGCTAATAACAAAAAAATATATTTTGATTTATATTTATTGAATAAAATAATTAATGAGAAAGTGATTAAACTAAGAGGAATAAGAATATTCTCAAACAAGGCAAACCGAGACATTAGAACAAATTCTGGAACATTCGAGTAAAGGAAAAAGGATAGAAATGAAATAAAATAATTTTTGAATAATAAAAATGAAAACAAAAATATAGAAAAGCCGGTAATAACTGAAATGATTAAAGAAACTTTCCTATAATCAGAGGGTTTAATATCATCAAACTTTTCAATATTTTTAATGGGAAGTGAATATAACCAACTTCCGAAGATTGGATGGTCAAAGAATGGTTGAACTATTCTTATGGTCTCTTTACCTTTGCCAATATCAACGTCTATAACGGTGGTAACTGGATAATTAAATAATTGTTTGTTTTTAAGATTTGGTTTTTGACCTTGGGTATTTATACTAATTCCATCGAAAGAAAGATTTGAATTGTCTTTTTTGTCATCAAGTTCTTTATAAATCTCCATGGTTGACCAACCTGTAGGAACTCCGGTTTTTCTAAAACTATAGCCAACGAACGGATAGTCGTGTTCATCAAAAATAAAAGTATTAGGAATGGCTTCATACCCTATCCACTTATTAAAAAAAAACTTATAGCTTAATAGGCTTAAAATCGTAAACATTAATAAACCAATTATTATATTTTTTTTGTTCATGAAATGTTTTGCCACCAAAAATCAATATTTATTTTATTTAAATAGATTAAATTTAGATAGATTGAAAATCCAAACAAAATTAAGGAAATTGCTGTTTTTAGATTTTTATTTATTTTTATTTTATTTATTAAAAAATAAATAATTCCAATAAACAAAATGAAGCTGACTCCAAATCGCCAGTATTTTGAGTATGGTTGGAATTCAAAAATTCCCACAATTCGGCTTATGTTAACTCCTAAGACTATTATCAAGTTAATAATCAATAAGTAGAATTGCCTACATTTTTTCAGAGAAGTAATGAAAAAATGAGAAAAAACTATGATAAGGATTGGCCAAAATGGAAAAGCATACCAACCATAAGGCTGGCTGCCAAAAAATACATAAATTATTAAATAAGAGATTAGAGCTACAAATGGAACTATGATTTTATATTTTATTTTCTTTTTAAGAAAATAAGTAAAAGATACTATCCAAGAAACAACGATCCAAACTTCGGGTAAAAATTTGTGTTGGGTTAGGCGTTGTTGACGGATTAAATCAAAAATGGCACTAGGACCAATCCCATAGAAACGGTGACTATTTGATAAAAAAATATTGAAAAAATGTTTAAGACCATAAACAGATCCATATATTAAAAACAGGGAAGTAACTGGTAGGGCAATTAAAAGGTAAAAGAAAAAATCTTTAAAAAACTGTTTAGTAAAGTTGTGATAGTAATTTAGGAGAGATAAAAATACAAACAAATAACAAACAAAACCTGTTAACTTAAATAAAGTAGCTACTCCAGAAGCTAAAGCCGCAAGGATCAACCAATGATCTTTTTTGCTTTTTATGTATTGACTGATAAAAATCATTGTTAATAAAAACATAGGGATGATGGCATTTTCAGATTGAACCATTCTCCCACTTAGAACTATCAGTGGTGTAGTCCCATAAATTAAACCGCTGACGATAGCAGATAAAAATCCAAAATTTAACCAACAATAAATCATTATTAAAGCTACGCTTATGGTAGATATTAAAATAATAGGTCTACGGATAAATAAGGCAATCGTATCTTCAAAAACACGAGCCCCCTGAGTATAGGCGTAACCGCCAGTTATGAGACCCAAAAGCGGTGGATGATCCATCCAAGGATAATTTAGTGTTAAAGGATCACTTGATAGATATTGGGTGAACCTGTCAACGTTTACATATTCTTTAGTCTCATTTTGATAGTTTGGTAATCCTGAGATGCCTATTGGCATGCCGGTTTCTATAAGAGATAACCCTACCCAAGAATTTGAATATTCGTCGGTTGACTGGCCGGGGATAGGAATTTGAGCATAATCACGTTTCCTTAAAAATAAAGATAATATCGCAATGCAGATGAGTATTATCACTTTAATACTATTTTTCAACATATCCACGAAGGTTTTTATCTTGATAACAATTAATAGTAGAAGTTGGTAAAATTTTTTCAAAAATATCTTTATTGCTAATTTCTTTGTCATTATAAAAACAAACCCATTTTTGTTGAGAAATTAAATCTTTATCAAAATTTATTATTCTGGAATATTCTGAAAAAATACCATCGATCGTTGGGTTAGGAATAGCTATTAAAGCTAAGGTACTTCGAGATGATCGACTATCAGTGCACCAAAAATTAATTTTTACATACTGATCCCCTACTTGAGGGTCGCCCAGTATTTTATATTTACATAAATCGTCAGTTTTATCTCTGAATTTAGAAACAGTATCGGTTAGATATGATAATTTTTCAGGAGAAAAATTTTTATTTTTATGTGTTCTTAAACCAAAAAAAATTAAAAAACCAATTAAAGTAAATATGGATAGATATACTAATAAAAATTTTTGGCGATTCATAAATTTATTTAAATATATCCAGCAACTCCAAATCGGTGAGCTTAGGAAAGACGATGGGAGCGGGGTGTTTTTGAACTTGTTTTTTGGCGGCACGGATAATTTTGACGTAATTTGGGCCGGTCAAAACCCGACCGACTAAAGCTAGTTTATTTTGGAACAATAATTTGGGGTCGGTGATATTGCGCCAGGTGCTAAGCAACCGATTTCTTTCTTTAACATAATTGAGTAAATTTGGAGAAAATTTGGACATAGTTGATTCGTGATGGTGCTCTACCTGACTTTTTGGCTCCCAGAGAAGGGTGTAACCCGATTTCCAGGCCCGATAACCTAAATCTAAATCTTCGGAATAAAAAGGATGATAAATAGGATCAAAGCCGCCTAATTTTTGGAAAAGATTTTTTTTGACAATAGAACTGCCGCCGGAAACCCAGCCGGAAATATGAGTTTTGTTCAAACCGGTGGTGCCGGGCTGATGTTGAAGATAGCCCCCCTGCCAAAAAAATCGAGCCCAATTTTTGTTGTTGGTTTCACAAAAACCGACTCCAAAAACTTTGGGGTCGGAAAAATGTTTGAGTGAGTGAGAGATATAGTTTTTTTGAGGAATAATATCGTTGTTTAATAAGACAACTAAATCACCTTTGGCCTGAGAAACGGCATAATTGGAGTTAGCACCAAAACCAAGATTGTTTTGGTGAGAAATAATTTTAAGTTGGCGATATTTTTTTTGGAGAGATTTGACAAACTTTAGGCTGTCATCTTCGGAAGCGTCGTCGGCAAAAATAACTTCAAAAGCTTCGGGGCTATTTTTGATAACAATTTCCAAATTTTTTTTGAGTAAACTAAGACCGTTCCAGTTGGTGACAATAACAGATATTTTCATATTATTTGCCGATAATACCCATTAGTTTTTTCTCGAAATTAGATTTGGAAAATTGTTGGCAGTTGATGAGCGATTGCTGGGACATTAGTTTGAGAATTTCGGGGTCATCAATTAACTTTTGGGTTTTAGCAACCAATTCGTCAACAGTTTTCCATAAAAATCCACTGACGCCGTTGTCAACAATTTCGGGGATACCACCCTGTTCAACCACCACCGGCACGAGACCTGAGGCCATACCTTCGACAACGGTGATACCAAAATGCTCAGTATTTTCGGGGTGAACGGTTTCATCTACTTCAAAACCGGCAGCATGCCAATAGATTTTGGCAACGGAATACAGTTCCTGAAGAACATTAAAAGGCGGATTAACCATAAATTCAACTGGTAAGTTTTGGGCCTTTTTTTGGAGATATTGGAGAAAAGAATTTTTTTCGGGATCGGTAAGACTACCCCCGGCTAGGACTAATTTCCAGTTGCCGATGGGAGATTTTTGGCTTAGCTGTCTGAAAGCATCAACCAGGACATCCTGTTTTTTGGCATTAAGAATGTTGTCAAATCGACCGACGGAAAGAATAATATTTTCTTTGCTTTTGCTGGCGTAAAATTTATCGACATCGACCGGCGGATAAACAACTAAAACTTTATTTTTTACGTCTTGATCTTGGTATTTGGCGGTAAATTGGGAATTGCAAATAATGTTGGTAAATAGTTTTGATTTGAGACGACGGAAGATTCTTGAGGGGAGGTCATAATGATTGACAAAAGGCACTTGAACATGAAGATAATTTTTTTTGCCAAAAAGGAGGGGAATACTGCCGTCGCTAAGATAAAAAAGAACATCATATTTACGGTTGTTTTTTATTTTTTTGGAAATACTACTGAGTTTGACCTTGAGACGAAAAGGGTCAGCTACCCGATTGGTAAACTTAGACAAATCATCGTGTGTTTCCAAAAGGTTGAGATTTTGAGGTTTGATACCAAAAATATCGGGAACCATTTTTAGCTCTTTGAGATCAAGAGAGAAACGTTTTTCAGCTTTTTCTATCAGAGTTTTGTCACCAGACCAAAAAATGTCAACAGAATAGCCGTTTTTGATGAGAATTTCGGCTACTGTCAGACAATATCTTTCACCGCCACCTAAAGTATCTAAATAAGGGTCATAAATCGCTGCTTTTTTGGTAGCCATCAACTTAATGATACCTTAAATTTTCTGATTTTGCTTTTGTTGAAGCTCCCAGAGACGGGCGTAAATAAGAAAAGTATTAAAAACTTCAAAAATAACGGAAATCCAACCAACCTGGCCATCGCGCCACATTTGCTGTTTGATGAGACGCTCCCAAGCTTTGGTTAGCATCATTCTGATAAACCGCCACCAAACTACCGGCGGATGATCGGCTTTGAAAAGGGCTTTGGCTTCGGTGTCGGTCCAGGCTAAGGTCTTGTTAACCATGGAAGTGAGATCACGGTGGGTATAATGAAGTAAATCATTATTGATATAACCTAATTCTCCGGTAATAATAGGTTGTTCGTGCAAAACTCCTTTGTAACCGGTAAAGAATTCCCGGTTGAAAAGACGTTTGACATAATCAGGATAGGAATCACCATAAAAAACTCTTTGGCCTAAAAAATGGTTGGCTCGGGAGATGGCGAAGTGAGTAAATTTGGGAGGTGAAGAAGAAACGATTTGAGTAATTTTTTTTATTAGATTGGCGGGAACTCTTTCGTCGGCATCAACATAAAATATCCAGGGTTGAGTGCTGGACTTAAAACCGAGATTGCGCCACTTGCTAAAATTTTTGTTGTATTCATCTTCGGTCCTGACAATTTTGACTTGGGGAAAATGCTTTTTGACCAAAGGAACAGTCTGATCGGAAGAATTGGCAGCAACTAAAACTATCTCCTGAACCCAATTGCAGGTTTTGAGACAGTCAAGAATCATGGTTTGTTCGTTGCCAGCCAAAATGATAATAGAGATAGGTGGTTTGGTTATTGCCATGATCCTTTGGAAAATTTTTTGAGGTAAAAATCGGTGATGCCGATTTTTTGCCATTTGGCTACTTTGGGGTCAAGTAATTTGGCAATTGATTCTTTGATGAGAGCAATTTTGGTCCTAAAAGAAGCATAACGAAAACCAAAAAGAAGCCGGTTGCGGCTAAGAAAATAATTATGCAAATCACCGCCGCTACCGGAAGATCCGGCATTAACATGCCATATTTTTGATGAGGGGATATACGCCAGATTGAATCCGGCTAATCTAGCCCGGCGACAAAAATCGGCGTCTTCAAGATACATAAAGTATTTTTGGTCTAAAAGACCAATTTGATGAAAAACTGACGATTTGACCAAAAGACAACAGCCGGTTAAAAAATCAACCTTGTTGTTAATATCATCAAATTGGCCAGAGTCAACTTCATCAACACCAATATGGCTGCCATAAATATTGCGCCAATCGATTTGACCGCCTGCCGACCAAATGACCCGACCGCGATCTTTTTTGGTATATCTTTGGCGATGAAACTCAAATCCGGGGGCAAAATAAATTTTGGGGCCCAAGATATCATAATCTTTGGTGTGACGTAAAAGATTGATAAGGAAGTCTGGGTCAACTAGAACGTCGTTGTTGATAATCAAAACATAATCAAAGTTGTTTTTGAGAGCATAATCGATACCAAAATTATTGCCGCCGGCAAAACCCAGATTGGAATTGGTAGTAATAATTTTGACTTTGGGATGAGAGTGATAGCGGTCGCGAAAAATAGTCAGAGAATTGTCGGAAGAACCGTTATCGATCAAAATAATTTGATAATCTATCTGACGGAAGTTAATTTTGAGGATAGATTCGACTGAATTGACGGTCAGATCCGGCTGATTCCAGTTGAGAACTAAAATGGCAGTTTTATACATAAACTAGAAATTTTTGGTTAAACGGTTTAGACGGTGGCGTAGTTTTATGAGTCCAGTTTTAAAAATACCCGGCTTATATTCATTTTTGAAAAATCGGGTAAACCAATGGTCATATTCAAAGACTGACTCTTGGCTGGCAGAAATAAAGGATTCTTTGGGCAGGGGTTTGTCTTGAGAACCCTGAATTTCCCAAAGTTTCATATAAATAAGACAGATGGCAAAAGCCTGAAGGAGACAAAAAACAAGACCGTGAAGACCATCTTTGAAACCTTCGCCAAAAAAGAAACGGCTGTTGAATTCCTGAACCGGTTTGAGCAGAAAATCACTAATTTTGACTTTATAATCTTTGGCATTTAGTTCTTCGGCCTGAATGCTGCTATAACGCATGGCTCTGAGAACAAACTGATTTAGGTTTTGATAATTATTGTGTTTGATGGCAAGTTTTTCGGAGTCAAGCAAGGTGAGACCGTTGCCTTTGGTAACCGGCTGACTATGAATTTCTTTTTGCCAGGTGACAGCACCTTTTTTAAAGAAACGGATGAGGTAATCTGGCCAGGAATTGGCGTGGCGAATCCATTTGCCAAAAATTATGTTGGCTCGGGGAATTTTGACAAAATCAACATCGGCACGGAGAGTAATTTTTTTTAGTTCCCGTTTGAGAGTTTTGGAAAGATACTCGTCGGGATCGAGAAGCAGAATCCATTTTCCTGAGGCTTTTGAGAGAGCAAAATTTCTGGCAGGTTCAACATACTTCATCGGCCGGTAACTAAAAACCTTGGCATTGTAACTTTTGGCGATAGCGACACTGTCATCGGTTGAATGCATATCGACAACAATAATTTCATCGACAAAATCTTTGATGGATTTAAGGCATTTGGATAGATGTTGGGCTTCGTTGCGGACGTTGATAACGGCAGAAACGTTAATTTTTGGCTTCATAAGTTATGATAGTCTATCATTTTCTGACCTGATAAAGACGAATTTGTCCTTGGTCGTAAATTTGATCAATCTGAAGATCTTCTATAGTTAGGGGTAATTTTTGCTGATTGGTTAAATAAATATAATCAATCTTATGATTGAGTAAAAATCCCCGGGCATAAAATTCGTCGGTGGTGGTAAAAAATTTGTCAACTTCATGACGGCGGGTCTGCCAGTCGAAACCAGTAATATCAAGGTTCATTTCGTCTTCTAAAAACGACTGGTGGCCGCTAAAAGCGGAAACATAAGCCGTAGTTTCGTAAGCATAAAGGGGAATGGGGGTGGACATATCAGTTTTGAGATGGGGGTCGTAGGGATAGGTTAAAACAATACCCTGGGGTTGTTTTTTGAGAAAATTTAAAGCCTGAATTTCGGAAGATGGCAGGGAAGCGGGGGGAGGGAAACCCAAGTAATCTTTGATGGTGGCAAAACTGGTAAGACAGGCAATAAATAAAATGATCAAAGAAGTTAGGCGATATTTTTGCCATAAATGGGAGAGAAAAATGGCAAAGTAAAAATTAGCAAAAAACAAGCCGTAATAAAAAAATTGAATTGTATTCCAAGCAGTCCCCTTTTGGACAAAAAATAGAGGAATAGCAAAAGCCAATAAACAAATTGATAGGGTTAGAAATTTGAACGATGATTGAGTTTTTGAGTGCTGATGGTTGAGAGAAAAGATGCCCAAAAATCTTAGTCCAAGGTTGCCGATAAGGAAAATAAAAATTAAACCCAGCTCAATAACGGCAGAAATTAATTTATTGGTTTGGTTGTAGCGGTAGGAAGCAAGCCGGGGCCAATAAAATTTATCAAAAGATTCGATCATGGAGTGAGTAAACCAAAAAGGCTTGAATTCAATCAGAGAACTGCTGTTTAGCACGCCCAACAAAGCCAAAATAATCAGAGAAACAAAAGCCATAGTTAAACAAATAACGGCATTAAACTTAAATTTTGGTTTGTCAAAAAACAAATTATAAAGACAAAGTAAACTAAAACCGAGACCGACGAGAATGCCAGCATAAACTTTGATACCGCTAAGAAACCCAAAAATCAGGCCGATAATGACGGCATATTTAGGGGACTTGGTTTGATATTTTTGCCACAAAATCAGACCAGTTAGGGTGAGAATTAAAGATAGAGCAAAAGGTGGATTTAGCAAGGTTGAGGCTGACTGCATTGACCAAAAAAGGGATTCGCCGCCAAAATGGCGATTGACCAACAAAGTATATATCCAACCAAAGGAGCCGGCAAAATAGTTTAAAATGACAAAAAATAAACTAACTCTATTATTTTTGGTGATGAGATAAGCCAGTTTGTAGGACAAAAAACCGATAAGAAGAGCAAAAATAAAGGGCAGAATTTGAAAATATAAAATTGATGGGTTTAAAAAAGTAAATTTGGAGATAAGAGCCACCAATAAATCAAAACCCCAATGATATTGAGAGAGAGTGGTGCCGGAAAAAACCGGGTTTTGGGGAGGAATTTGCTGTTTGAGCTGATTGATTAGACTGAGATGCCAAATACCATCATGACCGTTTGGGCCCCAAAAACCCAGGCCAAAATCATATTTAAGACCGCTTCTAACCATGGTCAGGCTAAGAATAAGACTGGAGATCAAGATGGTGGCAATTACTGATTTTTTTGTCTTAAACATAATAATTGTTGATAAAACCACCTAATTTCATTTTTGGAAAAGAGAAGATGAAAAAGAAGATAAACTGAAACGGAAATGACTACCTTACCAATAAGGCTGACCCAACCGTAAAAACCAAAATTCTGGAAAATAAGGCTAAAAATAAGCATTAAAATAGTGGCTAAAAGTGGTTTGGAAATAGCTGACAAAACCCGGACACCAAATATTTTTTGGGCAAAATACCAGACAATAAAAGAGCTGGAACCAACCAAAAGAGTGGCATAAGCAGTGCCAAGATAACCGAATTTGATGCTTAACCAAGGAAATAAAATCCAAGTTAAAACCGTCCACATAATCATAAATTTGGTAGTTAGGGTGATTTTGCCAATGGCATTGAAAGCGTTGGTAATGGGAGTAGTGATAGCAGCAATAGCAACATTAGCGGCATAAAAATAAAGCGGAAAAATAGCCGGCGCCCACTTGGTATATTTGGGAATAATATTGATGATGTCGGGAGAAATAAGCGTAATGCCGGCAACCATAGGAAAAACAAACAAAGCAATAAAATATAAACTTCTTTCGAGAGATTTTTTGAGAATATCTTTGTGATCTTGGAGACGGGCAAAGGTAGGAAAGGTGACTTTCATGATAGCGTCCATAAAACTTAGAGGAATTCGCGGACCTTTTTGAGCCCAAGAGAGGATACCAAAAGCTTCACGACCGATGATGCCGGCAACAAAGAGGCTAGATAGTCTGTCTTTGGCCATGGCAATAAAAGAATTTAATTGAAAAGGAATGCCATATTTAAAAAGTTCCTTGATAGATGCCCAATCGAGAGCAAAACCAATCGGCCAGCGGCTATAACGGTAAATCAAAACTAAACCTAAAAGACTGCGGACAAAAGTGGCGATGGCATAGGAATAGGCCCCAAATCCAAAATAAGCAAAGACAACAGCAACTAAATAAAAAGATACATTTTCGACGATATCAATGGTAGAAATTAGTTTAAAATTAAGCTTTCTTTCCAACAGGACTGAAGGAATGGTTTTGAGAGAAGCCATAGCGAAAGAAAAACAAAGAGAGGTAAAAATCCAAAACTCTTTGGGACCATAACCTTTGGTTAAACTGATTTTGGAGTAAACAAAGAAAATAACAATTAGGGCAATAAAAACTAAAATTTGCTGGATAGTAAAGGTGGATTGGAGTTCCTTTTTTTTGACTTCAGACTTTTTTTGAATCAGAGCGGCAGCCAAACCGACATCAGAAAAGTAACCTAAAATACCAACTGATTCGGCAACTATAGCAAACAAGCCGACTTCGGCGGTGCCAAGCAGGATAGTCAAAAGAAAAAAGCCAACAGTAGAGATTGATTGAATGCCAATATTGCGGAGAGACAAAAATAAGACGTTTTTGGTGGTTTTTTGTTTTATTTCTTGGAGATTGATTTTCGCCATAAGGGGTGAGAAAGAAATAAACCAAAAAATAACCAGGTTACCAGAGAAATGTAGTTTGAGACAGTCCGGACCGGAGTGTTGGTAAATTTGACGAATATTTGATGATCGCCAGCGTCAAGGTTGATAACCAGACGGCCAAGTTCGGGTTCGATATCGGTGGCAATTGGTTTGCCGTTGTCTAAGACGACAAATTTGGGGAAGGCTAACTGGGACAAAATCACCCGAGAAGATTGATTTAGATTGAGATTAAACAACATCCAATCGCTGCCTTTTTTGCCGCCGGTGATGGTATAAAAGACATCTTTGGGGGTGATGTCGTCAATAAACTCCTTGGCGGGGCCGAGGGCGGCAATGCGGGCGGTAGTGGGCAGATAATCGTAGATGCCGGAAGTAACCTGATTTACCCAAGCCTTGCCGGAAAATTTTTGTTCATCAGTAATAGGACCGTGTTGAATCGGAGTGAAATAACCAAGATTGAGCAAAAGAACTGCCAGAGATAAAGCTAATGAGATAACGATGATTTTTTTGGGGAAATATTTGTTGATTAGCAGAGTCAGACCGCCAATAGATAAAGACAAAAGAAAAGATGAATGGTTAAGAAAGCGCCAAGGGAATTGGATTTTTTGGATAATAGGAAAGAGAAGCCAAATAAAAGTAGACTTGTTGTGGGTCAAAAATATGGTAAAAAACGCCATAAAAACCAAAAGAAGGATAAGCCAAAAACGAGAATCAAGTTTGGATATTTTGGAGCGGGACTTGTAAATAAAAATAAGAGAAAAAATTACCAAAATTAAGGGAATAATCCAATGGAGATATCCGACCATAAATGACATGTCGTCGTTGGGACCCCAAAC
>Ga0116159_1000265_pt1 | contig 62840 bp, 27 predicted proteins | sample AD_JPNAS1_MetaG_FD_89878 | JGI IMG/M metagenome (GOLD analysis project Ga0116159, IMG submission 89878) | Active sludge microbial communities of municipal wastewater-treating anaerobic digesters from Japan - AD_JPNAS1_MetaG | ecosystem: Engineered > Bioreactor > Anaerobic > Digestate | place...
TCGGTGACAACTGGCTTTCGTACATCACGGGTGTGCCGTCGACCGAACACGCCATCAAGGCAACGGCTTACCACGGTGGCCTAGGCGAAATCGTTGAGCCGAAATGGTGAAAACGATTCTCTTGGGTTTCTGGTTTCAGGGTTTCAGGGTTTCTGGTTTCAGGGGTTTCGGGTTTCTGGGTTTCTGGTTTCAGGGTTTCTGGGTTTCTGGGTTTCATCCAAATCGGGGTCGGGGTCGGGATCGGGATCGATTATTTAACCACGAACACACGGGATAGCACTGCTCGGGTTTTTATCCACAGATTTACACAGATTACGCAGATTTTTTGGGGCATCGCTCGGGTTTTTTTGGAACGCCAGAGGGAATTCCTGATTTTCATGAAGTTTCATGTGTTTCAGGGTTTCATCCAAATCGGGGTCGGGATCGGGATCGTCGCCCCGCGACCCGCGACATTCGACCCGCGATGGTGAGGCAGGAGGTTTTGCAACGGTTGCACTGGCGGCGGCGGCTTTGGGCGGCGCCGCCACAGCGGACAGCGCCTGACGTTACGGAACTCGACTGACATAATTTTTGTTTCAACCTGGATATCTACTGCTCCCCGACCACCTCTCCCGGACCGCCGTTCTTGACCTGTAAGTCGCTCTCGTATGCGTTTACGTCGTAGTCGAACAGCCAAGAGAGGATGTTCGTGGACAAAAGCCCGTCGCACATCGAACTCCGATAACTCCACCAGGCGTTCCAGTTGCGGGAGAAGACAACGCGGCCCTTGCCGCAGACGTTCTCCTGCACGATCACCGTCGCGATCTGTTCCGGATCCTCAAATGCGCGCACGGGCGCAAACTGATCCTTGCTCCAGCCCTTCCAACCGCCGCCCGTCAGATGATAGCGGCAAAAGCCCTCGCGGTTAAAATCGTTAATCCGCTCGTTCGTATCGCGCACGATCGGATGCTCGAGCCCCGGCGCCTTGACGGCCCGCTGTCCGCACGACTTGACGAACCGTCCCGCCGCCATCGGGTCCTCCACGCCGACCGATTTCAGGAAGGCCGTCACGTTCGTGTTCGCATCGAGACAGTCAAAGATGATGCCGCCGCCACCGGCAAGGAAGTCCTTCACCGCTTGCGGACAGCGGACAAACGGCAGATCCTGCGCTGCGCTGCCACGCAAGTAAAGCACCTTTGCCGTCTTGAGCGCCTTCGCGAACGCCGTTTCATCAAACGGATTGTAGAGTCCCTTGTTGATCTGTTTCCACGTATCGAGTTCCTCAGGCTTGACGACCTCCGCAACCGCCTTTTCGTCTGGATAGAACCGTGTCAGCTTGAGCTTGAGCCGCTCGTGACGGTCGATACGCCCGATCTCGCCGCCCGTCTGATAGCCGAGGAACCCCGGATTGAGCGAGAGCACCTCGACGATCTCAAGCTCCTTGAACGCCTTTGCCTTCTCAACGTCGTGCTGCGGCAGCTTCACCGGCGCGGGCTTCGCCGAAACCGCCGAAGCGCCGTCATATACACACGCCTTTGCCTCGGGAACAGCCGTGAAGGCCTCGTCACCGATCAGCCAAAAACCGCACTGCTGCGCCCCGACCTCAAACTCGAACGAACCGTCGAACGGCTTGCGCCCGCCTGTCCGCACGTTCAGAACAAAGAGGCTCTTCCGAACTTCTTCCTTCATGACAAACCTTCCCTTGCTCGGGTGTTTGGCGACGTTGTAGGCCGCATAGAAAAACCCTTCACCCGAGGCCTGCAAGAGGCCGTCGCACGAGCCGCCGGCCTTGACGGAATACGGCTCCTCGCCGCCGAGCTTGCGGAGAAGCGGAAGAACCTTTGACGCATCGTCCTTCGCGAGCTGTTCGGACAGCACCTCCTTCGACCAGACGATCTTGCCCTTGCCCAGCACCGTGATCTCGCCGTCGACCAGTCCCTTGACCTTCTCGCCTGTCACACCTTCAACAATGGCGTTTCCGCCCGCTTCGACGTAGGCGAGCAGTTCCGCAGCCTGTTCGTCGGTGAAAACACGGTTGTCGGGCACGTAGACGATCGTATAGCGCTTGAGCGAGTCGCATGTGAAAAACGGATTCGCCACGATATCGCACGGATAGTTACGGAGCGCGGCAAAGCCACGCAGGCGACTCTCCTGCTCGTTCGGACGCTTGTTCAGGACGTTCTCGCGGAAGAGCCGCGCGTCGCGCAGTACCGCAAGGTGCTTGACGGGCGCCATCTTCGACACCTTCCCGCCAAGACGCGTGTATTCCGCAAACCGGTAGAAGTCGCCCGTGATCTCGTTCAGTTCGACGTCGATCGTATCGTGCATCATCACCTCGTGCGAAAAGCCGTTGACGCCGAAGGCGAACGGCACTTCCAACTGCGAGATGCGCCAGCCGTGGTCGGACGTGTAGTAATAGAAATGGTGGAAGGCCGTGTGCGGATTGTTGTCGAAATGCGACCGCAGGCGCCGTACGCTGTGCTTGATGCCCTGGGCGCTCGCAAGGTAACCCGGCACAAGTTCGCAGTATTCCGCATCAAACGCGCCGATCAGGTCCGCAAGCGGCAGTTCGCGGTTCAGGCCGCCGTTCTCCGCGCTGAATACGAAGACGGGCGTCTTCGGATTCTCTCGCTTCGACTGCGCGTAAAACGCCTTCATGTAGCGGATGAAGTCGTCCTGCGCATTGAAGAAGTCCTCCGGCTTCTCCCAGCGCCAGTACTCGTTGCCGCGTTCCTGACGGAGCGCCTTCGGCATCCACGGGCCTTCCAAACTGCACTGGCTGTTGTAGACGACACCCGCACCGCTCTTCGGATAGCGGTTCTGCAGGTCGAAGTCGAGCTGACGGTAAAGCGGCGTCTCGGTGACGTCCGCCTCGAGACCGCCGAAGATCTCGGCCCCCCTCCCCGTCCAGGTGCTGACGCCAAGGCCCTTGCGGTGCGCGGCTTCGGACACCTTGCGGAGATTCACGCCCGCATACCGTTCGACCGACCAGTCGGCGATCGGACGATTCTTGACGTGATCGGCGATCTTCGGATCTTCGCGGATGATCGTTTTACAGCGGTTGTAGAGGTCTTCAGTCAAGCACAGTTCCTGCCAGCCGTATCCTGTAAGACGAATCGCCGTCGCGCCGAATCGCCGCAGATAATTCGCCGCATTGTCGGCCCAGTCGGGGTTCGTGCCTGGACGAAGATGTTCCCAGTTCCCAGGGTTCATGCCCGTCACGAACTCGCCCATGAAGTCCTTCGTGTGGTCAGGCAGACGGATGGGAATCGTACGGCACGATTCGGCCTTGCCAAGAAACACCTGCGGCGGCGCCACAAGCCGCGCGTATTCCGCCGCCACCTGGTCGGCACCGCCGAATGTGCCGACGAGCGCACCCGAACCCGCGCCGCGGAGGCTCTCGCCCTTCTTGGACGCATGCTCGAACGTGAGACTGACGCGCTCGCCACCGTTATAATGAGCCGCGCCGTAAGAGACGCGCGCCAGCGACGCACGGTCGTAGACCATGCCCGCCGTGTCGCCGTTCTTGCGGTCGCAGATCGCGTACCAGCCCTCCTTCATCCATTTCTCGAGATGGTCGTTATGGGGAAAGCCGCCCGAGTCCGTCACCTCGTCGAGCGAGCCGCGGAACGTGAGACGCGCGCCGGTGAGGCCCGTATAGTAGAAATCGTCCCAGGCCGCGCCGCCGCCAGGGCACCAGGCGACCACAATGCGGGCGCTCGGATCCCGCTTGAGCGTATAGGCGTAGTCCGCACGCGGCTGGCCGGGATACATCGTCCAGACAAGCGTCGCCTCGGGAGCGTCGAGCGTGACCTGCTTCTTGAACGGATTGTCCGCTGTCACGCGGCACGTTTTCCAGACGACGTTCGAACGTCCCGTCGCAAAGGTAAAGCCCTTCCACGGAGCGCCCGTCGCACGCAGCGTCACGAGATCGCCCGTCTGCGAGCCGACAAGACGAAACCCCTTGATCGTATTGCCTGCCTCCTGCCGACGGTCGATCGTCAGCTCCACGCGCCCGTTCGCCAGCCGCGCCGTCGCCCCGTCCATCGTCACGTTCATCGTTTCGATGAACGTCGGCTTCTCTGCCTTCGGATTTCCCCAGTAGACGAGCAGTGGTTTGTTTTCACGAATCCTGAGCGGCAGCTGGAAGATAAGCCTGACCCGTCCTCCATCAACCTTCTCTGCCACACACGGAATTTCCGTCTCCCACATCGTGACGAGGCGAATCTCGTCGGGATTCACCGTCTCGCCGAAGTCGACCACGCAGTCGACCCATCCGGCACCCGACTGGATGTCCGCCATGGACGAGACAAGGAGCGGAGCCCGGCGCGCCCAGTCCGTGTTCCACCACGGACGCGTCGCCGCGCTTGACAGATACATCTTGTTCGTCACACCCGACACCGGCACATCCAACGCGGTCTTCGCCTCAACCGAACCGGCGGCAAGAACGGCAGCGATCACCAACTGTTTCACCCTGCCCTTCATCATCCTTTTCCTTTTCGTCATTTCACGCTCTCTCCGATGCCGCCGACGAAGAACCGCGCCTTCTTCGCGTGCTCGTCAACCGGCATACCGATGAACCACGAGAGGATCACGTTGCCGTAGGTCTTCGTCTCGTACCAGTCGTTGAAGGAGCGGCTGTTCTGGTTGAAGACGACCTTGCCGGCGCCCAAAACCTTGTCCTGAATGACGAGTTCGGCCGCCGACGGATCCCGCGCCGTGCGGAACGGCGCAAGCTGCGTTTGCGGATCCCACTTCGTGAAGGCGAGCGAATACTGCCCGCCGTCGGCCTCGAGCCGCTGGACGCCATAGCGCGGCTTTGTCTCGTTCGTCGCGTAGTACGGGTGGTTCGTCGGGAACGTCTCGTCCCACGCCGGTGCACCGTCGCCGATGCCGCGTTTCGCCGTCGGGTACGGGTCGAAGACACCGATCTCGGCGAGGAACCGGCGCGCGGCGGGCCCCGTGCCGTTCCTGTCGAAGAGGAGACCGCCCCCGCGCCGGAGAAGAGCCTTCAGTTCCTCGGCGCAGTCCGCGAACGCCGCGTCGCAGTCCTTCGGATTGGCGCTGAAGTGGACGTAATGCGCCGTCTTGAGCGCTGCGGCAAATGCCTGCGCCGAATAGGTCTTCACATCCGTGTTGTTCGAGCGCCACACATCGAGGTCGTCGACCTTGAGTGTGCGGCAGAGCGTCGCCTCGTCCGTGACGAAGCGCCGGCGTTCGATACCCGCCAGGCGCGAGCGCGTGATGCCGGCCGCCTTTGCCTTCGCGCCCTCGCCGCGGACGGACGTGAACTCGACCGCCACGTACGGCCGGAACGCGGGATCGGGATTCTCCGGCGGCTTCTGACCCGCCGGCCGGACGCTCGCGAGCGCCGCCCCCATCCACGCAGCCTCCTGCGCGGCAGGAATCGCCGTGAACGCGTCGCCGCCGATCAGGTAGAAGCCGCACTGCCGTGGCCCAACCGCAATCTCGAAGCCATTGGTGAAGGGGAAGCGCACGCCCTTCTTCACGTCGAGAACATACGACGGACTGCCGACGTAAAGCGTCACCTTCCCCCTGTCTTCGGTCTTGCCCTTGTTGTAAACGCCGAGGAACATCCCCTCTTCACCTGCCTGAAGGATGCCGTCGAGAGACTTCGACGCAATCTCGAACGGAGCGACGCCGCCGACGGACGCGACGAGCGCCTTCACACGCGCGATCGCCTTCGCATCGCCCTTCATCATCGGATCGGTGAGAACCTCCTTCGTCCAGACGATCCGGCCCTTGCCGAGTTCGATGACCTTCCCGTCCTCCCAGCCTTTCACCTCCTCAACGTTCAGTCTTTCACCCGTACTCCCCTCGATCACCGCGCCGCCGCCTGCCTTCACGTAGGCGACGAGCTCTGCCGCGAGGGCTTCCGGGAGAACCTCATCGTCGGTGAGATAGACGGCCTTGTAGCGAGCGAGCGAGCCGGCCTTGAAATGCGGATTGATGACGACATCGTAGTTGTAGCTCAAGATCTCCGCGAACGCATTGACGCGCGCGTCGTGGCGCGAGGCATGCCACCAGTCGCGCGGCATCGTACGGTACTTGCGGCAGTCCTCCTCGAAGCAGGCCATGTCGCGCAGGACGGCGAGGTTCTTCACCGGGGCCATCTTCGCGACCTTCGGCCCGAGCTTCGTGTAGAGCGCGAAGCGGTTGAAGTCGGCCGTGATCTCGAAGAGGTCGCGGTCGAAGTTTTCGTACGTCATCGACTCCTGCGAGAACCCGTTGATCCCGCAGATGAACGGCATCTCAAGCTGACCGATGCGGTGGGCGTAGTCCTTTGTCATGTTGTAGTAGTGGGCGTGAATCGTGTGTCCGTCACGGTTGTCGAAATAGCCCCTCAGGCGTTTGGCCGTGTGCTTGATCTTCGAGAGATTCATGCCCGCGACGAATTCACAGAAGAGCGTGTCCATGACGCCGGGGTAGTAACCCATGCACATGTCGCGTTCAAGCTCGCTGTTCTCGGAGTTGAAGACCATCACCTTCGTGCCGGGATTGACCTTGTGCGAATACTCGTAGAACGCCTTCATGTATTCGCCGCTCAGACGGCGCGAGGCGAAGAACGGCTCGGGGTCCGGCCACTTCCAATAGGCCCTGCCGAACTTCTTGAGGTCGTCGTCCGGGAACTCGACGCCTTCGCCGCCGCCGAGCGCGTTGAAGGTCGAATCGACGCCGCACATCGGGTAGAGGGCCTGCATCTCGCGGCAGAGGGCCTGCTCCTCGGCGTCGAACTTGCCGCCGTAACTGAAGCCCGGCAACGCGTCGTGCCATGTGCAGACGGCCAGTCCGTTCGAGTGGGCCTCGGCGCAGATGCGCTTCAGAAGCCGCCCGTCGTAACCGCCCTTCCATTCGGGAGCCTTCCATGACGGGTTGCGCGCCTTCTTGTGTGCGCAGAGTCGGTCGAAGAGGTCCTTCGAGATCGGGAGCGACGTCCAACTGTAGTCCGTCAACTGCCCCAGAAGGATCGTGTTCGCGCCAAGTGCGCGGATGTGCGCGATGATGTTCGGCGCCCACTCGTCGCCGGGAAGCGGCGTGGACGAACGCCAGCCGCCGACGTTGACGTTGACGCAGAAGTCACGGTCCAGAACCGGAACCTTCACGGGGATCTCTCGGTACGACTCGGCTTTCGCGACGAAGACCTTCGGCGGATGCGTGAGCCAGGCGTAGAGGGTGGCGACCGTCCGCGCCTCGCCGACTGTCGCGACGAGCGCGCCCGATCCCGTGACGGGCGTCTTCCCCTTCGGCGCGTGGTTGAAGTTCAGCGAAACATACTCGCCGCTCGACTGCCCCTGCCCGATGTAGGAGACGCCGCCCAGAGCCCGGCGGTCGAAGACCATACCGACGACATCGCGATTCCGACGGTCAGTGATCGCGTACCAGCCTTCCGAGAGCCACGGGAAGCGGTAGTATTCGGGCTGCGGCATACAGTCCGTCACATGATCGAGCGCCGCGCGGAACGTGAGGAGCTGGCCCGAAAGGCCACGGTAGGTGAAGTCATCGTGGCCACAGTCGCCGCCGCACGCCCACGAAACATCGATGCGCGCGTTGTGGAGACCGTCCTTCAGACGGTAGACATAGTCGACACGCGGCTGGCCCGCGTAAAACGTGAAGTCGAGCACGGCGTCCTCGTTCGTGAAGGTCACGGTTTTCCTGAAGGCGTTGTCGGCGGTGATCACCGCCTTCGACCACGGTTTCGGGGCCCTTCCGGCAGAGAACTCAAAGCCCCGCCAGGCGAAGCCCGTCGTGCGCCACAGGAGTTCGCTCGGTGCCTGCGAGGCATTCACCTTCAGCTTCTTCATGAGGCCGTCCGTGCGGCGGAGGTTGTCGAAGACGACCTCGATGATGCCGTTGTTGACACGCACCTCGTCCTCGCGGCACGAGAGCGTCATCGGCGAGTCGATCCCCTGCGTCGGCGCGTCGGGATTGCCCCAGTAGATGAAGAACGGCCTGTTCTCGCGTTCGCGGAGCGACGTCTCGAAGAGGAGCCGGAGCGCGGTTGGCGCGACCAGGGCGGGGACGTCCCGGCTACGTGCTGTGATCAGCGCGCCCTCGCCCTGACGCACCGGTTCGGCGACGCACGGCACCGCGGTCCCCCACGGCGTCACCACGCGGACGGACTTCGCTTCAACCGCCTCGCTGACGTCGAAGATGAAATCGATCATCGCGCGCTCCTCGCGGACATCCGACATGTTCGAGACGAGAATCGCCGCACGGCGTTTCCAGGCCCTGTTCCACCAGGGGCGCTCCGGCATGTCGGCGAGGTAGACCCTGTTCGAGACCGCCGCGACCGGCACATCGAGAATGTCAAGCGCGGACGCGGACGCCCCGATCAGAATCGTCGACAACGCAAGAACGGCATGACTGAAGTTGAAACTTCTCATGATGAATCCTTTGGTTCCCGCAATGAAGATTTCCATTGCGGGCGATGTGATACCGAGACCACCCGGGATCAGTGCACACGCAAGATGAATCCGTTCACCGCCTGATATTCGGCGCAACCGATGTCGGGCAGACCGTTCTGCGGGCTAATGCGCGGTTGCGCATTGTTGCGCGTGACGATCACGCCGACGTCCATCGTTTTGCCGCGCACGGAAATCGTCGCCGCCGGCGCTTCGCTCCAGGTTCCGTCGCCCATGTCGAGCGGCCCGTCCTTCGCTCCGTCGCCCATCCAGTCCAACTTCAGGCCGTTGTCGACCAGAACGCTCGCTTTCCTGCCGATGCGCCATTCGCCGTTTTCCGCATCCGCATAGAACGGCTCGCCGTTCGCCGCCGTCAGGTTATGGTAGTCGCCCGGCGTGAGGCCCGTGCCGATCTCGTCGTAGCAGTACGATACCTTCGTCGAGACGTTCTTGAACTTGTCCGGAATACCGGGCTTGTCCTCGTTCTCGCCGTTCTTCCAGAAGACGCAGTTCGTGAAGGCCATCTTTTGAACCGTCCCCGGAACCGAATAGTCGAGCGCCGTGCACCAGACCGCCCCGCGCGACACATGGTTCTTCACGAACGTGCAGGCCTCCGCCACACAGTCGGCCTTGTTCGTCTCGATCGAGCCGCCGAGGACGCACGCGCCCGTGTTATTTGCAAAGAAACAATTTTGCAACACGCTGCCGGTGTCGTAGGACCCGTAGAAGACCGTTCCGTAGCTGTTGTTGGCGTTGTCGCCCCCGATGTTGCGGACAAACCAGCAGTCACGGACGACAGCGCCGCCACCGCGGAACTCGATCGCGCCAGACCCGCACCGATCACTACTGTCCGTTGACCAGTTCGCGTCGAAGACGACGTTGGAGACGAGGCATGCACCGTTCAGGAAGAAGCCGCCTCCGTGGGTGTTGTACGACCCGTTACCGCGCACGACGCCGCCAAGGAACACCCCCGCTTCGATCACGCCCGCGCCGCCGCCCGCGTCCCAGTAGGTCCCCAGATTCCGGTTGCCCTCCAGAAGGCAGTTGACAGCCCGTTGCGACGCGTTTCGCAGGTAGAGGCCGCCACCCGGATACGCGCCCGACCAGGCGAAGAACACCGTATTGCTGGAGATCGTGCAGTCAATGACGGCCGACGCCGACTCCAAGTTGACGCCTGCGGCAGAGCACGGGGCGGAATTGCCCGTGACGAGCGAGCGGGAAAGCGTCGACGCACCCATTAGCGCGACGCCAGCGCCATGGCTGACGTTGCAGCTCGACGTCTGCTTCGGCCCGTTCGTGATCATATTGTTGTGAATGTAGCAGTCGGTCGCCGACGATTCGTTGAGCATCAGGCCGCCGCCACGGAAAGCGCCGGTCGCCCACCACATCGATTCGCACATCTGGTTGTTGACCGCGAGGCAGCCGCTGACCTCAAGGCGCGAAACGGTCGAGCGCTCGGCGTAGACGCCGCCGCCGTAGAACGCCGTCTTGCCCGTTGTGTCCATGTCGTTCGAGATGACGCAATCCTTCACGAGCGCGTCGACGAGCGTCGACTTGTAAAGATAGACCCCGCCGCCGCGCAGAGCCTTCTCCACGCCGCCGTTGACGCAGCCGCAGACGATCATGTTGCTCGCGACCGAACCCTCCGCGATGAGCGCGAGGCCGCCGCCGCAGTACGTCGTTCCGTTCACGTAGTTGGTCGCGTTCCTCACCGTCAGCCCCGAAACGGAGATGCCGGAGCCCTTCACAACGACGCCCGCCGATGTTCCGCCCGCGTCGATCACCGTCGCCTCGGCATCGTCCGAGTCGCCGAAGAGCCGGGTGTTCGTCATCTCCATCAGGAGGGGCGAGGTGATCCGGTAGACGTGCGGCGCGGCCTTCGTCCCGCCCGTCACCTTGATCCGGTCGGTCGGGAACGCGGCGGCAACCGTCGCGACGAGCGCCGTGCCCGCCTCCTCGTCTGTATCGTAATCGGCGCGGTCGACGACACGCACGTTGGACGGTACGGAAGGATCGGTCGCGAACGCCGTCGCGCCACAGTTCGGCCAGAATTTGGCGTCCACCGTATCATAAAAGCCGAAGTACTTCGTCGGCACCATCGCGTTGTCATCGCGCGCCGGCACAAATTCGTGGATCAGCGTTCCGTTCGCGTCGTACGCGCGCAGGTAGTAGATGCGGCCCGCCATGCAGTTGTTGGCGCCGAAGGTCGAAGAAGGCGAAAGCGAGTTGCCCAGCTCGTGCCTGCAGAAGATCGCGAGCGGGCTCCCCGCCGTGAACGAAGTGTGCTCGCGCGTGTTCCAGCGTTCCCCGTCATCGACGCACCACTTCTTGAGTTCAACGTTGACGTCGACCTCGTAGTCGGTCAGAAGATCGGGATAGAAAAACGGCGCGGAGGACGGCGCGGCCCAGCCGCCCGTCCAACACTGAAGGGCGCCCGGGAGATTCACGCGGTTGTTGCCGCCCTGCCCGAAGCTGAGACAGTAACCTTTGTCATTGGTCGCTGTGCCGCGTGCGCAGAAGACACCGGGCGAGTTCCAAGTGCCGACCTGATTGACGCGGAACTTGCAAACGATACGGTGATTCCATTCCGGCACATAGTCCGTATAGACCCACTGGCCGCCGTTGTAAGTCGATTCGACATACGGCAGCTCGGTGTAGCCGCCCGGCAAGGCCGCAGGCGTCACATCACCGAAAGCTGGCAGAAGACGAGCCCCTGTCAACGCACAAGCCGTCAGCAACAACATGTGTTTCATCATCCGCTTCCTTTCTGTCATTCCGATAAAGCAACGCCGATGCCGCCGGCACGTTGCAAGGACTTCTTAGCGTGTTCTTCGATCGGCCGGCCAACGATCCAGCCGAGCAGCGCATCTCCGAACGCGCGGTTCTCGTACCAATCGGAGAACGCGAACCTGTTCTCGAGGAAGACGACGCGGCCCGTGCCGAGGACGTTCTCCTGAAGGACGAAGACGGCCACATCGTGATTGCGTACCATCCGGACGGGGGCGACCTGACGCGCGGCATCCCACTTCGCGAATGAGCGCTCGGTGGCCTGAAACCGGCCGAAGCCGCCCTTCTTCACGGCGAGATTCCCGGCGAACGGATGGTTCGTCTCCGATGTCCAGACCGTGTTCTCGTCGCCCAGCTTCGGCGCGGGATGCGCGTACGGGTCGAAGACGCCGATCTCCTTCAGAAACGCGCGCGTCTGCGGTCCGGCCGGGGAGCGGTCGAAGAGGATCGTCCCGCCGCGCTTCAGGAGCGCTTTCAGCTCGTCGGCGCAACTGACGAAGACGTCGTCGACGGTCTTCTTTTCATCTGCGGAAAGCGTGCCGAGCGAGGAGAAATGGATGTAGGTCGCTGTTGAGAGGGCCCGGGCGAGGACGGGCGGATAGCAGTCGGCCGGCGTCACGGGCGTCACATCGATCATCGCCTCGCGCGAACGGCGGATCGCGGTCGGGTTTCCCTTCCCATCGCCGCGCGTGAATTCGACAGCCTTCGCCGGGACGAACGAAGGGTCATCGTTCACCTGGGCCGGGATTCCGTTCGGACGCGCGGCGGCAACCGCAGGGCCGTTCCAGACGGCCGTCTTCGTTTCGGGAACCGCCGTGAACGTTTCATCGCCGATCAGGTAGAAGCCGCACTGTCGCGGCCCGATCGCGATGTCGAAACCGTTCGTGTAGGGGAAGCGCACACCCGTCTTCACGTCGAGGACGTAGAGAGAAGGTCCCGACCTCAACGCTTTCGCGATCGTCACCCGTCCCGCGTCGGCCTTGTCGCCCGCATTGTGGACACCGAGCAGCATTCCGTCGGAACCGGACTGCAACACACCGTCGAGCGACGAAGCGCCGTCTATGCGGTGCGGCATCGGCCCGGCCAGAGCCTCGATGGCGGCGGCAACCTCGCGAATCGTCTTCTCATCCCGTTTCGCAAGTCCGTCCGTCCGGACTTTCTCATACCAGAGGATCTTACCCTTGCCGAGCGGCGTGATCACGCCGTCCTTGAGGCCAAGCGACTTGATGACGGTGTTCCCGGCGGTTTTCGCTTCGAGAATGGCCGTTCCGCCAGCCTTCACGTAGGCGACAAGTTCCTTGGCGAGCGCGTCCGAGAAGACGTCGTCCTCCGGCACGTAGACGATCCGGTACTTCGCCAGCGCCTTCGCCGTGAAGAACGGGTTCATCACAAAGTCGAAGTCGAGGTTGCGGATCTCGCCCAGTGCGCGGCAGCGGCCATCCTGCTCGGCACGGTTGAAGTAGGGCCGGTCTTTTGGCTGTCCGTGACGGCCCTTGCGGATGTCCTCGCGGTAGCAGACGGAATCGCGGAAGACGCCGAGGTAACGGACGGGCGCCATCCGCGCGGCCTTCTCGCCGAGGCGCGTATACTCGGCGAAGCGGTAGAAGTCGGCCGCGATCTCGCTCTGTTCGCGCGAGAAGTTCTCGTAGCTCTGGTTCTCGTGGCTGAAGCCGTTCACGCCGCATATGAACGGCAGCTCGATCTCCTTGATGCGGTGCATCGCGTCCGGCTTCATGAAGTAATAGTGGTGATGGACCGTCCGCCCCGCTTCGTTGTCGAAGAGCGCACGCATGCGCTTGGCGACGTGCTTGCAGCGCGAGAAGTCGAGCCCCGAGAGCATCTCGACGACGACCGTGTCGAAACTGCCGATCTGCTCGGACATGAAGATCTCACGGCTCAGTTCGCCGTTCTCCGAATTGTAGACGAGAACCGGGAGGTCCGGCCGCGCCTTCTTCGCCGCGTCGTAGAACGCCTTGACGAGCACGCGGGCCTTGTCCTGCCAGGCGAAGAATTCGTCTGGGTCCTTCCAGTTCCAGTAGTCGTTGTGCTTCTCGCGCTTCACGTCCTGGGGCAGGATGACCTGCTCCTGGCCCTCGAAGTTGTTGTAGATGACGTCCACGCCGCCGACCTCGGCCATCCGGAGGTGCAGATCGAGCGCCGTCCTCTGGATATCGGCGTCGAACTTGGTGTCGAACTCGCGCCCGTACATACCGGGGATGAAGTCACCGCACTGCTTGACGACGAGTCCCTTCGCGTGCGCGGCGTTCGCCATCTCGAGGAAGTCCGTGCCGCGATACTGATCCGGATCCCAGCCCGTGAAACGCTTGCGGCAGTCCGGTGCGACGAGCGGACGGTTCGCCTGCCGCTCGAGGTCGCGGTAGAGCTTCTCCGTCAGCGGCATGTCCCACCAAAAGTACCCGCCGACGCGGATACCCGTCACCCCGTACGACCGCAGGTGGTCGACGATGTTCGACGCCCACGCCGGATCCGGCAGCGGCTTGCCCGACCGCCAGCCGTGGCCCGAATCCTTGCCACAGTTGATATCCGCGATGAAGTCGCGGTCGAGGCGCGGCCGCACGTACGGATATTCCGCGTACGGCTGCGCCGCACCGACGGACACCGTCAGCGGCGTTTTCCGCCGCAGGTATTCGCGCCGCACGTCGAGCGCCTGGCCCGGAAGCGCCACGAGCGAACCCGAACCGGTCACCGGCGCGTCCTTCCGCGCCTTGTGCGCAAAGGTAAGGCGCGTCCATTCGCCGAAGGCCTGTCCGCTGCCGTTATACCAGAGCCCCTGCAGCGCGGGACGGTCGAAGAGAAGCCCGCAGACGCTGGGCGACCGCTTCGAGGCGATCGCGTACCAACCTTCGCCGAACCACGGCGCCATCTCGAAGCGGGGCTGCGGGATCGAGTCGGTCGGGCTGTCCAGCGCAGCATCGAACGTGAGGAGCCTGCCGGTCGCGCCCGGATAGACGAACTTGTCGTAGGCGACGCCGCCGCCCACCGCCCAGGCGACGTTGAGTTCGCAGCGGTCGCCCTTCTTCAGCGCGTACGCCCAGTCGACGCGCGGCTGGTCAGCGTAGACCGAAAGCGTGACCGCGCCGTTCGTCCCCTCGAAGCGGACGCGCTTCACGAAGGCGTTGTCCTCGGTGACGACGCCGTCGGACCAGTCCGTCGCGCCGCCCAACGTCATCTCAAGCCCGTTCCACGCCCACTGGGTCGCACGCTCGAGCAGCTCATTCGAGGCGTCCGTGCCCATGATGCGCAGCTTCCTGAGGAATCCGCCCGTCACATGCTTCTTGTCGATCGTGACATCCAGCACGCCATTCAGAATGCGCACCTCGTTCGCAGTCTCGGACATCATCAGCGCCGTTACCGGTGTCTCGCGCTTCGCCGCCGGATTGCCCCAGTAGACGAGGAACGGCTTGTTCTCGTGGATCCTGAGCGGCGTCTGGAAAAGCAGCCTGACGGCCGCAGGTTCTTGGCCTTGACCTTCCGCTTTGCCCTTCTCGCAAACGCACGGCACGACCGTCTCCCAAGGCGTCACCACGCGCACTTCGTCCGGGTTCACCTTCTCGCCGAAGTCGACCACGCAATCGACGACCGCCTTCGGCTCCGGGACATCCGCATGGGAAGAGACGAGAATCGGCGCGCGGCGCTTCCAGGCCGCGTTCCACCACGGGCGGGAGGCCATGCCCGTCAGATACGCCGTGTTCGTGACGCCCGCGACCGGCACGTCGAGAATCGTTTTCATCCCCGCTTCGACGCACGGCAGAACAGCCGCGAGCGCCAGCCCCATCGCCAGACTTCTCTTCACCCCATTCCGCGTCCCTGTTTCCCGATTCCTACTTGATATACATGACGTCGGCCGTACCGTAATGCTCGAACGCGCCGATGTCGGGAGCGTCCGCGCCGCCCGTGTAGCGCGGGTAACGTCGGCCGAATCTGACCGCGACACCGTAGTCTGCGACCTTTTCGATCATATAGGTGCCCGCACCCGCATCGCACGCCGTCCAGTCAGCCGAACCGTCCTGGGTCTTCATCCAGTCGAGGACGAGCCCCTTCCCCCGGAGCGGCGACGCCCCGCGGAGCGTCAGGTTCGTCTCAGCGAGATTCCGGAACCCCGGCTCGCCGACGATCGTTCCCGCGAGGTTGCCGTTGAGGATGTTGCCGTCCCCGTCCTTCGGGAGCGTCGTCGCGACCTGATCGTAGCAGTTCGAGACATGCTCCGGCTTGTCGGTCGCGAAGGCCGGCGGGAGGCCGCCGTTCTTGTAACCGTGGAAAAGCGTGTTGCGGACGACGACATTCGTCTCGCGCTTACTCCCCGCTCCGATGGCGTAGTATTCCGTGTCCGAGGCGACAAAGGTGCAGTTGTCGATCTCCGGCCCGGTGGCGGTGTAAGACGAATAGAACGGGCACGACCCCGTGTTCCCGACGAAGACGCAGTTGCGGATGTGCGCGCGGTAGGTTGGAAGAGGCGAACCGTCGAACTGAAGGACCGCCTTGCCGTCCGTCACCGTGTGATTGACGAACCAGCAGCTTTCGAACACGAACGGGGTCGAACCGCCGCGCTGGACACGCGCGGCCTTCCCCTCGCCCCACTTTCCCGTCGCATTCGCCTCGAAGACGCAGTTCGAGAACCAGCCCGCCGAACCGCCCGTGAGCCATCCTCCTCCGCCGCCGCCGGAGGTGTTCCGGTGGAAGACGCACCCCGTCGCCGCAGGCCCCCCCGTGCCGGCGCCGCCCGATCCGACGGCTTCGTTGTCAATGATCAACGAGTCGCGCAGACCGCCCGAGGGATAGTTGATGTGGAAGACTCCGCCGGCATCGCCGTACGAATAGTTGTTCGAAACGGTCGATGTGCAGAAAAGTCCGGCGCCCTCGATCGCCACGCCGCCGCCGGAGGCGTTGCCGCTCGTGTTCGTCACGCATTTTTGGCATGTGTTCAGGTAAACGAGCGAATTGCTGACGATTCCACCGGTTCCCACGTAGAGCCCCCCGCCATAGCAGCGGGAGCTGTCATCCGTCGGCCGGACCCAGTTGTGGTGGACGCGGCAATTGTCGACGATGCCCGCGTCGCTCACATACAGGCCGCCGCCCACGAGTGCTCCCGTACCGCCGCCGACCGACATTGTCTCGGTCGAACAGTTCCGCACCTCGCAACGATAAGCGCGCGATGGCGTATCGGTGCCCCAGGCTTTGCCACCGATGAAAAGTCCGGCGCCGGCGCCCGTGACCTTCTGCTTCCTATCGTTGAACATCCAGCAGTTCTCGATCAGTGTGTCGAGGACGAGCGAGCTGCCGTTCGCGTAAACGCCCGCACCGCCGAACGCGGTCATCTCGGCGACGGCTGTGCCCGTGAGGTAGTCGGTACGCGTATCGAAGTGGCAGCCGGTCACGACGCAGTTCGAGACAACGGCCGAGCTGCCGTTCACATGGATCCCGCCGCCGCGGTACCACTTGCGGGAATCGACCAGATAGGAGAGCCCGTTCGTCACCGTGAGGTTGCAGGCGAGCGTATCGGTGCCGCCCACATAGAGGATATTGGTCATGCCGTTGCCCGTGAGGACCGTGTCGCGCGGATTCTCCGTCGAGCCCCTCAGCGTCAGCGAGCGCGTGAGCCTGATCGGCCCGAGGCCGTCGGCCGAGACATCGTAGTGCGTCGGGGACGCCTGCAGGACGATGGTCGAGCCATCCGGCACGTTCACCGTATCGGCGATCGCCGCGCGCAGATCGGTGACCGACGCCACGTTTATTTCGACCGCCGAAGCGGCGAAGGCGAGCAATCCGCAGCCGAGCGCCGGAAGAACACGAATCACGTTTGTCTCTTTCATGTCTTTGCTCCTGTTTTTATTTCCTCTTTTACCCCCCCGCCAGCCAGCAGCCAGCGTTGCGGTTGTCATTCCGCATTCCCCCTCTTAAGCAGATTGAATTTTACAGTTTACACCATTCGCAACACAAGTCAAACAGCCAACCTGCGGGTGCCTCGGAGAGACGTCGTTTTGGTTTCATGAAGTTTCATGTGCTTCATGGTTCGAACCCCGAGACCCAGATTCGCGCACTCAATCGCCGTCAACCGGAAACATCGAGATGCGCAGCTTCGCGTCCCCATATGGCACAAGCTTGAGGCTGTTTCCCTTCGAATCCGGGATCGTCAACATGCGCATCGCATCGCCAACCCTGACCGACGCGGCATCGAAACCGGCCGAGACCAATGGGACGTGCACATCACCTTCGGGATTGTTGTCGTCCTTTGAAGAGATCGGCAACGCATAGAGGATTGGCCCGACCGACACGCTGGCGTACTCGCGTCCTCGCGGCTCGTTGTAGTTGAACATCTTCTCCACCGTCGGTTTCATCGGCAGCCTCAACGTCACCACGTCGCCAGCACGCCAGATGCGCGTGATTGCCGCGAACCCGTTCTGTGCGGCGATCACCGTTTGTCTGCCGTTGACTTGCAGTTCTGGATTGGCGCACCATCCGGGAAATCGCACATGAAACGGGAACGCCGCATTCGGTGATTTGACGATCTTGAAGGTGATCGTATCGCTGTACGGATAGTCTGTGTGTTCCTCCACCTCAAACGAGCCGCTTGACAGTTCCGCGGCAAACCGGCACGGGCCGTAAAGTGTCGCCGCGACCCCGCCGTCCGCAGGCAGCATCCACATCGACGCGACGTAGTTGGGGAGAATACGGTTGAGCGCCGCCGTACAGCAAAGCGGCCAATGTTTCGTGTCGTAACGCGCCAGCCGGTCGCCGCGGGCACCCGTAAACGAACAGCGCGTGACATCGCTTGCCGTAAGGCGGTTCGGTTGTTGCAGGTAGACGTGCCGACGGTAATCCTCCGTCATGCAGTTCCGTCCGGCGTTAAAGAAATTTCGTTCGACGTCATCGCCCCAACATCCTTCGCCCAGTGCCGCCAGAAGGTTGATACGCGTCCAGCCCTCTGCCGCCACGACGCAGGTCTCCGTACCCCGTTCCGGCCCGGGATGCCCCCACTCCTCGTCCATCGTGGTGACACCGTAGGGTTGCCGCATGTGCCGGTCGAAAAAGGCGTACCAGCCGCGGACCGCGTTCAGGAGATTGGTATTGCCGGTCCATAGGTATCCGTCGAAAATCGACAGCAGGGCCTCCGAGGCGATGACACCGTGACGCGTAGGGATCTTCAGTAAACGCTCGTGAAGGCGACGGATGTTTAGCGTCTCCTCCAAATGCGCGGGGGGCGGCGTCAAATATTGGCTGAAAACCGCCGGAAGCTGACCGGGCTGGTGAAGCGCCTTTTTCCAGAATTCATCGAGCGCCCGGGCAATACGCTCGCTCCGCGTCACCTGATAACCGGCATATGCACCGGAGGGCAACGTAGGAAACTTGCCGTAGGAAAAAGCGTGTTCGTCAAGCGCGAAGTCAAGCGCCTTGAGCGCCCGGGCATCCCCGCTGACCTCGTGCCAAGCGCAAACCGGACGCGCAAACATCCCCGTCACCCAGATCAACCACGCATCCGAAATTTTCATCTCCAAAACCTGCTGGGGATCGTTGCGATCCAGCCACCAGCAAAATCCGATGGCATGCGGGTTCATCTCCGAGAGAACGGTATCCAGACGATTGGATGCGAGAGCCTTCAACGACGGATCATCCAACTGATACGCGAGCTTCACCAGCCCGTCAAACCAGTACGCCCCGCCCTCACAACTCCAGGCTCCGGGATCGGATACCCAGAGGAGATCCTTTCCGCGCGGCCTGGTTTCATTTCTCCAAGAGCGTGAGAACTGAACGTCCACCGCGTCCATGTGACCGGTGTATCCGTCGCGCGCTTTCCGCGCCATGTCCAAAAGCCAGCCCTCGGGTCTTACCGCCCCCGGCCTCGTTCTTTCCATGAACGGCGTCACGACCGGTCCGGCGAAACACCTGACGTGCGCAACGAACGAAACCGTCAACAGCAACCTCACAATCGCATCAAGACGCATTTAACCCCGATTCCTTTCCGCGATCACTCGACCGCAACCCCATCGTCGTGCCGATGACTATACTATACAAGGTATTAACTTGCCAGACTAGGGTATGGGATTGACAAGGTTTGCGGCAAGCAAAATTGTTGCAAAACTCTTCAAGCTTGCCATGCCGCTGCAAAGTTGCAATCTTACCGCATGGATAACGCGATGGCGGACGGATCGGTCCCGGAGCCGATGGCGGTCAAGCGGGCGGTCAGGTCGATGCGGGTCTGACTGCGGCGTCACGGCGCTCGCTTATGTTTGTTTAAGGGGAAAGACGATGGGCAGGTTAACGGTTGCGGCGGTGTCGGTTTGGGTGGCGGGCGTGTGCATTTCTGCGCAATGTTCCAGCGCGCTTTACGGTGCGGACGCGGGGAGTTCTCCGCGCGGAGGCGGTGGGTGTGACGCCTGGTATTATCCGCAGATGAGCATGGAGTTGTACCGGCTCGAAGAACTGAAACGGAATGCGCAGGCCGCCGGGATGTATGTGGGATATCCGGGCAGCGTGCCCCCGTACGCGGCAGCCGTAGAGTTCCGGCGTCGTTTCAAGCCAGGCGAAACGCGCGAATATTTCACGCACGGACGCGCGTTCAGCGAAAACTTCGACGAAAAGACCGGCATGCTCCGTGTCTCGGTGAGCGCACGGTATCTCGACACGCCGGCATTGCGCAGTCCGCTCAAGGGTTGGGAGGCGAGGGTGTCCGGTCCGCAACGGGACGACACGTGGCGCGCTGCCGCGCGTTATTCCGGCGGCGAGGTGCCGCCGCATTTAAGGTGGCTTGAAGAAGATCACGACTATCGGGATTTGAAGAAAATCGGGGATTATTACGACACGCAAAGGGAATTGCTTGCCTATGTGCAGACAAGTGGGGAAAAGCCGCCGAAACTTTTTGTCGGCGAATCCGTGCCGGAAATGAGGAATACGGTCCCGGTCGATTCAGAGCAGGCGACAGACATGGTGTTGGTCGCCAACGACACGTGGCGATCCAGGTCCGCGCTCGCGCTCAGATATTTTCGCTTTGAGGGAAAAGCCGAAAAGGTCAAGGTGATCCCGCTGTGGTGGCCGGGCATGGAGGAAAAAGGAACGTTTTCCGCGAAGGATAAACGTCACGAGAAAATGCGCGAGGTGGGGGTCCACACGCTCAAGCTTTGCTGCCACGACTTTTTGATCGACGGCATCAAACGCGACCGTCTGCCGTGGGGAGGTGATCTCACGGTGTCGCTGATGGCGAATGCGTATGTTCTGGGTGACCCGGAAATCTCCCGGCGCTCGCTTTCTGTGCTGGACGCATACACAACGGACGTGAACGGCATCGTGACCTATTCGATGTGGCTGATCATCGCGCACGATCTGCATCAGCTTTATTTCGCGGACCGCGAATTTCTGGAGGCGCGTTGGTGGCGGATCAAGCAACGCATCGAAGACCTGATTTCCCGCACCGATGAAAACGGCTTTGTCGCAAGAGGGCTCGACTGGGTGTTCATCGATTGGGCTGGTCCAAGGTCCGCTACCGCACTAGGGATGATATGGACAGGAGCACTTGACGCGGCGGCGAAGCTCGCCGGGCGCATAAACGACCCGCGTGCCGCTGAGTACCGTGCGCTTTGCGACAAAGTGAAAGCGAACCTCAACCGTCTCGCGTGGGACGAAGGGCGCAAACTTTACCGCGTCGATCCGTTTGAGAAGAATTCGGGGTTTGCGCGTCAGGCCAATATTTACGCGGTGATCTTCGGCGTGGCCCAGAATGAACGGGCGCAGGCGATCGGCGACGAACTCGCCAAAGATGACTTGCCGGCGGTAGGCACGCCTTACGTGTTCGGATGGGAACTTGTGGCCTTGGCGCGCACCGGACACCATAAGGAGTTTTTCACGGGCATGGAAACCGTGTTCGGCGCGATGCTTGATGCGGGCGCGACGAGTTTCTGGGAAGGGTTTAACGCCAAACAGAAAGGCGATGAGCGATATCGTTTTTACGGGCGGCCGTGGGCGAAAAGCCTTTGCCACGCATGGAGCGCGTGGCCCGCGTTCATTTTCGTTTCCGAGGCGATGGGGGTTAAGCCCACATCGGACGGCTGGAAAACGCACGAGGTAAAGCCCATTCCCGGAGCGGAGGGGATGAAGGCCGATATCCCCACGCCATCCGGGCGCACAAAGATAGGGCTCTGAATGAGGCATACCGCTCGTTGGTTTCCGGTTTCGTTATTCACTATCCTAAAATAAGTTGTGGCGCAGCGGCGCGAAGCCAGCTCTCGCACACGGACCTGCCACAGGCCGCGCCGGTCATTCGAGGCCAGATCTAGCGTGAGCGCGAGTTGCCCGCGTTCGGCACCGTAATGCCCGCTCCACTCCGCTTGCGCGCCGGCCGGATCGAGAATCTCGACATGCAGCGGCACCACGGCATCGATCGGCTTTCCCTCTCGATCCATCACGGAAAATGTGCAGGGCAGACGGCTGCCGAGGCGCGCTTCTTGCGCGACGTCGATACGCACTGCATCAATGGCGCGTTCCGTGACCATCAGCACACAGCCGTCGCAAGGACCCAAGACGCGCGCAACAGTTAGCCGCCCGTCCTGCACATGCGCTTCCAAGGTGCGCCCTTCTGTCAGGTCGTACACATGACCCGAGGCGCGTGCCAACGACAGCACGGCCTCTGCCGGCAAGCCATTCTCCATCACCAGACCATGCTGCCCGACGTAATCGCCGAACTCACGCCGGTCGTTGACGGCGAAGAGATAATCGGTGGAGCCGTATGAACGGCAGCGGGGCACGACGTCCGGCGTTGAGGCATCGCAATAACGCTGGTAACGCGTGTCGATCGCCGTACGCAGCTCGGCAGATTTAGCGATCAAAGCGGCGCGGTCTTTATCCGCTTTGCGCGTCCGCGTGTAATGCGCGATCGTGATGTCAGCGCGGATAGCCGGGCAGAGGCGTTCATCCCCCACCACCACCCCGCCCCGCGCCTGAAATGCCTTAACCGCAGCCACCACGCCGGCTGTCAACACATCGCAGTCCATCATGACCAGCACACGGTACTTGCCCAGTCCATGCGCCTTCACCGTTTCATCGTAGATGATCTCAGGCTGAAGATGCGCCCACAGCAGCATCTGATAGGCGTCGCCGGTCCACCCGCCGCCCCAGCCGTAAGTTCCGCGCCGTGCGAACATCTGCGACGCGAAGCTCTCCAGAAACGCGACATCGCTGGGCCGGTCGGGGACTTGCAGCAAGGTGGGCCCCAGCGGCTCCACGACCTCTTTGATCAGGCGGCGCAACTCATGCTGTGTCTGCGGATGGGTGTAGCGGTAGGAGCCCTCACCGCTCTGCGGCACCAGCGATCCCCAGCCGTGATACATGATGCCGCGCACCGGTCTGGCCAGCTTGGTCCAGAACGCTTCGCGCAGATGCATGGGCGCAATAGTCGGGAATGCCGCGTCGGGATCGGTGTCCTCCCACGGCGAGGCGGGCGCTTTTCTGACCTCGTCCCCCTTGGCGATCGGTGCCGTCTGCGAGCGGTACCAGATGATTTGGGTCATCTTCATGACCTGCTGCGGCTGAGCGGCGCCGCGCGTCATGGCAAACAGTTCGTCGGTCGCCACTCCGATGCGGATCGGGTCGGGATAGGAGTAGGTCCACTGCGACAGGACATCCGCGCTCCCGCCGCTTCCGTAGACGCTCGCCACGCGTACCGCCGGATCGTGGAACGTCCAAAGCCCTTCCCGACCGGTCGACTGGAGTCCCCGGTGCAGTTCGGAGTTCATGCGGTTCCAGCCGTCGCCCTCTTTCCAGTACCAAGAGAGGAAACCCAAGAGCGGATGATCATCAGGGATCACTCTGTCGGACGGAAAATCGCTCAGCTTGGTGTAGTCCACGCCGTTTTTATTCGGTGCATTCGTTGGATAGTCAGAACCGGTCGCGCGCTGACACGCCTCGCGGTCATGCGCGTGCCAGCAGACGTTCGCACCGTCACGCACCTCGGTATGCAGCAGAGCCGCCTGCCAAGCCGGAAAGTCGCTGTAGGCCTGCGCCACCGATGCGCCCACGTTAAAGGCGAACGTCTGCATTTCGGGAAACGCCGCACAGAGCGTCGGTCTGTTATCGTTACTGACGCCCAGGCGATCCACACGCCGGAACTCCGGCTTGGCGTTGGCCACCCAGTGGCCGGGAGAAAGCGTCGCGATGATGCCGACATCATGCGCCAATGCCGTGTCCAGCATCCGCTTGACCTCCGCGACGTGCTCAGGTGTTCCGGGCGCGACCGGCTGTCCCGCTTCGAAGATACGCTTGCCATCCGCTCCGAACCCCAAACAGTGCGTGAACCCGATTTCCGTCAGGCGCGGCAACTCGCGAATGACGTTGCCCGCTCCGTAAAGGCCCCACATCACCACCGGCATGCGCGGCGGACGGCGCGGCATCAAGGTGAACGTTACGCTCTCCTCGCTCACATAGGGGGCTGTCGTTTCTTTCAAGGGGGTCTCGACGCGCAGTCGCAGCGTGTAGCTACCGGGACGCAACGCCGTGTCGACCGGCACCTCGATCGTCCGGCTCTCGCCCGACGCGAGTTCCGGGATCTGATGGCGCGCGGCTTCGCGTCCTTCGACCGTACAGAACACTGAGACGTTGCGCGCGGCTTCGCGTTGGGCATTGGCCAGCGTGAAACGTAAGGACGGCGTCTTTTCCATGCGCACAAACACGCTCCGGTCGGATGTCAGGGCCAATGTGACCGGACGGAACTCCAGCGCGCCTTGACACAGCCGCACCTGCGTCAGATACCCCGGAAAGCCGTGATAGTAGCTGCCGATGCGGTCACCGATGGAGAGCGGATGACTGCCCGGCGCGATGCGCCCGCGTCCCGTCCGCGTGACCGTACCCTGCGCGGCGCCGTCCCTGAAAAACCGCACGGTGCCGGCGCCGTCATAGGTGACCGCGAGATGCGTCCAGATGTTCGTCGCAAACACCGAGGGCTCCGAACTATACACTTCCGAATCATCGCCGAAACCGAGCCGCAGGTAGGCGCGCCACTGGCCGCTTTTATCGGCGGCTCCCAGCGTCCATTGATAATCCGTGTGCGCCACGTACTTCTTGTCGGCCAAGAACGCTTCGGGATAATCGACAAACTCAGGCTTCGGCTTGATCCACATCTCCAGCGTGAACGCATCCCGAGGCGAGAGCGAGGTGTGATTGGCGACAACAGCCGCGTGACGCTTGTCTTCCACCGGCCAGCCGCAGAACGACTCCAGGCAGGAACCCCAACGGGCGTCCGGCACCAGCACGGCACCGTGCAGCACCGCGTCGCGTCCTCTACCCGATGCATCCTTCAAGTCTGCGAAAGTCCACAGCCCCACCACCTTCTCGCCGGTCGCATCCGCGCCCGTGTAGGGCGACAGCCAATTCTCGCACGGCTGCTCCGCGTGCAGGATCCACGCCGGCATTGCCAGCGCACACACCAATCTGACACCGTCTTTCATATGTCCCTCCGTCAATCGATTCCACTCGCATTATGCGAAAGAGTACAGTCGCCTGTCAAACGAGTTTCATTCGTTCCCCCTCCCCCTTTTTCGCCTGGCGCGGGCTTTCAGGATTGACTCTTTTCGCCCCTCCCCCACATAATAGGTGGTGATGGGGGGAGATTCATCATGAGAAATGTAGGGCTGGTTGTTGTTTTGAGTGTGTGCGCCCTCGCGGTGCGGGCCAGGACGGTGTACGTGGATCTGAACACTTCTGCGGTCATGCCCGACGGCATGACGTGGGAAACCGCGTATCCGACCATCGGCGAGGCTGTCAGCAATTTGCTTACGAATAATTATGAGAGCGGGAGCGCCATATACATCGCGCCCGGACACTATGCTTTGTCCGAGCCGATTCCTGCTATTCCCGGTTCAAACCCGGTCACGTTCTACGGTGTCACCAATGTCCTGCTGAAGGCGAACCCCGGGTTTGCCGAGCAGGTGATCATCGACGGGCAAAACGCCACCAATGCTTTTGAGGCGATTCAGGGGTATGCCAAAGGCTCGCAGTTTCACGGGCTCACCATCGTCAATTGCCGGAAAGATGTCTTTGCCGCAACCGGCCTGGAGCTCTATGGCGGTTCCGCCATCAACGCACGCAACTCTGATGCGGTTATCTCGAATTGCATTATCCGGAACTGCTGGTCGGGCGGTTTCCGCGAAGGCGGTACGGCGGGGTGCATTTACGGCGGTGCGGTCGCTGTGGCGAACGGGTCGGTCGTCGACACCCTCTTCGAGGACAACGGCATCACCAACGCCTGTGCGTCCGCAGAGTCGCAAACCCTCACAGGCCTCCGTTTCCGCGGCGGAGCGATATGCGGCGGCGGCTACAAGGAGTTTCGCGGCAACATCTTCCGCCGCAACAGCATTGTCGATCCGACGGGGAAATGGGGGGACCTGGACGGCGGCGCAATGCATGGCGTCGGGACACTGACGGCGGATTGCCGGTTTGAGACCAACCGCGTTTGGAGCAGCAGAACCGACAAAGCGGCGGGAAGGGGCGGCGCCGTCTTTACCGAGGGGAGCGGCAAAGTTTTCTCCAATCTGGTTTTCGTCGGGAATTCGTCGGTCTCCCAACCGGTCTGTGTCAATGCCAGCGCTCCCGCGCTGTTTACGCATTGCACCTTTGTCGGCAACCGGACGGAGCGCTACGGCGCTTCTTTGACGACAAGCCTAAAACTTGGGGCAGGAAATGAAGCGGTTATCCGGCATTGCCTTTTTAAGGACAATTACTCGCCAGGCGGGGTTGCTGACGGTTCCGGCACAGCGGTTCACGCGCACCTGAATGATACGCAGGGGGGGTATCGGGGCCTCTTTATCCATGACTGCGCGTTTGTCGGAAACGTGAACAAAGACTTTGGCATGGCGGCTCTCTCCACTTGGTCTGGAAACGGCGGCGCGTACGTTTCCCTTTCGAACTGCTATTTTGAGGCCAACCTGAGCGCCACCAACAGCGGCACACACGCCCTCTTGGCGATTAACTCCGGCCTGAACTTCTCCCTTGTGGATTGTTCGTTCATCGGCAACCAAAGCGGAAATAACGGGAATCAACCGCTTGTCAGGCAGAGCGGACGCGAAAACGAGGTCGGATCAACGACCAACTCCGTGGTGCGCAACTGCTTTTTTTACGATAACGCCTCTTCACGGGTTCTGGACATCTCCAATCCCGTCGCGGACATCGGGCAGGAGTTCCCCGGAACGCGGGTGGAGAGCTGCACGATCGCGGGCAACCGCCTGAGCGGCACGAGTGAAGCCATTCTTGCCCAAACGGGCAAGAAGTTTTACGTGTGCAACACGGCGGTGTGGGGAAATTATAAGGCCGGGACGGCTGACAACTATAACCTGAATGCGAGCATGGCGGCGCAGACTTCGCACTCGTATATCGGGCCGCAGGCGATCGCGGTCGACGCGTTCACGACGAACGTGTTGAGCGGCAACATCACCGAGATCGACCCCGGGTTTGCCGATCCCGCCAAGGGCGATTTCCGTTTGAAGGGCCGCTCTCCGCTTAAAAACGCGGGTAAAGCGCAGCCGTGGATGGCCGGGGCGAACGATCTTTCCAATCAGGCGGTGGTGTGGGACGAAACGCTGACGCAAGGCGGATGCGATGTGGTGCGCGTTCCTGCGTTGCCCCGCATCTTCCCGACCGTGCCGGATATCGGCTGTTTCGAATCCTGGGCGCCCTTAGGCACGGGCATGTATGTCAAGTGAAATAAGAGGAGTGATGATGAAAACAAAGGCGTTCAGGGCCACGGTCATCGTTGCCGCTACAATCTTGGGAGCGGCAGTTCAGGCGGCAGAGTGGTATGTCGACAAAGACTCGACGGCCGACACGCACGACGGCGGCCAGGCGACGCCTTTTCTGACAATCCAAGAAGGACTCGACGCAGCCTCGGCGAATGATATCGTCCATGTCGCGAAGGGGTCGTATCTCATTTCAGCCCCCTTGACATTCAAGGCAGACGGTGTTTCGCTTGTCGGTGACGACGGGGTCGCCGCGAATACGGTCATTGACGCACAGCAACTCACGAACTGCGTGACGAGCACATATTTCAACTCGCACTTCCATAATCTGACCTTCACGAACGGCCGTTGCGAGGTGACGAGCGCCTATGGCGGCGGCGGCCTGTGCCTTACGAAGGGCGGCGCGGTCATATCAAACTGCATCGTCACCAGTTGCGCCGTTATCGGGACAGGCGAGATTGGAATTGCCGGCGGCGGCATCAAAGCGAACGGGGGGGATCTCATTGATTCGCTCGTCGAGCACTGCTGCATCTCCAACACCGTGACAGAAGCCTACACGAATGCGACATCATGCAATGGCGGCGGTGTGCAAGGTCTCTCCACGGGACGCCGTTCGATCATCCGCAACTGTTCCGCAGTCTGCACCCGTGGTGTGGCCAGATATAACTTTATGCAAGGCGGCGGCGCGCATGGCGGCAGTTGGTACGACTGCGCCTTTATCAGCAACCGACTCGTCAACCCGCTCGAGATTTACAACTGCCGCGGCGGCGGGTTGTTTACGGCCCTGACCACGGTCTCGAATTGCTATTTCGAAGGCAACTACATCACCGGCAAGGGCTCGGGCGCTTTCCTCGACAGGGTATACGCCTGCGGCAACAACTCCTTCATCGGCAACATCGGCAGCGCGCAGGCGGGCGCCGCAATGCATGGAATAGCGGCTTTCGACTGTTACTTCGAGGGCAATGACCTGCCCGGCGGCGGCAACGAGTGCGGCAGCGGCGGTTTATACCTCGACCAAAACGGTGTCGCGCACGGTTGCGCGTTCCGGAACAACTCGGGGATATTGGGCTCAGCGATGCAGAGCCACGGCGGAACCGTGGTCTCGAACTGCCTGTTCGACAGCAACCTGTGCACCTATGCCGGGAAATACGGTGGCGGTGTCGTTTATTATGGCAACCAGAGACTATCGACGTTTTTGTCGGACTGCGTGTTCATCAACAACAGCAGCACATCCGATGGCGCGGCGTTTTACGCGTTCGGCACGTCGAACGCGACGGTACGGAGCTGTCTTTTCGTCAGCAATACGGTGAAACATGTGCTGTATATTTTGGAGTGGAATGTCGCCCAATCCGGGATTGCAGCGGGGGAGGGCGCTTGCGGGAGAGTCGAGAACTGCACGATCGCCGACAACACGCTTTTGGGTTCGTCGTATGCGCTTAAGGGCAGCCAATATGATCTTTTCCAGCGCAACAACCTTATCTACAACAACTGCCTTGAGGACACGACGACGAGCCGCGCGCTGGAGGACTGGTACGCGGGAACGAACGTGGTGCGGCACTGCTTTATCGATTCGCGCGCCTCGAATGCCGCGAGTTTCGACAAAGACGGGAATGTGATCGGGTCGGATCCGATGTTCAGGGACAGTGCGCAGGGCGATTACAGGCTTACGCGGCGTTCGGCGTGTTACAACGCAGGCACCAACCTTGCGTGGATGACGGAAGGGGCGCTGGACATGGGCAACGGTTTCCGGGAGACCCATCCAGCCACGATCACGGCGTTCGGCGAGACGTTCCCTGTGGGCGTGAAACTCGAAAAGATCGATCCGTGCGCGCGTGTTGAAGGCGGTAGGGTCGACATCGGCTGTTTCGAGCTTTTCCGCCCGCTTGTCTTTACGATGAGCGTCAAATGACCCCCCGTGAGTGACAAAAACCCCGCGCATGCGTTCAGGGAGGGCGCACGCGCGGGGGTGTCCTTAAAATCAAACGGTATCCTTAGAAGAACATGAATGTTGAAAAAGTCCTGACACTGTCCGTTCTGGCGGCCGCTGTCTGCGCCTTGTCCGGGTTTGCCGCAGACGGTGCGCCGACGGCGAAAATCAAGCCGTGCGCAGGTTCCGAGATCCGTCAATTCGCACCCGGCGAGCGGCTGTTCTTCGACCGGCATTTCGTCATTTCCAAAAAGGTTGCGCTGCAGCTCGTGGGCAAGTCCTTTGTCTACGCATCCATCAACGGCATCTCCTTCCGGGTGACGCAGTCCGGGGAAATTTTGGCGCTGACGCCGCCTGCGGAGTTCACCGACAAGGGCGGCAAGCCTTCGCAAGAATCGGAACTGAAGAAGCTCGGGTTCGCGGAGGTGAATGACATTCCCGTCTCGCAGCTCTTCAACACGTCCGACAAGGAGAAGGTCCGCGTCTGGCGCAAACAGGTGAAAGAGGGCGAACGCTACGAACTCGACTACTGGTGCGTCATCGCGGGGTTCGATCCCAAGCCGGCCGTAACCGTGAAGAAGGACGTCCCGCGCGAGACGCTGTATAACGGGATCGTCCTCGAGACGGATCCGCGTGACCGGACTGATATGCGCAAGTACGGACGCTATCCGCTGCCCGTGCCGTATCTGGACAATCCCCCGGCAGTAATCCCCGTGGATGCCGGGCGTCAACTTTTCGTGGACGACTTCCTCATCGCCTCGACCACAATGGTGCGCACTTGGCATAAGGCGCAGAAGGATCCGAAGAACCCGGTGCTCCGTCCCGAGACCCCGCTCGAGCGCGGTGCGCTCGGGCCGATCAAAACGCCGATGGCAGCGCCCTTTTCCGGCGGCGTGTGGTTCGACGCGACGGACAGGCTCTACAAGTGCTGGTACTGCGCGGGCTGGTTCGACGGAACGGCGTACGCGTATTCCAAGGACGGCTACAACTGGGAGCGCCCGGTGCTCAAGGTGGACGGCAAGACAAACCGTATCGTGAAGCCCGAGACGCGGGACGGCAAGAACTGTCATCGCGACTCCGCCGCAGTCATCCTCGACCCGGACGCGACGGACGGCAACCGCTTCAAGGCGTTCATTTGGTCACGTCCCCAAGGCGGCGAGATTTTCACGTCCGCGAACGGCACGGACTGGGAGTGGCGCGCCGCCTGTGCCTGGAGCGGTGACCGCTCGACCCTCTTCTATAATCCGTTCCGTAAGGTATGGTGCTACTCGCTGCGCGACTTCTGGTCTGCCCGCTCGCGCCAGCTTGCCGAGAGCAAGGACTTTGTCGCGGGTGTCGCCTACACGAACCGCGTCTGCTGGCAACGCGCGGACTGCTGTGATCGGCGTGACATGCGCTGGGTCTACTGCGAGGAAGGCAACTACGAGAAGGAACCGCCCGAGCCGTCCCTCTATAACCTCGATTGTGTCGCCTACGAATCGTTGATGTTGGGCGTGTACGCGATCATGTCCGGAGCGGACAACAGCGAGTTCCAGCGTCGGGGCTCTCCCAAGCTCACCGAACTCCACCTCGGCTTCAGCCGCGACGGCTACCACTTCTCGCGTCCCGAAGACCGTTCGCCGTTCATACCCGCGTCCCGCACATACGGTGCGTGGGACCGCGCTTATCTGCATTCGAACGCGGCGATCTGCCTTGTGAAGGGCGACGAGCTGCTCTTCTATTACACGGGCTTTGCGGGACAGATCGGGGAGTGGAAAGACCATCCGGTCGGAGGGCTTTACACGCTCGCGCAGATGGGTATCGCGCGCCTGCGCCGGGACGGCTTCGCCTCAATGGATGCCGGCCGTTGCGGAGGCGAACTCGTCACGCGTCCGATCCGCTTCACCCGGGGCGACCGCCTCTTCGTGAACGCGAATGCCGCGGGCGGCGAGCTTAAGGTCGAGATTCTGGATGAGGATGGCCAAGCACTTGCGGCTTCCAAGCCATTCACGGCGAATGCCGTCAAATCGGAGATTCTCGGCGGACTTTCCTCTTACGCGGGCAAAACCATTCGTCTTCGCTTCACCGCCCGCGATACGCAACTTTACGCATTCTGGTTCTCCGACGCCTCAGGCCGGTCCCGCGGTTATCTCGCCGGCGGCTCTCCCGAGGCGGACGGCCTCAAGGACGAGTGACATGCATTGACGGGAATATACAGCCAGCAATCAATAAAACCCAAAACAACGCTTTCAGACAGGATTACAGGATTCATTATGACTGGAATAAAACGGGCACATCATGTAAATCATGTAGTCATGTCCGAGTTTTTTTAGCAACACAGTGTACGAGGGGTATGGACATGAAACGACAAATGATGTTGATGACGGGGATCTGTCTGGCCGGTGCGGCGTGGGCGCAGGAGAAAGCGCCGCTGCCGCCGGCCGTGCAGGCGCAGATGGCGGCGGAGTTCGCGAAGGCGAAGCTCGTGACCGAGGGGCTTTCGGATTATGAACGACCCTGGACGTTATCGGCCTATGTGCCGAACGACCGGATCGTCTGGGAGGTCGGCGAGCGGCCCGAGGCGGTTTTCGAGGTACGCGGGGCGGACGGCCGACTTCTCACGAAAGAGCAGCTCACGAACGTGACGATGTCGGTCTCGTGGTACCGGACACACGAGACGACGGTCGAGGATATCGTTCTTTCGCAGGAGGGAAACCCCGTGCGGCGCATCCTCACGCTGGACAAGCCCGGCGTTGTCGCCGTGACAGCGAAGCTCCGCGGCATTCCCGAACCGCTTAACGGACGCTATCCGAACGTGCGTGATCTCAGGCAGGCGCGCGTGGATGAGAAGGGCAAGCGCCATTCGCTCACGCTCAGCTATCGCGTGGGCGCGCTCTTCAACCCGCTGGAGATCAAGCCCGGCAAACCCATCCCCGAGGGTTTCGATGCGAAGTGGCGGGAGTTTCTCGAAGAAGACGCGAAATACTCCAACGTGCCAAAACACTTCCGGCGCCGCGGCACAAACGATGCGGAGAACGTGTGGGTATACGCGGGAGTGCTGGACTCGCCCGGCGGCGAGGTGCACTTTGACTGGGGCGTGCCGAAGGTGGTGCGCGAAGGCAAGGGAAAGCTGCCGATCCGCGTCTTTCTGCAGGCGTATGGAACCGGTTTCCACTTCGCCGAGACGTGGATCAGCGGCGAGCTGACGCTCGGCATCAACTGCCATTCGATCTCGAACCGCGCGTCGAACGCCTATTGGGACGAGGCGCGTAAGCGCCACGGCAACTTCGGCTTCCCGACGAACGAGAATGCGAAGGTCGAGACGTGTTATCACATTAACATGTTGCGGCGCGACATTCGTGCGCTCCGCTGGGCGATGAGCCATCCGGGTTGGGACGGCACGAACCTCTATGTGCACGGCGACAGCCAGGGCGGATTCCAGACGTTCGCGCTCTCGGGCCTTTTCCCGCAGATCACGAAGGCGTGGTCGATGTGCCCGTGGTACGTCGACGTCGGCGGATCGCAAAAGCACTGGCGCCCCCTATGGCAGCCGGGCCCGGATTTCGCCGATCCCGTGCACCACATCACACGCACAAAAGCCCAGAACATCACATACACATTCGGCATCTGCGATTCTGCCGGGCCCGCAGACGGCATGATGGCGATGTTCAACGGCATCCCTGACACAACCGCGTTCGCCGAGATCACGATCATCCAGAATCGCGGTCACGATGCGGGACATACGAGCAAGGACCTGTTCCCCCATTATGTGTTCACGAAGCGCTTCGGTAAGGTGACAGGCGCGTACCACTTGCCGACCGGAGAAACGAAGAGGTAAGAGAGGCGGAATATCATGAAAATGTGCATTGCGGTCATGTTGGGGCTCGCTGTAACGGTGACGTTCGCGGACGGGACCAAGGCCTATGCCAGACCCGGTTCGGATGGCGGGCCGTTGTACACCGCGCGCGGGGATGCGCCGCGGATCGCAAAAATGATCACAGAAGCCCAAGCGGCGGGACGGCGCGAGGTGGTGATTCCATATCGCAATGACGCGGCCAACGACGACAAGTGGATCATCGAGGAGACCGTGCTGATCCCGTCTGGCATGAAAGTGATCCTGGACGGCGCGCGCCTCGTGCAGGCGGACGGGGTTTGTTGCAATCTTTTCGCGAACGAGCACGCCTGGACGGACGACCGGTGTACGGCGAAGGCCGAGGATCGCGATATCGCGATCGAGGGCCGCAACGGAGCCACGCTGGACGGCGGCAACTGGAACGGTCTGGGCGAGCGATCGAAGCCGCCCGAACTCGCCGGAAAGCGGCTTGTCCACAACTGCTTCGTCTACTTCCATAACGTTAAAGGGTTCAAGGTCTCGGGGCTCAAATGCCGCCATCAGCGCTACTGGGCAACCTGCTTCAGCTTCTGTGAACAGGGCGTCATCCGCGATCTGCGCTTCGAGGCGGACATCTCTTGGGTGAGCGAGGACGGCAGGGATCATCGGCCCAACCGCTTGCCCGGTAAATACGTGAACCTTTGGGTGAAAAACGGTGACGGCGTCAATTTGCGCAAGGGCTGCCACGACATCGTTGTCGAGAACATCACCGGCTGGACAGAGGACGACGTGGTCGCGCTCACCAACCTCTGCGGCGAGGAGATGAAAGACATCGTCGAAGGCAAGTCGACCGACATCCATCACATCACCGTCCGCAACATCCGTGCGGGGACTTGGCTCTGGTTTAATCAGGTGCGGCTTCTCTGTTGCGACGGCGCGAAAGTGCATGACGTCGTCATCGACGGGGTGCATGACGAGTACGATCCGAGTTGGATGAACTGGCAACGCAACGCAAGCGCCGTGCAGATCAACGACAGCGCTGAAGAATACTACCGCAAACGCAACTGCGCGATGGGCGAGATGCGCGACATCGTCATCCGTAACGTCACCTCCGGCGCCGGGTTCCCAATCCGCCTGTTCTGTCCCATGCAGAACGTCACCATCGAGAACCTGCACCTCCTTCCCGGCGCGAAGGGCGCGCTGGCCGTGCAGTGTGACGCCGAGTTCGACAACGTGACCGTATCCGGGATCACTGCGGACGAGACGGTCCGCCTCTTCAGCTTCCTCAACTTCCATCAGGCGGAGGGCGCGATCACCGTCCGCAATGCCCGGGTGCCGGAGGCGGAACACCTCATCCGCAACAGCGGCACGTGCCAGGTGACGCTCGAGAACGTTGAGATCGGCAAGCTGAACGGCGAACGCGAAATCAAATCCTGCGGCGGACACTGGATCGGCGACAAGGTGCCCTTGTATCAAGACCTCAAGCCCGGGACGCGTCCGTGACCCTGATCGTTGCCCATCGCGGCGAACCCCCACATCCCCGGCCTGCACGGGAAGCGGATTCGCAAACTCTAAGCCATGAACAAGAATGATCTGAGGAGACGATGAAGACATTGACGATCGTCGCGGCGGTGTGCGCGCCGGCCGTTCTGCTGGCGGGGCTCTCGGTCAATCCCGTGTTCATGGACAACATGATCCTCCAGCGCGACAAGCCGATCCCCGTCTGGGGAAGGGGCGAGGCAGGGAAAGAGGTGACGGTCGACTTCGCGGGCGCGCGGGCACGGGCAACCGTGGACGCGGACGGGCGCTGGGCGGCGACGCTGCCGGCGCTCGGCGTGTCGAACGATGACCGGACGATGACCGTGACGATGGGCGAAAAACAAGGCTTCTTCGCAAGGCTCTTCGGCTGTGCGCCCGAAGGCGAGCGCGTCACGTTCGCGAACGTGCTCGTGGGCGATGTCTGGCTCTGCTCGGGCCAGTCCAACATGGAATACTCGTTCTGCTGGTGGCCGTACTCCATGGACCTCTCGAAGGCCTTCTGCACGAACACGCCGAACTTCCGCTATTTGCGCGTGGCGCGCCACAAAGCGCCCGTGCCGCGCGAAACGCCGGAGATACAGGGCAAGTGGAGTGTGCTGACGGGGCAGGTGTGGTTCACGGCCTCGTGCGTCGGCTGCTTCTTCGCGCAGACCGTCATGGAGAAAACCGGGAAAAAGATACCGATCGGGCTCATTGACTCGAGCTGGGGCGGCATGAACATCGAACCGTACATTGACCCGACGTGCCTCCGGGACGACGACCCGAAGGCGCTGAAGGCGATCAAGGACCGCTACGACGAAAACGCGAACCCGGCGACCGCCAAGGGCCGGATGAAATGGGACGCGTACCTCGCCCGGCAGAAGGCGTTCGTCGCGGACATCGAGGCGGCGGTCGTCGACGGCCGGCCGCCGGCCGGCGATCCCGCCGAAGTCCCCGTCTCGCACACCTACTGGAACGGCTGCTACCAGGCGATGATCCATCCGTTCGCGAAGTATCCGGTCAAGGGCGCGCTCTGGTACCAAGGGTGCGGCAACTATCCGGATAACGAGAACTACCAGTATCTCCTGGAGGGCCTCGTGCGCGGCTGGCGCGAGGCGTGGGGGTACACGTTCCCGTTCTACTGGGTGCAGCTCTCGTCCTTCGACAACAAGGGTGTCGTCGACGACGCGCCGGCGGGCGGACTCGGGTTCACGCGCGTCCGCGAGGGCATGCGCCGCGCGATGGCGACCATTCCACACGGCGGCATGTGCGTGACCTTCGACCTTGGCGACCCCAAGGACATCCATCCGCGGGAAAAGCTGCACGTCGGCCAGCGTCTCGCGCAGTGGGCGCTTAAGAACGAGTACGGCTTTGACGACATCGTGCCGTCGGGGCCGAATTACCGCGCGATGAAGATTGAGGGTGACAGAATCCGTCTCTCATTCGACTACGTCGGGTCGGGCCTCGCCGTCGGCTACAAGAACAACTTCGACGACAGGGACGTGAAACTCATGCCCGAGGCGAAGTTGAGCGGATTTGCGATCGCAGGCGAGGACCGCACATGGTTCTTTGCCGACGCGGTCATCGACGGCGACACGGTTGTCGTTTCGTCGAAGGACGTGAAGAAGCCGGTCGCGGTGCGCTACGCTTATCGCACGTCGCCGATCGGCGCGAACCTCTACAACCGGGAGCTTCTTCCCGCTTCGCCGTTCTGCACGGACGATTGGGAGAGGGAGAAGAAGTGAGAATGGGAATTGGGAAACAGGAATAAGGAAACGAGGAGATTCAGGATGAAGAAGACATGGATTATTGGTTGTTCGATGGCAGCGTTCGCGGCGATGGCGAACGTGAAACCGGCGAATGTGTTCTCGAGCAACATGGTGCTCCAGCGCGATAAGGTCGTCCCGGTGTGGGGCACGGCCGATGCTGGCGAAGAGGTCAAGGTCTCGTTCGCGGGGCAGTCCGTTGCGGCGAAGGCCGATGCCGACGGCAGGTGGGAGGTGAAACTCCAGCCGATGCCGGCCTCGAAGGAGAACCGGACGATGGTGATCGAGGGCAAGAACAAGATCGAGTTCAAGGACATCCTCGTCGGCGATGTGTGGCTCTGCTCGGGGCAGTCGAACATGGAGATGAGCTTCAACTGGGGCATCTACGACGGCGAGGTCTTCAAGAAGGAGGCGGCCGAGAAGTTCGACCCGATCCGCTGCGTGAAGGTCTCGAAGATCCACTCAACGTGGCCCAAAGCCGATGTGAAGCTCGATCATCCTTGGGCCCGTACCACCGCGAACGGCGGCATCGCCAACTGGACGGCGACCGGCTATTTTTTCGCGCGCAGGCTTGTCCAAGAGTTGGACATCCCCATCGGCATCCTTGACGACAACTGGAGCGGTTGCCGGATCGAGCCGTTCATCCCGCTCTCGTCGTTCAAGAACTACAGCGCAACGAACGGCGCGTACGCCAAGCAGGTTAAGAGCTTTCTGGAGCTTCAGGAGAAGACCGATCCGCGCACGGAGGCGGGCCGGAAGGTGTTCGCGAAGTACGCCGCAGAGATGAAGGCGTTTCTCGCGGCGGTCGAAGCGGCCGTCGCGGAGGGGAAGCTCCCCGAGGCCGACATGCCGGCGCTGCCGAGTGTCAGCGCGACCTCACAGTACAACGCGATGATTGCGCCGATCGTGCGTTTTCCGATCGCCGGCGCGATCTGGTATCAGGGTTGCTCGAACGGGCAGGAGGGCGAGTCCTACACCGAGAAGACCGAGATGCTCGTCAAGGGCTGGCGCGAGGCGTGGGGTTATGAGTTCCCGTTCTACTGGGTGCAGCTCGCGTCTTTCACGGCGAAGACAGACGATCCGAAGGGCGGCAACGGCTATGCGCTCATCCGTGACGCGCAACGCCTTGCGCTCAAGCGTCTGGAAAAGACGGGCATGGCGGTCACGATTGACGTCGGCAACGACAAGGATATCCATCCGAAGGCCAAGGTGTTCGTGGGCGAGCGTCTCGCGGCGTGGGCACTCAAAGGCGCGTATGGCCGGGACGTCGTCCCCTCGGGTCCGCTTTTCAGGGAAGCGGAGGGGCTCGGCACGGCCGAGGTGACGCTGTCGTTCGACTACGTCGGCGGCGGTCTCACGGCAGGTGAGAAGGACAATCTCTCCAACGCGCCCGTCAAGCTCCTCCCCGACGCGAAGCTCGTCGGCTTCGCGGCCGAGGTCGAGGGCGGACAGTTCGTCTGGGCCGATGCGAAGATCGCGGGTGACAAGGTCGTCGTGACGGCCGGCGGCAAGACGATCCGGAACGTCCGCTACGGCTATCGCGCCAACGCGACGGGTCTTGCCAATCTCTACAACCGTGAAGCGTTGCCGGCTTCGCCATTTGCCACTGAAAACAAATGGTAAGGCGTTCGCATCGCACTCCTGTCTGTGTATTGCGGCAGAGCGATGGCCGCATGGATACTCAACCACTGAAACAATCTCAAAGCCATGAACAAGAACGATCTGACAAATGCAGCACACCGGATTTGCAACGCTGACACCTTCGGCACCGGTCACAAGACGATTCGGCTTGCCGTTTTCGCGGTATCGGTTCTGACGGCGGCCGCACCCTGCGTACAGGCGGCTGAAGTCACGCTTGACTACACGTATATCGACGGACGTACCCGTCGCGAGAAAATGCCGCTCGATAGCGAGAACCGGCTCGTCGTCAAGGCAGACCATATCGGACCGGGCGTGAAGACACTTGACGTCGCGCCCGATTTCGCGACGGCGAAAAAGGGCGAAGAAGGCTACTTCCTCATGCCGGACGGCCTTTACGGTACGTTCCGTGCGGACAACGGAAAATTCTATCCTGCCGCGCGCAACTACCATCCGCTCTTCATCATGAAGACACCGCGCGTGAATTTCATGGCGCATGCGACGGGTCTGGCCTATTCGTACGAGACGCATGTTGTCGCGAAGAACGGCGGATACCGTCTCTTCAACCGCTACAACTTCAACGGCGATCCCCCCTATGAGGATCTTGTCATCCGCTTCCGTTTCGGCGCGGCGGATGTGTCTTGGTGCGCGTTCGCGCGCGAATACCGCGATGATCAACTGAAGCGTGGCGCATGCAGACCGATTAACGAGCGCATGAAAGACTTCCCCGCGCTCGCGTACGCCGCGACGAACATCGAGGTGCGGCTGCGGCTGGGCTGGAAACCCGTGCCCGCGAAAGTGCGTGACCAGACGCCGTTCACCGAACCGCCCGTCAAGGTGGCGATTACATTCGACCGTTGCCGCGACATTATGCGGGAATTCAAGCGGCAGGGCATTCCCGAGGCCGAGTTTTGCCTTGTCGGTTGGAACAAGGGTGGACACGACGGGGCCTATCCGCAGCTCTTCCCTGTCGAACCGAAGATGGGCGGCGAGACGAAGCTCCGCGCGCTGTTGAAGGATGCGAAGACAATGGGCTTCCAGACCGTCGCGCACAACAACTATTCGGACGCATACCTGATCGCGGACTGCTTCGACGAGGAGTTCACGCTAAAAAAGAAGGACGGATTGCCCAAAACGGCTGGAACGTGGGGCGGCGGCTTCCAGTACCTGACGTGTCCGCAACGGATGTGTGAGCGCTTCCTCGTGAAGGATCTGGAGATGATGCGTGATCTCGGGTTCTTCGGACTCCACTATACCGACGTCATCGCGTCCCAGCCGCTCAGGAAATGTTACGACCCGAGGCATGCGATCAACGAGGCCGACTGCATAAAATGGTACGCGCGCATCCAGTCCGAAACGAAGAAGCGTCTCGGGGGCTTTGCGTCAGAGGGCATCTTCGACTACTGTGTCGGCGACCTCGACTATTGCCTATACGCCTACTTCTACAAGCTCGTACCGGGCGAACTGAACAAGATGGTAGACCGGCACGTGCCGCTCGCCCAGATCATCTACAACGGCATCGTTCTCATCAATCCTTTCTGCGGCACGGTCAACTATACGATCAAGGACAACGTAAAGCGCCTCAAGCTTGTCGAGTTCGGCGGACGTCCGATTTTCTATTTCTATACGAACTTCGTCGAAGGCTTCCGCTGGATGGGTGATGAGGACTTCACGTGTGCGACCGACGCGGAACTGACGGCGTCAGTCGCCAAGATCAAGCAAGGATATGACGAGTTCTGCCGTCTTTCCGATCTGCAGTTCGTCTTCATGGACGAACACGAGTATCTCGCGTCGAATGTGACTTGCACGACCTACGCGAACGGGACGAAGGTGATCGTCAATCACGGAACGGCTGATTTCCCTTACAAAGGTGAGGTCGTTCCGGCTGGCGACTGGCGTCGGTTTGATTCAACAGAAGGGAACCCCGTCGCTTCCCTTCTGCGGTCAGATCGTTAGAAGGTGCTGGCGAAGAACGATTGCGACGGTTTCGGGGAGGTAAAATGATGGGCATTCGAATGAAAAGCGGGATCGTTTTAATGGGTGCGGTGTTTTTCACCTTTTCTGCCGCATTCGGCGGGGTTTGGGAAAAATACGCCGGGAATCCAGTATTAGGCAATGCGAAGCTCGGAACCTGTTTCGACGTTAACGTGGTTACGAACGGTCCGGCCCCGTACACGATGTACTTCTCGTGGCGACCGAAGAAGGCGATCGCGCTCGTGCGGAGCGATGACGCGCTGTCGTGGACACAGGAGCCGGAGATCTGCCTCGAGGCTGACCCGACGAGCGGCTGGGAGGACGATTTGAACCGTAGCTGCACCGTCTTTAAAGACGGCAAATGGCACATGTGGTATACCGGCCAGGCAAAAGGCGGTTCGAAGATCGGCTATGCGACAAGCGCGGATGGCGTGAAATTTGTCCGCGTCCGCAAGGATCCGGTGATGGTTCCCGAGAATGATTTTGAAAAAAAGTCTGTGATGAACCCCTACGTCCGCTGGGACGCGCAACGCGGGGTCTGGCGCATGTGGTACGCCGCCGGCGAGACCTACGAGCCGAACGTCCTCTGCTACGCCGAATCGAAGGATGGGGTCGATTGGAAAAAGTGGGAGAAAAACCCGATGTTCGGCAAGGGCGCTGCGGAATCGTGGGACCGCGACCGCGTCGGCGGGTGCGAGACGCATCCGCTTCCCGACGGGCGCTGGGCGATGTTCTACATCGGCTATTCCGACATCGACACCGCGCGCATCGGTTGCGCGATCTCGCCTGACGGCGTCAGCGACTGGAAGCGTATCGCGCAAAATCCGATCATCGCCCCGGATCTCTGCACCTGGGATGCGAGCGCGTGCTACAAGCCGAGCGTCCTGCGTGACGAGAAGAACAATCGCTGGATGCTCTGGTACAACGGCCGCAACGGCTGGTCCGAATACGTCGGCATGGCGCTGCACGAGGGACTTGACCTTGAGGCGCCATCCTCGAAAGTGCCTGACACGAAGGCGCTCCTGTCGACCTATGTGCGCGGATTCAACAAGTTTGACAACGAATGCGTGACGAATGCCATTCCGAACAGCGACGCGGAGCGCTTCTTGTCTGAGAACGTGCCGCTCTTCGCCTGCCCTGATAAGGACATTGAGCGCACGTACTACTTCCGCTGGTGGACCTTCCGCAAACACCTGCGTCACGGCACGGGCGTCTGGACGGTGTCGGAATTCCTGCCGAAGGTCGGCTGGAGCGGCAAGGACAACACGATCGTCTGTCCCGCTGGCCACCATTTCCTCGAGGGCCGCTGGCTCCGCGATCCGAAATACATGACGGACCTTGCGCGCTTCTGGTTAACAGACAAGGAGTGCACTCACCGCTGGCAGTATTCGAGCTGGCTCTATACGGGCGTCTGCAAATTCGCGGCAGTCGCCGGGAAGGAGGCGTTGGCGGACGAACTTCTGGATGCGGCTGTCGCATACTTCGAGCGCTGGGAGAAAGGCTTTGACCGCCGGAAGTGGGACGAGGAGGGCAAGGGCTCGATCCGCATGGGCGGCGACGGCAAGGGACGCTTCCTTTCGGCCCGCACGAACGAAGGCACCGAATTCACCCTGACGCCGAGCGGATACCGTCCGCTCTTCAACGCGGCGATGTGGAGCGAGGCGCATGCGATTTCCGAGGTCGCCGCGCGTCTCGGCCGCTCGGACCTCGCCACGCGCTACGCCGAAAAAGCCGCGGTCATCCGCCGCGGGCTCGAGGAGATCTGCTGGAGCCCCGAGATCGCGTTTTTCGTCGCGGCCGACACCAACCGCACGCGTTGCGCCGTCCGTGAACTCCACGGCTATGCGCCGTGGTATTTCGGCGTGCCGACGGACAAGAAGGCCGATTGGTCGCAGCTCTCGGATCCGCAGGGATTCGCGGCGAAGTACGGCCTCACGTTCCCCGAGCGCCGCGCAAAAGGTTTTGTCCTCGCTTACAGCGGACACGAGTGTCAGTGGAACGGTCCGAGTTGGCCCTTTGCGACATCAATCGCGCTCACAGCCCTCATCAACGACCTGCACGCTCGTCCCTCAATCCCCAATCCTCAACGCTCCACGTTCAACTTCTGCCTTTGGCAATATGCCGCGCAACAGAAGCTCATCAAGGGTATCGCTGTCCCCTGGATCGATGAGAACGCGAATCCGGACAAGCCGGACTGGATTTCACGCACGATCCTGCACAAGCGTTCGAAGGAGAAAGTCAAGTTCGAGCGCGGCAAGGACTACAACCACTCGACGTTCTGCGACCTCGTGATTTCGGGGCTCGTAGGCATCATCCCAGAAGGTGCGAAGGGTTTTACGGTCAATCCGCTCGCGCCAGCGGCATGGGACTATTTCATGCTTGAGCGCCTCAATTATCGCGGACACGAGGTTTCGGTCGTCTGGCGCCGCGGCCACGGCGGACTGACCGTCACGGTGGACGGCAAGGTCGCCGCGCGGCGTGACGATCTCGGGCGTCTGGCGATCAGGTTCTGACAAAAGGACATTCTTGAAAGTCATGACTATTTCGAAAAACGGCCTGCTGGCAATTGTCGTCGGTTCGATGTTGTCTGGCGTTGCTGCGACTGGCGATTCTGGCCGCGTCGAGGTGACGCTCGACCGCTCGCCGGATCGCGTCGAGACGCCGCTCAATCCGCCGCTTGTGCGCATCGGCACGCTGGTCGCGCGCGAAAAACCCGACCCGTCGGACGACCGCTGGCAGATCGGATGCGAGGTGCTTGACCGCGACTTCGCGAATTTCGACGAGTACAAGGGATTCCTCGTGCCGCTCGGCATCCGCAACGTACGCTTCCAGGGCGGCTGGGCGAAGTGCGAGAGGACGAAGGGCGTCTACGACTTCTCCTGGCTCGACGCACAAGTTGACTGGGTTCTGGCGCATGGACTCAACCCGCTCATCGAGACCAGCTACGGCAATCCGATTTACAACGACGTGCGGGCGGATCTCGGCGGGGGATTCCCGTCCGGCGAGAAGGCTCTTGCGGCGTGGGACGCTTGGGTCAACGCGCTGACGCGGCATTTCAAGGGCCGTGTGCGTGATTGGGGGATGTGGAACGAGCCGGACAACAATCCGCAGCACACGCCCGAAAGGGTCGCCGCGTTCAATGTCCGGACGGCGAGGATCGTGAAGCGCAACATTCCCGACGCGCGTGTCGCGGGGCTTGTCTTCAACCATCCGGACACGAACCGCTTCGACCGTGCCCTCAAGGCGATGGGGCCGGACACGGCACTCTTCTGGCGATTCGTCTACCACAGCTACGAGTATAATCCCGAGTCGTCGTATGGCGATGTCGCGCACTGTCAGGCTCTGGTGAAAAAGTATGCGCCCCATGCCGTGCTCTGGCAGGGCGAAAACGGCGCGCCGAGCGAGACGGTGTATACGCTCGCGCTGCTTGGCCGGCCGTGGAGCGAGTATTCGCAGGCCAAATACAACCTGCGGCGTATGCTTGGCGACCTTGGACGGAGCATCCCGTCAAGCGTCTTCACCATCTGCGACTACAATCACGTGGGGCGCGAACTCGGGACATTCGGACTGCTGCGGGCCAACAAGAGCCATGAGGTCATCGGCGTCAAGCGCGCGTTCTATGCCGTGCAGAACGTCGCGACGCTTTTCGACTCGCGTACGAAGCTTGTCGCCCGCCGCAATTATTCCAAGGACGGAACGATTGAAATCTGGGAATACCGGCGCGACGGGAAGCGGCTTTACGTTTTCTGGGACCATAAGGACGGGAAAAGCGTGCCGCCGTCCGAGTCGTTCGAGCTGCGTCCATTCGTGATGGACGTCCCGAAAGGCGCCGAAGCGCTCGAGACCCCCGTCTGGATTGACTTGCTTACAGGGCGCATCTATGAATTCCCGAAAGAACGTGTGCTGCGGCATTCGGACGGCATCACCTATACGGACATCCCGCTTTACGATTCGCCGTGTGTGCTGACGGAACGGCTCGTGGTCGATGCGGCGATGCTCGCGCCGACGCAGTCAAACGTGCGGACGCGGGCATCCCATTAATCTCTGGCAAGGTATTCAAAACAACGTATTGGGAGTATGGCAATGAACGTTAAACCGGGTGCCGTTTTTGTTCCGTGCCTGTTGGCGGCGGGCGTCTTGTTGGCGGCGGAACCGTTTTGCGAGGAGGCGAAGGGGTGGAAACGGGTGCCCGCCGTGAGCGATGAGTTTGACGGCAAGGCGCTGGACAAGTCCAAGTGGGACGATTGGTGCGCGTCGTTTCCCGGACGCGTGGCGGCCGGGATGCGCGGCGAGCCTTGCGTTAACGGCTTCAGGTTCGCGCCCGACAACGTCTCTGTAGAGGACGGCGAACTCGTCCTCACTGCGCGGCTCCTCACCGATGAGGAGCGGAAGTCTCATCATCAGGAGCACCTGCGGCATGGCCCCTACGCCACCTCGATCGTCAAGAGCCGCAAAAAGCAGGTCTACGGCTACTTTGAGATCCGCGCGAAAACAATGAAGGCGTGCGTCTCCAATGCGTTCTGGCTCTATGACCCCCACTCGGACGATCCGCGGGTAAAGTACACGGCGGGCGATGTTTCTGAAGAGATCGATATCTTCGAAGTGACGGGGCGTCCCGACAGCCGCGGACGAAATCCGGACTGCTCGCGCAAGTACTACAACACCTTCCATCTCTACTGTACGCCATACCTTGAAGGTGTCATCAACGCGAAGAAGATTAATCCGCCGGACCGTGCCTTCGTGACGAAGGTGGACTTCGATTTCTGCGACGACTACCATGTGTACGGACTCCTCTGGACGCCGGAGAAACTCGTGTGGTATCTGGACGGCAAGCCGGTGAAGGAGCGGAAGAACGACGGACTCTTCCACCGTCCGTTGCATGTCACACTCGACAGCGAGGTGTTCGTCAGTTGGTTCGGTGTGCCCGATCCAAAGGATCTGCCTGCGAAGTTCCGCATCGACTACGTGCGCGTCTGGGAATGTCCCGTCTCCGGCAACGTCGCGCTCCGCCCACGCATGAAGATCGAAAAGGATTCCTATGACTGGTTCGAGCGACACAACGAGGCGATGGCCTGTGCCCGCGCACGCAAGCCCGAGATCGTGTTCGTCGGCGACTCCATCACCCACTTCTGGGCAGGTGGACGCACTCTCGGCGGCGAGGCGGCGCATCCGCGCTGGAAGCAGAAGTTCGGCGCGTACCGTACGCTGAACCTCGGCTACGGCTGGGACCGTACGGGCAACGTCCTGTGGCGTCTCGACCATGGTGAGATGGACGGACTGGATCCCAAGCTCGTTGTCCTGCACATCGGCGGCAACAACTTCTCCGCGACGAAGAACTATCCCGGCAACAACGCCGAGGAGACGGCCGAAGGCGTTCTCGCGGTGCTGGATAAAATTCGCACGAAGGTGCCGCAAGCGCGCATCGTCACGATGGCCATCTTCCCGTTCGGCGAAAAGCCCGACGCTCCGCATCGTGTCAAAGCACGCGCGGCCAACAAGATTCTTGCCGTGGAAGTGCCGAAGCGTCCGAACACGGTCTTCCTCGACATCACGGACAAGCAGGTCGGTGCAGACGGGATCTATCCCAAGTCTCGCGCCAACGACTTCGTTCATCCTACGGACGCGGGCTACGACATCTGGTACGAGGCGCTCAAACCCTATTTGCCGTAAACGGTGCCGCCATTTTTTACCCCGGCGAGGATTGTGCACCGGGATGGAGAATGGTAACATTATTCGATGAATGTCGAAAAGGTCGTGGCGACCGTGGCGATTGCCGCGGGTGTGTGCTTTGCGGCGAATGCCGCAGAATGGAAGACGCTTCGGGACCTGCCGGTTTCGGCGGTAGGGAATGCGGCGTATCTGACGTCGATGACGGAGCGGCCGTGGTGGAACAAGGCGTGGACGCGGCGGACACCGATTCTGGTGTCGTCCGCGGCAAAAGCGTCGTGCGGCAAGATCGTGGTGGACGCTGTCGTCGACTTCGGGGAACAGGTGAACCCCGCCGAGGTGCGTTTGGTCACGCCCTGGGAAACCGAGGTTCCGTGTTGGGTCGAGGCGAAGGAAGGGACGAAACTCGAACTCTACTTCGAGACCGACCTGCGCATCGAGGAGAACCGCCCCTTCCTCGTCTACTGGGGCAATCCCGCGGCAAAGGCGCCGGACTTGTGGCCGACGATGACGATGCGGGTGAATGACGAAGAGGTGCGCATCGCGAACGGCGTCCTTGACGTCACCTTCGATAACCTTCACCGCACCAGCGGTCTTCTGAAGAAAATCCGCGTTCTGGCGTCCCAGACGCCGAATGAACTCCTCGACCGCGCCTCCGGTTTTGCTTGGGACGGTTTTTCGCTCCGTTCCGGCGCCGCCGAACCGTGGTCGAAGGCCAAGGTCGTTGCGGACAATCCCTTCAAGAAGCAGATCCGCTTCGACAGCAAGAAGGTTACGCTGGACTTCACGCTTTACGCCAATCAACCGCGTGTGGACTACGCCTACACGCTCAAGCCAGGCAATGAACAGGCGAACATCAGCATCTCATGGGCCTGTGGCGACGGGACGGGGGAGGACGATCTTTTCTATCCCGGCCTCGCGGGCAAGGTGCTGTCGCTCCGCGCTTCGCTCGACCATGCGACGGACTGCATTCCCAACCCCCACTACGAGGGGCTGGGGAAGTATCTGGCGGAGGGCTGGTACGCGATCCGTGACCGCAAGCAGCATGAGGTCGTTGGCATGATCTTCGACCGCCCCACTCTCGCATCCTTCGATTACAGCGGCGCGGGACAGTACGCGGGCGAGCGCTCGGTCATGACCTTCCGCCACCAAACCGAAAAGGACAGGCCCGTCGGCGGTTCGGGTGCGCTCGTCGCGCTGATGGGCGGGGTGGACGATGTGCGGAATGAGTACCTGCGCTACTGTAAAGCGCCGATCATCTCCGTCGGCAAAACCGAGGCATACCGCGAAATCGCGGTGCGGCGTCCGCGGATTGACCGCGACTTCTGTGCGGACTATAACATCGGCAAGGGCGCAGGCGCGGGATGGGAGTCCGGCGAGCCGCTCGAAGGTGGCGAGTGGTGTTCGAACATCGTCGACCGCGTCCGTTCGCTCGGCGGCAACATCGTGCGCATCGGCGGCTACGGGTGGCAGGATCTGGCGATCACGAAGGAACTTTACGACCGGATCGCGAAGGTGTGGGCCCTCCCGACCTCGCGCTCCAGGAATCGGAAGATGCCCGAGTGGCAGGAGGGTCAGTACACCGGTGAGAAGTTCCGCCAACATTGCGCGGCCGCGCATGCGAAGGGCGTGGCGGTCAGCCTGTGGTCCGGCTTCGTCCCCGGCGTCGGCTTCGACAATGACATGCTCTGGGACAAGGATGCGCAGGAGCTCGATACCGAGCTTCAGTGCCTTTACGCCGACCTCGGGGCGGACATCATATACAACGCCATGGCGTGCCGCGAGGGCGCGCATATTCCAACGGACGTCATAAAGGGACGCGGTACCTCGTGGTGGCTCTGGGACGATCCGCGCGACTTCTTTAAGACCGAGGATATCCGCACCGAGGCTATCAAAAAGTTCTACCGCGATTGCAAGCGGCGTCATCCGGACACGCCGGTCGTCGTCATGAACTCCGAATGCTCGATCATCGAGCGCGAGACCATGATGACGGATCAGGTCGGCGCGTTCGACTCCGTCTATTGTGAGATGCTCCCGCTCTGTGACAATCCGCGCACTCTGCCGCATACGAAGATGGCGGTGAAACGCCTGCGGGCGCTTTACGACAACGAGGCGGGACGGACCGTCCACGCTCATTTCTACTACTACGGACACGATTGCGTGCAACGCATCCTGCAGGTCGAGCTTCCCTACGTCTGGGGCATCAACGGCTTCACCTTCGAGAACCTCACCTACGAGAACTTCGGTAAGGAGCAGCCGAATATCACGGCGGACGCCTACCGCTTCCTAGAATACACCAAGCTCGGCGACAAGGTCGCAAGGATGGCGCCCGTGAAGGATCTCGCCGTCTTCCGCGACAACCGCGCTTACGTTGACGACGTCATCAACCACCGCCGCGGCAAGCCGTATGCCTACAGTACGCAGCAGGACGGACGCGCCAACGCCATCGCGGAGATCCGCAACTGCGTCTATGACATCGTGATCGATCCGTTTTTCACCGCCAAGGCGCTCGCGAAATACCGCGCCGTCTACGTGCCCGAAGACCTTTCCTTTGGCGAAGACCGCGCGAAGGAGCTGATCGGGTACGTGCAGGCCGGCGGCGGTGCCATTGTCGAGGGCCGGACCGTCGAGGGTAACGGTCTGTCGAAGCTCGGGCTTACGGACGGGAAGGTGACGGATCTCGGCAAGGGCAAAATCGTCTGGCTCAAAGACGTTCTCACCGACCGCCTTGCGCGTCGCGACGCGAAGGCGTTCGCGCAGGCAAAGGAGCTGATGGCGTCTGTCGGCTGCCTCGCGCCGTTCACGCTTCCGTCCAAGACGCTCGATGCCAACCTTCAGATTTCCGAAGAAGGCATGTTCCTCGGCGTCTTCAACGATGGCAAGGAGGAAGACAAGGGGAGGGCGACCCTAAACCTCTCACACCTTCCAAACTTCTCGCACCTCTCAAACCCGCTTTACGTTCTCGACGTGAAGCGCGGCGTGCGTTTCCGCTATACGAATGGCTTCGAGGTTGTGGTGGGACCGGAGCAGTGCGGCTACTACCTCATCGGCGATGAGAAGTTCACAGCGCTGCCGGAGACGTCCGGCGGAGCATGGTTTGGCGCTTCCGCCTCACATGTCGGCGAACCTGGGAGGGGCTGCAAGATGCCGGTGCTCGACCGTTCCGAAGCGTTCCCGCGCGTCCATGCGCTGGAGTATGTGCGCGGTTCGGAGAAGAAGCCGACGATGATCCGCAGATCGATGCTGGCGGCGTTCGACATCAAGCAGGTCACACCCGATGCCTACGATCCCTCGCTGTTCGCCGCAGCCATCCGCAAGGCGACGTACCTGCACCTCTGCGCCAATGCCAAAGGCGCGGACCGGGCGTTCGCAGACTGCCCGGAGGAACTGAAGGCGATGCTCAAGCGCGGCGGAGCGATCCTTTTCGATCGTACGCGTCCAGGACCGAACGCGCAGAAGTTCCTGAAAGAGATCGGCGTTTTCGACCCCTATCCGTCCGCCAAGACCAAGATCGGCGACGGGAAATCCGTATGGGACGAGACCTTTCCGTCCAACCACCTCCTCTCGGCCTTCAACCGTGTTAAGGAGGGTTATTTCGGCAACGATTTCATCCGTCGGCTCGGCAGGGACGGCGGCCGTTACAATCTGGCGTTCGGCCAGTGGGATGCGGAGACACAACTCACGCCATTCCGCGCCGCGCTCAACAAGGATTACACGCACCTTATCATTCAGGAGCACGTGCTCGGCGCAGGCAAGGTTGCCTTCAACGAGAACGCGCGCTCGTTCAACGACTGGTACGAGTCGAAGATGTATGGCGACGCGCTCCTGTCGTGGCTCATCGGGATGCCGGTCAAGGACTATAAGGACAAGGCCGAACGCTACAATGGCGGACCCGGGAAAGCGGTGGAGTGAAAATGATGAACAAAATCATGGCGGCCCTTGCGGTCGCCTTTGGGGTTTTCTCCGCCCTCGCGGCGGAGACGGTCGAACTCAAGGCGAAGCCGACGGTGACGCCGGTTGAACTCAACTTCGGTGACACCGTGAAGTTCACGCTCTTGAACGGAGAGACGCGGACGATCCGGCTTGTCGACACCTCCGCGCAGATCATCGAGATCCCGACTGTGGAAGGGCTCGTTTTCATGTTCGACGTGACGCTCGAGGTCGATGGCCACCGCGTCAAGATCGACCGCTATACTGCGACGCAACAGGCGTTCTACGAGCCGATTGTCATCAACGGCATGCGTATCTGGGCGGATATGGCGCTCAGTGTCTACGATGTGATCCCGATGCGTTATCCCGGCACCGGCAACCAGCGGCAGCGTCCGTGGAAGGATATGCGCCTTGCCCTGCAGGATGCGACAATCGAGGATTGTCCGGTCAAACTCTCGAAGTGGTTCGACTACCGGCACCCCTCGATCTTCATCGGCGACTGCTATCACGGCGGCGATTGCTGGATGGGATCCTTCGGTGCTGGCGTTGCGCATGGCGGCCTCGACGTGAACCAGCGCGAGGGCGACCCGCTCTGGGCACCGATGGACTTCGACGATCAGGGCTACTTCCAGTCGCTCGCCACAGGCAGCAACAACAACCGTTGGCGCGGCTGGCGCACCTGGCCGGACGGTTCGATCTGGGCGTTCCAGTGTCACCATGTCATCACGCAATACGTCGCGCAGGGTATGAGCGTCAAGCAGGGGACGCATCTTTTCGACGGTGCCGGCGTCTGGGTCGGCTGGTATAACCACAACCACTACGAGTTCAAGGTCGCCAACGGCAAGATGCCGGATTGGAATGCGGGCGGAAGGAATAGCGCGGATGGACGCGGCGGCCGTGCGCTCGAACACGGGCAGCCCGAGGTCTACCATCTTGATCCGTGGATCTACTTCCGCCAGATCTTCCGTAACGAACGCGAAAAGACGGGCTACGTCTATCCTGAGATGGCGCCGCCCGGTCCAGCGAAGACGGCCGAGGCGGTCGTTTTCGAACTGACGAAGGGCGGATCGGATGATGTCTATTGGGACTTTGGCGACGGCGCGTTCGGACGCGGCGCGAAAGTGACGCACCGATATGCGAAGCCCGGCCTCTATGCGGCACGCGCAGTCATCGTGCGTGAAGACGGCTCACTCGATGAGGTGATCCGCCATCTGACTGTGAACGGTGCGGCAAGTCTGCTGCCGTCGCTGATCGTCCAGTCGGACGACCATCGCTTCCGCCCCTGGCCGACGGGAACGCAATACGCTTTCGGTTACGATCTCGTCAACTACCGCCCGGGCGGTTTCGAAATCAAGGCACCGATCGGACAACGCAATCTTCCGACGGAATCGCGCACGTTCCGCTTCGCGAACGCTGGCGGCGGCGTGTTGCCCCCTATCGCCGCGGCACTTTCCGAGCCGTGTGACTGGATCGTCCTCCAGCCGACTGCGGACGGCGTCACGTTCACGGTCGATCCGATGAAGGCGAAGGACGGCGTCAACGAGGCGGCGATCGTGCTCAAGGGTGAAGGACTCCTGAACGGTGAGGTCACCGTGCCGGTACGGCTCGCTAAAGTGAAGTGCGGTTACTACACCGGAAGTTTCCGTCTCGATAGCAATGCGCATACGTGCTTTTACGCTACGCCCGGTTTTTGGTGTTCGCACCGATTGAGCGGAAGCAAGCGGTATTACAAGATGTCCGGCAACCGTCCCGAATCGGACGCCATCGCGCGTTTCATCCCCGAACCGATGGCAGCGGGCACCTATCGTGTACGCGTGGACGGTGATGCGCCCTGGGCGGCCGGCAGCAAATGTTGGGTGGATGTCAAGGATGCGGCCGGCCTTCATCGCGTCCGCTTCGAGCCCGCGAAGTCCTGGACGGTCGGCACTTTCCGGTTTGCGGCGGGCGGCGGCAATTACGTCGAGTTCCGCACGCAAGACAGCGTCGGCAGCGTCGCCGTGAACCATCTCGCGTTTGATCGCCTGCCCGACACCCCGCCGGTCGCCAAGGCGCCGTACGTTCCTGAAACGATCGAGCTGAAGGCGAAACCGACGGTGACGCCCGTTGAAATGAACTGCGGCGATGTAGTGAAATTCACGCTCCTCAATGGTGCGACACGCACACTCACGCTCATTGGCACCTCGGCGCGCATGGCCGCATGTACGACCACGGAGACGATCCTGGGCTTCGATGCGACGCTGGAGATCGACGGACACCGCGTGACATTCCAACGCAACACATGCGAGCCCGAGGCGTTCTATGAGCCGTTCGTCGTGAACGGACTGCGTATCTGGCCCGATATGGCGCTTAAGATTTTCGACGTCATGCCGATGCGGCAGGCATGCGAAGGCAACGGCCGGCGGCGTCCGTGGAAGGATCTGCGCCTTGCCCTGCAGGATGCGACGATCGAAGACTGTCCGGTCAAACTCTCGAAGTGGCTCGAGTATCCGCGTCTGGCGCCGAGTGTCAACGATGGGCGTGTCGGCGGCATGTGCTGGATGGGTTCCTTCGAGGGGCATCACATCCATGGCGGTCTCGACATCCGTCAGCAGCCGGACAAGACGGCGCTTTCGGCACCGCTTGATCTGGACGATCAGGCACCGTTGCCGGAAAGGACGAAACATTCGCGCGAGGGCCGCTGGCGTGGCATCCGGAAATGGGACGATGGATCGGTCTGGGCGTTCGAGTGCCATCACATCGTGACGCAGTCCGTCCCCGCGCATGTGAGCGTCAAGCAGGGAACGACGTTCCTGACAGGCGGCAAGCCGCATCCCGGCCACCATATGCACACGCATTTCGAGTTCCGTGTCGCCAACAACGGAATGCCCGACTGGGACGCGAGCACCTATGCGCGTGACGGCGGAGCGGGGACGCGCGCGCTCGAACACGGCCAGCCCGCTGTGTATCACCTTGATCCGTGGATTTATTTCCGCCAGATCTTCCGCAACGAACGCGAGCGGACGGGCTATGAATATCCCGAGTTGGCCCCGATCGGTCCCGCGAAGACCGGCGAGGCGGTGGCGTTTGAAGTGTTGAGGGGATGTGGCACCGCGACGAATCGCGCGGAGGTCTGCTGGGATTTCGGTGACGGAGCCTTCGGCCGCGGAGAAAAGGTGACGCACCGCTATGCGAAACCGGGGATTTACGCGGCGCGGGCGGTGTTTGCACGTCCTGACGGCACGTTCGACGAGGTCGTCCGCCACCTGACGGTGGACGGGACAAGGATTGCGGTTCCCGATCTCGTTGTGAAGTCCGACGAACCCGCTTTCTTCCCGCATCCGGCGGGAGTTCCACAGGCGTTTGCATACGGACGCGTCAATCTGCGCCCTGGTCAGTTCGCTTTCATAACGGACGAGAAGCGGCCCAGTGCCGAGACGCGCACATTGCGTTTTGCGAACGCGGGCGGTGGCGTGCTGCCGAAGGTGACGGCGACGTTGAAAACGCCGTGCGACTGGCTGACGTTGGCGTCGGTGGCGGAGGGTGTCGTCCTGACGGCGGACGGCACGAAAGCGCCCGCAGGGGTTTCGGAGGCGGTGATCGTCCTCGCCGGCGACAACCTGCTGAACGGAGCGGTTGAGGTTCCGGTGCGTTTCGATGTCGGGGCGCACACCTTAATCAAACGTGACCGCCTCAACCTCGATGCGTCCGGTGTCGGCTTCTATGCGACGCCGGGGGGATGGCTTGGTCTTGCGGGCGGTGCATTCACGTCCGGCGGACGCAATCGTCCGGGTGAAGTCGCGCGCTTCACACCGCAAATGCTGGAGGCGGGCGAGTACACGGTGTGCATACCGCTCAACACGCCCTGGCCAATGGGCCATCAATGCAACGTTCGCGTACGGGATGCCGGGGGTGTGCAGACGGTGCGGTTCGATCCGGCGAAGTCAATGACGCTCGGGGCCTTCCGTTTCGCCGCAGGCGGCGGCAACTACATCGAGTTCGAAAGTGCCGGGGCCACGGGTGAAGTCGTCGTGCGCAAGGTGCGTCTGATTCCCAATCGTTAAAGGGGAGAACAGGACAAGGAATATGAAAAGCAGAATACTGATGGTGGCGATATTGGCTGCGGTCAGTAAGGGAATGGCGGCTAGGACATCGCGTGTCTTCGGCGATAACATGGTCCTTCAAAGCGGTCGTCCGATACCCGTGTGGGGCACGGGCGAGGTCGACGAGACCGTATCCGTCGCGTTCGGCGGCAACACCGCATCATGCCGGGTCGGTGCGGATGGCAAATGGCAGGTCGTCCTCAAGGCCGAGAGCCCTGCGGTGGCACCGCGCGAACTGACGATCACCGCGGCATCGGGTGCGCAGACGTTCAAAAATGTGCGCGTCGGCGATGTCTATATCATTATGGGCGACCGACATGTTGGCTGGCCGTTCTGGTCGGTCGGCGCGGAGATCAAGACGGATCTCGATCGCTACGCCGACACAAACCTCTGCTACTTCATTTCGCCCATCCAGCGGCGCGCGTCGTATCCGCTCGATGACCTCGAACCGCCGACGCCGCATGCCGGCTTCTGGCGCAGTGTCGTCAACAAGGATCGGCTTAGCTCTTTCGCCTACTTCTATGCGCGCGAACGCGCCGTGAAGACGAAGATGCCCGTTGGCGTCATCGTTGTGACCGGCGGGGCGTACGATCGTTGTGATGCGCGTATGTTCATGCGCCCCGAGGCCTATGCGGCCAGTCAGAACGACAAGGGCAATCCGCAGGCATATGACGCGCTCAACCCGACATCCGAGAAGGGGCTCGCCGCGCTCAAGGAGGCGGCCGCCCGCATTCAAACGTGGGCCGATGACGCGCTCGCGCTTCCACAGGGTGAATATCCCGCTTCCAACATGCCTGAGTTGCCGAATCTGGAGAAGTATGGACAAGTCACTACGCATTACAACTACCAGATGTCGCCATTCGCCAAGACGCCGATCAAGGGCGCGGTGTTCTATGCGGGCTACGGATGGGGATACGACCCGAAAGAAGCGCCGCTCGCCGAAGAACTGAAAACCGACATGCGCCGTGTCTGGGGCGACGACATCGCGTTCACCATCGTTCCGGTACCGGAGAAGACCGTGATGGAAGGGGATTGTCCCTCAGAATGCAACAAGCCGCTGGAAGTCGTCCGCAATCTGGACGCGTCGAACAAATGACAGGAGATCGAGGAAGACGATGAGGTCAATGGTTGCGGTGTTTTTGGGGTGCCTCGCGCTCGGTGCGCAGGCGTTTACGGTGTCAACGATCTATTCGGACAACATGATGCTCCAGCGCGGCAAGCCGATCAAGGTGACGGGGTCGGGCGCGCCGAACGAGACCGTGGAGGTCACGTTTGACGGCGAGACGGTGAAGGCGGCGGCGAACGCGCACGGACGATGGCTCGCGACACTCGCGCCGCGTGAGGCGTGTAAGGTGCCGAAGACGTTGACCGTCACGGGCGGCGGCAAGACTGTCACTTTCAAGAACGTTCTCGTCGGTGACGTGTGGGTCTGCTCAGGGCAGTCGAACATGCACTGGAACATCGCCTGGGGCGGATGCTACCATCAGGAGGATGTCAAGGCCGAGGCCGAGACGAACGCACCGTATTTCCGCGGGATCGACCTGAGGCGCGGATCACTCCTCTTTCCTGCGGCTGAGGTACGCCTCGACGGTTGCAGTTACAAGAAGTGGGTGAAAATGGGCAAGCGTCCTGGCGAGGTCTCGGCGCTCGGCTTCATGTTCGGGCTTAAGCTCTCGAAGGCTTGTCCTGACGTGCCGATGGCGATCATCTCGCTCGCTCAAGGCGGCAGTCGCATCGAACCGTGGATCCCGCTAGACGGCTATGATGGAATCAAAGGCCTTGAGGAAGAGGCCGCTGCGGCGGAACTTTACGACTTCGGCAAGCCGCAGGGACGCGCGGTGCTGAATGGGGTACTCAAGGACATCTCCGGTTGGGCAAAGGGCTTTGCGGCGCTTTCAACGAACGACTTCCCGTATGCGCCGCAGCCGATGCTGCCGCGTCCTCTCAAAGGACACGCGGGACTCTACAACCACATGATGGCGCCACTGGAGACATTCCCGTTCAAGGGCGTGATCTGGTATCAGGGTGAGTCCAACGAGGACGATGCGAAATACGGCATCAAGCAGCGCGCGCTCATCACCTCCTGGCGCAGGCGTTTCGACACGGACATGCCGTTTTACTTCGTTCAACTTCCTAACTTCGGCGAGAAGAACAAGCCCGGTGATTTCAGGATGCGAAAGTACTCCGCAATCCGTATTCTCCAGGCCGAATCGCTGGATCTGCCGCTGACCGGCATGGCCGTCACGACTGACACGGCGGACGACAACCAGTTACATCCCAAGAACAAGCTTGACGTCGCCGACCGCCTTGCGCGCATGGCGCTGAATGACCTCTACGGTCAGAAACAGCCGAACGAGGGTCGCTCTCCCGTATTCCGTGCCGCGGCGCTTTCGGCTGACGGCAAGGAGATCGTCATTCACTTCAAATATGCCGAAGGCGGTCTCGCCAATGGAACGCGCGAGATCGAGAAAGCGCCGGTGCTAACGGATGCGAAGGATGTCAAGGGCGTCGTCGTCACGCTTGCGAACGGACGCGAGGTCGCACCGGAGTCAGCAGTGATTGACGGTGAGGTTTTCCGCATTTCCGTTGACGGCGACCAACCGATTGCCGCCGTGCGCTACAACTGTTTTGCCTACCCCGAGCACCACGTCTGGTCAAAGACAACCGGACTGCCGCTTGCCCCGTTCAAGACAGCATCCCTTGTTACCTGTAGTGCGATACCGAAATGAAGGACCACAAAACCTTCGACGCGCATCGCCGTTCCCAGATCAACGGTAACTTCAGTACCACCGTCGACATCCTCGGAAGGGAACGGGTGGGGGCATGGGAATTTCGCCCCGTGTCCCTCCCACACCATCGAACATGCGGTTTTCCGCGTCCCATGAATGACGCCATTCCCCGAGGCACGTCATGTTGCCGTCGGCGTCGTAGGTGGGGAGAATTTGGACAGGATTGACAGGATTTACAGGATTGGAGATCAGGGTGTACTGGTTGAGGCGGTTGGCGGTGTAGGTGTTGGTGGCGGCGTAGATGCAGAGGGCGGCGACGAGAATTAGGAAAACCGCCCGGTCGACGCCAGACAGGGCGCGGAGGATGCGCCGAAGGCGGGCAGGGATGCCCGCGTTCGGGACTTTTCACCTCTGGTTTCAAAGTCATCCTTTGGTTTTCGCCCGGTGCCCGGGCAGCCGGCTTAACATCATCTGAGTTCCAGGCGCGCGCCGTCCGCGGCGATCGCTACGTATGCGGCGCGTTTCATTTTTCGTTCCCTTCCCCGGTTTTCCGGGAACTTCGCAACCGTTTTTTTAGCCCCGCCGATGATCGATAATCAGCGTGCGCAGAAGCGATAACGGCCGGAGCCGACACGGAATGCCATGCGGTCGCGGTCTGACGTGACAGGCGCCACATCGGCGGTCACGTTCTTCGCGTCGGGTTTGACCGGCAGATAGATGGTTGCTTCGGTGTTGACCGGAACCTCGACTTCCAGCACAAACGCGCCGTTCTCGCGCCGCCATTCGCTGCGGATGAGACCGTAGGGCGAATCGTGTTCAGCCTTGACCCAATCCAAGTCCGCCACCGGCTCCGGCGCGATGATAAAACGCTTGAAGGCCACGGCCTGCGGATCGGCGTCCACGGCGATGGCGGAGACGTTGTCGGCCAAGCGGATACCGCCAAGATATTGGTAAAACCAGGCGGAAAGGTCGCCGAACATGATGTGGTTACGCGACGAGCCTCCTTTCCAGCTTTCCCAAAAGGTGGTGGCGCCGCGCTTGATCCAGTTGCCGAAGGAAGGGTATTCTTCTCGCGTGGCCATGGTGAAGGCGAGGTCGGTGCGGCCGGCTTCGCTCAGTGCGCGAAACACGTACTTCGAGCCAAGAATACCGAAGTCCGGGAAAGCGTTGTTCTTTTGTACGGCCTCGACCAGCCGTGCTTCGACGGTGGAACGTTCGGTTGCCGGAACCAACCCCTGGTGTAGCGCACAGCTCTGCGCGGTCTGACTGCCGATCGAGTAGACGCCGTTGCCTTTGTAGAGGTGGCGCGTGTAAGCCTCGCGGATCGAACGCGCGAGCGCGGCGTATTTCTGGGCGTCGGCAGTCTTGCCGAGCCGTTCGGCAACACGCGCTACGATCTGCGCGTCAAGATAGTAGTAGCCAGTGGAGGTCACCTCGATCGGCGTCTTGGTTTTGACCGGGACCCAGTCGCCGAGACCGTGCGAGACAATTCCGTCCTTGGCGCGGGAGGTCATGTAATCGACATACTTCGTCATAGCCGGATAGGCGGTTTCCAGCACACGGGTGTCGCCTTGGTAGACGTACAGCATCCACGGAATAATGACGAGCGCGCTGTCCCAAGCCGGACCGTTACCCCACTGGTACCCCCATCCACTGGTTGGCACAATGCCCGGCAGGTTGCCGTCGGGACGCTGCTCGTCGATCAGGTCCTGCACCCATTTCTCATAAGCCGCCGTATTTTGAAAATTGTACATCGCGAGTTCCGAGGCCAACGACGCATCGCCGGTCCAGCCGTTTTTTTCGCGGTGCGGGCAGTCGGTGGGATACCCGTTGACGAAGTTGCCGCGATAGGCCCAGAGGATGGCATGCTGGAGCTTGTTCAGCAGGTCGTTCGAGCAGGTAAAGCGACCGGCGTCTTTAAAATCAGTGTGGACCACGCAGGCCTCGATGCTTGAGGCGTCCGGCGGGCGCGTCAGGCCGCTGATCTGCACATACTGGAAGCCGTTATAGGTAAAGCGTGGCTCATACACCTGAGTGCGGCTGCCGTCACACACGAAACGGTCTGTCTGGAACCAGCCGCCCGGCAGTGTTCCGAACGACGCGGGATAACGGAAGTGTTCGTCGGTGCCTTTCATGTTGAGGCTCCCGTCATCGTTGCGTTTTTCACCGTATTGGATCGTGACCACGTCGCCAGCGCACTGTCCGGCGATCTTGAGCTTGACCCATCCTGCGGCGTTCTGGCCGAAATCGACCAGCCATGTGCCGGGTGTGATCGCGCGCACGGCGACCGGTTGCAGGCGCTGCGCCACCACACTCGGCGGCAGCGCGGAGGCGGCGAGGCGTCCGGCGGGCGCGGGGACCACGTCGGCCATCAACACCCGCTTTTCAAGGTCGGGCGCGCCCTTCGGCGCCTTGCCGAGCACCTCGCCTTCGCGAATGCAGTCGAAGCCGACGGGGCTCGCGACTTGACGCCAGGTGTCGTCGGACACCACCATCATGCGCGTACCGTCATCGTACGTGATCTCAAGCTGCGCCAGCATGCGCGGGAAATCGCGCCACGGGGCATTGTCGAAGTTCCAGACGGCGACGCTGCGCACGTCGTACCAGCCGTGTCCCAGTAGCACATGCAACCGGTTTTCGCCGCGCGTGAGCCTCTCGGTCATGTCGTAGGTGGAGTAGAGCACGCGCCGGTCGTAGCGGGTGGGAACAGGGTCCAGCACCTTGCGGCCGATACGCTGCCCATTGAGGCTCGCCTCATAAAAGCCGAGGCCGGTGATGTGCAGCGTAGCCTCGCGCACCGGGCGAGTAACCGTGAAACGCTTTTCAAAGGCAGGCGAAACGAGTTCCCTGCGCCGTTCGATCTTACCCCAAGGCGCACCGTCCACGGGGCCGGCTATCACAGCGGCTTTCCATGCGTCATGCGCGAAACCATCGGCCTTTTCTTTCCAGCCGTCCACAGCTTGCGCTGAGGAGCTCCAAGTGGTGTCGGTCGGCACGGCTTGGCCGTCGGCGAATTTCAGCACGGCGAGCAGGGCGGTGGGCCCCGGCGCCTTGTTTTTGACGGTGGCGGCGATCAGGTTGCGACCGGGCTTGATCAAGGCCGAAACATCCTGAAAACGCATCCAGCGCGATTCGTTGAAGTGGCCCCAGGTTTTGGCGGCGCGCTTGCCGTTGATGAACACCTCATATTCGTCATCCGCCGTGAGAGCCAGCAGCACGGGGGCGTCTTGTGCGCCACGCGGGGCGTCGAACACTCTGCGGAAGTAGCGGACACCTTGCGCCGCCTGCTCCAGTGAGGGGGCATCGCCGGTCCAAATCCACTGTGCGCCGGCCAGATCGCAGTCCGGACGCGTGGCGGCATTCGCGCCGATCCAGCGGGCCTGCCAATCGTTCGGACGCATCACGCCCATGATCCAGCGTCCCGTTGCACTCCAGGCGGTGGGCGCATCGCTTTGGTTGTCCCAGACGCGTACCTTCCAATAACAGCGCTGCGACGTTACGAGCGGCTTTCCGACGTAAACCACATTCAACGATTGATCGGAAACCACACGGCCGCTATCCCAGAGATCGCCTTGATTGTCACGCAGCCGTTCCGGCGAAGATGCCACCAAGATCTGGTAGGCGACCTGGCGCAGGTCACGCGCCGACCGACGCGCGGCGATCAGTTTCCAACTCAGACGCGGGGCCGCATGGTCGAGTCCCACAGGGTCTTGCAGATAATCGACCGTCAGAGCCTGCGGGGCGGCGAGCGCACCGTGCTGCCCCCACATTTTTTGTGCGCAACCTGCAACAACCATCAAGCCCGCCAGCATACATAAAAACTGTCTCATTCGACTCCCCCAACCTAAATTACCAACACGTTGACACTGTACACGACCGTTCGTGCAGGCTCAATCAAAAAGGAAACCATTCGAATGACGCCTCACGTTGACACGTGAGGTTGAACGAAACGGAAAACTTCCGCGCTTCCCCTCCATACGCCGGATGTGCGATACTTCGCACCTGCCGAATTTCTGTTGGAATTCGTCGATGGAAGGATCGCGCGGTTTCAGCGGGTTACTCGACAACTTCCGCATCTACGGCCGGATCCTCAACGGGCAGGAGTTGCGGAACGTGATGCTGACGGATGATTCGGATGTCTCGCGGAGGCTGAGCATCCGCATCCACTGAAGGAGGACCAAGTGGAAAACTCTCTTCCCATCGTTGCGGTGGGGCTGAGCGGCGGCGTGGATTCAGCGGTCACGGCTTGGCTGCTCCAACAGCAAGGCCACCGTGTGATCGGCCTGACCATGAGCATCTGGGATCCGTCGTTCGGCGCGGCCACCGCGAAACAGAGCGGCTGTTTCGGACCCGGCGAAGCGGAGAATCTCGCGGCGGCCCGCGCGATTGCCGAACGTCTCGGCATCCCCCACCACACCATGCATCTGGCCCGCGAGTACGGGTGCGGGGTCTTGGACCCGTTCCGCGCACAGCATCTGGAGGGCCGCACGCCCAATCCCTGCGCCCTCTGCAATCCGATCATGAAATTCGGGCTCCTGCCCGCACGCGCCCGGGAGAAGGGAATCGGGTTCGACCGCTTCGCCACCGGCCATTACGCACGGATCGTCCAAGACGGGGAAACGGGGTTGTTCCGTCTGCTACGCGGCGTGGACCCCACCAAAGAGCAGTCCTATTTTCTCGCGCGCCTGACCCAGGCGCAACTGGCCCGAATCCTCTTTCCGATCGGCGCGATGGCCAAGTCTGAGGTGCGCGAGACCGCCCGACGCGCGGGGCTGGGTGATCTGGCCGAAAAACCGGAGAGTCAGGATTTCTTCGAAGGTGAGGACATCGCCGCGCTTTTCCACGGTGCGGGAACCGAGCCGGGACCGATCACGGATGAGGCGGGCCGGGTACTGGGCCAGCATCGCGGCATCATCCGCTACACTGTCGGACAACGGGACGGCCTCGGCATCGCGGTCGGTCACAAGGTTTACGTGAAGACGATTCATGCTGACACCAACACGCTGGTGGTTGCCCCGCGCGAGGGGGTCTTTTCCGACAGGTGCCGCGTCAACGACTTCCACTGGATCGCGGGCGAACCGCCGCAACCGGAGCGCGCGCTCACCGCGCACCTACGTTACCGGCACAAAGGGGTTTCGGTTCAAATCACGTTCGGGCCCCACCCCGAAACGTTCGACCTGCTTTTCGCGGAACCGCAGTTCGCCGTGACCCCGGGCCAGATGGCCGTGCTCTACGACGGTGATGAGGTGCTGGGCGGCGGTTGGATCGCAGTGTGATGATCCGTTCGCAACAGGAGGGAGGAGACGTGCCGTGGAGGCGGTTGCCGTAATCGGTTTCCCTGCCGGACTTGACGAACGCCCGTCACCTGTGAGACAAAACGTGTGTTGGGATCCTTCGTTCAGGAATAAGCCTCATGACATGTAAAGATATTCCCGCCGTTAACCGGCTGCTGAAAACCGCCTTCCACAGCATGCGCGCCCCGATTGTCGATCTGATCGCCGCGCAGACCCGCGACCCGTTCCGGGTACTGCTCGGCACCATCCTGAGCGCACGCACCCGAGACGCCTGCACCGCCGAGGCCTGCAAGCGTCTTTTCGCGCGGGTCACCACGCCGGACGCGTTGCGGCGCATTCCCCAAGACGAACTCGAACGGCTGATCTTTCCCGTGGGGTTCTATCGCGATAAAGCGCGCCACCTCAAAGCCCTGCCGCAAGTTCTGGAACAACGGTTTGGCGGCGTACTGCCCGATACGGTCGAAGAACTCTGCGAACTGCCCGGCGTGGGGCGGAAGACCGCGAATCTGGTGGTGGCGCTGGGTTTCGACAAGCCCGCGATCTGCGTGGACGTCCACGTCCACCGCATCACCAACCGGCTCGGTCTCGTAAACACGAAAACACCCTTCGAGACCGAGATGGCATTGCGCGCCTGCCTTCCCAAACGGTACTGGAAAACCTGGAACTCCTACCTTGTCGCGTTCGGGCAGACACGCTGCCTGCCCCGTAACCCGCGTTGTGACGGATGTCCGCTAGCGACGTTCTGCCCCTCTTACGCCGGAAAAAAAAGAGACGCCCCCGGTCTTCCGAAGGCGTCACGTCAGGGCTGAACCCATTCGATCAGAACATCTCGCGCGCTGCGCGGCGAGAGTTGTTCCGGATACGGGCGCGTGCCGATTTGCGGCGGGCCTTTTCGCACGGTTTCTCATAATAACGATTATTGCGGAGCTGCTTCAACAAGCCCTCCTTGTCCATAATCTTCTTCAACCGTTTGAGCGCACGCTCGACGGACTCGCCTTTTTTCAATCGGAGTTGGATCACGCTGTTCACCCCCTTTCAACCCGACCTGCGGCGCGGTTCCGGCGGGTTTCCCCTCCATGACACAGCCGCTTGGTTAAAAGAAGTAAAATAACAGAATATGCCGCCTGCCGTCAATCCGTGACCGGGAAAAAAGCATTTGCCGCGTTGACATCCGCCCCGCTTTTTGCGATATTTCTGGAACTTTTTGTTGCGGTAGGGTACCGAAGTGGCCAAACGGGGCAGACTGTAAATCTGCTGGCGGACGCCTTCCTTGGTTCGAATCCAAGCCCTACCACCATTTTGAAACCTTGGCGTTTGCCGAGGTTTTTCATTTTCTCGGGCCGAACTCCTCCTTTTTGCCGCCCCCCATCCCCCCGCTTCCCGTCTCCCGTCCCTTTCTACCCTCTCATTGCGTTCAGCCCAATAAGCATTGGCTTTTGTTGAGAACCCCGCCGCACCTGTTTGGTGCAGGACGCGGCGGTGCGCCCGACGCTCTTTTTGAACTCTTAGTCCCGGCACTTTGTCGGTTGCACTTCGTCGCAAGCGCAATCGACTGAGTTTTGGAGACCGGTGCGTATGCGGGACTAA
>Ga0116159_1000307_pt1 | contig 57735 bp, 56 predicted proteins | sample AD_JPNAS1_MetaG_FD_89878 | JGI IMG/M metagenome (GOLD analysis project Ga0116159, IMG submission 89878) | Active sludge microbial communities of municipal wastewater-treating anaerobic digesters from Japan - AD_JPNAS1_MetaG | ecosystem: Engineered > Bioreactor > Anaerobic > Digestate | place...
CATCGTTGCGGAAATATTAGCTGTCAGCAAGTAAGAACCGAGCGCAGAAATACCGATTCCGACCATCGCTGGAAAAACGCTCAAGAAGCCATAGGAAATTCCGGATAAAATGGTGAAGGCCGGTCCTGATTCAGAAGCTGTGGCAACCATATGGACAGGTTTGCGACTGTCGTCAGTAAAGTAGTCGGTCGCCAAACCGATGACGACGCCGACGAGAAGACCAAGGACGGTTGAACCCCAGATAAACCAATACGAATGCCCGGTTCCCGCATCGAGGACAAAATCAAATAAAACGGTGACGACGGCCGTTAAAACAAAATAGATTCCCGTCGTGATATAGGTGCTGCTATTGAGGGCTCGCGTCGGATTACCGTGCTTACCGATGTTGGCAGTGGCGACGCCTATTATCGAAGATAATAAACCAGCAGTTGCGAAAAGGAAAACGAGCGGTATGTATTTGGAATCTAAGGCGATGGCCAAAACTAAAGCCGCCGCCAGTGAGGCGACATTGGAATCAAAGAGGTCGGCACCCATTCCGGCGACATCACCGACGTTATCGCCGACATTATCAGCGATGACGGCCGGATTGCGAGGATCATCTTCGGGGATGCTCAATTCGACTTTGCCGACGAGATCGGCACTGATATCGGCGGTCTTGGTGAAAATACCGCCTCCGGCTTTGGCAAATAAGGCGAGTGAGCTGGCACCAAAACTAAACCCGATTAAGACGCGGGCATTGCCGGTCCAACCGTAAGTGGCCCAGAAGACTAATGTGACGCCGAGCAAACAGCTGGCGACAACGGCCATACCCATGACGGCTCCGCCGCGAAAACCGGCCATAAAAGATGGTTTTATTCCTTTGGTGGCGGCTTCGGCTGACTTGACGTTGGCGATGGTTGCGATGTCGATGCCGATTTTTCCGGCGATACCGGAGAAAATGGTTCCGATGAGATAAGAAAGAGCCATCGCCAAATTAGGGAGGACGCGATTGACGCCGACTTCATCGCCGACTTGCCAAATCGGCTTGGGTAAAAAGATGAGAATGAAAACGAAGAGGATACTGGCAAAGACGGCCAAGATGGTATACTCCCGCTTTAAGAAGGTGTTAGCACCGCTCTTAATCAAGCTTGAAACATAGGCAATTTTTGCATTTTCGGATTTTAGTTTCTTCACCCAGCGAGCCATCCAGACGGCGACGCCGATGGCGAGCAAAGAGACGGCGAGGGCGATGAGATAAGCCCACATTTCTTTTGACATATGTTTCTCCTTTATATACTTGTTCGCGCATTAATAATTATAATGCAAGGCAATAAATCCAAGAATAGGACTTCTTTTGTCGAATTGATAATCTTGGTTTTTTTCTGTAGAAAGGGAGACAAATAATCTCAAGATTGCTTTTTAAAGAGGCCGTTGGCCAGGATCAGCATGACGGAATCGACAATCGCATCGAGTTTCTGATCATCGATATCGGCTGTCAGCATCGCTTGAATGCCGACGAAGTTGGCGATGCCCATCAGGATATACGAAACCGTCTCAAAATCGACATTTACCAATTCTTTGGAGTCGTGTTCCAAGCCTTTGCGATAAGCCTCGGAGAAACTCAAATAGTAGTCGTCAAAGAGGCGGCGATCGATATATAGTGATTCCCAAATCATCTCATAGGCCCGACGGTGTTCCAGGACGAATTCAAGCCAGGCGCGAATGCCGGCTCTTTCTTTTTCGCGCCGCGTATGAGCTTCTTTGATATTGCGATTTAAATGTTCGCGAATCTGATTTTGAAAATCTTTTAAAACTTGGTAATAAATTGTGTATTTGTCTTTGAAATAAATATAAATCGTGCCGACGGCGACTTCGGCTTCCGCGGCGATATCAGCAATTGTTGAATTTGCATAGCCGCGTTCATAAAAGACTTTGGTGGCAGCCGTGATAATGCGCCGAAAAGTTGCTTTTCCACGCTTTGCTTTGGGATAAAAGACCGATGATTCCATATCTTTTCTATATCTGTTCTTGAACGCCTATTCATATTCTACCATCGCCTGATTTTTTATCCCACAGCATTTTTGAATGCGACATTTGTCAAAAAGGAGCATCAAACTAATTGACAATTATTATGTAAGTGCTTACAATATAAACATGAATAACCATTCATATTTGTCTCAATTTATAAAATTGGCTCATCCAGTTTCCATCATATAATCATTGTTTGCCATTTGCTCCGTTTTCCGATAACCCTGCGCCACTACCCATCATTACTTGGAGGATATCCCGTGAGATTTGAAGAATTAAAACGAGGAATGAAAGCTTCGATCAGCAAGCGAATCACCGCTGAGCAAGTCGATGCTTTTGCCCAATTATCAACTGATTATAATCCGCTTCATATTAATGAAGAAGTCGCGCAAAAAAGCGTTTTTCATCATCGCGTGGCCCACGGTATGTTAGTGGCGAGTTTATTCTCGGCCGTTTTGGGGACCCGCCTCCCCGGTGAAGGCAGCATCTATCTCGGTCAGGATTTGCGGTTTGTCGCCCCGGTCTTCTTAAACGACACGATCACCGCCGAAGTTGAAGTTATCGAACTTCGCGAAGATAAAAGAATCGTTAAACTGGCGACGACCGCCATCAATCAAGACGGCAAGAGCGTAATCACCGGCACCGCCACCATCCTCGTGAGGTAATTTATGGACACAATTTTGAGATACGAACTATTTAATGACTTCATCAAAGAATTTGCCCTCAAGCAAGTCAAACCTTTAGCCACGCAAATCGATGAAGAAGAGCGCTTTCCGAGCGAAACCATTGAAAAGATGGGTAAAGCCGGTCTCCTCGGCATCATCATCCCCAAAGCCTATGGCGGTGCCGGCGGCGATTATAAAATGTATATTAACGCCGTTCGCGAAATATCCTCGTATTGTGCGACGACCGGCGCCATCTTGTCGGCGCACGTCTCGCTTTGCACCGCTCCCATAGCCGAGCTCGGCAGCGAAGAGCAAAAGCAAAAATATCTCCCAAAGTTAGCTAATGGAGAATGGCTCGGCGCCTTTGGTCTCACCGAACCAAACGCCGGCACGGATGCTTCTAATCAGCAGACGGTAGCCATTGAAGATGGCGACTCCTACATTCTCAACGGAACAAAAATATTTATCACCAACGCCGGTTATGCCCATGTCTATCTCATCTTTGCCATGACCGACAAGAGCAAGGGTATCAAAGGCATCACCGCTTTTATCGTCGAAGCCGACATGCCCGGCTTCAGCGTCGGTAAAAAAGAAGCTAAGATGGGCATTCGCGGTTCTTCGACTTGCGAATTGATCATGCAAAATGTCCGCGTGCCAAAGGCGAATATCCTCGGTCCCGTCGGCGAAGGTTTTAAAGTTGCGATGAAAACGCTTGACGGCGGCCGCATCGGCATCGCTGCCCAAGCCCTCGGCATCGCTGAAGGCGCCCTCCGTGAGACGGTGAACTATGTTCAGGAGCGAAAGCAATTCGGGCGTCCGCTCTCCGCTTTTCAAAATACGCAATTTCAGATCGCCGACATGGCCACCCATATCGACGCCGCCCGTCTATTAGTCGAGCGGGCGATTACCTCAAAAGAGCAAAAAGCCAAAACCTTATCAAAAGACGCGGCCATGGCCAAACTCTTCTCCTCTGAAACGGCGATGATGGTTACCAATAAGGCCGTTCAGTTACATGGGGGGTACGGTTACACTCGAGAATACGCTGTTGAGCGCATGATGCGCGATGCTAAAATCACGGAAATCTACGAAGGAACCTCGGAAGTGCAAAGAATGGTTATTTCCGCAGCGGTTTTGAGGTAATAAAGATGAAAATAATCGTCTGTATCAAACAAGTTCCGAACACGACCGAGATCAAAATCGATCCCGTCACCGGTACCCTCAATCGCGAAGGCGCCGTTTCAATCATGAATCCCGATGACAAAGTCGGACTCGAATTCGCCCTTTGCCTCAAAGACGCCCATCAAGCTCACATCACCGTCGTTTCGATGGGTCCACCCCAGGCTAAAAAAGTACTTTATGAAGCCCTGGCAATGGGGGCTGACCGCGCCATGCTCCTGACCGATCGGCTTTTTGCCGGAAGCGATTCCCTAGCCACTTCCCTGACTCTTGCCGGTTTATTAAAGACGCTCGAATACGACTTAATCATCACCGGCCGCCAGGCCATCGATGGTGATACTGCTCAAGTCGGGCCGCAGATTGCCGAGCATCTTGATATTCCGCAAATCTCTTATGTTAATAGTCTCAAGTTCGAGGACGGTTATTTTATCGCCGTCCGCCAATTTGAAGATCGCTATCAAACCTTAAAAGCCACCGCTCCCTTGCTGGTGACAATCTTGGGCGATGCCGCCAAACCGCGCTCGCTTCATGTCGGCCGACTCATCGAAGCCACGGAGACCGAAAGCGTCGAATTAAAAGGAGCATCCGACATCATCGTCGACACCACAAAACTCGGTTTAAAAGGATCGCCGACCAAAGTCAAATCGACTTGGAACAAAGTTGTCGATAAGCAAAAGAATCTTCTCGAAGTCGAACCACGCGAGGCCGTTAAGGCCATCATCGATACGATGAAGAAGCGCCACATCATCTAGGAGGGCCACACGGTGAACAAAGACATTCTAACTTTTATTGAAGTCCGCGATGGCAAGATTCAAAAAGTATCGCTGGAACTCCTCGGGGCCGCCCGCGATTTAGCCGATGTCTCCGGAGGGCATGTCGTCGCCGGCATCGTCGGCAGCAATTTGTCCGGGCTCATCGAGGACTTGAAAACTTTCGACATCGATCTTATCTATTCGGTCGATAATTCAAATCTTAAATACTATTTAACTGATGCCTATGCCAGGGCTTTTGAAAAAATCATCACCACCGTGAATCCGAATGTCATCCTTTTAGGGGCGACCTCCATCGGTCGCGATTTAGCCCCGCGCCTCTCTGCCCGCCTCGGCACCGGCTTAACCGCCGACTGCACCAAACTCGAAATCGACGTAAACGGTTCTCTTTTCATGACGCGTCCGGCTTTTGGCGGGAATCTTTTTGCTACCATCATCTGCCCCGAACACCGCCCGCAGATGTCGACTGTCCGACCGGGCGTCATGGCGCGCATCGGCGCTAACAAGGGCCGACTGGTAAATGTCATCCATCTCGATGTCGCAGTTGATAAGCCGCGCGTTGAGGTACTTGAAGAAGTGGTGGCCACCCAAGAGATTGCCAATATCGAAGAAGCAAAAATTCTCATCTCAATCGGCCGCGGAATCGGCGGTGACGAGAATCTCAAAACCGCCCAATATCTCGCCGGACTAATCAAGGGAACATATTCCTGCTCACGATCGCTAGTTGACTGCGGAAAAATTAATCCCGATCGGCAAGTGGGGCAGACCGGCAAAACGGTGCGCCCTGAACTCTATCTGGCACTCGGCATCTCCGGTGCCGTTCAGCACCTGGCCGGCATGGAAGAAAGCGACTACATCATCGCCGTCAATAAAGACCGGACCGCTTCGATCTTCTCAGTAGCTGATCTCGGCATCGTCGGCGACATCAATCAAATTTTGCCGCTTCTAAAAGAAGAAATTGAAAAGAATGCACTTTAAGGAGAACAGAAAAGTATGAAAAAAGTCTATGTAGTTGCCGCGAAAAGAACTGCCACCGGTTCAATGCTCGGATCGCTCAAAACAATTGATGCGACCGATTTCGGCGCCGAAGTCGTCAAGGCCTTGCTCAGCGCGACCAAAGTTGCCGGGACGGATGTCAGCGAAGTAATCGTCGGCAATGTCCTTTCGGCCGGCCTCGGCCAAGGTCCCGGACGTCAAGTCTCAATCAAAGCCGGCATACCGGTTGAAGTACCGGCTTATTCGATTAACATGCTCTGCGGTTCGGGGATGAAATCCGTCCTGACGGGCTACACCGCCATTCGCGACGGCTTTGATGAAATCGTCATCGCCGGCGGCATCGAGTCTATGACTCGCGCTCCGCACTTAGTCCCGTCTGCCGTTCGCGGTGGCATTAAAATGGGCGATGTTAAACTTACCGATCATATGATCTACGATGCTCTGACCGATGCCTATTCGCAAGTCCACATGGGCGTCACGGCTGAAAACATCGCCGTAAAATTCGCTTTGAGCCGTCAGGAACAAGATCAGTTTGCCTATGCCTCGCAAGTCAAGGCCATCAAAGCTGTCGATGCGGGCTTGTTCGATGACGAAATCGTTCCTATCACCATCAAAGACCGTAAAGGCGACATCATCTTTAACCGCGATGAGTATCCTAATCGGACGACGAATTTGGAAAAACTGGCCGCTCTTCGCCCCGCTTTTGTTAAAGACGGAAGCGTCACGGCCGGAAACTCATCGGGTATCAACGACGGAGCAGCATTTTTAATGCTGATGAGTGAGGAAGCTGTTCAAAAGCATCATCTTAAACCACTAGCTGAAATCGTCGGCATCGGCCAGGGCGGCGTCGATCCCCAATATATGGGCCTCGGGCCTGTCGCCGCCATTCGCGATGTTATGAAAAGAAGCGGATATAAATTAAAAGACATGGATGTCATCGAGCTGAACGAGGCATTTGCCGCGCAGAGTCTCGGCGTCCTCAAGAGTCTTGCTGAAGAACACGACATCGGTTTTGACGAGTTGCTGGCCAAGACCAATCTTCAGGGCGGTGCGATTGCCCTCGGCCACCCCGTCGGCGCTTCCGGAGCCCGAATCAGCGTCACGCTGCTCCATATCATGCAAAGACACGATTTCAAACTCGGGCTCGCCTCTCTTTGCATCGGTGGCGGGATGGGCACAGCCATCATCTTTAAGAAAATATAATCATTTTTTATCAATAAAGGAGGAATGAAAAATGAGACTGCAGAATAAAGTGGCCATCGTCACCGGCGGGGCTAAAGGATTAGGACAGGCGATGAGCGAACTCTTCGTCAAACACGGAGCGAAGGTCATCGCCGTCGATATGATGGATCTCACCTACAGCCATCCTGATGTCGAGTTTTACAAATTAAACGTCGCTAATAGCGATGATGTCGCAAGATTTGGCGAATACGTGTTTGCCAAATATGGAAAAGCCGACATTCTCGTCAACAATGCCGGCATCACTCGCGACGCCATGACCAGAAAAATGACCGATGAGCAATTTGACCTCGTCATCTCGGTTAACCTCAAGGGTGTCTTTAACATGACGCGCGTTTTTGGACCGAAGATGGAAGAAGCCGGATATGGAAGCATTATCAATATCTCGTCAGTCGTCGGCGTCTACGGCAACATCGGACAAGCCAACTATGCAGCCAGCAAAGCCGGCGTCATCGGCATGACCAAAAGCTGGGCCAAAGAATTCGCCCGCAAAGGGGCCAATGTGCGCTGCAATGCCATCGCTCCCGGCTACATCATGACCGACATGATGAAAACCGTCCCTGAAGATTTATTGAAGAAATTTGCCGAGCTAACTATGTTAAAACGCCTGGGTCAGCCTCATGAAATCGCCGATGCGGCTCTCTACTTGGCCAGCGATGAAGCAAGTTATGTGACCGGCCAGGTCCTTGAAGTTAACGGCGGCATGAGACTGTAAGGAAGAGGCTATGGAAAAAGTCAAAGTCGGCATCGTCGGCGTCGGAACGTATCTTCCTAGCCAAGTGATGACAGCCAAAGAAATCGCCGCTAAGACGAATGGCGTCTGGAGCGAAGAGGCAGTTATCAATAAGCTCGGCATCCGCCAGAAATACATTCCCGGACCCGATGACGGCACGCAGGAAATGGGTGCTAAAGCCGCTCTCAACTGCTTAAAAAATACCGGCATCGATCCTCTCGATATCGATGTTATCTTATGCATCGGAGAGGAGTGGAAGGAATACCCTTTAACTACCTCGGCCCTTTATATTCAAGACCGCATCGGCGCCATTAACGCGTGGGGCATCGATGTTCAAAACCGCTGCTGCACATGTGTTTCGGCGATGAAAATCGCGCATGATATGCTCGTGGCCGATAAAAGCATCGACACGATTATGATCGTCGGCGGATACCGCAACGGCGACTTTGTCGACTATGCCGATAAGGATATGTCGATGATGTATAATTTGGGCGCTGGCGGAGGCGCCATCATCTTAAAGCGCGACCATGACAAAAACCTGCTTCTCGGCAGTAAAATCATCGCCGATGGTTCGCTTTCAAGAACAGCCGGCGTCGAAATCGGCGGCATTGCCAAGCCGTTTAACGCCGATAATATCGAAGAAGGTTATAAATCTCTTCGCCTCCTGGACGCCAAAAAGATGAAAGATCGACTCAACGAAGTCTCAATGTCAAACTGGTATCGTTGCATCGATGAATCGTTACAGCAAGCAAAACTGACAAGAAAAGACATCACATTCCTGGATATCCTCCACATCAAGCGCTCAGGTCACGCGGCAATGATTGCCGATCTCGGTCTTCGCGAAGATCAGACGATCTATCTTGAAGACTATGGCCACATCGGCCAAATTGACCAAATTCTCTCGCTGGAATTGGCGCTTAAAGAAGGAAAAGTGAAAGATGGGGATGTTGTTTGCATGATCGCGGCCGGTATCGGCTATGTGTGGAGTGCCAACATCATCCGCTGGGGATAAACTATGGCCCAACTCCTGTCCTTATTAAATACGATAACCGGATCGCTTTTGACCATCTGCGTGACAATGGTCGCGACGATGGGTATCACCCTGATTTTTCGCACGAGTAATACGACCAACTTTGCGCAGGGTGCCATCGCCGCCGCCGGAACTTATGTCGTCGCCTATCTCGCCATGCAGTACAGCGTCCATTACATCCTCGCCATCTTGATCGGCTTGGTCTTCGGTATCGCCTTTGGACTATTCATCGATATCATGATTTTTCGGCGCGGCAAAAATATCAACATCGTCGGAAAACAAATTATCACGATGGGCTTGGTCTCGATAATCTTCGGAGCGGTTCCGCTTATTTTCGGAGCTCAAATTCCGCCGCAAATACCGGCTTTTATCGATGGTAATTTTTCAATCAGCATGCTCGGTGGCGAACTGTCCATCACCAAACATTCGGTGGTATGCATCGCCATAACAGCGGCCGTCTTAACCGTTTTATTCGTCTTACTTTTTAAAAGTAAATGGGGTCTCGGCGTCCGCGTTACGGCTTCAAGCGAATATACGGCCGGCATCGTCGGGGTCAATACTTATGTCATCACCGCCACCTCGTGGGCGATCGCCGCGGCTTTAGCCGTCTTGGCAGCCGTCATGCTTAATGCCGGCAACGCCTCGTTAACGCCATCGTTTATGACGAAGATTCAGGTCAGTTCCTTTTTAGCCGGAATTCTCGGCGGATTCTCGACCTTCTTGGGGCCGATTCTCGGCGCCATCATCATTCCTTTGGCAATTTCCGTCGTCGGCTGGCTCGGATTCATAAATCCCTTTTTCCAGAGCTGGGCGGAAGTCATCGTCTACATTTTACTTCTAATTGCGATTCTTATTAAACCACAAGGTTTATTTGGCAAAGTGGTTGCCAAGAAAGTATGAGGTGTATACCATGAACAATCGCTTCAAAAACGAATATCTGGCCCACACCTCGCCGCGCCCTGAAAGCGGCTGGAAAGCCCACGCCAAGCGCATCATGTCAAATCCGCTGGGCCAATTCGGCCTCCTCGGTTTGCTTTTAGCAATCACGCAGCTTCTTAATATCGCCGGCATCGTCCCGCGCAGCATCATGACGACAATCGCGTTCGTCAGCATCTATTCCATCGCCGCCATCGGCTTCTGCCTGTTGCTCGGCTACTCCGGCCTCGCCTCGCTGGGGACGGCAGGCTTTATGGGCCTCGGCATCTATCTTTGCCACTACGGCCTCCAGGAATGGCAGATCAGTATTCTGCCCGCCTTTTTAATCGCCGGAATCGCTTCGATTGTCATCGGCTTTGTCGTCGGCTTTGTGTCCCTGCGCATCGAAGGCATTTATCTGGCCATCATGACCCTGGCTCTTTCGGAAATCATCGTCAAACTGCTTAAGACGATTAAGGGCAGCACCTTGATAATTCGCGGCGTCAACCTTAATTTCTTCGGAATACCGCTTTCAAATAATGCCGTTTACTTCACGATTATCGTCGTCTTGGTCATGCTTTTGGTCGGGACTGCCAACCTCATCAATTCGCCGACCGGACGGGCCATGGTGGCCATGAAATCGTCGGTCGCCGCCGCCCAAGCCATGGGTATCTCCTTGCTCAAATATCGCCTTCTGGCTTTCATCATCTCGACTCTTTTCGCCGGGATTGCCGGCTTTTTCTATCACGCCTATCTCCCGGGAATCTCACCGACGACGGCGACGATTCTGACTCTTAGCATGTCGCTTAATATTCTCGGCGCGGTCATCATCGGCGGCGCAAAATCGCTGTGGGGGACATTAGTCGGAACCTTTGTCATATACGGATTCCAGTCGATATTCCTTCAAAACATCGCTTTTTTCAACGAAAACCCCGCTTTCATGATGATGGTGACCGGCGTTTTGATTATCCTTGTCGTCATGTTTTATCCGGGCGGCTTTGCCCAAATGCTTTTTACCTTCCGCTTATGGCTTAAAAAAATGACCAAGAAATGGAGGATATACCGTTATGGCATTGAAGAATAAAGTAATGGCTTATCTTCTGGGCAAGTATGTCGACTTTTTGACTCAGCGCGTCACCTTTTATAAGTCGCGGACCTCATTATATGCCGACTTCGAAGTCGAACATCTTAAAGACATCGACGATGCCGCGAACCGCAAAATTGAACTGCGCATCGCCAAAAATGCGCGCCTCTATGCAACCGCTGATTATGAGGCATCCGATAAGAAAGAGGTTTTTGAGGGAACTTCGAAACTCGAAATCGCCGCTTATCAGAAGAAACTTCGCATGCGCTATCGTATCGAACGCGAAAAAGCGAGGCGAGCCATCGCCAAGCTGGCAGAGGAAGACAAGAGCGGCGAACAAATTAAACTCATCGATCAAAATCTTGCCTCTTTTGAGGCTTCCTTGGCGGAAGAGCTGGAAGCATATAAGGCAAAGCGCCACATCGCGTTTGAAAAATCGCTTGAGCGCGACCTTAGCAAAGCCAAACCAACCGCCCAAGAACTCGAGGCATTAAAGTCGCGCCTCACCGCTGATAACGAAACATATACCGCGGCCGTAAATGCAAAACGCGAGGCTAAACGAGCGAAGTTCGTGCGTTCAAACAAAGCGCGAATCGCTAAATTGGAAGGAAAACTCAATAACTTCCAAGCTAAGCTTAAAGTTCAACTGGAAAGAATTCAGCAGGACAGTTACGCGCTACCCGAGGGGGTCATCCTCAGAGCCGAAAACCTGTGCATGTTCTTCGGCGGCGTCAAAGCCGTCAACGACTTGACTTTTGATGTCAAGCAAGGCGAAATATTCGGGCTCATCGGCCCTAACGGCGCGGGCAAGACAACTGTTTTTAACTGCATCACGCAATTTAATAAACCGACGAGCGGACACCTCTATTTGCGCAACCGCCTCGATGAAGTCGTCAACCTTAATAAACTGGCCGTCCACAATGTCATTCTTCAAGGCATCGTGCGGACTTTTCAAAACCTTGAAGTGGTGAAAGAAGTCAGCGTTCTCGACAACCTCCTGATCGCCGCTCACCGCCAGTATCAGTCTAATTTCTTTATTCACATGCTGCATTTGCCGATCCTGCGCCTCGAGGAAAAAGTGATTCGCGCCCGAGCTGATAAAGTTTTAGCCTTTATGGGCCTATCTCTTTATCGCGATTGGTACGCATGGGGTCTTCCTTATGGCGTCTTAAAAAAGATTGAGATCGCCAGGACGCTGATGGCTGATCCCCACCTCATCATCCTCGATGAACCGGCCGCCGGCTTAAACGACAGCGAAACCGTCGAACTCGCCAATCTCATTCGCCGCATCCGCGATGAATACAAATGCACCATTCTGCTCGTCGAACACGACATGGGACTGGTGATGGATGTCTGCGACAATATCCTGGCCATTTCCTTCGGCAAAAAACTGGCTCAAGGAAGCGCCAAAGAGATTCAGTCCAACAAGGATGTTCAGGCCGCCTATCTAGGCGCCCCCGAGGAGGTTGAAAGATGAAATTACTAGAAATTCGCAACCTCGTCGTCCGCTATGGCGTCATCGAGGCCCTCCACGGCATCAACATCGATGTCGAACAGGGGGCGATGGTCGCTTTGCTGGGTGCTAACGGTGCCGGCAAATCAACTATTCTCAAGGCCGTCTCGGGACTCGTTAAACCGGTTTCCGGATCGACGATTATGCTCAACGGCGCTAACGTCGCCGGCAAACGGGCCCACGCCGTTTCAAAGATGGGCTTGTCTCTATCGCCGGAGGGGCGGCAGATCTTTACCGGATTAACTGTCGAAGAAAACCTGCTCGCCGGTGCATATGGCTTGAAACGCCATACCCAATTAATTGAAGATGAACATGGAATAAAGCGGAAAGTCTCAATCAGCGTCAAAGCGCAGTTGAAGGAAAACTTTGATCGGGTCTACAAGCTCTTCCCAGTGCTTGCGGAAAGAAAGAGACAGCAGGCCAGCACCCTGAGTGGCGGTGAGCAGCAAATGCTCGCGGTCGCCCGGGCCCTGATGAATTCGCCGAAGATACTCGTCCTCGACGAACCATCGCTCGGCTTGGCCCCGCTCATCATCCAGGACATCTTTAATACCCTTGTCGAAATTAAAAAACAAGGAACTACCATCCTCATCGTCGAGCAAAACGCTCTGGCTACGCTGAAGATTGCCGACTTCGCCTATGTTCTCGAACTGGGCAATGTATCAATCTCCGGGAAAGCGAGCGAATTAATCAACGACCAGAGGCTCATCGATGCTTATTTAGGAGGTGGAGAAAAAAAGTAAGATTTGTAAGCGCGCAACGGGTGTACACCGACAAATCAACACCACGCCTCAAATATTCTTAATCGAAATACAAGGCTATGGAAAAGAAGCGATAAGATAGCGATTCCGGAGAACCAAATTAGCTTAACCTTCGCCTCCATCCGAATCTCCCCCCGCATAGGCATCAAGATAGCTCCTTCCTATCGGATGCAAGAACTCATCGATTCTTACGTCTGCGAGTCGATCAACAATCATCACGGTTCTCAATAGACAAATGAATGAAAGGAGTTTCATTAATGAAAAAAATCAATTTATTTGTTCTCTCTGCCGTTTCAGCCGTCATTTTAGCCGCCTGTAATCCTGCCGTCGAAGTCGTCAAGCAATACGATGGCACTGAAGTCCAAGGTGTCACGGCCGAAAAAATTCTCATCGGCAACACCGCCGCCACCTCTGGCGCTTTTGCGACAGTCGGCGTTCCCTTCAATGCCGGCATCAACGCCGTCTTGAAAAACTTTAACGACGCCGGCGGATTCGATGGCGCCACTGTCGAACTGGTTCACTATGATGACTCATTTGACGGCGCGATCGGCTTAGCGGCCACGCAAAAATTAGTCGAACAAGACAAAGTCTTTGCTCTCGTCGGACACTTCGGCACCAACACCGTCGCCGCCACTGTCGACTATATCAAAGATCAAGGCATTCCGATGGTCTATGCCGCTACCGGCATTTCCGATTTATATCAAGAAGCAGCCGAAGGCTTTAATAAGGCCGTCATGCCCGTTCAGCCCATCTACAACTCCGAAGGTCGTATGATGCTCGCCAGAGCTCTCGCCGATGACGCTGTCAGCGGCTTAAATGCCACCAAAATCGGCGTTATTTCGACGACCGACGATGCCGGCGAAGGCATGCTCTACGGCGTTCAGAAACAAGCTGAACTCCTCTCTGTCGCCGCCAAAGAAAACCTCGTCTATGTCACCACCCCGGCCGAACAAGGCACGAACCACTCCGCACCGGTCAACACTTTAAAGACCGCCGGATGTGATGTCGTCATCGTCGCCGCCAACCAAGTTCCGTTCACCGAAATTCTCAATTACATGAGAGACGCGAACTTCAATACCAAAGTCATCACCTCTTATGTCACGGCCAACACTGACATTCTCAGAGCTGCCGCCGCCGCCGGTTCAATCACCGCCGATCGCCCGGTCTTCACGAATTCATGGCTTGACGTCACCGACCTCGCTTACTATGATGCGACACTTAACCCCTATGCTTTGACTCCGGAATATGTCGCTTATCTGACCGAGATGAACACCGGCGGACAAGTCGCTTATTCAGGTAGTTCATACGCCATCGCCGGTTATGTCGCTGCCAAAATCTTCTTAGAAGGTCTGGCCAGAGTCAAGGCCGCCGACAAAGAACTCACATGGCTCAATTACATCAATGCCATGGAAGAAGAACCAGTCGATCTTCCAATGGGCAGTGAAATCGATTACGCTGATGGCAAACGCCTAGGCGTCACCGATCTTGGTTTCAGCAAGCTCTATCTCGCTGATCCAGTCAACACGAGCGCTTTGGCCGAAGTCGACACCCTGAGAACCTTAGACTATGTCTGGGCTCTCGTCCCGGCCGCCAAAAAGGCTTAGTCAATTCATTCAGATACCTTGTGTTCCCCGCCGCAATTGCGCGTTGCGGCGGGCCGCAAGGCACGTTAAAACATAAAGGAGAAACCTATGAAGCACGATCTTTCCAAAAAAATCATTACCGTTGAAGAGGCGTTGAAACTCGTCAAGAGCAATGATCATATTTTTACCGGCTTGGGCGCCAGCGAAGGACGCGAGTTTTTAAGCAAACTCCACACTTTGCACGGATTGGTCAAAAATGTCACCGTCACCAACTGCCTGCCGATGCAAGACTACGAATTTTATATGAATCCGGCCTACAAGGATACTTTCAAACTGGCTGGCTGGTTCTACAATGCCGGAATGCGCAAAGCCCACGCTAACGGCAACGTCTCCTTTATTCCCAACGTGCTCCACTATGCCGGCACAAAGCGCCTGGATCACATTAAACCTAACATTTATGTCGGCATTGCCTCGCCTCAGGACGAGCACGGCTATGTTTCCCTTTCGCTTGGCAACACCTACGAAAAACAAGTTATCAAGGAAGCCGATCTTGTCATCTTGGAAATAAATCCTAATGCCCCGCGCACTTTCGGCGATTTGGAAGTCCACGTCAGCGATGTCGATTATTTCATCGAGGTGAACTATCCGATTCCCGAAATACCCGATACCGAACCCAACGAAAAAGACCTCTTGATCGGAAAATATATTTCCGAATTAATCAATGATGGCGATTGCATTCAACTAGGTATCGGCGGCATTCCAAATGCCGTTGCAAAGTCGCTTTACGGCAAAAAGGATCTCGGCGTTCACACCGAAATGCTGACCAACGAGATGGCAAAATTAGCCAAAGCCGGAGTCATCACCGGAAAACACAAACAACTATTCCCAGGTAAGATGGTCGCCACCTTTGCGATGGGAAGCCGCGATTTATACAACTTTATCGATAACAATCCGGCCGTCATGCTGCTGGCGGGCTCTTACGTCAACGATCCCTATGTCATCGCCAACAATGACAATCAGGTTTCGATCAACACGACGCTTGAAGTCGATGTCACCGGGCAGTGCTGCTCGGAATCGATCGGTTCGAAGCAATTCAGCGGAACAGGCGGGCAGAGCGACACCGCGATCGGCGCCCAAAACAGTAAAAACGGGCGCTCGATCATCGCTTTATATTCGACGGCCAATGTCCGCAATCCGGAAACCGGAGAACGCGAAGAAACATCCAAGATTGTCTGCCAGCTCAAACCGGGCGCGGCCGTCTCTTTATCGCGCAACGATTTGCACTATCTCTGCACCGAATACGGCATCGTCAATCTCCGCGGCACAACGATTGAGGAGCGCGTCGAAAAGATTATTTCGATCGCCCATCCCAAATTCCGCGATAGCCTCCGCCAGGAAGCCATTGCCCTCGGCATCATCGGAGCGTAAAATGCCTTTCTTTACTTTTCATAACAAGCAAATCTTCTATGAAGATGATGGCTCAGGCGAGCCGATTCTCTTTTTAAACGGCATCATGATGTCGACCGTTTCGTGGAAGACTTTTGTCCCGGCATTAAGCAAGGGCAATCGCTTTTTGCGCATCGATCTTCTCGACATGGGCCAATCAGCTCGCATGGATGAGCATTATACTCAGGACATTCAGGTCGAGGTCGTCAAGGCTTTTTTGGACCATCTGCAAATCGCAAAGATAAACATCATGGGGATTAGCTATGGTGGCGAGGTGGCGATTAAATTCGCTCTCAAATATCAGAATTTGCTCCGGCGCTTAATGCTCTTTAACACGACATCGCGAACAAATGAATGGCTCCGCGACATCGGCCGGGGCTGGAATAAGGTCGGAGCGACTCTCGACGGCGAGGCCTATTATAATATGACGATACCCATCATCTATTCCTCGAACTTCTACGTCGCCAACTATGGATGGATGGAGCATCGCCGCAAGCTTCTCATTCCTCTTTTTTCGACTCCCGAATTTCAGGAGAGAATGAAGCGTTTGGTCACCTCCGCCGAATCGCTCGACGAGGCCGCCAACATTCATCGGATTGAAGTGCCGACACTTATCGTCTCGTCTGAATTCGATCAACTGACGCCGTCAAGCGAACAGGCTTATCTTGCCGAGCACATTAAAAATTCCACGCACATCATCGTTCCGAAAGCCGGCCACGCTTTTATGTATGAAAAGCCGCACATCTTTGTCTCTCTTGTTCTCGGATTCACGAATTCTAGCACCGACAAATACTTTATTTAGGAGGAAAAATATGGAACGATTTGTCAAAAAACACCTCACCCTAAAAAACGGTGAGCAATACGCTTACATCGAGCAAGGTCAAGGCGAAAAAGTCTTTTTGCTCATTCACGGAAACATGTCGAGCAGCGCCTATTTTTACGAATTATTGAAGCGGATTCCTCACGATATCCGCGTTTTAGCCCCCGATCTGCGCGGTTTTGGCGATTCCTCATACAACGCGCGCTTTGATTCACTCGATGAACTGGCCGATGATGTCATAGACTTTCTCAGCATTCTCGGCGTTCATAAAGTCGATGTTTTGGGGTGGTCAACCGGAGCCGGAGTCGCCTACAAATTAGCGGCCAAAAAACCCTCGCTTGTCAAGAAGATCATCTCCCTTTCGGGAGCCTCTTACCGCGGCTATCCGATTTTTAAAAAGGGTGATCACAACATGCCGTTAATCGGCCAAATATATTCCAGCAAGGAAGAGATGGCCAAAGATCCCGTTCAAGTCGCTCCGGCCCTCTATGCCACGGCGACGCAAAACAAAGCCTTTTATGATTACATCTATTCCTTAACGATCTACAACGTCAAGAAACCCGAGCCCGAACTCCTTTCTTACCTGCTTGATGAAACATTAAAACAACGCAATCTCATCGACATCGACTGGAGCCTCGCCAATTTAAATATGTCCAACTTTTCGAATCTTTATAATGGAGGCACAAACGATATCGCACAAGTGGCATGCCCCGTCCTCCTTTTATGGGGCGACAAAGACTTGGTCGTCCTCGAATATATGGTCGATGAGACTCTCGCCGCCCTTAAGAATGCCACCAAAAAAGTTTATTCAGGCGTTTCGCATACCGCGATCACCGACATCCCCGACCAATTCGCCGCCGATGTCCTGCAGTTTTTTAAAGGATGAGACAGGCTGTATATCCGGGTTCTTTTGATCCGGTAAGCAATGGGCATCTCGATATCATTCGCCGCGCCGCGAAGATTTTTGCCCGCCTTTATGTCCTTGTCTCCGTCAATCCCAACAAGCAATACCTATTCACGGCCGAGGAGCGGGTCGATATGCTTAAAGCGGCGACCGCGGATATCGCCAATGTCGTCATTGAAGCTAGCGAAGAATTAGTCGTCAGTTACGCTCAGAAAAAAGGCAACGCCTCTATTATCCGCGGCGTGCGTAATACGAATGACTACCAAGCCGAAATTACCCTTTATCAGTTTAATCACACGATCGACCCGGAGATTGAGACGCTGGTCATGTTTCCTTCGCATAACAACTTATTTGTTACATCTTCGGCAATAAAAGAATTAGCCCTCTTTGGTAACGATATTTCCCCGTATGTGCCCAAAGAGATCAGCGAGTTTATTTTGCATACGATAAAACATCGGCTAAAAAAGTCCTAACATTGCCGCTTTTAACAGGTAAAATAGTTGTTAAAGGAAATGATGATATGCACGATTTAACAAACTTTCTAAAAATTCCCCTCGCCCATCGCGGGCTCCACGATAATAATTATGACGAAAACAGTCTAGGCGCTTTTAAAGCCGCGGTTGAAAGCGGCTACGGAATTGAACTCGATGTGCATCTGATGAAGGATGGAACGCTCGCCGTCGTCCACGATGATGATCTGCGGCGCGTGGCTGGTCTTCCCCGCCGCATCAGCGAGATGACGAAAGAAGATTTGTCAAAGACATCTCTTCTCCTCTCCAAGGAAAAAATTCCGACTCTCAATCAGGTTTTAGAAGTTGTTGACGGACGCGTGCCGCTTTTAATCGAAATGAAAGTTGATGGCCCCTTTAATCCTGAGCTTCCAGCATCTATTCTCGCGCTTTTAAAAGATTATCCGCAGACAAACAATATCGCCATCGAATCGTTTAATCCCTATGCCATTCGCTGGCTGAGCCAAAATCATCCCAAATTGTATCCTTATGGCCAGCTGATCTCACTCAGCCTGGAAGGTTTGGATAAGTTTGCCGCCTGGATGTTCCGGTCGCTTAATATCCGCTTAATCTCGAAACCTGCGTTCATCGCCTTTGATATTAATTGCGTGCCTTATCAAAAACTTCGCCGCCTTCGCCGCCGGGGAATGCCCGTCATCACCTGGACGGTTGATAGCGAGCAAAAGAGGGAATTGGCCCTCCAAGAGAGCTCAAACTACATCTTTGAGTCAATAAGACCGTAAAACTCCATTTCTTTCTTCTACAAATATTATTTGTTTATGCTAATATTTTACTTAGGTATGTGTTAAACACACGGGGAGATATTCATGAAATTAAACGTTAAGCGGACGTTTTTGGTGGGTTTGGCTTTTTTACTCATCAGCATGTTCTGGCAAATTTATGATGGCGTCATGTCCATCGTGCTCGTCAACAACTTTGGTCTCAATCAGACTTGGTCAGGCATCCTGCTGGCTCTCGACAATTTGCTGGCTCTGGCTTTGCTGCCGCTTTTTGGAGCGTGGTCTGATAAAACCAGCACAAAAATGGGCAAGCGGAAACCTTATGTCTTAATTGGAACAATCGTGGCCGCCATCGTTTTTGTTTCGCTGGCCGTCGTCGATTTCTATCAATTTCAGGCTGTGCGGGCCGAGGAGATCTCTCCGATGCTTTCCATTCTTAACGGAAACGGGGATGTCATCGGCTATTACTTTACGGTGGGTGGCAACATCAAAGATATCATTCTGCTTGAAGGCAATAGTTATGGCTTTGTCTATATCACTCAGGTCGCCGACAAAGTGGCCGAACTTCGAGCGGCCTACATTTTCGCCGAAATCACGCAGCCAAACTGGATTTACCTCGCTTCGTTTATCGTCATCTTGTTCATCGTTTTAATCGCGATGTGTTCGTTCAGGACGCCGGCTGTTTCTTTAATGCCTGATGTCACCATCAAACCACTTCGCTCCAAGGCGAACGCCATCATCAACGCCATGGGAACGATCGGAGGCGGTATCTCCCTTGTCTTAATCATGGTTGTTGGAACGGTCAAAGTGTCAAATTACGACACTTTCAATTACCTCTACTTATTCGGCATTGTCGCCGGTTTGATGCTTGCTTTCTTGGCCATCTTCATGTTCTTGGTCAAGGAAGTCAAATGGACCGATGAGATGCGTCGCGAATCGCTTCGTCTCGGCCTTGAAACCGAAGAAGACGAAAAGGTTGCCAAAGGCACCAAGGGCGAAAAGATGGAACCTGCCGTCAGGAGAAGTTTCATTTTAATTCTTCTTTCCGTCTTCCTCTGGTTCTTCGCCTACAATGCGGCTTCGAGCAAATTGTCGCTATATGCCCAAAATATTTTACAAATCGAAAACTACACATTCCCGGCCATGATCGGTTTCGGCGCCGCCTTGATCGCTTTTTATCCGATCGGCATTCTCTCCACCAAGTTTGGACGCCGCAACATGATTCTCGTCGGTATCGGCGTTTTAATTCTTGGTTTCATCCTCGCCTTTATCGCCAGCATCGATTTGTCATTCGGATGGGTTATCTACGCCGCGATGGTCGTCGTCGGCTTTGGCTGGGCGGCGATTAACGTCAACTCCTATCCGATGGTCGTCGAAATGTCGAAAGGGCCAAATATCGGCGTCTTTACCGGTTACTACTACGCCGCAAGCATGCTGGCCCAGGCGCTTACCCCAGTCATCTCCGGTCTTTTGATGGATGCTTTTGGCATGACTCTGACGCTCTTCCCTTACGCCATCTTTTTCTCCATCGCCGCCGCGGTCACGATGTTCTTTGTCAAACACGGCGAGTCCAAGCGTTTGGAAACGAAAGAAATTCAGCCAAAAACCGAATAATATCGTTTTGACATATCTAACCCACGATGGTCTTCGTGGGTTTTTTATAGCGTTATCATAATTTATTATGATTTATGGTATTATTATCAAGAGGATAAAATTATGAAAAAAATTCCGGAACTGAGCCCCTTTCAGAAAAAAGTCATCTTTGAAAACGCGACCGAACCGCCTTTTGACAATGAATACTGGGACAATCATAGGGAGGGGATTTATGTCGATGCTGTCGACGGCACGCCGCTTTTTGCCTCCTATGATAAATTCGACTCCGGAACCGGCTGGCCCAGTTTTACAAGGCCGCTTCAAGATGGCCTTCTAGTTAATTGCGACGACTTTTCTTTGCCCCGCCACCGCATTGAAGTCCGAACGAAGAAGAGCAATATTCATCTTGGCCACGTCTTCACCGATGGTCCGAAGAAGGAAGGCGGTCTTCGCTACTGCATTAACTCGGCGTCCTTGCGCTTTATTCCGAAAGAAGAACTGGAAAAAGAAGGCTATCAGGCGCTCTGGAAAAAGAAATAATAAGCGTTTATCTAATCAATATTTTATTGCTATGGGCCTATCGCAAATCTAAAATGAGATGAGAAGGCCTTTTCTTTATAGAAAAATATGGCTAGCATTAAAAAAATCCGCGAAAACGAAAAAAGACGTCGGCTCATCGCCAAGATGTTGGCTTCCTTTGCCGTGACCGCCACCGTGGTCGTCACCGTCGTCCCCGCCTTATCAACCACACCATTTGGCGTCTTTGTCAACAACACGGTCGGCAAGTTTTTTAACGTCGCCAATCTGTTCGTCAATAACGGCATGGCACTGTTAGAGACGGCGGTTATCATCTTCTTTGTGTGGGCGCTCAACGAAATCGTTAAAATTGTCATTGATTTGCTCATTCGGCGCTTCAGTAAAAAATCGACGGTTGGATTATCATTCGCAGCATCTTCAAATATGGAAGCGTCATCGTCGGCGTCTTTCTGGTCTTAAGCGCCTGGGGTGTTCAAACGCCAACCCTCCTCGCCGGTGCCGGAATCCTCGGTCTGGCGCTCAGTTTTGGCGCTCAGAGCCTCATCGAAGACGTCATCGCCGGATTGTTTATCATCTTTGAAAAGCAATTCCGGGTCGGCGATATTATTCAAGCGCACAGTTTCCGCGGTAAGGTGACGGAAATCGGCGTTCGCACAACGACGCTCGTCGATGTTAACGGCGATGTCTTTTTCATCAATAACTCCGACCTTCGCAGACGATAAATACCTCGGCCAACTTATCGCCGGCCATCTGCGATATTTCGATCGCTTATGACGAGGATCTCGAACGTGTTGAAAAGGTTATTTTAAACAACATTGAAGAACTAAAAAGCAAAATTCCCGACATCGTCGAAGGTCCTTTTTATCGCGGAGTCCAGTCCCTATCCGATTCTTCAGTCGTCATTCGGATGTATGCCCGGACTGACGAACTGAAAAAATATCAGGTCACCCGCGATTTGAATAAAGAGATGAAACTCTTGTTTGACCGTAACGGTATCCAAATTCCGTTCAATCAAATCGTCGTGCATTACGAAGACAAAAAAGAGTAAGACTTTAACTTTTCTTTCCTCGCCCCGTTGATGCGGGGCTTTTATTTTCTAATTAAGACTAAAAATGATTAACGAGGTGTAATGCAGATCCGATGGCCCACCGCAAATTGTAGCCTCCACAGGGACCGTCGACATCGATGACTTCGCCGATAAAATAGACACCATCTTCGACTTTCGATGATAAATCGGCACTTAAGTTTTCGATAGCGATGCCACCAATTGTGACTTGCGAGAAAGAGAAGTCATAGCGGTCTAAATAAGTAAATGGGATAGCGGCGGCGACATTCGCTAATTTCTGACATTCTTCATAAGAAAGTTCGTGATCTGCGCTGATATCGGCGGTTTTGCATATATAGGCGGCGAGTTCTTCGCCGACATAGGCGAGGAGAGGGTTATGGTTTTTTTTACTGATCTCAAAGAGATTTTTGGCGGTTACAATCTCATTTTTCTGATTCAGAGCAGCGAGATATATTTTGGCATCATTAGTCTTCTTGTGAGCGATCATCGAAGATAAATTCATGATCACAATACCGGAAAGACCATCTTTTTTAAACATCACTTCGCCATATTCTTCATGGACGAACTGCCCGTCGATAAAAAGGCTGGCCATCGTGTGAAAGCGCTGACCAAACAACGCTTTAACATCTTCTTTAACGCGTATTGGGCAAAGGCCGGGTGTCAGGTCAGCAACTAGGTAACTGTGACGTCTGAAAACCTCAAAGAGACTTCCGTCTGAGCCGAGGTTGGGATTGGACTTACCACCGACGGAAAAAATTACTTTATCGAATTTGGCTTGATATTTATCAAAGAAAAGATTTATTTTTCCATCTCCGAGGCAATATTCGCTCAGCCGCGTATTCAAAATGATGTTGACGCCCAGAAGGCGGGCGCGTTCTTCCAGCAAAGTCACGACATTGCTCGCCGATTCGCTGACGGGATATAGACCACTGCCATACATCGTCTTCGTTGGAATTCCTAGCGACAGCAAAGTTGTTTCCTGGTCGTAGTCTTTTAAAATTCTGGAGACAAATGATGAATGAAGATACCGTTCAAAAGAAGAATCGAGGTTGCCGATATTGCATTTACCGTTTCCGGTCGCTTTTACTTTGCGGGCGACGGCATCCATGCGGTCAAACAAAAAAACCTCGTATTCAGGGAATTTCTCTTTGCACTTGATGGCGGCGACGAGCCCCGAGGCTCCCGCGCCGATGATGGCAATCTTCATATTTTCAATTTTAACACACGCATCAAGAGTTGACTTTGAGCAATTAGCGCTTCGCGCGGCTCTTTTTCAAATTTTTGTATAAATTAGCAAGTCCGCCTTTGGCGGTTTCACGATAAGCCTTGCGCATGTCCTTGCCGGTTTTCAGCATTGTCGCGACAACGGAATCAAACGAGATGGCGTGCGTTCCGGCGATGTATTTAGCTAAAAGGGTCGCGGTGATGGCCTTTGAGGCAGCTACGGCGTTTCTTTCGATGCAGGGAATCTGGACATAGCCTCCGATGGGGTCACAAGTGAGGCCAAGATTATGTTCCAGAGCAATTTCGGCCGCTGATTCAATCTGGTTTAAGTCGAGTTTTAATAACTCGGCATAAGCCGCGGCCGCCATCGAACAAGCCGTGCCGATTTCGGCCTGGCAGCCAGCTTCCGCCCCGCTGATCGAGGCATTGTGCTTGATGACGTTGCCAATCAAAGCCGCCGTGGCAAGAGCCTCTAAAACTTCCTGATCGGAATGGTGGTATTGTTCCGCCATGTATTTTAGTAGAGCAGGTATCGTTCCCGAAGAGCCACATGTCGGAGCTGTCACGACGATGCCACCGCTGGCATTTTCTTCGCCCGTGGCAAAGGCATAGGCGCTCATCATCCGATAAGAACGAGCGGCCAATGTTTCATTTTCATCAAAGACATTATACAAATCGCCGGCGCGCCGATAAATTTTAAGTGAACCCGGCAAAAATCCACGGTTGTTGAGGCCGTTTTCAATCGTCAGTTTCATCTGTTTCCAAACCTTGGCAAGAAAATTCCAAATCTCCGGTCCTTCGCGATCAGCGACATAATCATAAAAACGCCAGTTGTTGGCGAGACAAAGTTTTTTTATTTCGTCAAATGTTTTTTCGGCGTATTTTTCTCCGACTTCAAAGAAGGTTTCGCCGTCGATTGAAATGGCCCCGCCGCCCAAAGATAGAATTCTGTGTTTGATATCCGTCTGGTCCGGCTGGTGAATGGTGATGTCAAAGGTGTTGGCATGGGCCACTTTGCTCTTATAGTCAAAGGTGACTATGCACGGGCGCGGAGCGAGCGTATTGATGATCGCTTTGTCGGTTAAGTGCCCGCGTCCAGTGAAGGCAAGCGAACCATACAAAACGACATCGTAAGAAGTGGCGCGCGGATATTTGTCGCGAATAAAAGCGGCCGCTTTTTGCGGTCCCATCGTATGGGAGCTGGATGGTCCCTGTCCGATTCGATATAATTCGCGAATGCTCTTCATGTTTTTGTCTATCCCTTAGGCCTTACTAATTATTACTTATTTACATAATTAAAACTACATTGAAAGGGCATACATATAACTATAAATTATCGGCTCAGCAAAGCGCTGATTCCTTCATCGGTCAATACATTTAAAATGTCATCAAACGAAGAAAACTTCGCGTTGCCTAATTTGTTAAACATATCTCTGAAAATAACATCGAGAGGAGTATCGGCATTCTCATAATCTTCGGACGTAAAACCTTCGATGGCTTCCTCAAAAATGGTGATGATGATGCGGCGAACCATGGCTAAAAGGGATTTTTCGATCCAGTAGCGAAAGCGCGCGCCGGGAAAGTGTTTCTCCTCTTTTTTCATCTCGACAAAAAGCGGCAGACCATCATCGACACCCTGCCACACATCGGTAAAGACATAATCGGGATAAGTTTGGAACACATTTGGCAAAATCCTTGACCGCATCAGCTTCGATGATAATGATTTTCTCGCGGTTTGGGAACTGTGATAAAAGATGCTGCGTGAATAACGAAATTACTTCGGTGTCTTTTTCAAAGACAATCACTTTTTTTACCGCATCTTTTTGGGCGATCATATACGGATAGTAACCAAGGCCTAAACCCATCACGGCGACGACGCCGCGAGCTTCGATGACGGCTTGTCTCATCGTCTCGATTTCGTGAGGAGTGACGCTCATCCACACCCGGTCCTCTTGCATGATCACGGGAAAAGAAAAAGGCTCTTCAAAGAAGCCGAGGTGCGTCTTTTCTTCATATCCCTGAGAGGAGACATCTATATCGCGAAACGCAAAGGCCTGATAAGGCGCATACCGATCAAAAGCCAGGCGCCATTTTCCGATGCTCCATTCTGAAATTTTAATTGTTTTAAAGAAGGGATTATCGCGGTAGTAATCACCATCCAAAAGCGCGCATCGACCGTTGAGATGGCGAAGCAAAACATCCTGCTTTCCGCGATGTTTGGGCGAAATTTTTTCGGCAAGCATTGCGGCATATAGCTGCTCTTTTGTCGATGCGTTTGGCGAGCGCCTTTTAAATTCCGCTTTAAGCGGATACTTCTCGCTATTGAGCAAATAACGCAAAAGAAGCTCGGAAACCAGTATATTCTCGTCTTTAACGGAAATTAGTTTTTTAAGTTTTGGTAACGAATCAGGGGGAAGATTAATTTTCATTTAGAACCTGGGCGAGATGGTGCCTTCTAACGACGAAACCAGTAGCCGATCGTGCGTCCGCCGCCACCTTTTCCCCCGGTAAATGCCGAGAAGACGTAGGGAAGGATGTAGCGACCCGGAAAAACGCCGAGCAAGAGGATGCCGACGGCGATTAAAACCCAGGCCCAGGCAGGGAGAGGATCTCTTTCATAATCGCTTGGCAATAGATCGAATTCTTCGTATTTATTAAGAGCATATTCATCCATGAAACTTTGATAATTGTAGGAGTCATAGTCATACACACTAAGATAAAGTTCCTGCATTATTCCGAAATATAAAGAAATCAGGCGCTGATCGTAATCGGATGGGGATATTTCGGGGTCGTTGAAATATTCGGAGATGAGTTCATCCATACGAAAGGCCGAAATAAAGCCCATCATTCTCGCGCCAAACACATAATCAATTACCTGATAGTCAAATTCGTATTCTTCGGCTCCTTGTTGAAAGTAAAGAATGAGGAGGAGCCCCATGTCGTTTTCGCCGGGGCCCCAACTATTAAACAAATCGGGTGGATAAAAGTCATCAGGCTGTCCCACATAAGTTGCGACGACAAACTGAGCGCCGCTAATTTCCTGATCTTTATACTCTTGCGCTTGGCTGTCTTCATAAAGCTCTTCGCCATAAGCATAAATCGTCCACCTTGTCGAATTGAGAAGGACATTGGAACGATCGTTAATATAAAACTCCTCGGTGGGGCGAATATGCGGCTTGGGGTTGCCTTGGCAAGCCGTTAGAAAGGCGATGAGAAAAAAGGCGAGACCTTTAAAAAACCATTTCCTGGCGGTTGTTTGGCGGTTAGTCATAACCCACCTTATTATTTAAAAGTAGGCAATTCAAGATTATAGTTTGTCAGTTCGTATGAATTATAAACGGCGCGCCCGCCAACGAAGATGATATTGGGGAATGTTTTAATGTGCGTATTGTAGTCGGTGACAGTTCCGTTATACTCGATAATCATGAATGTGACAACATTCGTTGAGGCATTGAACTCAGAGATAAACCCGGAATAAAGACTGACTGTATTATAACTATCAGGATTTTCTTCCATGTAGGCGACGAGAGTGACGAAGGTTCCGTCAGCGAGGGCCGCAGCTTCATCGGCAGCGGCGGCATTGCCGTTCTCGATCGCGGCAGCAAAAGCTTCACGCGCATCGGCTATAATGGTCAGATATCCTTCAATAGTTGCATTCGCGTCTTCAATCGCGCCAATCAAGACGTCGACTTTAACATATCGTGCCTCTAAAGCGGCGTGGACGTTGCCGCGTGCTTCCACGACTTCAGCTTCGCGGACAATCGCGCCGTTATAAGCCGATATCCAGGAACCACCAATGACAATAGCTAGAATAGCTAGAGCCCCAGAAACGATTAGAATAATCTTCCTCATTGTCTTGTTTCCTTTCAGCAAATTTGTAACAGATATTTTTATTATATTCTAAGCACTTGAAAGTGAAATATATTTTGCATCAAAAAACGAAATATTATTAATTGTGTCAAATTTTGAGAGAATTTCTTTATGATTTAGCAACGGCCAGTCCGGCTATTTTTTGCAAATAATCAACTAGTAAAATTTGTCTTTTATGGTCTGTGGCGCCTCTGTTCACTTTTACTTCGCGTAGTTTTTCGTCGACATAGAACCCAGTAAAACTATCATCTTCAGCCATCGAAACATATGCTTTTGCCATTTCTTCAGCCGATATACTGAATTTGCTTTTAAAATTGTAGAGCCTTTTTTTGAAAATCAGTCAAATTGGGATAGCGATTAACGTCAACTTTGACATTGGTGACGCGAATGGCGACTATTTTTGTCTTTCCGGCGAAGTTTTCTTTCATATAAAGTGAGAGCATTAAAAGCGCCAGTTTATTTTGGTAATATTGCGTGGCCGGGTTGTATTTTTTGTCGCAGTTAAAATCACTGATGTTTAGTTTAATAAACGGGTACATGACGAGCCCTTGCGAAGAGATGTTGATAATTTTTCCGGCGGAGCTTTTTTCCAGCATCGGCAATAAGCCAAGACTTAGAAAAAAAGGTGCGACAACATTGGTCGCGAATTGTGATTCCAGGCCATCTTCTGTCACTATTTTTTTCTTCGCGAAATATCAAAATCGGCACCATTATTAATTAGAACGTCAAGGCGCTCGTATTCTTGAGCGATTTCTGCAACGAATTTTTTAAGGCTTGAAAGAGAAGACAAATCAACAATCTTTAGCATCACTTTATGATTCCCGGTTTGCGATATTATCTCTTGGCGCGCCGCTTCTCCTCTTTGCTGATTCCGGCACGCCATGATGACGCGGTGACCCAGTTGAGCCAGCTGCTTAGAACAGGCTTTTCCTATTCCGGCATTTGCACCGGTCACGATAATTGTCTTCCTATTCTCCTCCTTCAAAAAGCGCAAATATATATTACTCACTTAGTCTATATATCAATAATAACGCGATATGATGGGTTAAAAAATAAAAACCCCCTTTTATTGCAACCGGATTTTGGTCCAATAAATGGGGGGAATTTCAACGGAGTGGTGGAGCTGACGGGGATCGAACCCGCTACCTCGTCGTTGCGAACGACGCGCTCTCCCAGATGAGCTACAACCCCAAACGCTAAATCAGTATATATTTAATGAATGCTCTTATCAAGAGACAATCAAACCGTGCAGACGAATTCTCCTTCTTCATTGAAGCACTCTTCTTCAAAAGCGGAGATGATGGCTTCTTTCTCCTCATCGGTTAAGTCATCGTTGATCAAACTTTCGCTTAAATAAAAAAACTCAAGGTTTACAAAGTAGTGGGTTTCGCCAATCTTGTACTGAAAGACTTTGGCGTCGAGGGCGAGCCAGCTAAAGACCCACGAGTTTTCGCGATTGAGGCCGGCGGTGATACCGACGAGATAATCATTGATGCCAAACGCACCATAATTACCAGCGCTATAAAGATAGGTAAAACCAGGCGAGATGGCGCTTGTGGCGAACATATACGAAGCGACGATAACTAATGTTTGAGCAATGCCGATCAAACCGCCGAGAACGCGCATTTTCTTTTTGCGGATGCGCGCAGGAATAATTAAGCGGACGAGCGGCCAAAGGAGAGCGGAGACAACCCATGAAATGGTATGGACGACGAGGACAATTGCAAACCAGGCGACGGCTTTGGCAATATTGAATGCCAGTTCAGCACTGTAAGCGGCCGTGAATTTCGCGCGGTCGGTCGACAAGCGGCCCATCACCACAATCAGTTCGGTAAATGAAGTGATGTTTATCGTGTGACTTCCACCGTAATCGACGACCGGCTGATAGCCGATTAAAGTGAAAAAGGCATCGCTCGCCAGCCAGGTCGCCAGCGGTTTGACGGCAAAGAGAGCTGCGCCCGCCAAAAGGAAAATCACAAAAACAAAACGCCACAGCGAATGCCATCCCTTTTTGGCCAGACCGAGGAGAAACGATAGAATAATCATCAAAATTATTATTCCGTCAATGAAAAAGGGGAAGCTGAGAATATTTACGATAATAATTGCTATTTGTTCGCCGTTCATGTTTTTGATCTTACGCTTGTTGAATAAAACAAAGAAGCCGCCTGCGTATTTTTATAGAATCATTATACTACATTTGAAAACCATATTTCCTCAACATTTCTGAGAAGTCAAATCACATTTTATGTCAAGACTGATAATGAAAAATATTCTGCTTTATAATATAAAAGCCAAATAATTATGAATCCCGTCATCGCCGCCATCGATTTAAAAGCCTTCTATTCTTTCGTCGAATGCCTCGACCGAAAACTAGACCCTTTTGCCACCCCTCTTGTCGTCTGCGATGAGTCGCGAGGGCCAGGCACTATCGTCTTGTCGGTCAGTCCTTTTTTAAAAGCTCTCGGCGTTCCTTCGCGCCTCCGCAAACGCGATTTGCCAAAACGTGATGACATCATTTTTGCCGTCCCGAGAATGGCCCGCTATATCGAAATGTCGGCAAAAGTCGTCTCAATCTTCCTGGATTTTGTCGGGGAAGACGATTTGCACGTCTATTCAATTGATGAGTCGTTTTTAAACATCGGCCCTTATCTCAAACTTTATAAATCAACTCCGCGGCAACTCGTTCGCAAGATTCTCGACAAAATCAAGAAGGATACCGGACTGTTTGCCACCGCTGGCATCAGCGAGAATTTATTCCTGGCCAAATCAGCCCTTGAATTCGAGGGCAAAAAAGCTAAAGACGGCATAGGCGAATGGACTGAAGACGATATTAAAACTAAGTTGTGGCCCGTCTCTCCGCTATCGGAAATGTGGGGTATTTCCAGCCGCCTGGAAAAACGCCTAAACGAAATCGGCATCGTAACAATCGGGGAACTCGCCAATGCTCCCGAGGCACTTTTAATCAAATATTTTGGAGCCATCGGAAGAGACTTGCGCGAACACGCCAACGGAATCGATGATTCCGATATCCGCGAAAAATATATTCCTAAAGAAACATCGCTTTCAAATGGCCAATCGCTTTTCCGCGATTATGCGAAAAATGAAATGCCGACCATCATCCGCGAGATGAGCGATGACTTAGCTCTTCGCCTTCGCCTCGAAGGAAAAAAGACGGGCTTGGTCGCGTTGGGAATCGGCTACTCTTATTCGTTCGGTGGTGGATTCTCCCGTCAGTTGACGTTAGTTAAATCAACGAGCGAAAATGATTTGATTTTTGACGGTCTGATAACTCTGTTTCGTAAATTTTGCGAAGATAAGCCGATTCGCCGGGTCGATATCTCTTTTGGAAAATTGAGTTTTGATGACTTCGAACAGCTTGATCTATTCGACGAGAAGAATAAGCAAACGAATAAAAGGGAGCTGCGCAAGGCCCTTGATGAAATCGTCCTGCGTTTTGGCAGAGATGCCGTCCTGCGCGGCAGCGCCTTGCTCGAGGAGTCAAATGCGATCAAACGCCATGCCCAAATCGGAGGACACCGTAAATGAGTGGCCGCGGAATGAAGAAATGGCGGCCTTTTTCTTCTTTAGAAGAACAGAAGCCCTCGTTGCAACAGATGAAATATCAAAAAGGCAAGTGCCCCAAGCCGCAGATCAGCCGTGATCAGGCCGAAAAAATCGACGGATATCTCCATGATTACAAAGGCAAGTGTTTTCAAATTACCTTCTATGAAGATGGCTATGTTCTGACGCTTGAGGAGGCGATTCAAAAAGTCTCGTGTGAGTCCTGTACAATTAAAACGGAATCAAGGACTATTTCTTTTAACAATCTGATAAATTTAGAAATTTTAAAATAATTCAATAAAACTCAAACATAAATCATTTATATTACGTAGTCATCCCCCGTGACTACACCTCTAGAAGGGCTCGGTTGCCCCCAAAACATTAAATCGTTCTGAGCCCTTCTTCCTCGATTGAAATAAACTTCATAAAAGTTTACAATTCAAAACAAGGAAAAAAGAGATGGCAAGCGAATTAGAACGGGCAATGATCTGTTTGCAAAATGGTGATGTCAAATGTCTTGACGCTATCTATCGATTGACATCAAAAGGAATCTTCACGTTTGTCTTGCCGATCGTCAAGGCTTATGACGTCGCTGAAGATGTGATGCAAAACACCTACATTCGCGCCTACGAAAATATCTCATCGTATACGCCGGGGACCAATCCGCGCAACTGGCTTCTGACCATCGCCAAAAATCTGGCTTTAGGCGAAGTAAAAAAACGCTCGCGCGAAATAAGCTACGACTTCAATGACGAAAACGTCGAGACACAAGGTGTTTATGATCTAAATCCGAACTTAGACACTCCGACCATCGACTTAGCTAATCGCGTTCTTAATGAAGGCGAAATGAATATCGTTCTCTTATATGCCATTGGGGGCTACAAACACCGGGAAATCGCAGAAATGCTGAATCTCCCTTTGGGCACCGTGACAAGTAAGTATAACGCGGCGCTTAAAAAAATCAGGATTGCTTACGAGAAAGAAAATGAAAAGAAGTAAGAAAGAAATCTTAAAAAAGCTCCGCCAAGAAGGCAGTATCATCACTCCTGATATTTTGAACAATGTCTATAAGGCGATCGGCGTCAATCCGATTACCATTAGCGAGAAGGAGAGAATTATCGAGCAGCGTTTAAAAAGCGAGGCCGAAGTTTTTGTTCCGCAAAAGAAAATCGCCGTCTCTGCGACCGAAGAAAAACCACGCCTCTCTCTTAAAGCTCTTTTTCAGCGTCCTCGCTTTGTTTCGGCGTTTGCCACGGCGATGGTCGCCGTTATTCTTTCCGTCACTTTAATCGGATTGAGAATCGGCGGCTTCTTCACCACTGATCCGACCGATACGAGCACTGGGACTGATACCGGGAGTCATCCGGTTACGGTGCCGCAGCCGATTCAAAACGACCAACAGGTGTTTTCTGTTGGAGCCGTGACTGCCAATGTTTTATTCGACTTTGTCGAAGACTCCGGCACAAGCGGTGATTTCAGAGCTCTGGTGAACGACACAGATGTCGATGTTGTGATTGGTCAATTCCCGCCTTACCTTGAAATGATTGAACAACTTATTTCTTCAGATGGCGAACTAGAAACGATCAGCGATATCTCGGAACGAGAAGGATATGATTATAAAGAGACCGTGATTGCCTATGATCTCCTTGGAAGCCATTTAAATTATGCAATTTACTACAATGTCGAAACTCTTATAGAAGATGGTGCGGAGTCGACTTATTATTTTTCCGGCATCATCATCTATGGCGATGACACAAACGAGTACGTCATCGAAGGCCGCCGCATCGTCGAGGAAGACGAAACCAAAGTGGTAATGACTATTCACTACGATGAGATAAATTACCTTGAATCCACTTATAAAAGTGAAGAAGATGGCTACAAATACAACTTTAAAATCTTTGAAAATGATAATTTGCTCAACAACACAAAACTAAAAATTGAAACCTCCGAAGGAAAGACAAAACTCAAATTGGATTTCATCGACACCGACGAGAAAAACTCTTATTCATACGACATCTCTATTGAAGATGATACTCCCGATATGATTTCCGTTCGCTATCATATTAAGTTAGACAAAGAAATATACAACGGAACGATAGAGATTCAAATCGTAACCAATAGCGAAACTGGTGAATACGAATACGAAATGGTTATTAGACCAAACGGACAAGGCCAAGGCACAACCCACACTGAGGGTCGCGGCAATAACCACGGCGGAAATGGTAACGGCGGAGGCAATGGCGGGGGCGGCCATTAGCAAAAACAAAAAAACTCACGAATCGATTGAATCGTGAGTTTTCTTTTTACGCGATAATTATGGTTAAAAAGCCCAATTTCCGTTTTTAAAGATTTGGACTTTTTTGTCGTCTTGAGTCGTTGCGACGATCGAAAGATCATTGCTACCAATCATGAAGTCGACGTGAATCATCGAATCGTTAATGCCCATTTTAGTCAGCTCTTCTTTGCTGTATTTACCATAATCCTGAACGGTATTGGTAAAACCCATGCCTAAGGCAAAGTGACACGAAGCGTTCTCGTCATAAAGAGTATTCCAGAAAAGAATACCCGAGTTGCGGATCGGCGAGTCAAAGGGCACTAAAGCAACTTCGCCAAGGTAACCGGCGAATTCATCCATCGACACCATTTGTTTAAGCAAAGCTTCATTTTTCTCGGCATGAACTTCCACCGCTTTACCATCTTTGAAGACAATGTGGAAGTTTTCGATCAGCTCACCCTGATATGAAAGGGGCGCGGTTGAATAAACAATCCCTTCGGCCTTGCCTCTTTCCGGAGTCGTGAAGCATTCCTCAGTCGGAATGTTGGGGTTAAAGAAGATGTCAGATCCGAGCGTCTTATCACCGCCTCCGAGCCAATTAACATTGGGGAGCATGCCAATTTTGATGTCGGTGCCGTTCTTGCTTTTGTAATGAAGCGATTTAATGTGAAGAGAATTTAAAAAAGCGCATCTATTTATGAGATCGGCGTTGTGGGCGCGCCAGTTGGCGACTGGATCGCCGTGGTCAGCGCGGGATGATGCAAGAATTGCTCCCCATAATTTTTCCATGGCTTTCTTTTTAGGAAGATTAGGGAAAACCTTTTTGGCCCAAGCCGGTCCTGGCAAGCCGGCGATCGTCCATTGATATTTATTCTCGCGTTCATCGCGGAAAGGCTTCAAAATCGGATAAACGGCTTGACCGACTTTAGCGAGCTTGGCTTGGTTAACGCCTTTGTAAGCATCAGGGTCATCGCTGACGAGATAGATGGTCGCCGGAAGGGTTTTGACATAATGTTTTTCCCGCTCGATAATCCAGTTTGGAACTTCAGATAAAGATTTTAGCGATTCCTTTTTATAACGAATTTTGTCGACGGGATTGTGCGACCAGCGGACGGTGACGGATTTAGCGCCGGCCTTATAAGCCTCGGAGACGACAAACTCAACGAAGCGAGGCTGATCGAGCTCAGCATAGACGATGACATCTTGCCCTTTCTGAACATTCGCCCCGACTTTGACAATTAACTCGGCGTACTTCCGTAAAACTTGAACTTCCATATTTATACCTCTCGTATTTTATACGTACGTTATTGTATCATAGAGAGTGTCAATTTATTATAATAAATTAATAAGCAAGGAGTCCGAAATCATGAAAAAAATGTACAAAGTATGGGCCATTTGGCAAATATGCGAAGCCGTTATTCTTTTGGCGGCAGGCGTTTTGACAATTATCTTTTCCGATGATCCCGATCTCTATAAATGGATTTTCCTAGCCATCGGAGCCTTCATCATCCTCGACGGCGTCCTGAGAGTTCTAATGCCCTTTTTTAACAAAGATCCAGGCGATAATTCGTTGTTTACGGGAATTTTCGAAGTAACATTCGGTATTGTCATCGTTCTTCGCTCGGCGGCCATCACCGAAATTCTCATGATTTTTATCGCGACTCTATTACTCGTTATATCGCCTGTCGCAATCGCCGACGGAATTATCCGCATCAAGAAAAAGCAGGAGACGCTCTTCTTTCCGGTTCTTGAATTCATCGCCGCCCTGTTGTTCATCACCATCGGCGTCATCATCCTCGTGTCGATTCAAAATGCCCAGAATGTCGTCCTCATCGTCATCGGGGCCATCCTCGCCATCCTCGCCATCGTCGAGATTGCTTTCACCATCAAAACGTTGATGAAGGTTAAGGAACGCGATAAAAAAGCACAAAAAAAGGCCGAGGCGAAAACCAAGGGCAAAGTTGTCAAAAAGGAAGTTGTTGAGCCGGTCATCGTCGAAGAGGGCGAGGCCTTCCCAGTCGACAAAGTTAAATAGCAAGCAACAAGTTAAAAGAACCGACGCGAATCGGTTCTTTTTTCTACCTGCTGACGCCGGTCAGTTCTTTAAAGTGGGGAAGGGTATCACACCACTCGACAAACACGCGCCACTCGTTGAGCTTGTGATAGCGGCGTTGCATATACATCGTCTTGAGTTGCTGATAATTTGTGGTCATAGTAGCCCCGAGGCAAAAACCAGAGGGGAGAGAGGCGACGATTTCCCGCCACAGCGTTTTCTTGCGATTATCATCTTCGCTAAGCGAAAGGTATTCTTTAATCATTTCGCTGACGATGCGAACGACTTCTTCATTTGTGTCACTAACGCATTGTTTGGTAACATCAAACTTTAAAAGGCAGTGCATCGTCGATTGCGATGAGATAAAGTCAAACCAATGATAACGCTGAGCCTGTTTCCACCAGAAGAGGGGGGCCGTCACATCCATTTGGACAAGAATTCCCTTTAGAAAATTGTCGTGGCCCTCGCCCGACTTGGCTATGCCGAGTTTCGTGGCGCGGACAAAATCCTTGTCATTGATTTCGCTCGTATCAATTTCGACGCGCATCGGATTTCCCGAGGCCTTAATGGCGCGTTCAAGTCCATAGACTTGCGTATTCGTGATTTTAAATTCCATGTTTCATGATCTCCATTAAATTTTCATAGAGGGCCAGTCTGGTCAAAGGGCCGACTCCGCCGGGAACAGGTGTTTGCAGGCGTACCTTCTGGCCGGGTTTGACATCGCCATAAAGGACTCCGTCCACACGATTGATGCCGACATCGACAATGATGGCGTCCGGTTTAAAAAGGTAACCGTCGATAAGCCATTTCTTACCGATGGCCACTACGATTATATCGGCGTGTTCCAAGTAAAATTTCATATCCTGGGGTGAGGTCTTTGAATGCAAAACAGTGACATTGGCGCTCTCTTTTGTTAAGAGGCTGGCCATCGGTTTGCCGACGATATTGCTCCGTCCGATGACGACGGCGTTTTTACCCAAGAGCTCAACTTTATTAAATTTCAGATAATCGAGAATTCCGCGCGGGGTGCAGGCTTTTAAAGATGACAGCGGATGAAAGCCATCGACATCCTTGCGCGGATCGATGGCCACTTTTACTTTATTCTCGTCGATATGCTTAGGAAGCGGCATCTGGACGATAAAACCGTGGACGCCGCTATCTTGATTTAGCGATTCCACCACTTTTAAAACTTCAGCTTCGCTAGTGTTGACATCCAGTTTGATGTGGGTGGCTAAAACGCCGAGTTCCTCGGCATCTTTTAGCTTGCCGCGGATATAAGAGTTAGATCCTTCGTCTTCGTTAACTTGGACGATGGCTAAATGAGGTCTGACTTTCATCGATGCGACTTCGTCGCGGATTTGCTGTTTGCGCATTGCGACATATTCTTTAATTTCCATGCGATAACCCTCACTTAATATGCCATATTTTAACATTTATCACGGCTCTTATGTATAACAAAGAAGGAAATTACAAGAGCGTGGCAAAACTGCGCAGGAAGCTGATCCACAGGCGATGGAAGGGCCCGCTTTTGGTGTCGGCCAACGTGACCAGGCGGGAATCAGCCAAAATCTCATCAAAATCGGCGCTGACGTCCTGAATGATGGCGCTTTTATAGAGCCACACGCCGTTTTCAAAGTGAAGATAGAGGCTTCGAAAGTCCAAATTAATCGTTCCGATCGTTAAAAAATCATCATCGGCCAAAAACACTTTTTGATGAATGAACCCGGGGATGTATTCATAGATTTTCACGCCAGCTTCAATCAGCCTCCGGAAATAGGAACGGGTGACTTGAAAAACCATTTTCTTATCCGGAATTCCGGGGGTGACAATGCGCACATCGATTCCCTGCTTGGCGGCATTAGAAAATGCGATGACCATCTCGTTATCAAGTATCAAATATGGAGTCGTGATATAGATGCGCTTTTTGGCTCTTCCCATCATGTTTAGATAGACATTTTCTCCGACCGCTTCGTCGTCAAGTGGCGTATCGGCATACGGCTGAACATAGCCGGTGTCGACAATTTTAAGCTCCTTACTCTTTGCTAAATAAGGTTCGAATTCTTCAATCTTTCCGCTCAGAACACTCCAAAACGTCAGAAACATTAAAGTCATGCTTCGAACCGCGTCGCCCCGAATTAGCAAGACATTATCTTTCCAATAACCGAACCGCGATTTGAGATTAAAATACTCATCGGCGAGATTAATGCCTCCGGTAAAGGCCGTCGATCCATCGATGACGAGCATCTTTCGATGGTCGCGGTTGTTGATACGGGCATTTAAAAAAGGCAGAAAGCGATTAAAGGCGAAGGCTTTGATACCCATTTTTTGCAGTTTGCGATCATAATTGTGCGGCACAGTTGAAATCGAACCCATATCATCATAGATGACACGGACATCGACGCCTTCTTTGGCTTTTTGCACGAGCAGTTTTAAAAGGCTATCCCACACCTGACCTTGGGCGAGAATGAAATATTCAATAAAAATGAATTTTTTGGCCTTTTTTATCTCCCTTTTTAGCGTCGCCAAAAATGATTCGCCGGAGCGATAGTATTCAAGATAACAATTTTGATAAGGGCCAAAGCCGGTCGTATTTTTGATATATGTGCTCTGTTTATGGGCATCGGGATGATCGCGTGCCAAATCGTCGAGGACGCTTTCAGTCTTCTTGGTGGCCGCTTCGATCATGGCGTTCATTTTGCTGACCATTTTCTTGCTGCGGCGATTCATTTTTTTGTTGCCGAACATCAGATACATGAATCCGCCGAAAACCGGAAAGATTAATATCAGCGCGAGCCAGGCAATTTTATAGCTCGGATTGCTGCGGTTGGCGATGATCGAAAGAACGATGATGATGCTGACGACAAGAAAGCCAAGATAGACATACGGATAATAATCGCGAATATATAAGATGCCGAGGACGATGATGGAAATCTGAACAAGAAAAAGGAAAAAGATAATCAACAGTCGCCAGAGATGCATCTTCAAAAAATTTTTCATTTAACAATCACCGCCTCATATTATACGACATCGCCACTAAAAATAAAAAAGCCCCAAAGGGGGCTCGATAAATTCAAGATCAAACTAAGCGACGTTTTGCAGCACGCTGATTAAGATGGCAAAGAAAAAGAAGACGATAGCAAAACCGAAAGTTAGCCATGTGATAACAAGCTCGGAACCTCTTTCTTTTGTTTTCACAAAAATATTGGTTCCGCCGCCGGTGATAGCTCCGGAAGCGCCTTCTGATTTACCGCCTTGTAATAGTGACAAGACAATGATAATTAAGGCAACGATTAGGAATATAACATCATACCATTGCATTGTTCAAATCTCCTTTTGCACCTATGCTTTTAATATATTCGCACAAAGCTTTTCTTAAAGCAAATGCTTTATTTATTGAGGGTGGCTTTTATTTCGAAGATAATATCGCGAATTTCGGCGGCTTTTTCAAAGTCATAGCCTTTTGCCGCTTCGCGCATTTGTTTTTCGAGTTCCTTGATGCGGGCTTCGATTTCGCTGCGAGAAGCCTTGGCGGTGAACACCTTGAGGACTTCTTCTTCATCCTCCATGTTTTTTAGCGGCGGACGAATATCTTTAATAATTGTTTCGGGAACAATCCCGTTTTCTTCATTATATGAAGCCTGAATGCTGCGCCGGCGGTCGGTTTCAGCGATGGCGAAACGCATCGAGTCGGTCATGCGATCAGCATACATGATGACCAATCCGTGTTTGTTGCGGGCGGCGCGGCCAATCACCTGAATCAAAGATCGCGACGAGCGGAGAAATCCTTCCTTGTCGGCGTCGAGGATGGCAATTAAAGAGACCTCAGGAATATCAAGGCCTTCACGGAGGAGGTTGATTCCGACTAAAACATCATATTTTCCCTTGCGCAGTTGATAGATGATTTCGGTCCGCTCGAGAGTCTTGGTCTCATTATGGAGATAAGCGACTTTAATGCCTCTTTCTTTAAGATAAGCGGTCAGATCCTCCGCCATGCGAATCGTGAGAGTAACAACCATCGTTCTTTCTTTAGCAAGAATGCGCTGCTTGATTTCATAGATTAAGTCATCGATCTGACCGAGTGTGCGGCGCACTTCGATGCGGGGATCGACGAGTCCTGTCGGACGAATAATTTGTTCGACGACTTCGCGATTAGCGCGCTCTAACTCATAATCTCCAGGTGTCGCGGAGGTGCAGATGGTCTGCGGCATTATCGCTTCGAATTCGCTGAAATTCAAAGGGCGGTTATCGAGCGCGCTCGGAAGGCGAAAACCATACTCGACAAGCGTTAATTTCCGTGAACGATCGCCATTATACATTCCCTTGACCTGCGGGAGGGTAACGTGTGACTCATCAATTATAAGCATGAAGTCCTTGGGAAAATAATCGATGAGGGTAAAAGGCCTTTCACCAGGCTGGCGCTTATCGATGTGGCGCGAGTAATTTTCAATCCCGGGACACATGCCGAATTCGAGCATGCTCTCCACGTCTTGCCTCGTCCGCATCTCAAGCCTTTCCGCTTCAAGAAGTTTTCCTTCCTTGCGAAAATATGCGAGCCTCTCTTCGAGTTCGGCGAGAATCGTGACGGTCGCTTCTTTGATTCTCTGCCTTGTCGAGGCATGGCCGTAAGCGGGGAATATCGGATAGGTAAGATAAGTTCTTTTTACTTCTCCGGTCAAAATATCCACCATGGCAATTCGCTCTATCTCGTCACCAAATGTATCAATTTTTATATAGTATTCAGCAGTGTGGGGAGGAACAATTTGAATAATATCTCCCTGCACCCGAAAAGAACCAGGGACGAGATCCATATTATTACGCTGATACTGAGAATCGATCAATTTGTGAAAAAGGGCTTTGCGATCGATTGTCTCACCGACGCGAATTTCAAAGACGAGATTGCGGTATTCATCGGGATCGGTGAGACCATAGATCGAGGCGACGGAAGCCACGACTATCGTGTCTCTTCTTTCCAGCACCGAGTTAATGGCGCTGGTTCTGAGCATCTCAATCTCTTCATTCATCACGGCATTTTTATCGATGTATGTGTCAGATTTCGGAAGATACGCTTCCGGTTGGTAGAAGTCGAAGTTCGAAACAAAATATTCGACGCGGTTTTCAGGAAAGAGTTCCTTAAACTCGCCATAAAGCTGACCGGCTAAAGTCTTATTGTGGACGAGTACCAAGGTTGGTCTTTGAACGGCTTGAATAACATTGGAAGCCGTAAATGTTTTTCCGGTTCCGGTCGCTCCCAAAAGAACCTGAATGGGGCGCCCTTCGGCAAGTCCAGCCACGAGCTGCTTGATGGCCAACGGCTGATCTCCAGTCGGTTTATACGAAGAGATTAAATTAAATTTATGTGTGTCCATAAGTATGCAATTACCAGTAATTTCGATGCAAAAAGCGCATTTTTATGACAAAATATCCTTTTTATTCCGCGCTTCCATATCGAGCATAGCGTTGATAAAACCGTCGATGTTTCCATCCATGACAGCATGGACATCGCCCTCAGAATAATTCGTGCGATTATCTTTTACCAAAGTATAGGGACAGAAGACATAGGAGCGAATCTGGCTGCCCCATTCGATGGCTTTTTGCTCGCCGACAATACTCTTTAATTCGCTAGTTTGCCGGCTCTGTTCCAATTCATAAAGCTGGCCTTTGAGCATGTTCATAGCCATCTCGCGATTTGATATTTGCGAGCGCTCGACTTGGCAGGAAACGACGATTCCTGATGGCAGGTGCGTGATGCGGACGGCGCTTTCGGTCTTGTTGACGTTTTGGCCACCGGCGCCGCCGCTGCGATAAGTATCAATTTTTAAATCGTTTTCATTAATTTCGATGTTGATTTCATTGTCGAATTCCGGAACGACATTGACTGAGGCAAAAGAAGTGTGCCGGCGGGCATTTGAATCAAAAGGAGAAATGCGCACCAAACGATGAACCCCTTTTTCACCTTTCAGTTGTCCATAGATATTTTTTCCCCGAATTGCCAAGGTCACCGTTTTGATGCCGGCTTCTTCACCGGCTTGGTAGTCGATGACTTGCATTTTATAGCGGCGTTTTTCAGCCCATCTAACATACATGCGATAAAGCATGTCGGCCCAGTCGTGCGACTCGGTGCCGCCGGCGCCGGGATGTATTGTCACGATGGCGTTGAGACGATCGAATTTTCCCGTGAAATACAATTCTGAACGGAGGTTTTTTACATCTTGCGAAAGCTCATTGAGCATTTCTTCGATGAGTAGAATCATATCCTCATCGGTGCTGCTAGTAACTTTAATCAATTCATCTAAATCACTATGACTTTTCGTTATTTTTATATAAGCATCATGGATGTCTTTAATTTTATTGTATTCGCTGACAACACTAACGGCACGTTTTTGGTCATTCCAAAAACCGGATTCGTTTTGAATGGCTTCCAGCTCTTTCTGTTTGACTTCTAAACTGGCGACGTCAAAGAGAATCACCGAGCCGATTAACTGCTTTGGTCAATTCGCTGAAAACGAAAATCAGTTCTTGCAACTCTTTCATTATTCCTTTTCCTGGACCGGTTCTGCTGGTGTATCGATGACTTTGTCATCGGGTACACTAGTTTCTTCCGGCTTTTTTATTTGTATGATGGCATTTAAAAGCTTTAAACAAACATCGGCTGACACTTTATCGAGCATGTCGCGAAACAAGGCGTGACCTTCATTAACATAGTCTTGCAGGGGGTTCGTGTTAGCATATGAGCGCAAGTAAATGCCCTCGCGAAGACGCGACATCGTATCGATGTGGCGCGTCCAGTTCTGATCGATTGTCTGCAGGGCGATTTGGCGTTCGACCTGGTTGGCAATTTCTTCTCCCCACTCTTTGCGCCGATTAACATAGCGGTCATAGAGGGTATCGCCTAAATCTTGCCCCGCTTCGTCGGCGGGAGCTTCGTCATAGGCATTGGCTCTAAAAGTGCCTTCAGCCATAAAGCGCGGCTCGACGATTTTACGCAGGCTTTCGCCGCTGATCGTCCCGTCTCTTGATTCCGAAGAGATTGCTTTCTTGGCTAAGAACAATCCGGCCGTCTGAAAGAAATCATAAATTAAATCATTGATATTGTCAGCGAAGAGAATCGAATCGCGCTTTTCATAAATAGCGGTTCTTTGCTTGGCGATGACATCATCATAGTCGAGCAGATTTTTCCGAATATCGAAGTTCTTGCCTTCAATTTGCTTTTGAGCACTAGTGATAAAGTTGGAGAAGAGGCGGCTTTCAAGAGCCTCGGTGCCGAGACTCTCGATGCGCTTTTGAACATTTTCCGCTCCAAATCGACGCATCAGTTCATCATCAAACGAGACATAAAAGCGGGAGAAACCGGGATCGCCTTGACGTCCGCTGCGACCGCGAAGTTGGTTGTCGATACGGCGCGCCTCATGGCGCTCGGTGCCGAGGACACATAGTCCGCCAAGGGCTCGAACTTCATCGTTGATTTTAATGTCGGTGCCACGACCGGCCATGTTCGTCGCCAGCGTAATGGCTCCTTTGTTGCCGGCCAAAGCGATAATTTCCGCTTCGCGAGCGTGGTTTTTAGCGTTGAGGACTTCGTGTTTTAAACCGGCGGCAGTCAAGAGGCGACTCACCTCTTCAGAAGATTCGACGGAAACGGTGCCGATGAGGATGGGCTGCCCTTTCTCATGGCGTTCTTTAGCTTCTTGGACGAGAGCTTCGAGTTTAGCGGGTTTATGAGCGTAGATATAATCGGTTGCATCATCGCGAACAACCGGGCGATTCGTCGGAATGGCCACCACTCTCATATTGTAAATTTTGCGAAATTCTTCCTCTTCGGTCTTGGCCGTTCCGGTCATGCCCGAAAGCTTTTTGAACAAGCGGAAGAAATTTTGATAAGTGATGGTCGCAAGCGTTATCGTCTCTTGCTTTATCTCGACGTTTTCTTTGGCTTGAATGGCTTGTTGCAACCCGTCGGAATACTCGCGGCCTTTTAAAATACGACCAGTAAACTGATCGATTAACTGAATTTGATTCTCGCCGTCGACTAAATATTCAACATCGCGGGTCATGATATAGTTCGCTTTGAGAGCCTGGACGATGCGGTGAACGAGGTCTTGGTGTTCGGGATCATAGAGGTTACGAATACCAAACATCCGCTCGGCGCGGGTGTTACCGGCTTCGGTCAGGCTGCACGTCTTCGTCTTGATGTCGACTTCAAAGTCGCGTTCTTTTTTCAATGTTTTGACAAAGCGGTCCGCCACCGTATATTGCGAGGCGCTGGCTTTCGCCCCGCCTGAAATGATTAACGGGGTGCGGCTTTCATCGATTAAAATCGAGTCGGCTTCGTCGATAACGGCATAGTTGAGTCCGCGCAAAACGCGTGAATTGGCGTTTTGGGCCATATTGTCGCGCAAGTAATCAAAGCCTAACTCCGAATTAGTTGTATAAGTGATATCGCAGTTATGGGCTTCTTTTTTCTCACTGTTCGTCTTCTCGCGGATATTGACCCCGACGGTAAGACCTAGGAAACGATAAATCTGCCCCATCCAGTCCGCATCGCGCTGGGCAAGGTATTCGTTGACGGTGACGACATGGACACCGCTACCTTTAAGAGCGTTAAGATAGACGGCCATGGTCGCGGTGAGAGTCTTGCCTTCACCGGTTTTCATCTCCGCCACATCGCCTTGATCGAGAACTAAAGCACCGATAACTTGGACCTGAAAGGGAAACTGACCAAGCGTTCTGCGCGCCGCTTCGCGAGCGACCGCAAAGGCTTCATATTTGATGGACTGGGTTGTTTCACCATTTTTTAATCTCAGTTTAAACTCATCGGTTTTAGCTCGCAGATCGTCATCGCTTTTCGCGGCCATTTCTTGCTCATATGCAAGAACTTTATCGCTCTCGCGAAAATATTTCTTTAATATTCTTTGATCAAAACGGAACATTTTTTCAATAAAATTTGCCATTTTCTACACTCCGACTCTATTTATTTAGCCATGTTATTTTACCATTAAACATAATGGTATGCCAAACTTATCTTTGCTCGCTATTTGCCACCCTAGAAATCACGAGGACATCTAGTGACTTTGGATGGTGATGTTTAATCAAATCGATGCAGGCCCGAATTGTTGACCCCGTCGTCATGACATCATCGACGAGGAGAACTTTTTTGCCCGAGATGTCAGCTTGCTCTTTCCAAGCAATTATCTCCTTTATTTTATTTCGCTCGTCTTGCGATAAGTCCGATTGCTTGCGATCTTCAGTCTTAATTATGGCCTTGATAAGCGGCAGTTTTGAACTCCGAAAAATCTCTTCAACTTGATTAAAACCTCGCTTGGCATCGCGATCGCCATAACTCGGAGCGGGAACGATGATGTGCCCGCGATACCGAGCCATAAGCCAGGGTAGATGATAATTCAGAAAGCAGGGAGCGAGCTCAATATCGCCGCATCCTTTGAGTTTAAAGAGATTCGACTGAATGAATTCGTTATAGTCGTAGAGGGCGCAGACTTTGACGTCGTTAATGATCTTGTTTTCAAAGATGGCCACGAACTGATCCTGACATTTTTGGCATATGCAAAGATCGGCGTGGACAAGGCTATGAAATGTATCTTCTTTGATTTTTTCAAAGCACATTCGGCATACTCTTGTTTTTGGCGCGTATTTGGTAAATGGCTTCTTCCATCGCACGAGTTTTCCGATCTGACAAAAAAATAACTTCGCCTTGTGGAGCATCTTTCTTCCTCCCGACCCTTCCCGCAATCTGTATCAAAGAACTCGCTGAATATATTTCGTGATCGCATTCAAAGACGACGACCTGAAGGTTTTTGACGGTGACGCCGCGTTCTAAAACAGCAGTTGTCACCAAGTATTTATATTTTCCTTTGCGAAAATCTTTGATCACTTCTTGCCGGTCCAAACGTTTTGAATGGACATAGGTACCTCCTCGCACCCACTTTGTGACAAAAACAGATAAATCTTCGCACTTGTCAATTGTCGGAGCGAAGACGAAAACCGGTTTGTTCTCGGCGAGAAAGGATCTTAGTTTTCGAATCAGAAAAAAGTGCTTGAGAATGCCGAGCAAAAGAATCACGTCGGGAACCGGAAGCGGGTAGCCGTGATAGCGTCGATCAAGAGAAATAATCTCGCCACCGCTTGACGCGAATTTCTTGATTTGGGTTTCGGTTAATGTGGCTGACATCATAACATAATTTCCGCGACAACTGCGCTTAAACAACGCCTCAAGAACAGGGTTTCCGTGAAAAGGGAAGGCATCGGTTTCATCCATGATTAAAAGATCAAAATATGATTCGTACCGATATAGTTGATGAGAGGTTAAAACAACGACTTCTCCCTGCAATTCTTCGTTATTTCCTCCATAAACAGCTATTATTTTGTTGCGAGGAAAAACGGTTTTAAGACGCTTGTGAATCTCGATTACAACATCGCGGCGCGGAATGGCAAAACCGACTTGCCGTCCTTTGATGAGCGCCTCTTTAATCACGGCAAAAACGAGTTCGGTTTTTCCCGCTCCGCACACGGCGTTGATTAAGACATCTCGACCGTTACGTATAGCGCTTAATATGCGGTTTGAAGCTTCCGTTTGTTCGCTGGACAATTCGTAGTGAAGCTCGAGTTTTGACTGGTATGTTTTACCATCGTTTTCCTTGGCGCCTGAACCAGAAAAAATGATACAGCGACGGCAATACGGCTGCTCGTTTTTATAGCCGATGTAGCGAGGATCTTTATTTCCGCATCTTGAACACTTAAACATACCACCTGATATGTAAGTGATCAAAAATGAAAAAGCCCCAATTAATATTGGAGCCTTATCAATGTTTGTTGTTTATTTGTCTTTTTCGATGTTCTTGATGATTTCGACGCGGTTGGCATGCCGGCCGCCGTTAAATGGCGTCTCTAGAAAAATATCGACGCGGCGAATCACGTCATCGAGCTCCATAAATTTCTGGCCGAAAGATATGACGTTCGCATCATTGTGCTCTCTTAAGAGGCGCGAGACGGTATCGTTATAGCCAATGCCGGCGCGAACGCCTTTAACCTTATTGGCGGCAATCATCACTCCCTCACCGCTCGTGCATACTAAAATACCGCGATCAGCATCGCCATTGGCGACTTTTTTTGCCGCAGCTGCGGCATAATCGGGATAGTTGACGGATTCATTAGAAAATGTCCCGACATCGAGGACTTGAAAGCCCCGTTTTTCAAGATGTCGGCGAATCTCATTTTTATATTCGAATCCGCCGTGGTCTGAAGCAACTACAATGCGCATATTAATCACCACCCAATACTTTTGTAATGTCGGCCAAGGAAATTTTTCCTTCCCTTAACATAGTAATTTTATCATAAGCGGCGATAACTGTCGAAGGCGTTGCACCTTTTGATCGCCCGAGGACGACACCGCCGATTTCTTCTCCAAATTCGGATATTACCTCATCACTCGTCGTCAGCGGCCGCTGATCGGCTCGGTTTGCGCTCGGCACGAGCAAAGGCTTGCCGACGAGGCGAATCATCTTTCGCACAATCTCGTCATCGGGAACGCGGATGCCGATGTGTCCTGTGCCAAAATCCACCCATTGAGGAAGGCCGGGTTTAATGTTTAAAACAATCGTTAGTTCTCCTGGTAAAAAATGGGCGATAAGGCGCTTTGCCCGTTCATTGATAACCGCGTAATTGTCGATATCAGAAATATCGGCGCACATAAGAGTAAAGGGCTTGTCTGGCCTGCGTCTTTTCACTTCGGCGAGATGTTCAAAAGCGCGTTCTGAATCATAGATAATGCCCAACCCGAAGACCGTCTCGGTGGGAAAGGCGACAATGTATTCTTCTTTTAGCAACTGAGAAGCAAGATTGATATCGCTGATTGAAATAGTTTTCATGTTTTTAATATTACTACTTTTCTATATAAATAGAAAGAATCCGCTCTTTACCATTAATGTCCTTGATAATCTCCCACTTTGCGAGCGGAATCATGGTTCCAAGTAAGGTCGTGATTTTATCTTTCATGTCGTGGCCGATTTCAAAAATCATCGTGAATGGGTATTTAGCGACCGCTTTATACATTGAAAAGACTTTTTTATAGAAGCCGAGTTCATCTTTATCAACTAGCGCGGAATAAGGTTCATATTTGATAACGCCGGAATCAATTTCCTGAATATTTGTTATATAAGGAGGATTGCTGACAAGAAAATCGAGTTTGATTCCGGAAAAGATAAATGGTTCCAGGACATCACCGCGAAAAAAAGAGATGTCGGCGCCAAACTTTTCAGCATTGATTTTGGCGACTTCGATAGCGTCTTTTGAAACATCACTGGCAAAAACTTGAGAGTGTGGAAATGTCTTTTTTAATGTTATTGCGATGATTCCCGATCCGCTGCCCAGATCAGCAATTGAAGGACTTGACGAATTGTTGCTATCACGAATAAGTTCAATGGCTTTATAAACGACTTCTTCGGTTTCCATTCTCGGAATAAGAACGCGATTATCGACGAAGAAATCACGATTGATAAAACGAGCTTTTTGTATAATATACTGATACGGCTCGCCATTCAAAAAACGAGCTAAATATGAAAGAAAAGTAGGCAAATCCTTAATTTCTTCATCCTTTTTAAGATAAAAATCAGACATCTCTATAAGGCCCTGAATCTCACAAAGGAGCGCCCGCAAAGCAACTTCATTCGCTTGTGCAAATGGCGACTCGCGGATGATGTTTTGATATAGTTCAAAAAGAGTCGGCATATTATTCGCCCAACATTTTTTGCTGTTGGTCGTAATGGACTAAGGCATCGAGAATCTCATCGAGATCGCCTTCCATGATCCGGTCTAATTTTTGGACGGAGAGAGAAATGCGATGATCGGTCACGCGATTCTGCGGATAGTTATAAGTTCTGATTTTTTCGCTGCGTTCGCCAGTGCCGACCTTTAGCTTTCTTTCATTGCCGATTTTTTCTTCCTGTGCCGCCTGTAAGTCGCTGAGAATTTTAGCGCGGAGCATTCTCATGGCGATTTCGCGATTTTGGATTTGCGATTTTTCGGTTTGACAGGACACAACAATCCCGCTGGGAAGGTGGGTTATGCGGACAGCGCTTTCGGTTTTATTGACGTTTTGGCCGCCGGCCCCTTGCGATCGATAAGTGTCAACTTGTAAATCGCCAGGATTGATGACGACTTCGATTTCATCGGCTTCGGGAATGACGAGGACGGTCGACGTCGAGGTGTGAATGCGGCCAGAGGCCTCGGTGCGGGGAATTCTCTGCACGCGATGCGCGCCACTTTCAAATTTGAGTTTTGAATAAACTCCGTCACCTTTAATCATGAAAGAGACAAGGGAAAAGCCGCCGGTGCCTGATGAATTTTCATCAATCATTTGAATTTTCCAGTTGTTGCGCTCGGCATATCGCGTATACATGCGAAATAAATCACCGGCAAAAATATTGGCTTCATCACCGCCGACCGCGCCGCGAATTTCAACGATAATGTTCTTGTCGTCATTGGGGTCTTTGGGGACGAGCATCAAGTGCAATTCTTGTTCGATATCTTCTAACTTCTGATTGAGGGAGTGAAATTCCTGCTTGCCGAGTTCAGCTAATTCGCTATCGCTGTCGCTCATCATCGCTAACGCTTCTTCGCGTTCGGCTGCATATTTGCTGTACTCATCATATTTCTCGCAAATATCGGCGATATTCGACCGTTCTTTGGAAAGATTCTTGAAATGAGAAATGTCTCGCATGACGCTTTCGTCAGCAAGTTCTTCATCAATTTCGGCCAGGCGCTTCTTCGTTGCATCCAGGCGTTTCAGCATGCTATCTTCCATATGATCTCCTCAACAGCGGTGAGATTATACCACATCCGGTCTTTTCTATAAAGTGTTTGTTTTTTGCCTTAATATTAATATTAAAAGAGGATTTTTGTCTTTAATCAAAACGCATAAATATGTATAATTACGAATAGGATAAAGAAATGGCATATAAAGCTCTATATAGGACTTATCGCCCCAAAACCTTTTTAGAGGTGGCGGGTCAAAAACACATCGTTAGAACGATTGAAAACGCATTGGCGAACAACAAGATTGCCCATGCCTATCTTTTTTCCGGACCGCGCGGGACCGGTAAAACTTCGATGGCAAAACTCTTTGCCAAAGCGCTGAACTGCGAAGAGGGATTTGGCCACCAGTGCAATCAATGTGGCAACTGTTTGAGCGTCAATGACGGCTCGCATCCCGATGTCATCGAAATTGACGCCGCCAGCAATAACGGCGTCGATGAAGTCCGAGATTTAATCGAAAAAGTTAAATATTTGCCGATCAAGGGAAAATACAAAGTATATATCATCGACGAAGTTCACATGATGACCAGCGGCGCTTTCAACGCTTTGTTAAAAACACTTGAAGAACCTCCGGCACATGTTGTTTTTATCCTGGCGACCACCGAGCCGCACAAAGTTTTGCCGACCATCGTTTCACGCTGTCAGCGATACGACTTCACAAAGGTTGAGGATGACGCGATTCGCGAAAAGATGGTCGAAATTCTCGATCTCGAAAAAATAACATATGACATTCACGCAATCAATGCCATCATCGAGCTCGCCGATGGCGGTGTTCGCGATGCTCTTTCAATCCTCGAGCACGTCCTCGCCTACGCTGGAAATTCGATAAAAGAGAAAGATGTGTTCGATCTTTTTGGCCTTGCTTCCAATAAAGAAAAACTGGATTTAATCCGTTCTATTTCCAAAGGCGATGTCAAGGATGTCTTAAAGCGCATGGAATCTTTTATCGCCTCGGGCATCGACATCAAGCGCCTGACTTCTAATCTATTGGACATCTTAAAAGACGCCCTGATCTATAGCCGGACCGAAGAGCACATCCTCCTCTCGGTTATTACCGAAAAAGACGCCTTATCGCTCAAGGAATTAATCGATATCGATCGCCTTAATGAGATGATTGAAATCTTGCTGAAAGCTCAAAATGATTTCAAGGTTGTTTCAAACATTCGCTCCCTTTTCGAATTGGTGCTCCTTCGCTTAGCGACATCTTCGAAAAAAGCGACCATCCCCAGCGAGGACAATCAGACGCCGGAAATGCGCAAGGCTGAGCCACAACAAATCATTAAACCGACTGAAAAGAAGGAAGAAGTTTTGAAAAAAGCTGAAGTTATCGCGCCTCAAACAGTAATACCTGAACGCGAAATAAACGCTCAGCAGCCGACACCGATTGAGGCGGCTCCCCTTATCGAAACGAATGGCTCGACCGTCCCATCATGGCTTTTAGAAGATGAGATGGCCATCGATGAGAAGAACAGACCGGCCGAAGAAGTCAAAACTAAAGGCAAAGATTCACCGGGTCAGTGCACGATTGATCTCGCCGGAGATAAAAACGCCTTAGATGATGAGACGATGATAAAAATCATGGTCTTGGGGGATAAAGAAGAGAGGCAAAACATCAGCAAAAAATGGGATGATTTTATCGGCCTCGTCGCTCATCCCCGCTACGGACTCGTCGCCTCCCTGCTCAAAGACGGAAGACCTTACATCGTCGCCAAAGACGTCCTCGTCCTCGAATATGATTTTGACTGTTTGGCCGAACGAATCAACATCGTTACCAACCAAAGTTCAATCGGCGAGCTGATGAAAAACATCATCGGCCGCGATGTCTTTGTCTATGCCATTGTCAGAAGCGAAGCTTTACGATTGCAAAAATCTTATTTTAATCTGAGGCAGCTCAATCGTTTGCCTAAAGCAAAGGATATTCAGCTAAACCTTAAAGGAGCAACTATATGAACATGCAGAATCTATTAGCGCAGGCTCAGAAGATGCAGCGCGAACTTAAAAAAGCCCATGAAGATTTGGCCCAGGAAGAATTTTCCGTCTCGAAAGGCGGAGCCGTAACCGTCGTCTTTTATGGTGATAGGAAAATTAAAAAAGTCGACATCGATGCCGCCGCTCTTGAAGCCGACAACAAAGAGATGATCGAAGAGATGCTGAAACTGGCGATTGACGAAGCTTTGAAGAATATCAAACTGGCCGAAGATGAAATCAACACGCGCATCACCGGCCGCGCCGAAGGGATGATGGGTTTTTAATGAAGGATTTAAAGTCTCTAACACGATTGATTGACTCTTTTGCCCGCCTGCCGAGCGTCGGAAGAAAATCGGCGGAAAGAATGGCTTTAGCCGTTTTAGAGATGGACGAGGAGGATGTCAAAGAGTTTTCGTCAGCCCTCGAAGGCGTCAAAACCGCGATTCATCTATGCCCCATCTGCGGTCTTTATACCGAGGATGAAAAATGCGAGATATGCAGCGACAAAGAACGCGATGAAAAGACGTTGATTGTCGTCTCTTCATACCGCGATGTCTACGCTTTTGAAAAACTGAATACCTTTCGCGGAAGATATCACATTCTCGGCGGTGTTTTAAGCGCTGTCGCCGGCATCGGCATCGAGGATCTAAACATCGATTCCCTCTTGGAGAGAATCAAAGACGACAATGTTCAGGAAATAATTTTGGCCACCAACCCGACCATTGAAGGTGAGACCACCGCTCTTTTCATCGCCAAGTTGCTCGAAGGAAAAGGCGTGGAAATCACTAGACTTGCTTATGGACTCCCTATGGGAGGACATGTTGATTATGCCGATTCTCTGACTCTTAATAAGGCGCTTGAAGGGCGCCGCAAATTGTAGGAGAAAAACACTATGTTTGTCACCTTTGAAGGCCCCGAGGGCAGCGGCAAGACCAGCGCCGCCAATGAAGTAATCCGCATCCTTGTCGCCCGCGGCTATGATGTCTTATATACCCGCGAACCGGGCGGAACGCCGATTGCCGAAGAGATTCGCAACATCATCCTCGATAAAAAGAATACCGCTTTAGATGCACGCGCCGAGGCTTTGCTCTATGCCGCGAGCCGGCGCCAACACCTCATCGAAAAAGTGTGGCCCGCCCTCAAAGAAGGAAAAATCGTCATCAGCGACCGCTTTCTTGATTCATCGCTGGCCTATCAAGGCGCAGCCCGTAAAATCGGCATCGAAAATGTTTTAAATATTAATTTATTCGCCACCGAAGGCACCTTTCCCGATCTGACTTTGCTCTTTGACATAACTCCCGAAAAAGGTTTGGAACGCATTGCCATCAATAAGAAAAGAGAAGTCAATCGCCTCGATCTTGAGGCTCTTGAATTTCATCGGCAGGTTCGCGAAACCTTTCTCGAACTGGCCAAGAAATATCAAGAGCGCTATGTTGTAATCGATGCTTCAAAAACCCTTCCGGAAGTTGTCGGGGTGGCTCTCAATGTGATTCTTGATCGCTTGGAGCAAAAGCATGCTCGCCTCTGAATACATTAAAAAATACCAAAGCGTTTTGTATAAAGTTTTTTCTAACGCCCTTGAAAACAATAAATTGACCCATGCTTATCTTCTTTCCGGAGAGCCCGGAACGCCTTTAAAAGATGTCGCATTATTTTTGGCCAAATCTTTGGTTTGCGATATGCCTGAGCCCCTTGCCTGCGAGCGCTGTTTAACGTGTATTCGCATCGAAGACGGCAGTTTTGCGGACATTATGATCTACGACGGGGCGGAAACCACGATTAAAAAGAACGATGTCAGCGAAATTACATCGAACTTCGAAAAGACGGCTCTTGAGGCAAAAGGCATCATGATTTACATCTTGCACCTCGTCGAAAACATGACGACAGAGGCCGTCAATTCCCTCCTTAAATTTCTCGAAGAACCGGGCAAGAATGTTTTTGCTTTCTTGACGAGCGAAAATGAGGCTAAGGTGTTGCCGACCATCATCTCGCGAACGCAGGTCCTCCGTTTAAAGACGATTGACAAACAGCAGTTGATTGAAGAATCCGTCGGGCAAGGCTGTCCGCGTCAAGACGCCGAGATTCTCAGCTTCTTTTTAAATGATCCGACGACGATCATCAACACCTATCAGAGTCAAGAATACATCGATGCCAAGAATGCTCTTGAGAAGCAATTAGAGGGACTTCGTCGCTCAAGAGAAGAGGCTATTTTTGTTTCACAAAGCGAAATTGTGCCCGCCATCAAAAGTAAAGAGACCGCTCGCTTTTATCTTGATATGCTGACGATCGTTTTTCAGGACTTGCTCAATATCCGCGTTAACAATCGCATCACTTTAACTAGTTATGATAGTATATTACATGAGTTAGCCGCCCGCATGGGTCACCTTGATGAAACACTCATCGAAATTATGACTTCGCGCGGCAAACTCGATTTGAATGTCAATGTCGCCCTCTTGCTCGACCATGTCATCATCGCCATTACGAAGGAGAAATAAATGCCTGCCACAATCAACAATTATTTTATCGGTGTCCGTTATTACAGCTCATCCAAGGCTTATTATTTCGGCACCGAAAATAATGATATCAAACTCGGGGATCATGTCGTCGTCGAGTCCGTCCGCGGTTTGGAAATCGCCAAAGTCGTCATCGAACCGCAAGATATCGCTAAATACAGTTCCGGCCTCGAACTGAAACCCATCGAACGCAAAGCTAATGAGACCGACCTTTATGTTTTTGAAGAAAACAAAAAGCGGGCTGCGGAAGCGTTAAAATATTGCCTTCAGGAGATTCAAAACCTCAACCTCGACATGCATCCTTTGGATGCTGAATACACACTCGACGGCACCAAAATTACGATTACTTATGTCGCTGAAGAGCGCGTTGATTTCCGTGAACTCCTCAAGATTTTGGCCGGCCGCCTCCGCTGCCGCATCGAACTCCGCCAGATCGGTTCGCGGGATAAGGCGAAAATGGTCGGAGGTATCGGCATCTGCGGCTTGCCGCTTTGCTGCTCGACTTTTCTTCATTCCTTTGACGGAATTTCGATAAGCCGCGCCAAAAACCAAATGCTGTCTTTAAACATTCCGAAAATCAGCGGCCACTGCGGAAAGCTCATCTGCTGCCTCCTTTATGAAGATGAACAATATTCTGAGCTGAAGAAGGATTTTCCCGCGGTTGGAGAGCGCTTTACCATCGATGGTTTATCATATCGCATCGGCTCGTATAATGTCCTCTCGCGGATGGTCCGCGTCGAGTCATCCGAAGATGTCAAATTTCTGCCCCTTGAAGATGTCAAAAAGTATATGAGGAGCAAAGATAAAAAATGAGAGAGTTAAACTTCAAAGGAAATACTCCGATTCTCTATATCATCGCCACACCGATCGGCAATCTCAACGAGATGACGCCGCGGGCTTTAGATATTATTAAAGAAATGGATTACATCGCCTGTGAAGATACGCGTGTCTCGGGCAAACTGCTCGCCCATTTTGAGATTCAGAAGCCTTTAGTCTCGTGCCGCGAACACAACGAAATATCCGGCGCCATCCGCATCATCAGCGATTTAAAAAACGGTCAGAAAATCGCTTACCTTTCCGATGCCGGTTACCCTTCGATTTCCGATCCGGGCAACCGCCTCGTCAGCGAAGCTCTCGCCAACGGCATCAAGGTCTCGGTCATCTCGGGTGCGAACGCAATGCTCAATGCCCTTGTCGGCTCTGGCCTCAGCACTGAACGCTTCTACTTTCACGGCTTTCTCTCGCCGAAAGAAAAAGTGCGTCAGGAAGAGCTTCGCACTCTGCTTAAACGCCGCGAAACACTCATCTTCTATGAAGCTCCGCACCGCATTGTAAAGACGATTTCCGATATGCTAAAAATATTCGGCAACCGCAAAGCCTGCCTGGCGCGTGAACTGACAAAAAAACACGAGGAATTCATCCGCATGAATTTGACGGATTTGTCGATGCTTGACAAGGAGACGCTCAAAGGCGAAATGGTTCTTGTCATCGAAGGTAATAATGAAGAGGTGGCGGCCCACATCAACGACGACGAAGTCCGCAAGATGATCTCAAATTTCATCGATATCGGCATGACGCCCAAGGACGCCATCAAACAAGTCAGCGATCTTCTCAAACTCGCCAAAAACCGCGTCTACAAAATCTATCATCAAAACTAACGCCTTATTGGCGTTTTTCTTTATCTTGGTCTTCTAGTTTAGACTTCTTTTTTAAATCTAAATAAGCGCCCAGGCCAATCGCGCCGCCGAAGATGACAAAGCCGCTAAAAGCGACGATTAGGCCCTCGGCAAAATAGGGTGTGACATATTTCATTTCGTATGATGTCGCTCCGGCTTTGGAAACGAAGCCGACGAAACCACCCTGGGCATTGTATGTCTTTAGCTGTTCGCTTATGCCGTCTTCGCCTTTGGCAAACACTTTCCAGCCGTCGCCATAAGTCACTTGGGTGACGATGAAGCGCTCGGTCGCAAAATCTGTCGTAAAAGAGAAAAAGTTTGTGTCATAAACGACATCTTCAAGCGGATATTGATTGAGGTTGGCGAGTTTATTGAGAATGTGATCATAGGTTTCGACATATATGTCGCTATACTGATAAACGATACCATTCCCGGCGGGCACGACGATGATCTTTTTGACCGGTTCATTCGCGTAGAAACCGCGGAAATACTTCTGATAGGCTTCGTTGTTGCTATGATAATCAGTCGTGATGACGCGACTCGTCGTCGGATCGGGATTGCCCTCGTCGTCGATGCCGTCGCCGATTAAATAGACGCGACCGCGATAGTCGGTATCCGGCATTTTAAGTGGATATTTCAACATGATATAGGCTGGTTCGGTCGTCAGATAATCGCCTGTGGATGGCGCTAAGACAAGTTGCGTTTTGTCGCTGACGACTTTTTCATCGGCTTCGGCAAACGGGAATGTCTCGTAATCGAGATAGCGGTCTGGGTCGCGGGGTTGGAAGTAGAAGTCGGTGTCGTAGAGAGTGCGGGTGATGCTTAGACGGTCAGCCTCTAATGGCGGTGCATAGCGAAGATTAAAATGGGGGTGGTCGGAAACGACATCCAGGACATCTTCATCATTTAAAATAGCGCCTTTAAGATAAGCTTCCTCATTGCGGATGACATCAAAGGAGTGATTGCTTGTTGTATGGAAATCGTTATAACGGCCATCCCCGCAGCTTCGCTTATAATAAAGCGTGTCAAAACTAAAGCCTAATTCGATGTGATTATCATTGCGATAAAGACGGTAACCATCACCATCGTTTTCATCATCGACGCGGGTGTAACCAAGCGGCGCGTTCATATCGATGACATAGCTGATTTTCGTTCCGTTAACTTCATACGAAAATGTCGTTTCGGCTTCTTTAAATAAATAGTATTTAACCCCGAGGAAAGCATCGAGATTATAGCGTTTTTCCTGGGCCCCGCCAATCCACGAGGTGTCGTGTTTAAAAATGTGCGACATCCTGACAAAGTCAATCACATCGTAGTTGTAAAGGGAATGGAAAGTGGAAGTTCCGTTAAAGTTCTCGACGCTGGGAATATTGTCATTACTGAGATAGGCGCGCGTTGATTGCAGGCGAAAGAAGCTGTCGTCAGAGGCGTTGACATCTTTGATGATTTCGGTTTCTGTGACATAGTTGGAAAAGCCGCCGTTGAGGTTTCTTTCATACGAGATAACGCCGTGACCGACCATCACCATATTGCCCATCACAACCGCTTCTAGGGCGAGGGTGATGGTTAACATTTTCGTCAACCGCTCTTTTTTCCAGTTGAAGAAAAGAATAAGTCCGGTGATCATACAGACGACGATTTGATAGAAGAAAATCCAGTACTCGCCCATGTATTCTCGAATTTGTTCGGAATTGATTTTTGAAACGAGGTTATAAGCCGTAAGCATTAAAGTCAAAGTCAGAATAAATGAGACAAGCGCAAAGCCGGACGGAATTTCCTTCCGTTCATCGAAGTTCAAAGCGACATAGACGAGCATCGAGACAACGGCGATGATTTGCCAGCGGCTGTAAGGAACGGTAAAGACGTGCATCGCATGATAGAAAAAGGGCGTGAACAAAGCAAAAACAAAGAAGGCAATCGGGATGAAGTGCGAGAATTTCTTTTTGCGAATTGAATTGAAGACGGAAACGAAAAACATCATGATGCTCGGCGTAAAAATAAAGATGCTGCCGGCATAGTTTTCAAAAGAAGTGACTGGAATCAGATTGACATAACGGCCCGAGATGGTCGGAAACAAAAACGACACTAAGGGATATAAAACGCGGTAATCGGCGGCTTCACCTTTGTTATTGTGCCCCCAGTCGTTGAGAATCAAATATTTGATTTGTTCCCAATCGCGATTAATCCAGGCCTCGCGAAGATTGAGGAGATAGGTGGCATCTTCGGCGCGCGGCGCCTGCATGGCATTCAAGTAATTTGGTATTAAAACCCAGGCCGCTAGCATCAAGCCGACCGCAAAAGACCCGACACCCCAGCCAAGGATTATCCAGTTTTCCTTGCGCGTGTGCTGTTTACGAACTTGAAAAAAGCGAAACAGAGCATAAGCAACGCCATAAAAACAGATGGTGATAAGCAGAAAATAATGAGTGAGACCAATGAGAAATAATCCGATGATCAAGGTGTAGGGTTTTTCGCGATTTAAGATTTTTTCGATGCCGAGCAAGACCAGCGGAAAGAAAGCAATAACTTCAAAGAAGTTGTTGAACCACAGGTAATAGGCGATCCAGCCACAAAAGGCATAGGCGATGGCAAAGAGGCGAGCAGTCCCTTCTTTGACATTGAAATGTTTTAGATAGAGGCGGAAAAGGAGCCCGCCGGTAACCATGCGGGCGATCATCGTCACC
>Ga0116159_1000308_pt1 | contig 57528 bp, 61 predicted proteins | sample AD_JPNAS1_MetaG_FD_89878 | JGI IMG/M metagenome (GOLD analysis project Ga0116159, IMG submission 89878) | Active sludge microbial communities of municipal wastewater-treating anaerobic digesters from Japan - AD_JPNAS1_MetaG | ecosystem: Engineered > Bioreactor > Anaerobic > Digestate | place...
GAACAAGGGGAACATGACGCTAACGGCCAACTACGACTGCACGCTCCGGGACCAGTACCGGAATCACACCTATTACCTGACCGCAAGATTTGATTTTTAACCGGTCCCCGCGGACAAAACCGCAGGGGACGTGATTTGACTTTTAAAAACCGGGGCTTATCTCTCAGGACCGGGTGAAGAAACCGTTACAGGTCCCGAGTCCCTTGCATGTCACCCTATAATCTGAAATAATACCGCCCGCCATGAAAAACTATCCGTTTTACCGGGTTTTCCGTGATTTTAGGGCCTGCTTTGATCGCGATCCGGCGGCGCGTACACCCCTTGGGGTCCTGGAGGTCCTCTCCCTTTATTCCGGTTTCCACGCGGTGCTTTTCTACCGCTTCGCGCATATCCTGTATCGCCTGAAGATCCCTTTTATCCCGCGCCTTATCTCGCAGATCGCGCGTTTTTTGACCGGTGTCGAGATCCACCCCGGTGCCAGGATCGGCCCGGGATTTTTCATCGATCACGGCATGGGCGTCGTGATCGGAGAGACGACCGAGATCGGCGAAAACGTCACGATCTACCAGGGCGTGACGCTCGGCGGCACCGGGAAAGAACGCGGCAAACGCCATCCGACGCTCGGTAACAATGTGGTTGTCGGCGTCGGCGCGAAGATTCTCGGCAATATCCGGATCGGGAACCACGTCAAGGTTGGCGGAGGATCGGTCGTGATCCATTCCGTGCCGGATTACTGCACGGTCGTTGGCGTGCCGGGCGAGATAGTCCGTATCGACGGGAAAAAACCCGGGGAGATCGATCTCGAGCACGGCGATCTTCCGGACCCCGTGAAGGAACTCAAGAACCGTCTTCGCGCGCTCCAGAAGGAAGTCGAGCAGATCGAGGCGCAGCACAAGGGATCGAAGAACGCCCGGCGCTCCGTGGACGGCGGCGAAAAACAATGAACGATCCCCTGCAGGTCATGCCATGATGAAAAAGGGAAAAATCTATTCCGACGGGGGCGCCCGCGGCAACCCCGGACCGGCCGCGATCGGCGTGCTGGTCTGTGACGAGAACGACCATAAACTTTCCGATCACGGCGAAACAATCGGTGAAACGACGAACAATGTGGCGGAATATACGGCCGTGGTTCGCGGCCTGACGCTCGCCTCCGAGCTCGGCATCGGAGAAGCGGATTATTTCCTCGACAGCGAGCTTGTGGCGCGCCAGCTCTCTGGGGTCTATAAGCTCAAGGCCGAACATCTCAAGCCGTTCTTCGTTCAGGTCAAGTCCCTCGAAAAAAAATTCAAGCGCGTGACTTACTTCCATGTGCCGCGCGAACACGCAAAGATCAGGCATGTCGATCGCCTTGTTAATCTTGCGCTGGACCGGGCGGGGTGCTGAGGCCATGGACTGGATTGCGGCGTTGATCGGGTTGATCGGCGGTTTCACGGGCGGGCTCCTTGGCGTTGGCGGCGGGACGATCTACATCCCGCTCATGATCATGTTGAAGGGGATGGACACGCACCGGGCCGTCGGGACCTCGCTCATGACGATCATTTTCACGGGCATGTTCGGCGCATTCTTCCACCACCGGCAAGGCATGGTCGACCTCAGGATCGCCGTGGCGATGGGCATCTTCAGCATCCTCGGCGTCTGGCTGGGAACCAGGCTCTCGGTCGCGACCGACGAGCTAATGCTCCGGAGGATTTTTTCCGTTTTTCTGGTTGTCGTCGCGTTCAAATTATTCTTCACGAAATAATCCCAGGGAGGTTGTGACATGAAAACGGTACTCGTTTCTTCCAAAGGCGGCGCGAAAGCCGACATCCTTTTCATCGGGTTCTTCAAGGGCGGGAAAGACCTGCAGGGAATCAAAAAGATCGAGCCGCTTTTCGGAAAGGTGCTCGAGGCCGCGATCAAGAAAGAACGGTTCGCGGGAAAGCCGCAGGAGGTGTTCGCTTCCTTCCAGCCGGCCTATCGGCACGCCGCGGAGGTGGTCGTGGTTGGACTCGGGGAAAAGAAGGACCTGAAGCCGGCATTGCTCCGCAAGATTGCCGGAAAAATCATTGAGGTCGCCGGCACGAGAAAGGCCGGGAAAATCCGCGTGCTCGCGGACACCTTTCTGGGGGATGTTCTGGAGGCGAAAACGGCTGCCGGGATCTTCGCGGAAAGCGCGATGCTTGCCTCTTATCGTTTCCTTCGGTACAAGACCGGGAAAAAGGACGCGCTTCCGAAATTCCCGGAAACGTTCGAGCTGGTCTTCGAAGACAAGAACCTTGCCGGCGAACTGAAGCGCGCCGTGACCCGCGCGGAAAAGATCGCGAAAGCCGTGGTCTATGCCCGCGACCTCAACAACGAGCCGGCCAACGTTATGAACCCGCCGCGGCTCGTCGAGGAATCCGGGAAGCTTGCGGAGGAAAAGGGGCTCCGGCACACCGCGCTCGATCTCACGGAGCTGACCGAACTCGGAATGAACGGCATTCTCGGTGTGAACAGGGGGAGCGTGACGCCCCCCGCGCTCATTATCCTGGAGCACGGAGAGGAATATAAAGAGAACGGGACCGTGTGCCTCGTCGGCAAGGGCGTCACCTTTGACACAGGCGGCATCTCGATCAAGCCCTCGAAGGGGATGGAGGAGATGAAGTTCGACAAGTCCGGCGCGATCGCCGTGATCGCGACGATGGGGCTTGTCGCGGACCTCAAGCTCCCGCTCCGTGTTATCGGCCTTGCGCCGTGCGTGGAGAACAACGTTGCGAACAATCCCCAGCGACCAGGCGATATCATCAGGATGTACAACGGGAAGACCGTTGAGGTCATCAACACGGACGCGGAAGGACGGCTGATTCTCGCGGACGCGCTCGCGTACTGCGAAAAATACAAGCCGGACGCGATCATCGACGCGGCCACGCTGACAGGACTCGCCCACCTGACCTTCGGTGACAAGACCTGCGCGATCCTCGGTACCGATCAAAAACTGATCGATACGATCCGCGAAGCGGGCGAGAAGACCGGCGAGCGTTGCTGGCAGCTGCCGCTCTGGGACGAGTACGCGGATGCGATCAAAGGGAACCACTCGGACATCAACAACACCGGCGACGGTTACGCGGGGACCATCACCGCGACGATGTTTCTCAAGGAGTTCGTCCCGGCGAAGGTGCCATGGGTCCATCTCGACATCGCGGGAACGGCTTATATCGGGAAGAATAATCACGAATGTCCCAAGGGCGCGACGGGATTCGGGGTCAGGCTTTTCACCGAAGTGCTCTCGAACTGGAGCCGGGAAAGTTTCTCAAAATAACAGAGGTTAAGATTTTCGGCTTTCAGGACGTTAATGATACGGCGGAAACACCTCAATCCAAGGAGACCGAATTATGAAGAAATTCCTGTCCTGCATTTTGGTATTATTCCTTGTTACCGTTTTCACGGTTCCTTCGGCGTTCGCGGCGGGTGGTAAAGAGTTTGGCGCTTCTCTTCTGTTGCCGACCACCGGCCAAACGATGAACGGCCAGTTTGGGAGCACCAAGACCAAGCTGATGGCCGGCATCGAGGTGGCAGCGATCACCGCGACCGTCATTCTCGGTTTCGTTCCGGGCGGCGCGATCGTTTGGGCCGGCGCGGGGCCGTTGCTTGCCAACCATCTGTGGAGCGCGACGGACGCCTTCGTCACCGCCCGCAAGAAGGACAATGACCCGTACGTGCAGGAACAGATGCTTGAGGCGCAGCGGACACTGGATGTTTCGCGGCAGAACCGTTTCGCGCGCGAATCGAATATCCGCCAGCGCATCCTCAAGGCCGGAGAAGAGAGTTACTGAGTTTATTGTTGGGACCCGTAGATCCAAAAAAGGCCTGATCTCCCCGATCAGGCCTTTTTACTTTTAAAGACCTTCGTGACGGCACGGGGCGTGAGGGGTGTCCAGAATGGCGGATGAAAGAGAGAACAGGCGTATCAGGGCGCAGCTGCGTGTTGCCGCCGGGCTTTGGAGCGGGGTGCGAAAGGAATCGATACCCGCCGATCGCTTTCTGAGCCGTTATTTTTTTCATCATCGGAAAAAAACAGGCGCTCGCGACCGCCGGTTCCTGTCCGAAACGATTTTTAGCGCATTCCGGCACAAGAGCTTTCTTGAGGCATGGCTTGAAAGTGGGCGGGGTTTCGCGCAACCGTCCCCGGAGGGAGCGGAGCGGGATGTGCTCTTTTGCTCGCTCGCGGCGGCGAAGGAACACCTGATCGGAAAGGAATTCTTTGACGGGACCGGCCTCCTGGAAGGCGTCTATGAGGCGCTTCAGGACCAGATTCTTCCGGAGGGCTGTGCGGGACTTCCGGAGGATGAAAAACACGCCCTTCTTTATTCGTTCCCGCTCTGGCTCGTCAAGCGGTGGCGAGAGCGGTACGGAGCCGAAAAGGCCGAAAAGCTATGCAGCTGTTTTCTGAGCCGGCCGCGACCGATTCTCCGGACGAACACGCTCAAAACCACCCGCGAAAAACTGATCGGCGCCCTTTGCCGGATGGGCGTGAAGGCGGAAGCGGCACCCCGTTCTCCTTTTGGGGTCATTTTACGGGAACGCAGAAACGTGCTCGATAGCCCCGCTTTCCGGGATGGATGGTTCGAACTCCAGGACGAGGGAAGTCAGCTGGTCTGTCTGAAAATGGACGCGAAACCGGGAGAGACGGTCTGGGATGTCTGCGCGGGTGGGGGCGGGAAGAGTCTCATGCTGGCCGCGATGATGGAGAACAAAGGCCGGATCGTGGCGACGGACCTTCGCGGTTACAAACTTGATGAGTTGAAAAAACGCGCAAAGCGCGCGGGAGCGTTCAATATCTTCCCGGTGAACCTTGATCGCATGTCGGAACTGGCGGTCGCCCGGAAGGGGTTCGACCGGATCCTGGTCGATGCCCCATGCTCCGGAACGGGAACGATGGGCCGGAACCCGGACGCCAAGTGGAGGATCGACGAGACCTGGTTCGCGCGGCTTCATGAAGAGCAGGCCGGGATTCTCGAAAAAGCTTTGCCATACCTGAAGAAAAACGGCAAACTGTACTACGCCACCTGCTCGCTGGAGCCGGTCGAGAACGAAACGCTTGTCGAGGAAGTCCTCGCGAAACATCCGGAGCTTCGGTGTGTCCCCTGCGGTGACGCGGGAGAAAGGTTTTTTGCGTTGTGGCCGCCCGAAAGCGGCACGGACGGTTTCTTTCTGGCAACGATGGAAAAAACTTAAGATGAAGGAGAAGATCATGAGGGTGTTCATGACGGCGGTTTTTTTGGCGGGGATGATGCTTGTTGCACGAACGGGATCGGCCGCGGAACCGATAGAGGGCGGCGGAATCGGGGAGGGCATGAAACGCGGAGGCATCAACCTCGTTACGTTCCCCGGAGAACTTGTCAGGACCGCGATGGCTGAGAAGGAGGTCCACCCCCGGGCCTGGCCGCTTGCCTATGTCCCCAAAACGGTCTTCAATGTTATCGCGCGAGCGTCTTCTTCCGTGAACGACCTTTTCATCATGCCGACCCACGCGTGGGCGACAAAAGACACCCGTCCGATCACGAGTTTTTTCAGTATGCCCGATTACGTCTGGGAAAGATCCGAGTAGTTTTTGTTTCGTTTTCATGAATTTTCGAAACATCATCACGATCCTCGTTCGTCCCGAAAACCCCGATAATATCGGGGCAGTGGCCCGCGCTCTCAAGAACATGGGGTTCAGCCGTCTTCGTCTTGTCAGGCCACCTTCGGGCTGGCGTGTTCGCGGGAAAAAGATGGCGATGTCCGCCGCGGATCTGTTGTCCGCCACAGAGGTCTTTTCCTCGCTGCATGAAGCGGTCCAGGACTTGGGGCATGTTGCCGGCATGACGCGCCGGGGAGGCGCCGCGCGCGGCACGTTCCTGGGGTTCGATGACGCTATCGGGAAGATCAGAACCGCTTCCTCAAAAATGCGGATCGGAGTCGTTTTTGGCTGCGAATCCAAAGGGCTGGCGAATGAGGATACCCGGTTGTGCGATGTCCTCGTGAGCATTCCGTCGGGGAAGGCTTACCCCTCGCTCAATCTGGCGCAGGCCGTGATGGTGACCTTGTTTTCGGTCGCCCGTCAGAAGAACGCGACCAAAAGTGCGTGTGCGGCAAACGAAAGGTCCCTTAGCAAGAAAGAGATCGCCGCTGCGGTCGAACATTTTGAACGGGCTTTACGGGCGCTTGGCTACCGGGAAGGAGGCGCCGATCTCTTGCCGAGGATTCTTGCTACCTTTCGGGGCATTCTCAAACGAAGCGGGCTTTCGGCCCCGGAAGCCCAGATGATCAAAGGGCTCTCGCGCAGGATCCGGGAAAAAGTTTTGGATACGCCGGAAGTTCCTATAGAATAGTGGCTGCCACCGACAAAAAATCACTGATCGCTGACCAATCAAAGGGGAGTTGTGGATCATGGATGAGAAAGATCTGAAGGAAGAGCTTCTTAAGCTGATCAAGGAAAAAGCCGTGGTGCGGGGGGAGCGCAAGCTCGCTTCCGGCAAGGTATCAAACTACTACATCGACGGTAAACAAGTGACCCTGGATCCCCAGGGGCTTTATATGGTCGGAAAAATGATCCTCCGCATAGCGCAGGCGGTGAATGCCGACGCGGTAGGCGGGCCGACGCTCGGGGCTGATCCGATTGCTGCCGGGGTCTCGCTTCTGAGCTCACACACCGGGAAACCCCTCAAGGCCTTCATTGTGAGGAAGGAAGCCAAAGACCACGGGATGCAGAAGATGATCGAGGGACCGGTTCTTGCGGCAGGGGACAAGGTCGTGATGGTCGAGGATGTGATCACGACGGGAGGTTCCGTGCTGAAGGCCATCAAGGCCGTGGAAGACCTCGGCGCCAAGGTGGTCAAGGTCATCTGTCTTGTTGACCGCAACGAAGGTGCCCAGGAAACGCTGGCGCACTATAACTACGCGCCTATTTTTACGCTCAAAGAGCTCGGCTTGTAGCCGGTTCGACCGGACATAAAAAACCCCGTTCGCGCCTGGGCGCGAACGGGGTTTTTGTTTTTAGACGCTTGCTTACTTCTTCACGTAACGGTAAGGATCCCGGACTTTCCGGACGGGAGTAGAGGTAGTGGTAGCGGTGGCGGTCGGCTGTTCTTCAACGACTGTGACGATCGGTTTTGGCGCCGGAGCCTGAACGATCTGCGTCACAACCGGCTGCTGAACAACGGGGGTCGACCGGATGTATTCAACCTGCTCCGGCCTGTCATCGCAGAGCAGGCAGTTATGATAAGAGCGGTTCACGGGGAAACCGTTGAAACCCGGAACCCAAAAGAGACCGACGTCCACGAGGCCGGACGAAGCGCGGAGGGCCGTGCAGCCGAGGCCGCCCGCCATGCCGGTGAGGGTGCCGATGAGCGGCGGGCCCTGCTTGGTCTTGTCAACCGTCTGAACGAGAATGTCCACGGGGCTTGTTGCGGCATTGAGAAGCCCGCGGACGAACATTGGGCCGACCTTCTCTTTATATGAATCCGATTCGGCCGATTCCCAGATGTCCGCGCTGGCGACCGACGGTATCATCAACGCAAAACTGAGCAACAACACGAGCATAACGCTTATCTTTTTCATGAACATCCTCCTCTTTTGAAATTCCTGAAACATGCTCAGCCGTGAAAAAATATTGCTATAAATTGCGTGGCGGGGAGATATTACATCGGATAAAAATAACAATCAATATGATTTTTTATTGACACGTCCATTTCTTGTAAATGTAAATATAATAACAACTTACAGGAACAACCGAATGAAGTAATTTATAACAACCATTGACAATTTATAGTATATGGTGTAGTTTGTATTGTAGTATATAACTATAAAGAACTCAAAAATAGCTATAACTAACAAGGAGACAGATGATGGATCAACCAAAAGAGCAGGAGCAGCAATTCCAGTATCCCAGACGGGAGAGGGCCCAGATCATGACGCCCAAAGAGGCGGCGAAGTATCTCGGGTTCCATCTCGTGACCATCTACCGGCTTCTCAAGAAGGGGGAGATCCCCGCGACGAAGATCGGTGGTCAATGGCGTTTTAAGAAGGACGTTCTGGATAACTGGTTGATGGAGCGGATGAACCAATAAAGGTGTTACGGGTTTCGATGCTTGTTATCATCGGATAATCGGCAGGTGAGTCGGGACCCGTAAAGTTTTCTCGAAATGAGCGTAGTTGCCGCGATGGGGATCCGGCGATTATGCTTCGCTCACTTCCGGGCTTCCAGAAGAAGATTTGCGATCTTTCTGTGAGGCGCGGGAAGTGCGGTTTTTTTCAGGTTCTTCAACGGTACCCAACGGCTGCCAGCAACGTGTAAAAGATTTTTTCGGGAGCTGTTTTTTGTCCACACGCGAAGCTCGATCCGGTATCGTGTCACGCTATGACAAAGTTTCCCGAGCGGGCGCACTCCCTTTTCTCCGCAGATTCCGGCCATTTCCCGAAATGAGTTAAAAAACGGGAATGTCCATAGACCCGTCCACCAATATCCCGCAGGCTGTCTCTGTAATAGCACTCTGCCATCCGGCAGACTCAATACCAGGGCGTGCATCGTTACGCTTTCATAGTTTTCTTTTCGAGTCCTGACAGGGAAGAACATCTCACGTTTCAACCGATGCGCCTTGCAAAATGTGCGGGCGGGACAACGTCCGCATTCAGGATTTTGGGGGGAGCAGACCGTTGCGCCCAACTCCATCATCGCCTGGTTGAAATCACCCGGAGCCCGCTCTTCCAAAAGAGCTCCCGCCAAGTCCCACAGAGCGGATATCGCGGCGGAAAGCTCAATGCTTTGACGAAGGGCGAAAAGGCGGGTCAGAATCCGCACAACGTTCCCGTCCACAACAGGGACCTTCTCATCGAAGGCGATGCTGGCGATTGCGCCTGCCGTGTAACGACCGATCCCCGGAAGCTCTTTCAGGAGCGCGGCGCGGGCCGGAATTTTACAGTCCAGATCCTTCACAACGGATTTGGCCGCCCGGTGGAGCATCCCTGCCCGGCGGTAATAACCAAGTCCTTCCCAGCATTTAAGAACTTTCCCGGGCGGGGCTGATGCGAGAGCGCGGACATCCGGAAAAGCGGCTATCCATTTCTTGTAATAGGGAATGACCGTTTTGACTTGTGTCTGCTGAAGCATGATCTCGGAGACCCATATCTTGTATGGGTCTTTTGTGTTCCGCCATGGCATCACGCGTTTTTCCCTTTGATACCAGGCGAGGAGAGCGCGGCGAAACTTTTTGACGGGGAAATTTTTGAGGATCTTCATGACGGGCATGATAACTTGACAAGCAAGGTCCGGCAAGCACGTGAAAAATGATAAAAAAGAATGAAGAAGGCATTAAAGGGTGTCGATAAACATTCAAGCATTATCCTGTTGTCGCGAGGGGATGATTATGGCAGGATACCGGCAGTGATCACCCTATTAACAACAGGGTTTTCAAACCAAGGAGGAAAAGCAATGAAAAAGATTCTCAGTCTGGTGTTGGTCCTTTCGATGGTTCTCGCCCCCTCGGCTTTCGCGGCGAGCCCATGGGCTGATGGAAAGACCTATGGCGAAAAAGTCAGCGGCAAACTGGCGTTTGGTCTGACCAACACGCTTCTCGGTTGGACGAAACTCGTTTCCACTCCGAATGACTACTCCAATGCCGGCAAAAATGTTTGGCAGGGTGTTGGCTAGGGTCTCGTCGATGGTGCGGTTACCACGGTTCTTGGTGCCACTCATCTCTTGACCTTCTTTGTCCCTGCGGACATCGAAATTCCCAGCCCGGTTGATCTTTCCGGCGGGAAATAAGTTAGTCCGAATAATTGCTTTTCAAAACGCCCCGTCTTCGGACGGGGCGTTTTTATTTCCAGCGTCACTGGATTCGCTTGCCAAGCAAAACTCCCCGCAAGGAGACACGGCTCTCTCATCACGGTTTCGATAGAATAACGGCATTTCAGGGAGTGTCTAACTCCTGTCGCTTAAAAGGAACCTGCTATGCAAAAAACAGCGCTTACCGTGTCCGCAGTGATCTTTCTGATCGTTTCCATGTTCCACATTTTGCGGTTGGTCATGAAAGTTGAGATCATTGTCGGAGGAGTCGAAATCCCTTTTATCGCGAGTTGGGCGGGAGCCTTTTTTAGCCTGGCTTTGGCTTGCTGGATGTGGGTTGCCGCGGAAAAACAAGCCGGGTCTTCGGGTTGATCGACCAGATTCCCCGGGGTTTCGGGGCGTTAGGCGATTTTTTGTTTTTCTTTTTCTTCAATACATTCCTTTGCCCCGGATAGTGGTGTGTTGCGGAAGGATTTTCCGGATCATTTCAGATTACGGAAGGGGCTCAGTGTTGAGAGCATTTGTCCGTGAACAAAACCGTTCGTGACGAGATTTTGAGCGCTGGTGAGGGTCAGGGGATCTCCCGAAAAATCAGTCAGCCGCCCGCCCGCTTCTTCTGCGATCAACATCCCGGCCGCCTTGTCCCACGGATTCAACTTCATTTCGTAGTAACCGTCAAAACGTCCCGCGGCGACATAACAAAGGTCCAGGGCGGCAGAGCCCGTTCTCCGGATGCATTGTACCTTTGTGAGGAAGGCCCCCAGCATCGCAAGATAATCTCCGGGGTTCTTTTTCCGGTCGTAAGGAAAGCCCGTGACCACGAGCGCGTCAACCAGCTTCTTTACCCTTGAGACGCCGATCCTCCGCCCGTTCAAGAGCGCGCCTTTGCCGCGCTCCGCAAAGAAAAGTTCATTTCGCGTCGGATCCAAAACCGCGCCCATTTCAAGGAGGCCGTTTCGCTCAAAGGCGATCGAGATCGACACCAGGGGAAATCCGTGAGCGAAATTCGTCGTTCCGTCGATTGGGTCGATGATCCAGCAACCGCCCGAGCCCTTGACCTCAGGGGATTCCTCCGCAAGGATCGAATGCTCCGGGAACCTCTTCAGGATCACGGAAAGGGCGGCCTTTTCCGAGGCCTTGTCGACCTCGGTGACGAGATTGAATGTGCCTTTTTTGGTGATCCGTTGTTCTTTACCGAAGGCGGCCCGGACGACCTTGCCCGCCTTACCGATCGCTTCCAATAGGGTGCTTTTAATTTTGGTGCTATTCATATAGAATACGGGTCCTTTCAGTGGGTTTTTCAGCAGGAGATTTGTATTTTAGCCGAATGGCTGGGGCGCTGCAACTCATTGAACGGCACAACCTTGATAAGCGAAAGCGGAACTACTTTCATCCTGCGGGGCGAAGCGGTTCGGCGGAAATCGGGAGCAACAAATGAAATCTTACCGTGTGACATTGATCCCCGGCGACGGTGTCGGTCCGGAGCTCGCGGAAGCGGCAAAAGCGTGTCTTGAGGCCACCGGCGTCAAGTTCGACTGGGATATCCAGACGGCAGGCGTCGATATCATGGAAAAGGAAGGAACCCCGCTTCCTGGCCGCGTCATCGAGTCGATCCGCCGGAACAAGATCGCGATCAAGGCGCCGATCACCACACCTGTTGGCAAGGGGTTCCGTTCCGTGAATGTCGCGCTTCGCAAGGAACTCGATCTCTACGCGTGTCTCCGTCCATGCAAATCTTACGAGGGCGTCCGTTCGCGCTACAGGAACATCGATCTCGTGATTGTCCGCGAGAATACCGAAGACCTTTACGCCGGCATCGAATTCCGGAAAGGAACCTCCGAGGCGCTCCGGCTGATCGACAAGATCGAAGCGCTTTCCGGGCGCAAGATCCGTCCCGATTCCGGTGTCAGCATCAAGCCGATCTCCGTTTCCGGGACCGAGCGCATCGTGAAGTTCGCATTCGATTATGCCCGTCAGTACAAACGGAAGAAGGTGACCGCGGTCCATAAGGCAAACATCATGAAATTCTCGGACGGGCTCTTCCTCGAGGTCGCCCGTGAGGTCGCGAAACAATATTCTGATATCGAGTTCGAGGACCGCATCGTCGACAATATGTGCATGCAGCTTGTGCAGAAACCCGAACTTTACGATGTCCTTGTGCTTCCGAATCTCTACGGCGATATCCTTTCCGACCTCTGCGCGGGGCTCGTCGGCGGTCTCGGCGTGGCGCCGGGAGCCAATATCGGTACGAACGGCGCGCTCTTCGAGGCGACGCACGGTTCGGCGCCGAAATACAAAGGTCAGAACAAGCTGAACCCGACCGCCGTGATCCTCTCGGGCGTCCTGATGCTGCGGCATCTCGGTGAGACCGAAGCGGCTGATCGCCTCGAGAACGCGGTCGCGGCCGTGATCCGCGAAGGCAAAGACGTGACGTATGACATGAAGGCGGACCGGAACGATCCGGCCGCCGTCGGAACTCGCGAGATGGGCGAAGCGATTATCAGGAAAATGAAATAACCGGGAAAGCCATGAGCCTTCTTAACAGTTTCGGAAGCAAAGTCACGCTGAACATCGAAGACAGGGATTACACGATTTACCGGGTCCGCGCGCTCCAGGAATGCGGCGTCGCGAAGGTCCTGAAGCTCCCGTACGCGATCCGTATCCTGCTTGAGAACCTGCTTCGAAACGAGGACGGCAAGAACGTCACGCGCGGCGATATCGAGAACCTCGCCAATTGGTCACCTTCGAAAAAGAGCGCGAAAGAGATCGCGTTCACGCCGGCCCGCGTCCTCCTCCAGGATTTCACCGGGGTTCCGGCTGTCGTCGACCTTGCCGCGATGCGCGAGGCGATGGTCAAGATGAACGGTGACCCGAAAAAAATCAATCCCCTCCAGCCGGTCGATCTTGTGATCGATCACTCGGTCCAGACGGATTTTTTCGGAACGCCGGATTCCTTCCGCAAGAACGGCGAAAAGGAGTTCGAGCGTAACGTCGAACGCTATCAATTCCTCAAATGGGGGCAGAAGGCTTTTAATAACTTCCGGGTGGTGCCGCCGGCCACGGGGATCATTCACCAGGTGAATCTCGAGCATCTCTCCCCGCTTGTTTTCCGGCGCAAGGAAGGAGGCAAGACCTATCTTTATCCGGATACGCTGGTCGGTACCGATTCCCATACGACGATGATTAACGGCCTCGGCGTTCTCGGCTGGGGCGTCGGCGGGATCGAGGCCGAGGCCGCGATGCTCGGACAGCCTGTTTCGATGCTGATCCCGGAAGTGATCGGCTTCAAGCTGACGGGGAAAACAAGGGAGGGGGTCACGATCACGGACGTGGTACTGACGGTCACGCAGATGCTTCGCAAAAAAGGCGTGGTCGGCAAGATCGTCGAATACTTCGGCGACGGCGTCGGGGCTCTTTCGCTTGCGGATCGCGCGGTGATTTCCAATATGGCCCCCGAGTATGGCGCCACGGCGGGGTATTTCCCCGTCGATGAGGAGACGATCAGATTCCTTCGACTGACGGGAAGAAATCATGAGGCTGTGGACCTCGCGGAGGTCTATTTCAAGGAACAGGGGCTTTTCCGCGAAAATCCGGCCGAGGCGGTCCAGTATTCGGATATCCTTGAGCTTGACCTCAAGACGGTGGAATCGAGCCTCGCGGGGCCCAGGCGCCCCCAGGACCGGATCGCGCTGAAAGAAGTCAAGGCGTCATTCGAAAAGGTTTTGCCCGATCTGTTGAAAGGAAAGGGCGTTCTCGACAGGAAGATGTCGATCGAGATCGAAGGCCAGAAGTGCGAGCTGGAGAACGGCGCGGTCGTGATCGCTTCGATCACAAGCTGTACCAACACCTCCGCCCCGTCCGCGATGTTGACGGCCGGTCTCGTGGCCGAGAAGGCGATCCTGAAAGGTCTCATGGTCAAGCCGTGGGTGAAGACGAGCCTCGCGCCCGGTTCCCAGGTCGTGACGGATTATCTTCGGGACTCCGGCCTGCTTTATTATTTCGAGAAGTTGCGGTTTCACCTTACCGGGTACGGATGCATGACCTGTATCGGCAACTCCGGTCCATTGCCGGAACCCGTTTCGTGGGCGATCAAAGAAGGCGATCTTGTGGCCGCCTCCGTGCTTTCGGGAAATCGTAATTTCGAGGGGCGCGTCCATCCCCAGGTGAAGGCCAACTACCTCGCCTCGCCGGCACTTGTCGTGGCGTACGCCATTGCGGGGACCGTTCTGATTGATATGGAAAAGGATCCTCTGGGCAAAGACAAGGATGGCAAGCCGGTCTTTCTGAAGGATATCTGGCCGACCGCGGAGGAACTTCGAGAAGCGATGAACAGCGTGAAACCCGAGATGTACAAGAACCGCTACAAGAACGCGTTTGAAGGGAACGAGGCCTGGAAGGCCCTGGTTGCGTCCTCGGGAGATACGTTCGAGTGGGACAGAAAGTCCCTTTACGTGAAACACCCGCCCTATTTCCAGAAGATGCCGGCGCGTCCTTCCGATATCAGGGATATTCGCGACGCGCGCGTGCTGGCCGTCCTTGGCGACTCGATCACGACCGATCACATCTCGCCGGCCGGATCCATCAAGACGGACAGTCCGGCCGGGGAATACCTGATCGAGAACGGCGTCGATCCAAAAGATTTCAACTCCTACGGCGCCCGGCGCGGCAACCACGAAGTGATGGTCCGGGGCACCTTCGCGAATATCCGCCTTAAGAATCTCATGATCCCCGGCGTTGAAGGCGGTATGACGAAATATTTCCCGGAAAGGGGGAGGCCCTCCGACGTGACGATCTACGACGCGTCGGTGAAATACCAGGAGCGCAAGGTCCCGCTCGTCGTGATCGCGGGCAAGGAATACGGCTCCGGCTCGTCCCGCGACTGGGCGGCAAAAGGCCCGGCCCTTCTCGGAGTGAAGGCTGTGATCGCGGAAAGCTTTGAGCGCATCCACCGCAGCAACCTGATCGGGATGGGCATCCTGCCGCTCCAGTTCATCGAAGGCGAAAGCGCCGCTTCACTGAAACTTTCGGGCGAAGAGGTTTTTGCCATCGAAGGGATTGCCGACCAGCTCAGTGTCGGAAAGATCCTGAGTTGCACCGCGGACAGGAAAACGTTCAAGGTCATTTGCCGGATCGATACCCCTGTCGAGCTTGAATACTACCGGCACGGCGGCATCCTGCAGTACGTGTTGCGCCAGCTTCTGAAAGATTGACCCGTATTCCTTCCGCATCGCGACCCAATGACTTTTTTGTCACAAATCCTGATTTTGAATTCCCATTTCCCTGCCTTTGAGTATAATGCCCCCTAAACATTAGCCGGAGCCGAGCGCCGAAACACGGGCCGTGCCCCCCGGAGTCGGGTCTTCCGCGCGGAGTCGCGCGGGTATTTTGAAAGGGATTTCCTGATATGCCGAATTCAAAAAAGAAAGAACCGTCAAGCGCATCCAAACTGATCAAGGGCCTCGAAGGTGTTGTGGCCGCCCAGACATCCTTAAGCGATGTCGATGGCGAGAACGGCCGCCTGCTTTTTCGCGGTATTCCGATCGGCGAGCTGGTCGAGAAATCCCACTTTGAGGAAGTCGCCTATCTCCTTTGGTACGGGAAACTTCCCACGGGCCCCGAGCTCGAGACCTTCAAGGACACGCTGAAGGCGCAGCGAACCCTTTCGAAAGAGGCGATGGCGATCCTGAAGCTCCTCCCGACGACGACGCATCCGATGAGCGCGCTCCGGACGATGTGTTCGCTGATGGGATCGCTCGATCCCCGGGCCCACATTGTGAATCCCGAAGAGTCTCAACGGAAGGCTTACCATCTGACGGGTGTGTTTCCGACGATCATCGCGGCTTTTTTCCGTCTTCGCTCCGGGAAGGAACCCGTTGTTCCCGACATGAACCTTTCACATGCGGCAAACTTCCTTTACATGCTGAACGGCGAAAAACCGACCCCTGAAATGGAGAAGGCCCTCGACGCATATCTGATCCTGCTCGCGGACCACGGGCTGAACGCCTCGACCTTTGCGGCGCGTGTGACGACCGGAACGCTTTCCAATCTTTATTCCGCGGTTACCTCCGCGGTCGGGACGCTCTCGGGCGAACTGCACGGCGCGGCGAACCAATATGCGATGGAGATGGTCCTTGAAATCGGTTCCGCGGACCGCGCGGAGGCATACGTGAACAAACTCCTCGACGAGAAAAAGAAGGTGATGGGTTTCGGGCATCGTATTTACAAGACCCGCGATCCGAGGGCCGAGGCCTTCCGCGAGATCGCGAAAGATCTATGCGTCAAGGCGGGCAAGACCTCCTGGCTTGAGATCGCCGGGGTCGTGGAAAAGGTCATGATGGACCGCAAGAAGATCCCCTGCAACGTCGATTTTTTCTCCGCGCCGGTCCTTTATGTGCTCGGTTTCCCGCCGGATTTCTTCACGACCGTTTTCGCGGCGAGCCGCGTCGCGGGCTGGAGCGCGCACATCATCGAGCAGCAGCTTGATAACCGCCTGATCCGTCCGTTGGCCGAGTACGTCGGTCCTCAGGACGCGTATTACATTCCGGCCGAAGACCGCAAGTAGATCCAGCCACCGCATGATGTCGGCGAGGAAAAGGTCCCGCGGTCGGGAAAGGTCCGAGCCATGACGGCGAATCTTGATTATGCGTTTGACGAGTATCTGCGGTCGAAGTCTTCCGAGGCCGTCCGTGCCATCCAGTTGTTCCGGGAAAAACTGAAAGGCCGGTCCCTGGCCTTCGGTCGCTTCACGGTTCCCGCTTTCTATAAGGCCTTTTTTGTCACCCCCAAACAGCAATATCTTCTCAAACGCGCGGCGGTGGCGTTTTACCAGATTATCAATACGACCACACGGCTTTATTTCGAGGAGCCGCAGCTTCGGGCGCGCTTTCATCTGAGTCCGGAAGCCGAAGAGCTGGTCCGGATCGATCCCGGTTACGCCAAGAACGTTGTCTTCGGAAGGTTCGACACGCTCCTCGAAGGTGAAAGCCTGAAGATCCTCGAATTCAGCTGCGATGCGCCCTCGGGATCTTCCTACACCGATCAGATCGAGACATTGTTTCTGTCCGATCCGCTGGCGGCCTCCTTTGCCGGGGAACACCACCTTGTTGTGAGCCGTCGTATCCAGAGCATCCTGAACGCACTTCTGGCAGTTTACGAAGAGTTTGGCGGTTACGAAACGCCGCAAATCGCCATTGCGGACTGGCGGCACGCGCGAATGCACGCCGAAAGCGAATTCATGAAATCGCAGTTTGAGGCGCGGGGATACAAGACGGTGATCGCGGATCCTCGTGACTTTCAATACAAAGGCGGGAAGCTGTACCACAAAGGCTTCCGGGTCCATCTCGTCTACCGGCGGGTCCACTTTGACGAGATGGTCGAACGTCTCGACGAACTCCAGGATTTTTTGCGCGCCTACCGCGACAAGGCGGTCTGCGTCGTGAATCCGTTGCGGGCGCGGCTTTCGGCGAGCAAGTCGCTTTTTTCGCTCCTTACGGATCGAGAGTTCGACCGCTTTTTCACGGACAGCGAGAACAAAATGAAGCAGGATCACTTGCCGTGGACGCGGGGCGTTGCCGACGCTGAGGATTTTTACGGGCACCGGAAGGTCTTCCTGATCGATTTTCTGCAAGACGAGAAGGAAACCCTCGTGCTGAAACCGCCCTACAGCCACGGACCCGAGCATGTCAGGATCGGTCGTGAGACGACGGACAGCGAATGGAATACCGCGGTGGACCGGGCGCTCAAGGAACAGGGATGGGTCATCCAGGAGTACGTGAACGTGCCGGCTATCACCGTTCCGGAGGTCGTGAACGGGAAGCTGGATTTCGCCTACAAGAAATACAATTTCAATATGCTGGTGTGCGGCGGGAAATATGCCGGAGGTTTTGTGCGCCTGAGCGACGAAAGCGTGATTAATGTCGCGACGGGCGGCGGTCTGATGCCGGCCGTGTGGTCTGATGTCGCGCCCGAAACGAACGGGTGAGGTCCGCGTGGCACGCTCTATTTTGCAATTTGATTTTTGAAATCATGGGGTGTATGTTACCTTTCCGCGGGAGATAAAACGGATGAAAAAGAAAAAATGCAAAACATTCAGGCTGAAGGAAGCGAACGCCCTCCTTCCCGAGATCGAAAAACGTCTGAAGCGTCTCCAAAAGAAAAAGGAAGCCTATGCCCGCGTTCACGACCAGCTGTTCGTGCACGAACTGGTGTCGGCGGCCGAGCGTTTGAATGGCCTTGCCGAGAACGATGACCTCGAAGCGAGGATCGCCGGGCTCGAACAGGCGATCGAGGACCTTGCGAAAGATGTCGAGGCCATTTTAGAGATGGGAGCCATCCTTCGGGATCTTGAGAGAGGCAGGATCGATTTTTTGGCGGACCTGGAAGGCAAACCCGTTTTCTGGTCCTGGGAACTGGGGGAACCGTCAATCGGATTCTATCACCATACGAACCGCAACCCCCGCGAGAGAATCCCGATCCCCGCGAGAATTCTCAAGGCCCCGTAACGTTCCGAACCGCTCCTCAATCCTCCTGGATGGCGAGATCCGCCTCCTGGGGCGCTTCCTCGGCGGCTTTTTCTTCGGAAATCACATCATCGGCTTCGGTCTTTTCCGCCACTTCTGACGCCGGGATTCCTTCTCTCGAAAGGACGGCGGTTGCCGGCATTTCCGCAACGGGGCCGTTCTCTTCCGTTGTCGTCTCTCCGCCAGGCGAGGAAGTCCCGATTTTTTCCGCCTCGATCGCCATCCGCGTGAATTTCGGATCTATTTCCCTGAGGAAGACCTCGTTCGTGCCCTTGGGGATGCGCAGCAGGAACTGATACGATGTGGCCGAGTCGAGTGCCTTGACGTTGTTGAGGAAGATGGCGGTATTCTTGCCGGTCTGCGGTGAAACGATCGTGACCTTCTTCGGAAAGATAATCGGTCCGAAGCCGCCGTCGGAGGAGATTTCCCTGAAATCATATCGCTGGATCTCCGTCATGGTTTGGCCCTCAGGATCAAAGAACAGCTCCCCGACAACGTCCCCCGCGGGAGTCAGATAAGCCTTGCGCGAAAGGAACCTCTGCCTGTCGTTTTCGGCAAAAACATTCAGACTGACCGAAATCCCGGAGGAATTGTCGACTTCAGTGCGCTTCGGATCGAACATTCCCGGCTTCAGCGCGCGGAAAAGGTCGAGTAGTTTCAGGTGGCTTTCGACTTCCGGCGAGTCTTCGAGGTCAAAAACAGAACCGTGATAAAGGGTGTTTTGGGATGGGACGTAGAGATCGAACCGGCGGTCCATGGTGCGGAAAATGAACACCGGGTTTTTTTCCTGGTCATGGCAGGAAAGCAACATCCGCTCGTCAAGACGCTGATACACAAGTTCGCCGCCGCACATGGCCTGCCGTGTCGTTCCGGGGGCGACGAAGAAAAGAATCACATCGGCGCGAATGGCGATCCAGCGAAAATTGCGGTTCTCGACCTGCTTCAGGAGAGCTTCAAGGGCTGGCGACGGCGTATCTACTGCCCGGGACGGAAAAGGATGAAGGAGGATGACGGAAAAGAAAGAAAGCGGGACGAGAACCAGCCGTGCGAGCCGTCGGACCATCAGCCGGGACTAGGATCGCCCTCCTTCAAGGGCCTTTTTGGTGTGAAGGATCCTCTGGATCGCGGTCACATGGGTGCCGATGAGCAGGGCCAGGAGCACGAATTTCAGGACCGGGAAGAAGAGGGTCCCGAACGCGAGGAGCACGATGCGCTCGGCCCGTCCAAAAAAACCGACACCGCAATCCTTGATAAAATTCTCGGCTCTCGCCTTCGTGTAGCTGACCGCCATGGCGCCCAGCAGGATTCCGAGCGATGTCAGGAACCAGAAGACCTCTCCTTCGCGCGCGAAATAGACTGCAAGACCTCCAAAGATGAAGAAGTCCGAATAGCGGTCGACCGTGGAATCAAGAAAGGCCCCGAAAGGACTGGCCTTGCCGGTCTTCCTGGCAAGAGGACCGTCCAGCATATCGCCGAGTCCGGCGATTAACAGGACCAGTCCGCCAAAGATCAGGTATCCTTTGGCATAGATGACCCCGGCGAGCAGATTGACCGCGCATCCCGCGAGCGTCAACTGGTTGGGGGTGATCCCGAGCGTGTTGAGTTGGTCGACGAGCTTGCCGACAAACCCTTCAATCATCGGATAAACGGTTTTTCTGAGCATGGAGAGGTCCTCCTAGCGAGGGCAGGTGCCCTGCACGAACTTCCGGACCAGTTCGCGCGCTTCGTAGTCGGCGATCTGTTTCGGCGGATGCTTCATGGTGTAAGCCGACATCGAAATGAGCGGTCCGCCAATCTTGCGGTCGCGGGCGATCTTGCAGGCGCGGATCGCATCAATGGAACAACCGGCGCTATTCGGAGAGTCTTCGACCGAAAGGCGGCACTCGAGCGACACGGGGAAACCGGCAAAGCCGCGGCCTTCGATGCGGAGGTAGCAGACCTTGTTGTCGTTCTGCCACGGAACGTAATCGGAAGGACCGATATGGATATTATCGGCTTCGAGAGGTGTGTCGAGCTGGCTCTGGACCGCGGAGGTCTTCGAAATCTTCTTCGATTCGAGGCGGGCGCGGTTGAGCATGTTGAGGAAGTCCGTGTTGCCGCCCGTGTTGAGCTGGTACGTGCGGTCGATCTTGACGCCGCGTTCGCTGAAAAGCTTCGCGAGCGTGCGGTGGGTGATCGTCGCGCCGACCTGGGCCTTGATGTCGTCGCCAACGCAGGGGATGCGCTTGGCCTCGAAACGCTTTGCCCACGCGGGGTTGGAAACGATGAAGACCGGCATGCAGTTGATGAGGCTGACACCCGTCTTGAGGCACGCGTCAGCGTAGAACTCCGTCGCTTTTTGCGAACCGACGGGGAGGTAGTTGAGCAGAATCTCGGCGCCGGTCTCTTTAAGAATCTTCTCGACGTTCGCGGGTTTCTTGTCCGCGACGAGGAACGTGCGGTTGTCCGGATAATTCTTCATGTGCTCGGAAACGCCGTCCAGGATATGACCCATTTCAACGCGGACCTTGCTTTTGGCGATATCGGACAACCGGAGGATGCAGTTCGGCTTCGCGCGAAGCGCCACATCGAGCCTTTCGCCGACCTTGCGTTTATCGATATCGAACGCAGCGACTACCTCGATGTCATCCGGTGCGTAACCGCCCATCTCATCGTTCATCAGACCGAAGCATTCGATGTCTTTCCGCTTGCCGGACTTCTTTTCGGCCGCGATGCGGCGATAGTACTCGATTCCCTCGAGAAGGGACGCCGCGCAGTTTCCGCAGCCGACGATAGCGATCTTGATCTTTGCCATTGGTTTTTTTCCTCCTGGATTGTGAATGAAAGCGAAAGATTTTGCGAGTGGGTAATTATGATAATCACCGAACATCCTAAAATCAAGCAAAAGAAGGTTTCTCTAAACCTAAATATTATAGGAAGTTACAATCAGTACGTCCGATAAACATAATATTTTTTATAAAAGAGCGAGGTGTCTCTATGCTATGATGTCCGGAAATCAGGGTTCCTGATAAAGATATCAGCGCGTATTTTTAGCCGAAAAGATCGCAAAATAAGCAAAATAAGGAGTATGCATGGTTACCTACGAAGACTTCCAGAAACTTGAGATCAGGATTGCCGAGATCGAGACCGTCACTCCTCATCCGAACGCGGATCGTCTCTATGTCCTGGGCATCAAGGTCGGGGATGTCAAAAAGACCATCGTGGCCGGGATTCGGAACCACTACACCGAAGATGAACTCAAGGGAAAAAAGATCGTCATTATCGACAATTTAGCCCCCGCCGTGATCCGGGGGGTGGAGTCGAACGGAATGCTTCTTGCCGCGTCGAACGAGACCCTGCTGACCCTTGTGGTGCCGGACCGTCCGATCGCGGACGGGGCGAAGGTGAAATAACCCGAAAGGGTCCGCCTGAACAAGCCTTATTCTTGTCAAAGAAGTTGCGCTGTGTTACCATCCCTGCCTCTATGAAGCTTGCGGCCTCCGAAAAGACAAAACCTTTCCTCGATTGCCAGCCGATGCGCGCATGGCGGTACAACACGAACCGCCTGGACATCTCGAACGTGATTGCGCCGCCGTATGATGTGATCTCTCCGGAAAAACAGCAGAAGCTCTGCGACCGATCGCCCTATAACGTGGTCCGCCTGATCCTGAACCAAAAAGGGGCTGCGGATAACGATCAGAACAACACCTATACGCGCGCGCGGGACCTCCTCAAGGACTGGCAGGAAAAATCGATCCTGATTCGGGAGGATGAGCCGTCTTTTTATGTGTATCGCCAGACCTTTAAAGACCCGGTCAGCGGCCAGACGAAGAACCGGAGTGCCCTTCTGGGTCGCGTCCGCCTTCAGCCCTTTGAGAACGGCATCATTGTCCCTCACGAAAAGACGTTGCGCGGTCCCAAAGCGGATCGCATGAACCTGATCCGGATGGTCAAAACGAACCTCTCGCCGGTCTTCGGTCTTTATAAAGATGAAGGGTATCAGGTTCGCGGTCTCGTCCAGGATCCCCTCAATTCCCGTTCGGTCTTTCAAGCCGCCGATGATGAGGGTATAGTTCACAGTCTTTCGGCCATTTCGGACCCCGACATCATCGCCAAACTGCATGCGGCAATGAAGTCGAAAAAGATTTATATCGCGGACGGCCACCACCGCTATGAAACGGCCCTTGAATACGCGAGACAGCTCCGTCAGGAAACGGGCGTTTCGGAAAAGGTCATCATGCCGTACGATTATATGTACATGGCCCTGGTCAGTTTTGACGACCCCGGGTTCATCGTGCTTCCGACACACCGGATCGTTTCCGATCTTGGTATGGACGATCGGACCGCAATCCGGAAGCTCCAGGAGTTCTTCACCGTCGAGCCCTCCACGGTGTCCGAACTGGAAAAGGTCACCGCGGGTTATGATGATGGCGGGATCACTTTCGGTCTCATGCTCCGCGACGAAAAAGCCTTCATCCTCAAAATGATCGACAAAACCAAGGCGAAGGCCCGCATCGGGCAGGAAAAACCGGAGGTCTGGTATGACCTCAACGTCAACATCCTCGGGCATCTTGTTTTTGCCCGAATCCTCGGTATTCCCGAGACCCGCTGGGAATCGATCCTCAAGTTCGAGCATACCGTGAAAGGTGCCGTCGATCCCGTCCGGAAAGGGGCGGCCCAGGCCGCGTTCTTCCTCAAGCCTCCCAAAGTCGAGATGCTTGAAAAGATGGGCGCTGTGGGTGAACGCATGCCCCAGAAGTCGACCTATTTTTATCCCAAGCTTGCCAGCGGTCTTGTTTTCTATTCGCACGACGACTGATCGTCATCGCTTCTTTTCTTCAATGCCCGGTTCCGGAGCCTTCCGGAATCCGGTCTGATCCGGGATGTTCCGCAATGGCTCGCCGCGTTAAAATATTTCGTTCCGAAATGACGCCATGGGAGGTTTTCCGGAACGTCTGCTGCCGCTCTCCCGTTTGTTTTTTTCTGGATAGCCCCCGCTACGCTCCGCCCGACCAGGTGTTCCTGGATGGCGGGAATTATCTGACCGAGACCCGTACCGCGAACCTTTTCCTCGTAAAACACCGTATCCAACCTCGTAGGTTGGACAGGTTCAACCTCTCGGGTTTGGGGGGTGAAAGCCCGGAACTTCTGACGCCGCCGGAGCATCTAATCTTGAATGGAGTGACCCGGCGCTTTGTGATAAAATGTGCGCTCGCGTTCGGGCTCACGGTCCGGGAAACGCCCCTGACACGACACGATTTTTTCAACGCGGATGAAGCTTTCCTCACCAACGCATCCTGGGAGATCCTTGCGGTGCGCGCATTGGACGGACGCAGGATCGGCAAGAAGGTTCCGGGCCCCGTCACGACGGAGCTCCACCGCCTTTTCAAGAGGAGGGTTCAAGCATCATGTCCAGGCAAGTGATCCGTCGCGCGCTCATCAGCGTTTCCGACAAGAACGGTCTCATTCCTTTTGCCCGAACGCTCCGAAAACACAAGGTCGAGATCCTGTCGACCGGCGGCACGCTCAGGGCCCTCAAAGGAGCGGGTATTCCGGCCAAGGCGGTCGATGAATTCACGGGGTTCCCCGAAATACTCGACGGCCGCGTCAAGACCCTGCATCCCAGGATTCACGGAGGCCTCCTTTATCTCCGCGCGAAGAAAAGCCACCGGGACCAGGTCAGGAAACACGGCATCCAGCCGATTGATCTCGTCGTCGTGAACCTTTATCCGTTCGAATCCGCGACCGCGAAAGGGAACCTCGCCCTCCGTGAGGCGATCGAATTCATCGATATTGGCGGCCCTTCAATGCTCCGTTCAGCCGCGAAGAACAGCGAGTCCGTTACGGTCGTCACCGATCCCGCCGATTACGACCGCGTAATCGCGGAAATGGACGCGAACAAGGGTTCCGTGACCGGCGAGCTCCGGTTTGATCTCGCGCAAAAGGTCTTTGAACGCACCTCCGCATACGATGCCGTGATCAGCCAATACCTTGCCGCGCACAAGAAGAAGACCGACGCGGAGGGCCTTCCGGCCCAGTTCGTGTCTCATTTCAAGAAAGCCCAGGCTCTGCGCTACGGCGAAAACCCGCACCAGAAGGCGGCGTTCTATGCCTGCACCACGCGCAAGGCCTCGGCCGCCTGGAAGCAACTCCATGGCAAGGAACTTTCCTACAATAACCTGCTCGATATCGAGGCAACGCTGGATGTCCTCGCCGAATTCAGCGCGCCCGCGGCATGCGTCATCAAGCACAACAATCCCTGCGGCATCGCCACCGATCCCGACCTTGTGAAGGCCGTGGAAGGAGCGATCGATTCCGACGCGCTTTCCGCGTTCGGCGGAATCGTAGGGTTGAACCGTTCCTGCGACCTGAAAACGGCGCAGAAGATTCTCGAAAAGCTCGGATTCTTCGAGGTCCTGATCGCCCCGTCGTTCAAAGCGGCCGCGCTCAAGGTCCTGAAGGAGCGCAAGAACCTCCGCCTGATCGAGGTCGACGATTTCCGCGACGCCTATCCGTATGATTTCAAATTCCTCCGCAGCGGTGTTCTTGTGCAGGAAAAAGACCGTCCGATCCGGGAGCGCATGGCGAAGCTGAAGAAAAAACTCCGGTTCGTGACAAAGGCGAAGCTGACCGGCGCCGAGATCGACGCGCTCCTTTTCGCCTTCCAGTGTTCGAAGGTCGTAAAGTCGAACGCGATCATCCTGACGCAGGGCAAACGCACGGTCGGCGTGGGAGCAGGCCAGATGTCGCGCGTCGATTCCATGCAAATCGCTCTCTCGAAGGCCGGTTATCTCGCCGAAGGCTGCTACATCGGTTCCGATGCCTTTTTCCCGATGCCGGACTCGATCGAGATCGCGGCGAAGCACAAGGTCAAGGCCATCATCCAGCCCGGCGGTTCCATCAGGGACGCGGACGTGATCGCGGCCTGCGATGCGGCCGGCATTGCCATGGCGTTCACGGGCGAGCGGCATTTTAGACATTAAATGAAACGCGACACATGCCGCGAAGCCACGAGGGAATTCCCGTGACGCGCGGCATATGGCCTTGTGGCTCGGAAATGAACTACTCCCAATCCCTCAGCTATCTCGATTCATTCCTGAATCTGGAAAGGCTGAGCCATCTCCCGCGAAATTCTTTTTTTAACCTGCGCCGGATGGAACATCTGCTCCGGATCGCGGGCCGCCCCGAGAAAAAATTCTTTCCCATCCTCATCACAGGCACGACCGGCAAAGGTTCCACCGGTTTTTTTCTCGAATCCATCCTGAAAGAGAACGGTATTGCCGTTGGTTATTATCACTCACCGCACGTGGAAGATGTCCGCGAACGGATCCGCCTCGACGGACGGATGGCTCCGGAAGCGCTCTGGGCCTGCGGTCTGTCCCGGGTCCGGACGATGCTCGCGAAGCACCCCGTGCCGGCCACGCTCGGATGCCTGACCTATTTCGAGGTCATGACGTTCCTCGCCATTCTTCTTTTTTCGGAGACCGGCCGCCGCATCGGGATCTTCGAGATCGGTCTTGGCGGAAGGCTCGACGCGACGAACGTCCTCCGGGCGCCGCTTGTGATCCTGACGCCGATCCATCTCGATCACACGCATTTTCTCGGAGACACGGTCGCGAAGATCGCGCGCGAGAAGGCGGGGATCATCAAGAAACACTGCTGTGTCATATCGGTCCGGCAGACGCCGGAGGCCGCGCGGGCGATCCGGAAAGCGGCTGAGAAAAATCACGCCCGCGTTATCGAAGCGAATCCTTATCGAAAAGGAAAAGCCGGACTGGCCGGCGATTTTCAGAACGTCAATGCGGGGGCCGCGGTCCAGGCCGCGCGGGTTCTCCGGCTTGTCTTCGGGTTCAGGATCGATCCGGCGACCTACGGGCGGGCGCTGATAAACCGGGACTGGAAAGGACGGATGGAGACCGTTCCGAATCGGGGAAGGGTCTTTATCCTCGACGGGGCACATAATCCGCTTTCGGTCCGGGCTCTGGCGAGATCGTTCGACACCCTCTGCGGCCGCGGGCGGCAAAAAAGACGCCTTGCGGTTTTTGGAGCGATGCAGGATAAGGATTCGAAAAAAATGCTGGAGCATTTGAGCCGGAGTTTCGACAGCGTCGTTCTCACCCGCGTCGGAAACCCGCGCGCCCGTTCCGTCGGGGCGCTTCTTGACGAAGCGAAAGGGCTTTTCAAATGTGTGGTCCCCGCGCAAAATACCGAAGAAGCCCTTGCGCTGGCCCGTGAATTGACCGGTGACGGGGAAAAGATCCTGGTGACCGGATCGTTTTATCTGGCCGGTGAAGCGCGTAAAATCCTGAAAAACGGGATTCGGGATCAGGTCCTGATTATTTAAATGCCCAAACTCGAACTTGAAGATACAATCGCGGCGATAGCGACTCCTCTCGGGGAAGGCGGCATTTCCGTTATCCGGTTGAGCGGCCCCGGAGCCTTCGCGTGTGCCCGTCCCTTTTTCACCGCACCGTCACCGACGTCGATCGAAGAGTTTCCCGCGAACACGATCCATTGGGGAAAGATCACCGACCGGGAAGGCCGCATGGTGGATCAGGTCCTTCTCAGCGTGTTCCGCGCACCGCATTCCTATACGGGACAGGATGTGCTCGAAGTCAGCTGCCATGGCGGTCTTGCCGTCACGAAAAAGATCCTCGGCCTTTTTCTCGCCAACGGGGCCCGCCACGCCGAACCGGGGGAGTTCACGCGCCGGGCGTTTCTGTCGGGCAAGATCGATCTCACGCAGGCCGAAGCGGTCCTCGACCTGATCCATGCGAAAAGCGACCGTTCGCTCGATATCGCGGTCCGGCAGCTCGCGGGCCAGCTTTCCCGGAGGTTCAAGGCCCTGAAAGACTTGATCCTGAAGCTTCTCGCGCATCTGGAGGTTTATGTCGATTTCCCGGAAGAAGAGCCGGAGACCGATGTAAACGAGGGGATGCGTGAAAGGTTCTCGGCGATCGAAGCCGAAATGCGATCGCTCCTTGATGGATTCGGACGGAACCAGCTGGTCCGCGAGGGTGCGCTGGTGACGATCCTCGGAAAACCGAACGCCGGGAAATCCTCGCTGTTCAACGCGCTTCTCGATCGCGACCGCGCCCTTGTCTCCGATATCCCGCATACGACCCGTGACCATCTCGAGGAGTCGCTCGAGATGGGAGGTTTTTATGTCCGTATCCGTGACACCGCCGGCCTTGTCCCGGTCCCCGGGCATCCGCTTGAGCGCCTCGGCATGGAAAAGACCCTCCAGGCCATCGCGGAAAGTCATCTCGTGCTTTTCCTCGTTGATGGTTCCGTGGGCCTGGATGACGATGACCGTCATGTTTTCGAAAAAATCCCGAAAGAGAAAGCGCTTCTTGTGCTTGTAAACAAGGCGGATCTTCCGATGAAACTGGATGCGGCGGGACTTGCCGCTTTGACCGGAGGAACGGACAGCATCCGGATCTCCACTCGGACCCGCGAAGGGCTCAAAGAGCTCGAACGGAAGATCGCGGCTTTCCTTGAAAAGGAGACCGGAGAAGAGGGTGAGCAGATCACCAAGCTCCGGCACAAGGATGTCCTGGAAAAAGCCCGTGACGCGGTGCGTCGCGCAAGAGAGACCTTTGACCGAAAAGAATCCTTCGAACTTGTGTCGGTCGATCTTCGCGACGCGATCGAGGCCATGAAGGAATTGACCGGCGAGATTTATTCGGAAGATATTCTGGACGTTCTTTTTTCAGAGTTTTGCATCGGGAAATAATATGGCCCAACAAGAACCGTTCGACGCAGTCGAAGTGACCGACACGACCGGGAAGCTCTTCACCCGCACCCGGTCCCGCCGGTATATGGATTGGCTTCGCATCGGCGTGTATACGCTGACCATCGGAGTCTTTGCGGCGCTCTTTACGACGGGTGTTCTGGACCGGGCGGAGAATATAGTCTTCGATGCGTTCCAGCGTGCCGGCGGATTCACGCGGACCGATCCCCGGATAGCGCTGGTTGAGATCACCGGCGAAACGATCGATGAGGTAGGCTCCTGGCCCTGGCCCCGCCGCTATTTCGCCGTCATGGCCCGCTTGTTGGACCAGTGGGGCGCTGCGGCGATCGTTCCCGATATCACCTTTCGCAACGAGACGACCCCGCGGGATGACCAGGATCTGATCCGGGCGCTTCAAAGGATCCGTACGCCGCTCTATCTCCCGGTCGAGTATGAGTTACGGCGCGACAAGAAGTTCTGGATCCACGGACTTCCCGTGGTCATTGAAAAAAGCGACGGGAAGATGGAGTGGGTGCACTCCCTCGCGGAAATCGAAGCCAGTGCGAAAGGGCTCGGGCATCATTATTTCGAGCCCGATCCCGACGGTGTCCTGAGACGGTTTTCCCCGGAGCTTTCGTCCGGAACGACGGTTTTTCCGCAAGTCGCGTTGTTGGCCGCCCGGGAGATTTCAGGGGGCCCGGCCGTTCCGGAAAAGAAGGATGTTCGTGTGACGGAGATCCTTCCGTGGGTCGCGGGGTGGGAGAACCGTTTCACGCGTTTCAGTTATTCGGATCTCATCCATAGCTACTATGGCCTTCAAAAAGGCATGGTCCCCGTCATTTCCCCCGAAGCGGTAAAAGGCAAGATATGTTTTATCGGCGTTACCGCCGGAGGAAACGCCGAATCGAGGATGACGGCCTTCGGGGTTTCCTGTCCTCGCGTAGCGCTTAATGCCCAGATCGCGAATGCCGCGCTGACCGGACAATGGATCCGCGGTGTTCCCCGGCCGGTGAACCTGTTGCTCATCCTGATCACGGGCGTCGTTGCCGCTTTTCTGTTCATGGTGCTGCGCGGTCCCGTGGCGCTTATTGCCGGTTTCTGTTTCGGACTCGGATGGCTTGGGGCCGCGTTTGCTGTTTTCAGGTTCGCTCGCGTGTGGATTTTCCCGGCGCATCCGATGCTCCTGATCTTTTCGCTTTTTGTTTTTTCTGCGATCTATGTCCAGGCTACCGCCACGCGGGAACGCTCGGCCCTTTTTCATCTTGCCACGCGTGACGGATTGACGGAGCTTTATGTGATCCGGCATTTCCGTCTCATCATGAACCAGCTTGTCCGTGAAGCGTTCATGCGGAAAGAGCCTCTCTCGGTCATTCTTCTCGACATCGATCACTTCAAGGGGATCAACGATACTTACGGCCACCTTGCCGGGGACATGGTCCTCAAGAAAATCGCCCACACCCTGGTCACGTCCATCCGGAAGAAGAGGCCGTTCTCGCAGGTGGACTTTGCGGCCCGTTACGGCGGGGAGGAGTTTATTCTCATGCTCCGGAAATCGGGGTTCCGGGAAACGGTCGAAAGGGTCGCAGAACGGCTCCGGCAGAAAGTCGAAGGCCTCAGCTTCGAATGGGACGGGAAACCTTTCCGGGTCACCATCAGCCTCGGGGTGTCCACGCTTCGCCCCGGAGAGAATGTCCCCGATCCGATGGTCCACCGCGCTGATGTTGCTCTCTACAAAGCCAAGGAGTCCGGGCGGAATAAAGTTTGTTCGGAATAACCCTTCACAGCGCAATTTTAAATTTGCGATAGCCGCCCGTAGCGCCTCGCAATGCCTTTCAAGATGATCGAACGTTATTCCGTGTATCCGGGTGCAGAATATCGCTGATTTTCGGTTCTCTCGCGTATTAACGGCAGAAGCGGCGCAGCTTGTTTTCTGACGGAAGATTTGTAAACTCGAAAAGGGGCTGCCCCATTGAAGGGCCGGGACATTCAGCCAAAAAAAATGACTCACGCGCCTTCCTTGAAAAGTCCCGGCAGAGAACGTCTCTTCCCTTGATGCCCCCCGAGTCCTCCGAACCGCTTCCTGCCATGAACGTTCTTCCGGTAAACAGGCGCGAAGATGTTCCCAATCCATCGCTCGATTACCCGCACCGGCTCCAGAAGCTGGTCGAAGACGAGGAATCGAAGAAAAAAGACTGATCGCCGGTTCCCGCCTTGACCAACCCGACGGAAATCAATAAACTTTATCCCGCTTTCGCTGGCGGGGCCTGTGTCCCGTGACCGGAAATGGATCCATGGAGAGGTGGCAGAGCGGTCGAATGCGGCAGTCTCGAAAACTGTTAACCGCGCAAGCGGTTCGGGAGTTCGAATCTCCCCCTCTCCGCCATTTTTTGAAGTGAACCCTCCGACGAGGAGGGAAAACGCTCGCGCTAATTGTGGCCGCGAACCCCATGCTGTTTATGGGTTAAATGAATGATGGCCAGAAAATCTTCAATAAAAAATCTCAAGAACGCAAGACGAGCAAAAAACGATGAGTTTTATACTCAATACGGCGACATTCAAAAAGAGATTGAAAAATATCTGGAGTATAACCCTGATACTTTCCGCAACAAGGTAGTGTATTGTAATTGCGATGATCCATTTGAGAGTAATTTTTTTCGTTATTTCGTGCTTAACTTCAACAAGCTTGGATTAAAACAGCTTATCACCACAAGCTGCAAGCCCTCCCCCGTCGCCAACACACAGCTGGAATTGTTTGGCAATGGCAAGACTCTCTCAAAATCCAAAGGTCGCCCCAAGATAACCGCTAACAAATTTACTATCAACGAAGTGTTCGACATAGACGCTGATGGCGAGTTTAATTTAAAGGATGTTGCGAAGCAGTTAAAGGCAAACAAAAATAACGAATGGGTGCCACTGGAAGGTGACGGAGATTTTCGCAGTGATGAATGTATAAGTTTGCTTGAACAATCCGATATAGTCGTAACGAATCCGCCTTTTAGTCTGTTTCGTGAATACGTTAAACAACTTTTTGACCACAAAAAAAGGTTTTTAATCATCGGCAATATTAATTGCATAACCTACAAAGAAGTATTTCAAAAAATCAAAAGCAATGAAATATGGCTCGGAAATGGTATGGGAAGATGGATTTCCGGGTTTATTGTTCCGGAGTCCTACGACTTGTATGGGACAGAAGCTCGAATAGATGAAAATGGAAACAGAATTGTCGCCACCAATAATTGCTTGTGGCTTACCAATCTTGACCACGGACGCCGTCATCAACCCATGCCGCTGATGACAATGGCGGAGAATCTAAAATATAGCAAACACAAGGAAATCAAAGGTAAGAGGTCATACGATAAATATGATAATTACGATGCAATAGAAGTGCCTTTTACCGATGCAATTCCAGGTGATTATAAAGGCGTAATGGGCGTGCCGGTTACGTTTCTTGATAAATATAACCCGGAACAGTTTGAAATATTAGGGAATTCTAATGTCCGAGGGGAACGGGAGCATTTAATGAATAAAAAGAAAAGCGCAACGGATTGTACTTACATAAATGGGATACCGCAATATGCCCGTATTTTAATTAAAAATAAAAAAGTCAAAAAATAACATGAAAACAAGTTCAAAAACCAACATAACCGTAAAAGAAACCTGTGACGGTTTTGTTTATAACGAGCTTGAAGGCAAGGGTCTGTTCGGCTTGTCCGGCAAGTTGACCATCCAACCCGAGTATCAGCGTAACTATATCTACGCCGAAGAAAACAGAGAGGCGGGGGTAATCGAGTCCGTTCTGAAAGAATATCCGATCGGCTTGATTTATTTCAACATAGTTGGCAAAGACAAATTCTAGGTTTTAGATGGCCAACAACGCATAACCAGTTTTGGCCGATTTATCACTGATAAGTTCGCTATCAAGGATGAAAACGGAATGCCGCAGATTTTTGGTAACATGGCAAAGGACAAGCAAAAAAAGATTTTGGAAACAAAATTGCTGATTTACGAGTGCGAAGGTACGGAGAGTCAGATAAAAGAGTGGTTCAAGACCATCAATATTGCGGGCGTACCGCTGAACAATCAGGAACTGCTCAACGCTGTATATTCCGGCCCATTCGTGACTAAAGCCAAAGAGGAATTCAGTAATAGCCAAAACGCCAACATCCAGAAATGGAGCGCGTATGTATCAGGTGGTGCCAACAGGCAGGATTTTCTGGAATGCGCTCTGGGTTGGGTAAGTAAAGGCAATATTGGCGATTACATGAGCAAGCACCGCCAAGACAAAAATACTAATGAGTTAAAAAAAACATTTCAACATAGTCGTTGATTGGGTGTCTCGTGTATTTATCGATGTGGAAAAAGAAATGCGCGGGCTTGAGTGGGGACGACTTTACGAGGAATATCACAAAAAATCATATAATCCGGCCAAAGTGTCGGCCGAGGCGCATAAGCTCTATGGCGACTTTTTCGTAAAAGATAAAAAGGGAATTTTCGAGTATGTTTTGGGGGGTAATAACGATACAAAATTGCTTAATGTCCGCATTTTTGACGAATCCACCAAAAGAGCTGTATGTGAAAAGCAGACTCGCGAAGCTAAAACCAAAAAGAAATCAAATTGTTCACTCTGCGCAGTCGGGCATGATGCTAACAAGGACAAGGTTTGGGGTTTTGCCGAAATGGAAGCTGATCGTGTTTCAGCATGGAGTAAAGGCGGCAAAACAATATCCCAAAACTGCGAAATGTTGTGTAAGACACATAATCGGGCAAAAGGTAATCGATAAAGCATGTTTGGATAACCGGATAACGCAGCCGTAGCAAGGCTTTGGACTTGCTTGTTCTTTCCGTTTTGCCGGCTTTGTGAATATGGGTTCGTCCGGGGCGATGAGCCAGCGCATACCGCGCTTACGGTTGATTTTTATAAGCAACTGTATCTCAATGGGCGGCAGGGTTCGCCTGGCGTCCCGTTCTACCCGAGTTTTCTTCATCTCCTTTTGGGTTTTGCGCAAGTACTGCTTGAAATCGCCCCCTGTTTCCCGCATCATACAGGCCTCCCCAAACTGTTTTTGACGAGGCATTTAATGGACTACCTGATATACGCACGGAAATTCAGACCCCAGACCTTTGACGAGATCGTCGGCCAGGAAACGGTTACGGTCACGCTCAGAAACGCCATCAAGCAGGAACGGATCCCGCAGAGTTTTCTTTTTTCCGGACCCCGCGGTGTCGGGAAAACCTCGACGGCCCGCATTCTCGCCAAGGCCCTGAACTGCAAGGAAGGACCCACGGAAACTCCGTGCGGGAAATGCGCCGCCTGCAGGGAGATCGAACAGGGGAACTCGATGGATGTGATCGAGATCGATGGCGCCTCGAACCGCCGGATCGAAGAGGTGCGCGACATTCGCGAAAACGTGAAATTCAAGCCCTCCGCAGGCAATTTCAAGATTTATATTATCGATGAAGTTCACATGCTCACGGCAGAAGCTTTCAACGCGCTCCTCAAGACGCTCGAGGAACCGCCGCCGCACGTGAAGTTTATCTTCGCGACGACCGAGTCGCACAAGGTGCCGCTCACGATCCTTTCGCGCTGCCAGCGATTCCAGTTCAAGCGGATTCCCGTGCCCGAGATCGTGAAAAAGCTCGAAGGGATCGCGAAAAAGGAAAAGCTGAAATACGACGACAAGGCTCTTTTCCTGATCGCGAAAGCGAGCGAGGGAGGCCTCCGGGACGCGGAAAGCCTCCTCGATCAGCTTGCGAGTTTTTCGGAAGGGAAGATCAGGGAGGATGACGTGCTCACGCTCCTCGGCTCCGCTTCCGACGAAATGTACCTCGGAGTTCTCACCGCGATCCATGAAAAACGGGGTGATGAGATCTTCGCGCTCGTCAAAAAGATCTATGAAGAAGGCGGCGAACTCGCCCGGTTTGCGTCCGGACTTTTCGAGGTCTTTCGCCACCTTCTTGTGCTCAAGGTGGTTCCTCATGGCGCCACCGGTTTTGTCGAAGCGGACGCGGACATGGTGAAGGCCCTGACGAAAAAGGCGGCGGATTTTTCTCAAGGGGAGCTCTTGCTCGCCCTCTCGATCCTTCAGAGCCTCCAGTCCCAGCTGCGGCGGCCGGTCGCGTCGCCCAAACTCCTGGTCGAAACGGCGCTTTTGAAGTTGCTGCACCTGGATCGTCTCGAATCCGTGGAAGGCTTGCTCCGGAAAAAAACCTCAGCCCCGGTCCCGGAGGTGCCGGCTTACCGAGGTGCCGCCGTGGCCCCTGCGGGTGAAAAAAAAACCGAAAAACAAACGGTCGCCCGGGTGAGTGAGCCGGAAGAAGACGCCGGGGCTGACGGGGAGCCTGAAGCGGCCGCCGCGCCCGGAGCGGTGAAAAAGGCTTCTTCGGGTGAAGTGGAACTGACCGCCGTCGAGGCGGTCTGGCCGCAGGTGATCGAATCCCTGAAGGCGACGCGCATGTCGCTCAGCCTCTACCTTGCCGCATCGGAACCCGTCGAAGTCGAGGACGGGACCATTGTCCTGGGTTTTCCGTCCGAATTCAAATTCCACAAAGAGACCATCGACAAGGATAATAACAAAAAGATCATCGAGGAAGTTTTCCGGAAGGCGCTTGGCGCCAAAGTGCGCGTTCAGTGCGTCGTGACGGAAAAAGACGGCATGAACCAGACTTCTCCCGAAGGGAAACCCGCTGACGACGGGAACGCCCCGGATATCGTCGCGAAGGCCCTCGAGATTTTTGACGGGGCGCGGATCATCCGCAAGGACTGATCGCCGATGCGAGCTTATTCCGATCTGATGACCCGGCTTGTCGAAGCCTTGTCCAAGCTTCCCGGCATCGGCAAACGTTCGGCGGAGCGGATCGTTTTCCACCTTCTGAAGACGAGGAAAGAAGACGCGCTCGCGCTCGGAGGGCTCATCCATCAGCTTCGGGAGAATGTGACCTTCTGCTCCGTCTGCCATAATTTCTCCGATCAGAAGATCTGCCACATCTGTTCCGATCCCGCGCGCGACCGGGGATTGATCTGCGTGGTCGAGGACCCGAAGGACGTCACCGCGATCGAAAAAACAGGCGAGTACAGCGGCGTCTATCACGTATTGCTCGGAGCCCTTTCGCCGCTCGACGGGATCGGACCGGAGCAGATCATGGTCCAGGACCTTCTGGAACGTCTCAAAAAGAAAAAGACGCGCGAGGTGATCCTCGCAACGAATCCGAACACCGAAGGCGATACCACCGCGCTTTACCTGGTTCGCGTCCTGGAACCTCTTCGGGTGAAAGTCACGCGCATCGCGCGCGGTATCCCCGTCGGGAGTCACATCGAGTATACCGATCAGGCCACGCTTTCCCGCGCGCTTTCCGGACGGCAGCCCGTATGAGCAAAAGATTGCGGGGACAGACAGCGCTTGTGACGGGGGCCTCCGCGGGGATCGGACTGGCGCTCGCGAGAGAGTTCGCGAGCGAAGGCGCCGGCCTCATCCTTGTTTCGAGGGATCTCGCGAAACTCAACCGCGAAGCGGAAAACCTTAAGACCCGCTACGGCGTCAGCGTCCGTGTGTTCGCGACGGACCTGATTCTTCCGGGAGCCTGCGAAAAACTTTTCCGGGATGTCGAAGACGCGCGGCTGACGGTCGATATCCTCGTGAATAACGCCGGTTTTGGCCATTATGGGGAGTTTACGGAACACCCCACCCGGACGATCACGGACATGCTTGCTCTCAATATCGGAGCGCTCGTGACCCTGACCCGGTTGTTTCTTCCCGGGATGCGGGAACGGCGAAAAGGCGGAATCCTGAACGTGGCGTCCATCGCTGGATTCCAGGCCTTGCCCTATCTTTCACTGTATGCCGCGTCGAAGGCGTTCGTGATCGATTTTTCGGAGGCCCTTTGGGTGGAAAATCTGGAATACGGTCTTCGCGTCTTCTGCCTTTGCCCGGGGAATACCCGCACCGCTTTCCATCAGATCGCGGGCATCGAGAAGAGGAAGGCCTTCTTCAACGCCGAGGCGTCCGATGTGGCGCGTTTCGCGGTCCGGAAGTTCCTGAGAGGCCGGAGGCCCGTGGGAATCTTCGGATTCTGGAACAAGCTCATGATCCACGCCGAACGGCTGGCGCCGCGCGTGATCGTGCTTTTTTTCACGGACCTGCTCTACCGGCCTCGCGAAACAAAGAAAGTTGCCTGAGCCGGATTTCTTGATTAAAATGACGCGCTCTCAAGTCGCGCGGGCATAGCTTAATGGTAAAGTCCCAGCCTTCCAAGCTGGTCATGCGGGTTCGATTCCCGCTGCCCGCTCCATGAATTTTTAATTTGAACGGACTGCGGGAAGCGAAACGACCGCGGATCGAAACGACAGGTTTCGATCTGTTCGCGGTACCAAAGCAACGGCTTTGGTATTCCCGCTGCCCGCTCCGTTAGTGCAATGAGGATCGGGACCGATTTCTCCGTGGTTTTTAATGCGGCATCGTGTGCCGAGCCCTGACCTTTTAGCGGCCCCTTCCCGAAACAGCGACTTTCCTCATGGGTCGGGACTCTTGTTTTTAATCATCAACCACCCGTTTTTTGACCTCGATCGCATTTAACTCTATATGTTTAAAGAAGATATAGAATATCTGCCTTACGGGAAGCCTTCATTGACTTCTGAGAAAATTCCGGTATAATATCGCTCGTTAATTCAGGGAGTGCCAAGAAGTGGGCAAAAACCCACTTCTTTTTTTTCTAACCCGCAAACACCGAAGCGACAAAATGTCACAAGACCTTGCAGCATCCATAGAATATATCGAGAAGGAGAAGGGCGTTTCCCGCCAGGTGCTCGTTGAAGCCCTCCAGCACGCCCTCCTTTCAGCCTGCCGCAAGAGCTTTCCCGAAAAAGGGGACCTTTTCGAAATCCAGATCAATCCGAACACGTTGCAGATCAAGGTGTTAAGCGAAGGCAAAGAGATCGATGACCCCCGGTTCGGACGCATCGCGGCCCAGACGGCCAAACAAGTCATCATCCAGAAGCTCCGGGAAGCCGAGAGGGATTCCATTTTTTCGGAATACAGCCATAAGCAGGGGGACATTGTTTCGGGAAGCGTCCACAGGATCGAGAAAAAAGCGATCATCGTGGATTTCGGCAAGACGGAGGGGATTCTTCCGGCGCGCGAACAATCGCCGGTCGACAGCTTCCGTCAGGGGCATGTGATTCGGGCGTATGTGATGGAGGTCAAGAAGACATCCAAGGGGCCCGAGGTCATATTGTCCCGCACGCATCCCGAGCTTGTGAGCAGGTTTTTTGAAATGGAAGTCCCCGAAATCCACGACAAGGTCGTCGAGATCAAAGGAATTGCGCGTGAGGCGGGGTCCCGAGCGAAGATCGCCGTAACCTCCAGGGATGAAAAGATCGACTGCGTGGGCTCCTGTGTCGGTGTGCGCGGCCAGCGGGTGAAGAACATCGTACGTGAACTGAACGGGGAGAAGATTGATATCATCCGCTATAGCGAGGATATCGAGACCTACATCAGGAATGCCATGGCCCCCGCGGAGCTCCTTGAGATCAAGCTGAACCGCGATAAAAAAAGGGCGGAAATCCTTGTGGCGGACGATCAGTTGTCGCTTGCGATCGGCAAACGCGGGCAGAACGTGCGCCTGGCTTCCAAGCTCATCGGTTGGGATCTCGATGTCCGCAGCAAGTCGCAGATGATCCCGTTGACGGAGCTCGAGGGTGTGGATGAAAAGATCGAAGAAGCGCTCAAAAAAGCGGGCATGAACACCGTGAAGGATGTTACCAGGGTGAAGCCCGAAGACCTCGCGAAGATCGAAGGATTGAACGAAGAGACGGCGGGAAAGCTCCTCGCGTCGGCGAAACAGATGCTTGCTCCCAGGGGCGCTCAGGCGTCCGCCGCAAATGAATCGGGCGCGGAAGAAGCGGAGTCCTGAAATGACAGAAAAAAAAGAGAAGAAAGAAATGCCCGGGAAAACGGCCAAACCCGCCGCGGCAAAAAAAACGGCGGCGAAAAAGGCCGCTTCTCCAAAAGCTCCCAAAACGGCCACGACGGCCGCGGGTGAGAAAAAGAAGGCCCCGCGCTCGCCCAGGGCGAAGAAAACTGCGGTAAAAGCGGCGGAAGGGGCGGCCACGATTCAGACCGAAAAACCCGAGTCGCAAAGCGTGCCTGTTGCGGCGCCGGTTGTTGCGAAACCCGCGGAGGCCGTGAAGACGCCGGTTGCGCCTGAAGAGGAAGCCCGTCCCGCTGAAATTAAAAAAGCGACGCCCCCTGCTCCCGCGATCGCGCATGAAGAGAAGAAAGCCGAAGTGCCGAAAGCCCCTGTTGCCTTGGAAACCCCGAAGGCTCCGGCGCCAGTTGCTCCGAAATCGCAAGCCGTTCCCCCCGAAAAACCGAAGGCCCAGGCCCCCGAACCCCCGAAAGTGGTTCCGGCACCCGCGCCGAAACCGGAACCCGTGAAGGCCGAACCGCCCAGGATCGAAGTCCGGTTCCCGATCACGGTGGGCGACCTTGCGCAAAGGATGAACAAAAGGGTCCCGGAGGTCATCAAGACCCTGATGGGACTCGGTATTTTCGCGAACGTCAACCAGCTTCTCAATGAGGAGATCGTCTTCGCCCTTGCTGACGCGGTGGGTGTCGAAATCCGGAAGATGGAAGACGAGGTGGTCGAGAAGGTCCAGAAGGCGGAAGCGGCCGAGGACAAGTCCAGGCTGAAGCTCCGCCCGCCGGTTGTGACGATGATGGGCCATGTCGACCACGGAAAAACGTCGCTGCTGGACGCGATCCGCAGCACGAACGTCGCGGAGCGGGAAAAGGGTTTCATCACCCAGCATATCGGCGCCTATGGCGTGGATATTCCCGGGAAAGGACATGTCACGTTCCTTGATACGCCCGGTCACGAGGCCTTCACGGCGATGCGGGCCCGCGGCGCGAACGTCACGGATATCGTGGTCCTGGTCGTTGCCGGCGATGACGGTGTCATGCCGCAGACGATCGAAGCGATCCATCACGCCCGCGAGGCGGGATGTCCGATTGTGGTTGCGATCAACAAATGCGACCTTCCGGTCGCGAACCCGCAACAGGTCATGGGGGGACTCCAGAAACAGGACCTGATGCCGGAAGAGTGGGGCGGGAAAACGATTTGCATGAAGGTTTCCGCGAAGACCGGTAAAGGCGTCCCCGAGCTTCTCGATATGCTTCTCCTCCAGGCAGAGGTCATGGAACTGAAGGCGAACCCCGATTGCCCGGCGGTCGGGACAGTGGTCGAAAGTCATCTTTCCAAGGGAAGCGGTCCGATCGCGACTGTGATCGTCAAGAAGGGTACCCTGCGCACCGGCGATATCGTGGTGGCCGGATCCTACACGGGCAGGGTGCGTGTGATGAAGAATGACCGCGCCAAGACCGTCCACGAGGCGGGGCCCGCCTACGCGGTGGAATTGAGCGGTTTGAACGGCGTTCCTGACGCCGGTGAGATGTTGTATGCTGTCGAGGACGAGAAAACGGCGAAGCGGATCACCGAACAACGGATCCTCGAGATCCGGGAACGGCAGATGCGGGGCGTCAGCAAGCACATGTCCCTGGAAAGCCTGTACTCCAAAATCTCCGAAGGGAGCTTTAAGGAGCTCAAGCTGATCGTGAAAGCGGACGCCCAAGGTTCGGTCGAGGCCCTCACGCAATCGCTGGAAAAACTCACGACCGAAAAATGCCGTCTCCACGTCATTCATGGCGCGGTCGGCGGGATCAATGAGTCCGATGTCATGTTGGCCGCCGCCTCGGACGCGATCGTGATCGGATTCCACGTAAAGGCCGATCCCAAGGCCCTCGGCATTGCCGAAAAAGAGGGCGTGGATGTACGTTTTTACGGCATCATCTATGACGCTGTGGAAAAGATCCGCAAGGCCATGGAAGGTATCCTCGAGCCCGAACTCGAGGAGGTCATCGAAGGCAAGGCGCAGATCCGGCAGATCTTCACGTCCTCCAAGGTCGGCACGATCGGCGGTGCCCGGGTGATCAAGGGCCGGCTGGTCCGCCATCATGGTGTCCGGGTCGTCCGCAATAACGTCGTTGTCTTTGACGGCCGGGTCTCCGCGCTCAAACATTTCAAGGATGACGTCAAAGAGGTCGCGGAAGGCCACGAGTGCGGTATTTCGCTCGTGGGTTTCAACGACCTTCGCGAAGGCGACATCATCGAGTCGTACCGCGTCGACAAGATCGCCGCGACGCTCTGATCCGGAAAAAACAGGTCCTACCATGCAGGGAAAACGAACAGAACGCGTCGGCTCTCTTCTCCAGATGGAACTCGGCAAGCTCATCCTCGAGCGCGTCAAGGACCCCCGCCTCGGTTTCGTGACTCTGACGCACGTGAAGGTAACGGCCGATCTTAAATCCGCCGTCGTGTTCTTCACCGTGATGGGGGATGCCGCCAAGAGGAAAGATTCCCTCGATGTCCTGCGCCGCGCCGCCGGATTTCTCCAGCGGGAGGTCGGGAAGACCCTCACAATGCGTTACACCCCGCATCTTCAGTTCGAGCTCGATGATATGGTCGACAAAAGTTTCGAGATCGAAGCGCTCATCAGGAAGATCGAGAACCCTCCCACCGGACAGTAGCTTATGCCTATCCGACCGGAATTCGTTGACGGGGTCCTGCTTGCGGACAAGCCCGAGACGTGGACGTCCCATGATGTCTGTGCCTTCATCCGCAAACGTTTCAGGTTCAGGAAAGTCGGTCATGCCGGCACGCTCGATCCGCTTGCCACGGGCCTTCTTGTCATCCTGATCGGGAAGGCCACGAAATATTCGATGGCCCTGAGCGCTTGCGACAAGGAATACTACGGAACGATGGAGCTCGGCGTACAGACGGATTCCCATGACCGGCAGGGGAAGGTCATCGCCGAAGCGCCCTGGGAACACGTGACGATCGACCTGATCCGCGAAAAGGCCCGGGATTTCACGGGCGAGATCGTCCAGGTTCCTCCGATGGTCTCCGCGCTCAAGCACGAAGGCACGCGGCTCTACAAACTCGCGCGGCAAGGGAAGACCGTTCCGAGGGAAGGGCGTCGCGTTACGGTTCATAAGTTCCGTTTTGATAAAATGGAGGGGCGGTTCGCCGATTTTTCAGCCCATGTTTCAAAAGGCACGTATCTTCGGACCCTCGTCAACGATCTCGGCGAGGTCCTCGGCTGCCATGCCTGTCTGGCAAGACTGAGGCGGCTCTGCAGCGGGAATTTTGACATCACGAAAAGCGTGACGATCGATACGCTCCGGACGATGTCCCTCGAAGAGCTTCTCCCCAAAATGCTTCCGCTTGGCGCGGTGCCGCAATATGCGAACAGTCACCGACCTTCATAAGTTCAAGGCTGGCCGCGGCAGGCGGCTGGTCCTGGCCCTCGGGAACTTCGACGGGTTCCACCTCGGGCATCAAAAGCTGATCCGTTATGTGACCACGCAGGCCCGTCGGCACGGCGCGTTAGCCGCGGCGCTGACGTTCCGTAACCATCCCCAGATCGTACTCCATCCCGAAAAGGAACAAAGGCTCCTTTTTTCGGTCGGGCAGAAACTTTTTTATCTGAAACAGGCGGGGATCGACCTTTGTTTTGCGCCGGCCTTCACGAAGGCCTTCTCGAAAATGCCGCCCGAGGTCTTTGTGGAGAAGGTGCTTGTCAGGAAGCTTCGCGTTTTCGAGGTTTGCATGGGGTATGACGCCCGTTTCGGTTATCGCCGCTGCGGGACGACGGATCTCATGCGCGACCTTGCCGGAAAACACGGTTTCCTGTTCCGGAAGATGGAGCCGGTCATGATCGGCGGCCGCCCCGTTTCGAGCTCCGGCCTCCGGGAACTTGTTTCGGAGGGAAAGGTCGAAAAAGTGTCCCATTGTCTCGGTCGTCCGTTCAGCCTTTTCGGGAAAGTGGTCCGCGGGAAGGGCCGTGGGGCCCGTCTGGGCGCTCCGACAGCCAATGTCGAGGTGCACGCGAATATCCAGTTGCCGGTTGGTGTCTATGTTGCTTCGGCCCGGGTGATCCCGGAGACCCGCTGGTTCCCGGGCGTCCTGAATTACGGGAACCGGCCCACCTATCCTGCCTTTGAAACGCCGAACCCTGTCCTTGAGATGCATATGTTTGATTTCAAAAGGAAGGTCTACGGCAAAGAAATGGAAATCGCCTTCCATCATTTTATCAGGCCGGAGAGGCAGTTCGGATCCGAGGAGGCGCTGAAAGTGAGGATTCAAAGGGATATCGAGACGGCAAAACGATGGCATCTGGGACATGTTTTGGGCAAGAAGCCCTTTACAAACTGTGGGGGCCAGGGTATACTCCCGCAACCTCAGAGATGAGAAAAACGACATAACTGACAGAGAGAGAAGGAGTTACAGAGACGCATGGCATTAGCAAAGACGAAGAAGAAAGAGATCATTTCCAGGAACAAGAAGACGAAGAACGACACCGGGTCCTCCGAAGTCCAGATCGCTCTTCTCACCGAGCGCATCAACGGGCTTTCCCCTCATTTTGGAAAACACGTCAAGGACCATCATTCCCGCTACGGTCTTATCAAGATGGTCAGCCGCCGCAAAAGGCTGCTCGCCTATCTGAAGCGTGAAGATCCGGAAAAATACCAGAAGCTGATCGCCAGTCTGGACCTCAGGAAGTAATTTCCTGTTTTTTTCCGGCTTTCCCGTAATTCATCCAAAATCGAGAGGGGATCATTCCCATGTTCAATATCAGCAGAGTCAGCTCTAATATCGGCGGCAAGGACATCATTATCGAGACGGGCCATATGGCCCGTCAGGCCCACGGCGCCGTCACCGTTCAGTGCGGCGGGACCGTCGTGTTCGTGGCCGTGGTAGCCGGGGCCGAATCGGACCAAATCCGCGATTTTTTTCCGCTCACGGTCGATTACCGCGAACGCACCTATGCCGCCGGCAAGATTCCGGGCGGTTACTTCAAACGCGAGAGCAAACCCACCGAGAAAGAGACCCTGACGTCGCGCCTGATCGACCGGCCGATCCGTCCGCTCTTTCCGGAAGGATACCAGACCGAAGTCCAGATCAGCGCGATCACACTCTCGTTTGACGGTGAGAATCCGACCGAGATTCTCGCGATGATCGGCGCTTCCGCGGCCCTTCTCATTTCGGATATCCCGTATACCGTGCCGCTTAGCGCGGTCCGCGTCGGGATGATCGATGGCAAGCTCATCATCAATCCCACGCAGCAGGAGCTCGATAAGGGTGACCTCGACCTCGTGATCGCGGGAACGCCCGAGAAGGTCGTCATGATCGAAGCGGGCTCGAAAGAGATCTCCGAAGAGAAAATGTTCGAGGCGATCAAATTCGGGCATGAGGCGATCAAGCAGACGGCGCAACTTCAGCTTGAGCTCATGAAAAAGGCCGGCAAACCCAAAAAGGCCGTGAAGACGCTCGACATCCCGGCGGAGATCACGCAGAAGGTGAACGAGGTCGCCGCGGACGAATTCCAGAAGGCGTTTGGGCTCAAGACGAAAGAAGAGCAGGAAGGTTTTTTCAAACAGCTTTACGAAAAGGTAATGGCCCAGATCGACACGAAGGCTGAAGGGTTCAACGAAATCTACGTGAAGATTGCCTTCTCGCGTCTTGAGCACCAGAAGGTCCGCGAGTACATGCTCGCGACCGGGAAGCGGGCGGATGGCCGCGGCGAGCGGGACATCCGTCAGATCAAGTGCGAAGCGGGCATGCTGCCCCGCACGCACGGGTCCTCGCTTTTCACGCGCGGTCAGACCCAGAGCCTGAGCGTTGTGACGCTCGGCACGGGCGATGACGAGCAGCGGATCGACGCCCTCGAAGGCGAGCAGACCAGGCGCTTCATGCTTCACTACAATTTCCCGTCCTACAGCGTCGGCGAATGCAAGCCGAACCGCGGTCCCGGACGGCGCGAGATCGGACACGGTGCCCTGGCGGCCCGCGCGCTCGAACCCGTGATCCCCTTTGATGAGAGTTTCCCTTATACGGTGCGTCTTGTGTCCGAGATCATGGAATCGAACGGTTCCAGCTCGATGGCGACCGTCTGCGGCGGAACACTCGCGTTGATGGATGCCGGCGTGCCGATCAAGGCGCCGGTGGCCGGCATCGCGATCGGCCTCGTAACGGACAAGAACCGCTGGAAGGTCCTGACTGACATCGCGGGGATCGAAGACCATCTTGGCGATATGGATTTCAAGGCAGCCGGGACCCGCAAGGGTCTCACCGCGCTCCAGATGGACCTCAAGATCGACGGTATCACGGACGAGATTCTGAAAGAGGCTTTTGATCACGCGAAGCAGGGCCGCTTCAAGATCCTCGACATGATCCAGGCGACGATCAGCGCTCCGAAGGAGCTTTCGATGTTCGCGCCGCGTATCACGACGCTCCGCATCAACCCCGAGAAGATCGGCGCGTTGATCGGACCCGGCGGCAAAAATATCCGGAAGATCGTCGAAGAGACCGGCGCCAAGATCGATATCGAGGATGATGGGCGCGTGTTCGTTGCCGCGGTGGACGGTGCGGTGTCGGCGGCCGCGATCGCCCGTATCCAGGGCTGCACGGCGGAAGCCGAGGTCGGTAAAATTTACGAGAACGCCACGGTGCAGAAACTTATGCCGTTTGGCGCGTTCTGCGAGATCCTTCCGGACCTGGACGGTCTCTGCCATGTGTCGGAGATCGCGGACGGGTTCGTGAAGAGTCCCGGTGATTACATGCGCGTCGGCGACAAGGTCACCGTGAAAGTGCTCAGCGTCGACGAACGCGGCAAGATCTCCCTCAGTATCAAGGCGGCGGTCCCGGGCGGGCTTCCGATCCTTCCCGAGGATCAGCGCGTCGTGGTGGAGGCGGATGACAGGCCTCCGCGCCGCGGCGGGCGGGATCGCGACCGCGGTGGACGCGGTGGACGCGATCACCGGTAAGGGAGCGAACATTTGAGCGGGGCAGGAGCCGGCAGAACGGCGCCTGCCCCCTCTTTTTTATATGAATACCGTTAAATTTCAGATTAAAGCACTTCCGCATTTTGAGGGGCTGGAACTGCCCCGGTATCAGACGGACGGCTCCAGCGGAATGGATCTTCTTGCCGCATGCCGGGCCGATGTGGTCCTCAAGCCGGGGGAGCGCAAGCTTGTCCCGACCGGCCTTGTAATCAGCCTCCCTCCGCATACCGAGGCCCAGATCCGTCCGAGGAGCGGCCTTGCGATCAAGCACGGCATCACTCTTCTCAATACCCCCGGCACGATTGACGCCGACTACCGCGGCGAGATCCAGATCATCCTGGTCAATCTCGGCCGGGAGCCGTTCACAGTCACGCGCGGTATGCGCATCGCGCAGATGGTGATCGCGCGTGTGGTAAAGGCGAAGCTCGAGGTGGCCGATAACCTGGACGAGACCCGCCGGGGCGCCGGCGGGTTCGGCCATACCGGCCAATGAACCTGGCGTACAGCGTAAAACGCCGGGCGTTCGTTGCCGTTTTGAATCCGGCTGTTTGTCCTTATTATTCTTTACGCTGGCCGCCTGGCTCTAACCGCTGAAAGTCATGAAAAAAGAACGAATCAACGAGATCTGGGGTGTTTTTTTTCTCCTGCTGGGCCTGTTCACGTTCGGGGCGCTTTTTTTCTTCCATCATGAGGATATCGCTTACTACACCTCGCAACCCGCCATCCCCGTCCGGAATTACACCGGTGTGATCGGGGCATACGTCGCCTTCGGTCTTTCTCTCGTGTTCGGCTACAGCGCCTTCGTGATTCCGATAGTGTTCCTCCTGTGGGCCGAGTGCTTTTTCCTCCAGAAGGTCCCGGAACGAAAACTTTTTAAATTCGTCGGACTCGGCATTGCGCTGTTCTCGCTTGCGACCATCGTGACGATCACCGTTCCCCCGGAATCCCGCTTCACGGCGGGCGGGGCGTTCGGCTACGTGGCAGGGAACCATCTCGTGAAGCTTTTCGGGAGGCTCGGCAGTTACATCATGGCCGGCGCCGCACTCCTTCTTTCGGTCCTGCTCGCGACGGACTTTCTGATCTATCCGATCTTTAAGGGTTTTGTCGAGCGTGTCCGCGCGATCATGAAGAAAATACCGAAAAAGGTCGCGAAGGCCCAGAAAGAAGCCGGGAAACTGGCCGCCTCCCTGAACCGTCCGGAGTCGAAGAAATCGGAAAAGGAAAAAGCGAGGGAAAGGGAAAAACCGGAGGTCAAACTGCCTCCGGAATTCTCGAATCCGACCAAGATCAGGAAGTACCAGCCGATGTCTGAGGATGCGGCCAAAAAGGCGAAGGACGAACGGCCGGAGCCTGCAAGGGAAGAAACGAAAAAGAAGCCGGCGGCACCGCAGGTCGTGTCTGCCGGAGAAACGAAGCCCGCCTCGGAAAGTGATGACTCGTTCAAGGGCGTGATCGGGTCGATCGCGTCCGACCGGCCTTATGAATTTCCGCCGACCGACCTTTTGAGGATGCCGAAGGCCGAAAAGATCGAAGGGGACGACCTCGCCGCAAACTCGAAAGCTATCGAAGAGACACTGAAAGAATTTGATATCGACGTGAAGGTTGTCGAAGTGGAGCAAGGGCCGAAGATCACGCTTTACGAGGTTCTTCCGGCGCCGGGGGTCCGCGCGAACTCGATCTCGGCCTACGAGGACGACCTCGCGATGGCGCTCAAGGCGACGAGCATCCGTCTGATCATCCCGATTCCCGGTAAACAGACGATCGGGATCGAGGTGCCGAACGCCGTTTCGAGGCCCATCGTGATCCGGGAAATGATCGAAGCGCCCGATTTTAAATCGAGCAGTCAGAAACTGCCGCTTCTCCTCGGGAAGGACACGGCGGGCAAACCGATGATCGCCGACCTTGCCTCGATGCCGCATATCCTGATCGCCGGGACGACGGGCAGCGGCAAGACCGTCTGCATCAACTCGGTCATCGCGGGCTTCCTGTACCATTGCACACCGTCCCAGCTCAAACTGGTGATGGTTGACCCGAAGATGGTCGAGCTCGCGGTGTACAACAAGATTCCGCACATGCTCTCGCCGGTCGTGACGGATGTCCGCAAGGCCGCGAACACCCTGAACTGGGTGGTCCAGGAGATGGAGCGGCGCTATCGTCTGTTCGCGGCGGTCGGCGTCCGGAACATCCAGACCTTCAACGAACGCGAGATCTCCGAAGAGGACAAAAAGCAGCTTGCGGAGGCGCCCAAGGATTCCGAGAACGTGGTTCCCGCGTCGCTTCCCTATATCGTGGTTATCATCGACGAGCTTGCCGACCTCATGCTGGTCGCTCAGGACAAGGTCGAGACGGCGATCACGCGCCTTGCGCAGCTTTCCCGCGCGGTCGGCATCCATCTGATCCTCGCGACGCAGCGTCCCTCCGTGGATGTCATCACCGGCGTGATCAAGGCTAATTTTCCGGCCCGCGTCGCGTTCAAGGTCGCCTCCGTCGTGGATTCACGGACCATCCTCGACAACAAGGGGGCCGACAAACTTCTCGGTCGCGGAGACATGCTCTTCATCCAGCCCGGCAGTGACAATATGATCCGCGGCCAGGCGCCGCTCATCGTGGACGATGAAATCAACAGGATCGTCGGTTTTGTCTCGAAGCAGGGACAACCCGAATACCATAGCGAGATACAGGCCGCCCAGAACGGCACCACCAATGCCGCGACCGGCGGCGAGAAGGACGAGCTTTTTGATGAGGCGAAGCGGATCGTTCTGACCAGTCGCACGGCCTCGACTTCCTATCTCCAGCGCCGTCTCGGACTGGGATATACACGCGCCGCGCGGATTATCGATCAGCTGGAAGACGCCGGTGTGATCGGTCCCCAGCAGGGAGCAAAGCCGCGCGAGATCCTGATGCCGAACCCTGTGGGGGATTACGCGGAAGCCGTGCCGGCGGAAGAACAGGAAGCCGGGACCGAAGACGACCGGTGAGTCCCGGACGGGCTGCCAAGAAACTGTTTAAGAAATCCCTTCCGGGCCCTATAATAACCCCCATGATCACTGACGAACTCCTGACCATCCTTTGCTGTCCCGAGACCCAACAGCCACTGACACCGGTCGATCCAATACTCATCACGAAAGTCAACGGCGCGATCGCGAAAGGCACTCTTCGGACGCGCGGCGGACAGAAGGTCACGCGGCCGATAGACGGCGGTCTTGTGCGCGACGACCGCCGGTATCTCTATGCCGTCCGTCAGGGCATCCCCGTGATGTTGAGGGAAGAATCGATCTCTCTTTCGAACCTTGAAAGCTCCGGAAACAGGACCCGTGACACCGAAACACCGATCTCATATACGTAAACGGAATTTCCGATGTCTGACCCCATCGATATCAGCGCCTTGAAGATTCCGGGGTTCCTTCACCCGCAAAAAAAGGTTCTCCTGCACGTTTGCTGCGCGCCCTGTTGCGCGTCGATCCTCCATCGGATGCTTGCGGTCGGTCTTGAGCCGACGGTCTTTTTTTACAATCCGAACATCTACCCGCGCGAGGAATACAACCTTCGCAAGAACGAAGTGATCCATTATGCCGGAAAACGCGGTATACCCTTCATTGACAGGGACGGGGACGGGGGACTCTGGTTCGAAACGGTCAAAGGTCATGAACTGGAGCCCGAACGCGGGGAGCGGTGCGGCCTTTGTTTTGACATGAGGCTCGGGAAATCCGCCGCTTATGCTTCGGAGAACGGGTTCCGTGTTTTCACCTCAAGTCTCGGGATCTCGCGATGGAAAGATTTTGACCAGGTGACTCGCGCGGGTCTGAGGGCGGCTGCGGCCTTTCCCGGCCTCGCTTACTGGGACATGAACTGGAGAAAGGACGGCGGGTCCGGGATGATGAGCCGGCTCGCGGCTGAAGAAGGATTCTACCGGCAGAACTACTGCGGATGCCTTTATTCCCTCCGGAACCGGACGGAACAAAAAAGGCCCCTCCGCGAAAACCGCGGAGAGGCCTGAGTCGGACCGTTCTTAGATCTTGCCGTCCCAGCGACCGCCCTGGCGCTGGATCAGGGCATCCCATCCCGACCAGAGACGGAATGGCGGCAGAAGTCCCGCGATCGCGTGTGTCCAGTTCTTCTTCGTCTCGTTGTCATTGATATACTGGCCGATTCCGGGCCAGATGATCAACGAGCAGAGACCGGAGACCACGCTTTTCCCCGTGATCTTTCCATGGGTTGCGGTATTGACCGCGAAGGCCGAAGTGGGCGAGAACGAAAGCACGACCGCTGCGATCAAAAAGCACGCCAAAAGTTTTTTCATTTTTTAATCCTCCCGGTTGGTGGCGGCATTCTAGCCGTTTCCATTTTTTATTTCAACCCGCCGTGCCGCTGTTTCCCCGGAGAGGCCACGGTTAGCCCGCGCGGCAAAGGACCGCGCTTGCCTTCTCGAGGGTGATGAGCTCTTCCCCCGGAGGGGTTTAGAAGAATTTTGCGGTCAGGATTCCGGCGCGCAGCGCGAGAAAACCGGCCACGACACTCGGGAAAACGTTCATGAACGCGCGGAAGTTTTCGCCGCTTTTCATCAGATCCGCGGTTTCGAGCATGAAGGTCGAGAAGGTCGTGTAGGCGCCGCAGAAACCGATCATCAGGAAAATACATGCCGCCGGTCCCGGGAGGAATTTCTCTTCCGCGAGGACCGCGAGAAAACCGATGAGCCAGCATCCCGTGAGGTTCACGACGAGCGTGCCATAGGGAAAAGAGGCGCCGAGTGTTTGATAAACCGCGCCTCCGAACCAGTAACGGGCGAGGGTCCCGAGCGTCCCGCCGGAGACCAGGGCGATCCATTTTATGGCGTTATTTCTTCCCGATCGAGAAGGCCTGCCCCAGGAATTTTCCGGCCCCGTAGTAGGAACCGGTCGCCGGGTCGAACATGAAGGCCTTCATTTTTTCGACGTCCGGAAACCCCTTCGCGTTCAAAACGCTCTCGTCGGCCTTCACGTCCAGGACCTCGCCGATGAACTGCGTGTGGCTTCCGAGCCTGACCGTCTGCATCAGGCGGCACTCAACCGTGAGGGGGAATTCCTGGATGTAGGGGGCGTTGACCTTGTCCGCCTTGACGGCTGTGAGACCGGTGGCCTTGAACTTGTCCTCTTTTTTCCCCGAGACGATGCCCACATAATCCGCTTCCCGGATGTATTTTTCGGAAGGGATGCACACCGTGAAGGCCCGTTGCGCCATGATGTTTTCGTAGGTCTTTCGCGGTTCCCGCACGGAGACCGTGATCGCCGGAGGTTCCGAACAGGCGATCCCGCCCCACGCCGCGTTCATGGCGTTCGGCGCGCCGTTCGCGTCGTAAGAGCAGATGATCAGGACCGGAGCCGGGAAAAGGATTGTTTTGGCGCCAAGGGATCTTTTCATGGTTCACCTCACCATTTTTTGAAGATGAAGAATGCGGCCAGCACGATGAACGCGAAGCCGACGAGATAATTCCATTTGAGACCTTCTTTGAGGTATACGACCGAGAACGCGCAGAAAACAATCAGGGTGATGATCTCCTGGATCGTCTTGAGCTGGGCCGTCGAGTACGTGTAAGAGCCGATCCGGTTGGCCGGCACCTGAAAACAATACTCGACGAAGGCGATCAGCCAGCTAATCACGATGACCTTCCAGAGAGCCGCGTTCTTGAAGCGCAGATGACCGTACCAGGCGATGGTCATGAAGATGTTGGAAATGGTGAGAAGGGCGATCGCTCTCATGACCCGGGTTTCTTGTGATGATGGAGCAACTCTTTGGCGATCGGGAGCAGGGAAAGAACGATCACGATCAGGATGACCCAATGGACCTTTTTTTCGATGTCCGGGATGGATCTCGCGAGAAAGAATCCGATCAGCGTCATGCTCAGGACCCAGCCGATTCCGCCCGCGATATTATAAAGGAGAAATTTCTTGTAACTCATGCACCCCGCGCCGGCCACGGTCGGCGCGAAGGTTCTCACGATCGGAACGAACCGGGCGAGCACGATCGTTTTGGGACCGTGTTTCTCGTAGAATTTCTGCGTTCGGACGAGGTGGTCCTTGTGAAAGAAAAAGGAATCCTCCTTGTTGAAGATCTTTGGTCCGAAATGATACCCGATCCAGTAGCCGGTGGTGTCCCCGATGATCGCGGCGGCGCAAAGCAGGAGGTTCAGGACCCAGATGTTCATGGATCGATCGACCGCGCACAAGAGCCCGGCCGTGACGAGAAGGGAATCCCCCGGCAGGAAAAACCCCGCCAAAAGCCCGGTTTCCGCGAACACGATGGCCGTAACGATGAAATATCCGCCCCAGCGAATGAGGCCCTGAAGGTCGGACAACCTTGCGAAAAGATCCTGAAACCATTCCATAGCAACATCCCGATTCTGAAATGCGGACGTCGGAGGCCGGAACGCCCCGCCTTCTGACGGCCCGCGGTTAACGGTTCAATAAACAGATTCCGAAGTTCAGACCGGCGGCGAAGGTGACCCACGCGAGATACGGGATCAGGAGGACCGCGGCAGTGATCGAGACCTTCGAGAACTGTCCTATTGTAGCGAGGATTGCGGCCCATAGGAACAGAATATCGAGAAGCCCGCAGAACGGCGACCGGAGACCGAAAAAAAGATAAGACCAGACCGAGTTCAGGGCGAGCTGGAACAGGAAGAGCGCCAACCCCTTACGGACCGCTTCTTCCTTCAGGCCCTTCGACCAGACGATCCATGCCGCGATCCCCATCATCAGATACAACGCGCTCCAGACCGGGCCGAAGATCCGGGCGGGCGGCGCGAAGGAAGGTTTTTTCAGGGTCGCGTACCAGGACGGGATCGCCTGCGAGATGACGGCCGCGCCGGCCGCTCCCGCCGCGAAACAGAATGCCAGGGAAAGAACAAGCTTGACGAATCTCATGCGAACTCCCTTACCGAAAGATGGAAATGCCTTGCCGCGTCACGATTTTATCAAGATACCGTCGGACTTTGAAGATGAGTTCGCGCCGGAAACGGCGCCGGAGCCGGGCAACCTTCACGGGCAGACGGTTAAGCGCGGAAGGGAATCGCGGCAGGCGGTCTTTTCGGAATATTTTTTGATCTTCTTCAGGAAAAGAAGCGTGTCGCGTTCGACGAGCTTGACAAGCGCCGCCGCGCGGGGGTCCCACCGGGACGCTTCGAGCCGGGTCTCCTCATGATATTTCAGGAGGGAACCGGCCGGGTCCGGCAGGACCTCGTAGTACCCTTTGGAACTGACGAGCTTCGGCGCGACCTTGCTCACCTGCTCGCAGCGGATCAGTTCGAATGTCACGCGCCGCATGTCCTTCCGGAGGTCACGGCGATAAACGGTGTCGAGGCTGCAGAGCTTGTTCTTGTGGACCGAACGGAGTTCATAGCGCCCCGGGCCCTCGTTCGCGATCTCCACGAGATCCGCGCTGCCCTTCATCAGTTCCCGGATGTGATAGGCGCTGAAGAGCATCCGGAGCAGGCAGTCCGGCGCGGCCGCGACCTGGATGCTCGCGTCGAGGATATTGTCCCCGTTTGTCCGCTTGAGGCTGTGCGTGAATGCCTCGGCGTTCCCCGGTTTTTTCCAGGTCAGTCCAGGATGAAGGAACGTGAGCATCAAAAAAAGCGCGGCGGCAAGAGGGCATCGTCTGAAGATGAGTCTCATGATCAGCGGGCCCTCCCGAGCGCTTGCTCGAGTTCGTCCGGAAGCGCGGCCTCGATATCCAGGACCTCATTCCGTTCCGGGTGCCGGATGCGGAAATGCCACGCGTGAAGGAACAGCCGGTTCAGGCCGATCGCGTCTTTCAGCTCCCGGTTCACGGTGAAATTCCCGTAAACGCGGTCACCGGCGACCGGATGTCCGTGATAGGCGGACTGCACGCGGATCTGATGGGTCTTTCCCGTGATTAGCCGGATTTCGAGAAGCGCGAGGTTCATGCGGGGATAAATTTCCTTTGTCGCGTACTGAAGCAACGCGTTCGCCCGGGGACCACGTGTGACAAATGCCCTGGTGCCGCCCGGTCGCCGTTTCACGGCGAGAAAATCCGACCAGCGGCCCTTGGCCGGGATCGGCTTGCGCGCGACGAGGACGACGTAATCCTTCTCGACCGCCTGTTGTTCAAATGCCGCGCGGCAAGCCTTCGCCGCGCCGGGTGTTTTGGCCGCGAGCAGGATACCGGATGCCTCCCGGTCGAGGCGGTGAATCAGCCAGAGCGGCCCCGCCGGCGTCCGGAACTCGCGGGTATCCGGATCGTAGGGGCCCTCATAGGCCGCGGTCTGTCCTTTCGCGTTTGGATGAGACAGGACGCCCGACGGCTTATGGACAAGGATCACGGCCTTGTCTTCGTAAAGGACCGGACATCGGGTAAGGGGATTAGGCATCGCGCAGAGCAGGTCAGGGAAGGTTCGAGTGTTTTGACGAGGTATCCCGTGAAGATGATGTCGGGTGTCGTGATCGTTCCGCAAATCGACACCGGAAAATTGTCCCGGACCTTTTCACGAGAGAGCCGGAAGAGCCGGCAGGTCAGCCAGTCGACCACCGCTCCAACCTACGAGGTTGGAGTGATCCAACCTCGTAGGTTGATGGGGTTAGCGGCAGCAGGATTTCTTTTTGGCCTTCTTGGCGGGTTTTTTTGCTGCCTTTTTCGCCTTCTTCGCTTTTTTCACTTTCTTGGCCATAGTTTTGGCTCCTTCCCTTGGTTGAGGCTCAACGCACAAGGCCCAACGCCCAACGATACTTTCGTTGCGCGTCGAACATTGTCCGTTGCGCGGTGTTAAACTTTGTCGAGGAACATGAGGGCCCCGATCACGACGAACGCCGTCGCGCCGGCATAGCGGATATATTCCGGCCGGATATATTTCGCGAGCGCCGCGCCGATGACCACGGAGATCAGGGCAACCAAAGCGTATCCCGTGAGCGAGCCGAGCAGGACGGACCAGGGCTTCCCGGTCTTTCCCGACATCGTCAACGTCACGAGCTGCGTTTTGTCGGCGAGCTCCGCAAAAAAAATCGCGCTGAGCGTCGCCAAAAAAATCTTCATGTCCATAAATGATCTCCGAAAGACGTTTGAACGGTCTCTATTGTAACCGAATCGGCAAACTCTTGAAAGAATTGAGCGCAATTTATTTTTTCGCGGCCCGGATTCAGCAAAGAGAACGGTCTTTCGGGAAGTTCTCCCCGCGCGGATCCGGGAAAAATCCGGCGGTGTTCAGGAAAAACAATTCAGAAGAAGTCCCGCGGCGAGGCTCACGAGCGCGAGAAGTCCGAGGATGCGAAAGGTCTCGCGGCGGTCCTTTAGTTCCTTGAAAAGAACGAGAATCCCGAGGCCGGCGCTCGCGCAAAGTCCCGCGATGGTCGAACCGAACGTGATCGCTCCCTTCAGGTAGACTTCCGCGATCGCGACCGAGGCGGCACAGTTCGGGATCAGGCCGACCAGGACGGCCAGGAGCGGCTGGAAGGGTGTTCCCGAAAAAAAGAGCTTCCCGAGGTTTTCCTCTCCCGCCCCGGCGATCACGAGCCCTATAATCAACGAAACCACGAAAATGAACAGGGCCACGCTGGCCGTGTGTTTAACCGGACAAAGAAGATACGTCTTCCACCAGGGCTCACGGCAGAAATGGGAATGGCATGAGCAGTGGCGGTGTTCCTCGACACAGACGGCCGGATCATGGAGGACCGGGTGCGTCCCGGGATGAAGGGGGGTCTTGATCAAAAGATCGATCAAATAGCCGGCGGCGGTCGCAATGACGAGTTTGGCTCCGAGAAGGTCAAAGATGAGATGCGCCTGGTCCGTGTCGGCGAGGATGACCGGGATGGCTTCATCCGAAGTGGAGAGAAAGACCGCGAGCAGGGTGCCGAGCGAGATGCACCGCCGGGCATAAAGGGCGCTTGCGATCACCGAAAAACCGCACTGCGGGATGCAGCCGAAAAGGGCGCCGAGAAAAGGTGCGACGCGGACCCTGTGGCTGATCCGTTCCGTGATCGCGTCGCCGAAGCGGTGTTCCACGAACTCAAGCAGGATATAAATCCCGATGAGCCATGGGACTGCGGCCAGCGTGTCGCGCAGGGATTCTGAGAAAACTTCGATCAACATGCGCTCATCGTACCCGGGTCTCCTCCGAAAAGCAAGCGGGGCGTGGTCCCCGTCCCCGCTGCGGCACTGGGTGTCGCAGCGGGAAGCGGTAGAGCGAGGACGGGAATCGAGTTCTCCTGAAGAATCAGAGAAAATCCCTTGTGTTATCTGGAAGACAGCACTAAAATTTTTCGCTTCAGTGATTTTTGTTATGGTCGTTTCTAAGCATGGATTAAAAACGCAATTTTCCGTTTACAGCTCCGACAGGAGGTTTACTTTGAAAACCGCCATTCGCCTGCCTTCCGTCCTTCTCTCCCTCGCCCTCATTTTCTTGAGCCCTGTTTCCGGATTTGCTAACAGGTGGACGGGTGCGGCCGGAACTGACAAATGGAGTCATGGAAGCAACTGGCTCGAGGGGATGCCCAGTAATGATGCCACTTTCGATGCTGCCGCAGGTGGCGGCGGAGCTGTAATTGACATTGACATTGATGGGGGTGTTGCATCTCTTAATACGCTCTGGTTCTCAACAGCGGATGCTGATGCTTATACCATTGGTCAAGCGGGGGATACGGTCGCGCTTGCCGAAAGATGGGGAAATATTTGGGTGTATGATAGCGTTGTTCGATCCCAAACGATAGCTGCTAATATCCTCCTTGGCACAGGAGCTAATGAAGCATCGTATAACATCATTAGCGATAGTGCAGGGGCACAACTAACGATCTCGGGAAATATCACAGGGGGTTCCAGTGGTGGGAGTTCCGCACAGACCGTGAAATTCGGTGGAGCCGGAAACACGGTGGTCAGTGGCGTAATCGCAGCCGGAGGGGGTGTCTTAACATTAAATAAAACGGGAACCGGGACATTGACGCTTTCGGGGGCGAATACATATACCGGCGGGACAACGATCTACGCCGGAACCCTTCGGGCGACAACGAACGCAGAGGCTCTTGGGGCGGGTTCGATTTCAATGGAAGGCGGAACCTTGAGTCTCGCCAATGACACGGGACTTGATTTCGGTCGGGACGTGACCCTTACGGGAAATGCGACGATCAATTCGGATAGACTCGCAGGTGGCGCGGGAGTGGAGCATACGCTCGGAAGCTTGAGCATGGGTGTTCAAACGCTTACTCTCGGGATCGGAGCACTTGCAAATGCCGGAACACAGAAGCTGACCTTCGGTACGGTAGAGCTCTCAGGAAACGCCACGATTGATGCCCGCGACGGAGCCGGGGCCTCGGGCGCTTTGCTGACCCTTGCGTCCGTCACCGGTGCCGGTCAGAACTTTACCATTGCCGATACCAGCACGGCGGATGTTGCTATTAGTGGTTTGACTACTACCGCGGGCGGGAACAATCAGAATGGTGGAAATGTTTCGATCAAGACTACGGGAGATATCTCGACCGGCGCGATCACGACTTCGGGTGGCGCGGATACCTCGAATGATGGTGGGCACAATGCCGGATCGGTTATGCTTAACAGCACATCAGGTTCTGTAACAACCGGTAATATTGTTGCGAATGGTAGCTCTTCAACAGGAGCCGCGTACAGCGGTTCGGGAGCTAATGTCGCTATAACTGCTGAAACGACCATGACTACTGGTTCAATTACAACACGCGGAGGAAGTGATTCGGGGGATGGTGGAGGTGGATCCGGGGGTAACGTTACGATCACTGGTGGCGCCGGGAATACGATCGGAGCGATTGATACGAGGGCAGGAGATGGAAATTGGTATCTGCCGGGGGATAGTGGCAGTGTTACGATCAATGTCACATCGGCGACTATGGAGACAATTACCACAACTGGGGGCGGGTGCGTTATGAATTGTGGTGGCAGTAAGGGGGGTGACGTGACCTTTAATGGCGGGGTTGTAGATGTGGCCAGCATTACCACCAAAGGTGGTATGGGCACTGCTTCTGATAGTGGAGGAGCCGGCGGCATTGTTACTGTAAATGCCGGCACTGTTACCGTGTCTGGTAATATCGATACAAGCGGCGGTGCAAGTGCTTCTGGATCTGACGGTGCCGCCGGCAAGATCGATGTGAACGCCGGTTCTCTCGTGCTGACGAACGGAGCGACGACCAATAGCATTTTGAGCCCATCCACGATTGCGATTGCCGGCAACGCCGAACTGGACACCCGTGGCCTCCAAAATGGTGGTATTACGCTTTCGAATGGACAAACGCTCACGGGGTCGGGAACCGTGACCGGCGGTCTGACGGTCGGAAGCGGGAGTACGCTTTCCCCGGGGGACAGCCCGGGAACGATCACCACGGACGGGAACGCCACTTATGCCGGCGGCGGGACGTATACGTGGGAGATCAACAAAGCCGACGGCACAGCCGGGACAAATCCGGGGTGGGATTTCCATTCTGTTAGCGGTGTTCTGGATATTGCCGCGACGGTTGCCAGCAAGTTCACGATCGCTGTTACGGGGTTGACCCCTGGAAACATCGAGGGAGTGGTCTCCGGTTTCAATAAATATGCCAGCTACGCCTGGACGATCGCGACGGCGGCGGGCGGGATCACGAATTTTTCAGCGAATCTTTTCACGATAGACACCGACGC